>Ga0265336_10000504_pt1 | contig 22829 bp, 13 predicted proteins | sample 42119metaG_FD_193583 | JGI IMG/M metagenome (GOLD analysis project Ga0265336, IMG submission 193583) | Rhizosphere microbial communities from Carex aquatilis grown in University of Washington, Seatle, WA, United States - 4-21-19 metaG | ecosystem: Host-associated > Plants > Roots > Rhizosphere...
GCGCATTGAACCCATCCGCCATCCTGCCACCGGTCAACCGCGAACGCCTCGACACGCTGGCCCAGCGGCAGAAATTCGCGGGTGCGGATCAGGTTGAACGTGACCGGCTCCTTGAAGGCCAGCACGAGTTCCGCGTTGGTCACGCCGTCGTCGGTCGCCCAATAGGTGTCGCGCCGGTTGTCCAGGACTTTTTCCGGCGCGAAATGCGGGTCATTGCCGCGCGTGTTGCTCGCCGAGACGCTGGCGTTCATCGCAAGATCATGGTCAAACGTCTCGTCCATGAGACGCCGGAAGCCCAGCAAGGCGCTCACGTCGGTCGGATGAATCTGCCCATTCCGGTCCGGCGGCACGTTCAACAACAAATTCGCGCCGCGCCCGACGGATTTGAAATAGAGATCCATCAGGTTCTGTGGCGACCGCACCTTGTCATCCTCGTTCGCATGATAAAACCAGCCGGGGCGGATTGAGACATCGCACTCTGCCGGCAGCCAGTGCGTGCCCGGACGGTCGCCGCGATTCAACCGCTTCTCATCCGCCTCGCCGGGCGCAAACTCGGCGGCGTTCAACGTGGCCCAGCAGGGTTCGCCGGCTTCCCCTTTCTCGTTGCCCACCCAGCGCACGTCCGGTCCGCCATCGCTGAACAGGCAGGCATCCGGCTGCAGCTCGCGAACAATGCTCCACGTTTCCGGCCAGTCATAATACGTCTTGCGGTCAATCACGCGCTTCTCCTTTGCGCCGCCGTAATAGCCGTCGCCGCCGTTCGCGCCGTCGAACCAGATTTCAAAAATTGGCCCGTAGTTCGCGAGCAGTTCGCGGATTTGATTCCGGTAATAGGTGATGTATTCCGGCGTGCCGTAATCGGCGCGGTTGCGGTCCCACGGCGAAAGATAAACGCCAAACTTCAGTCCGTATTTGTGACACGCCTCGGAAATATCCTTCACCACATCGCCGTGACCCTCTTCCCACAGACTGTTCTTCACGGAATGATCCGTATATTTCGTCGGCCAGAGGCAGAAGCCGTCGTGATGCTTGCAAGTCAGGATCAACGCCTTCATGCCCGCGGCGGCGGCGGTTTGCACAATCTGGTCCGCGTCAAAATTCGTGGGATTAAAAACTGCGGGATTCTCGTCGCCATAACCCCATTCCTGGTCGGTGAACGTATTCACGGTGAAGTGCAGAAAACCGTAGAACTCGAGCTTGGACCATTCCAGTTGCCGCGGGCTGGGAACCGGGCCGTAAGGCGCTGGCGGTTCGACAATCTTCGTCTGCACCGCTTTCAACCCGCCGGGGCGGCGGTAGTTCACGTCGAGTTCCGCCAACCGCTGTTCGTGAACCGCCAGCCGGGTTTGAAAGTCATCCCAATTGCGCGCCGTTTTCGACGACCAACCGACCTCGGCCAGCGCGCCGGCGCGGGGAAACAACATGTATTCCACGTGACGGAAGTCCGGCACCTCTTCGGTCCACAGATTGCCCTGCGCGCCGAGGATGTGCGGCTGGAATTCCGCCGGCAGATTTTCCGGCATCGGCTCGAACGCATAGACTTTTTTCAACGGCAGAAAGCCGGTGGCGTAAGGCTCGGCCGGATGATTGGTGGACTGATAATGGTCAAGGTAACAAAAATCAATCGGCGTCATCACCGCATCATGACCCGATCTCGCCGCGTCAGCGCCACCGCCGATCCAATCCATCACCACGGCGTTTTTGGCCAGCCCGCCCTGCAGAATTTCGCTCCAGCCGACCATCGTCCGTCCCTGCGCGTTGACGAATTTTTCCATCCGCCGGATGAACCAGCTTTGCAGTTCCTCCTCGTTCTTGAGGCCTTCGCGTTGAATCAACGCCTGGCAGTCCGGGCTGTTTTTCCAGGTGTCTTTCGGCACCTCGTCGCCACCGAGGTGAATATATTTGCCGGGAAACAATTGAAAGACCTCCGTCAGCACGTCGTCCAAAAATTGAAACGTCTCCGGCTTTGCCGGATCGTAAATTCCGTTGAACACCCCGCCAATCAGCGGCGGAGTGAACGGGCCACCGGTGCAACTGAACTGCGGATACGCCGCCAGCGCCGCGCTGGAATGGCCGGGCATTTCAATTTCCGGAACGATGGTGATGTGCCGCACCGCCGCGTATTTCACAACTTCCCGGATGTCGTCCTGCGTGTAATAACCGCCGTAACGTCCGTCAGAACCGTAGGCCGTGCTGGCATTCGATTCCAGCCCGAAGCCAATTCCCGACCGCCAGGCACCGGCCTGCGTGAGCTTCGGATACTTTTTGATTTCAATCCGCCAACCCTGGTCGTCCACCAGATGCCAGTGAAACATGTTCAGTTTGTGCAACGCCATTTCATCCAGCAGCCGTTCGACTTCCAGCTTGGTGAAAAAATGCCGGCTGACATCCAGCATCAGCCCGCGCCATTTGAACCGCGGCCAGTCCTCAATCCGAACGCACGGCATTTGCCAGTCCACGCCGTGGACGAGGTTGGACGAAAAAATTTCCGGCGGCAGCAGTTGCAGCAACGTTTGCACCCCGTAAAACAGGCCGGTCTGGGTCGGAGCGCGAATCACGACGGAACCCGGCGCGACCGTGAGGTCATAACCCTCCGTGCCCAGATTTGTGCTCGCATTCCGGGTCGTCAGCAGAATGGCATCCGGGACGGCGGCGCTGGAAAAAAAATTCCTGTGCAAGGCGAGCGGGTAGCCGGTGGACTGGCGCAGCCGTTCCGCCAGAAATTTCCCGGTCGCCCGCGAGCCGGAGTCCACGCAGATGCGCGTGGCCGGCATGAGTTTGAAATCGCCGGCCTGAAGCGTCACCGATCGCGGCCACGGAATGAGGGCTGGTTCATTGGTGCCGGCAGCGGACGCACTGGCCGCCAGCAGACTGAGCAGCATTGCGGCAATAGCGGTTTTCATGTTCATGTTTGATTTCATTGGATGGTGGTATGGCGAAGGTTAACCAATTCTTTTTCCGGCTTCAAAATACTTTGGCTTGATTGTCGCACCGTTGCAGAAAATCCGCTTTCACGCAAACGCGGGAGTGGGCAGACCTCGATCCGCCGCCGGCCCGGGCGCGTTTTCCGCCGGGCGCGCCCGCCAGACCCTGCTTCAATCATTCCAGGCTTGCAATGAAGAAAAAGTTCCGGCACTCACGCAAACAAGGGAGTTGCCTCACGCAACCTTCCCGACAAATAATGTCGCCATGCATTCTTCCAGAGGCGGACTGAGCGCGGGCCACACCTGCGAGTTTCGCGCGGTCGCCAAATCAGCGACCGGCATGGCATTCGGCAGGGAAATGAAATTTGAGCCGGGGAAATAATGAATGTGATGGCCGCAAACACATTGCCTCGACGGCTGTTATTGGAACTGCTGCTGGTGATGTTGTTTTGGCCAGCCAGTCTCACCGCCGGAACCGCGCAGCCCGGCCTCCTCAAATCGGAATTTATTTTCGATCCGAACCCCGTGCCGAGCTGTCATGCCTCGACGATTGTTGAAGCGCGGGACAAAACGTTCGTCGCGGCGTGGTTCGCAGGCAGCGCCGAGGGCCGGCCCGATGTGAGCATCTGGTCTGCGCGCTGCATTGACGGCAAGTGGACCGCGCCCGTGAAGGTGGCCGAAGGCGTGCAACCCAACGGCAAACGTTTTCCGTGCTACAACCCGGTGCTCTTCCAGCCGCGCACCGGACCGCTCCTCCTTTTTTACAAGGTCGGCCCGGGGCCCGGTGCCTGGTGGGGAATGCTCAAGACCAGCGATGACAACGGCAAAACCTGGAGCGGGGCGGGTCGTCTGCCCGACGGCATTCTCGGCCCCATCAAAAACAAACCCGTGCAGCTCGCCGATGGAACGATCCTTTGCGGCAGCAGCCTTGAAGCGTTGAAGGCACCGCCGATCTGGCAGATTCATTTCGAGCGCAGCACGAACAACGGCCGCACCTGGAACTTCATCACCGTGCCCCAACCCGCGAACAGTCCGCCGGCCATCCAGCCCAGTATTTTGTTTCTTGGCGGCGACCGGCTCGTGGCGGTCGGCCGCACGCAGGTGGGAAAAATCTTTTCCACGACCTCCGACGACAATGGACTTTCCTGGTCAAAGCTCGCGTTGCTGGATTTGCCCAATCCCAATTCCGGCACGGACGCCGTGACGCTCAAAGATGGACGCCAGTTGCTCGTGTATAACCACACCCCGCACGGACGCAGTCCGCTGAACCTCGCGGTGAGCCGCGACGGCAAAACGTGGAGCGCCGCGCTGGTGCTGGAAGACGAGCCGGGCAACGAGTTCAGTTATCCCGCGATCATCCAAACCTGCGACGGTCTTGTCCACATCACCTACACGTGGAAACGCAAGCTCATCAAGCATGTCGTGATTGATCCGGCGAAGCTGGTGACGAGGCCCATCATCAACGGCCAGTGGCCGGAGCAAGGACGGTCACGGCCTTCCGGTTCATTTCAATAAATCCAGCTGGTCGCGAAATATTTTCAGGACCCGTGAAACTGCCGCGTGCCAGGCCTCGTCAAAGGGCGAAGGGTCGCCGGTGATTTTCCAGTAGCCTTGCGCCAGTCTGAGCGGATGACGGAGCGGATCAACCTCCCATTTGCGCTCGTGAACGCCCGGTTTCATTTCCTTGAGATCGGCCTTGTAAAAGGCATTCGCATAAGGATCCTTCAAAACGCACTTCATGCAGCCCCACAGGAAAAAACAGCGAGGTCATGATCGCAAACGGACCGCAATAACTTTTGGCTGGCGTGGTTCCACCCACAGAAGGCGAGGTGGAAATGGTGCAGGTCGGATTGGGGTTCATGTTTTTGCAAACGACAACGTTCACCACGCGACGCGCAAGAATGCGGTGCCGGCCAAATCCGGGTCTTCACATTCTCTCAACGACCATTCCACGGCGGCGAAGGATCGTGGTGCCTTGCCGTCAAAAATCACCTTTCCACCCGCGACCACCTTCACCGGCTGGTCCAGGTCCAGCAACGCGTCAGACAGCCGGAGTGTCAGGCTGCCGGTGGCGGGCGTTTCGATGGTGATGGTCTGCCCGTCCACGTGGGCGGCGTATATTTCACTTGGTTTCACCGTGCCGGCGTCTCGTTCCAGCCAGTAAAGGCGCGTGTGCAGGGCGTCGTCGTCCTGCTTCCAAACCACGCGTCTTGGCCAGGTGATGCGGCGCAACGGCGACAGGCGCGGAATCATCTCGGCTTCGCGGCCCTGCATGTCGTGCGGCAGGCCGGGGAAAACGGTCAGCCGATGCGCATAGGCCGCCGGATCGGCGGCCTGCAACACATCCATTTTGGCGCTGAAATCCCGCACGACGACATTGCGGTTGTAGGCGGAATCAGCACTGCCCATGTAGAGGAAGAACGGCAGATTGCGCAAACCTTCCGGCGTGATTTCGTTCGGATGCCCGGCGCACATCGAAGCGGCGGCCAGACGGTCGGACAAACGCGGCGCGAGTTGGTAAACGCCGTCTCCGCCCGCCGAATAGCCGATAAGATACACGCGGTTGGGATCCACGCCACGCAGCAACACGCAATCGGTGATCAGCCGGTCCAGCAAGGCATCCACCCACTTCACATGCCACATGTCCCAGGTGTTCGCCGGTGCGCGCGGGGCGATGTTGATGCTGCCGGGCGGAAATTCGTAGCGGCCAAAATAGCCGTGCCAGTTCGCGTCATTCTCCGCCTCGGTTCCCTGTCCGCCGCCGTGGAGCGTGATCCAAAGGCTGTGCTGGCCGTCCGGTTCATCGCCAAAAGTTTTTTCCAGCCATTTCAGGGAATGCTCGCCGATGATGATTTTTTTTGAGGACAATTCCGCTTTGGCCGACGCCGCGCGAGTTTTGCGAACCTCTTCCCAGGCGAGTGAAACCAGCCGCGGCGCTTCGTCGCGGGTGAACGTGAAATCCGGCGGCTGGCCGCGTTCGTTCGCGGGGTTGGCGAACCACGCTTCCGCCGCAAGCACCGCCGGCGGCACAGGCTTCAGTTCGTTCCAAACGAAATCCAGCGTGTGCGACTTCATGCCGACGGCGCACGGCACAACTTTTTCCCGCGCTTCGCCGCCGCGCTCGAAACGAAACGTCACGCTTGCCGCGTTGTCCGGCAGGATGAAGTCGGGCATGTCGTTCAAATCGGCAGTGCCCGCGCGGGTGAAATTGGTTGCCTGCAATTCTCCGTTGGCACTGAACATCCCGACGGCGGCCGGCAGCCGCTCGCCGCCATCGGTTTCGCGCAACCGCACATGAACCACCGTCGCGGTGGAGTCAGTGTCCGGGGCCAGCGCGGCGTAGCGGGCGGAGACGTTCACGCCCGGCACGGCGCGTGAGTCGAGGTCCCACGCGAGCGGAAAATCATCGCCGGTGCGACGCCAGCTTGAGGCATAAACCTGGTTACGCGGATTCGGACTGTGCGCGGTTTTGGCAGCGTCTTCGTTGAACCAGCCGCGATCAAGGCCGTTCTTGTCATATTCATCCGCGCCGGTGAAATGCCAGTCACCATCCCAAATCTCAACCCACGTGTGATTGCCATCCATTTGCGCCCATTCCGGCACGCCGGCAATACGCGCGGGCACACCGACGGCGCGGCAGGCGTCCACGAGCAGGATCGCCAGCCCGGTGCAGGTAGCCTTGTGCTGTTCGATGGATTCCTGGGGGCTTTGGTTGTTGCGTTTGCGTCCGAGGTTGTAATGGACGTTGATTCGATGGAACAATTCACGATTCAACGCCTGCGCGGCTTCGGTGGCGTTGGTGCAACCGCGCACGATGTCCGAGGCCAACGGGTAAAATTTCGCGCGCCACGGATCACGCGGCTCGTCGAGCGAGGCGTAAGGCAGCACGTCGTTGACAAAAATTCGCTCCGGCACGGCTTTGGCCCACGGGAAATTGGTTCGCGCGGCGAGCGCGAGCGACAAGTCCTCCATCAAAAAATCACCGTCCAAAGTGGCGCGATCGCCGGCGGGCATGTTGTCCACGAGGAAAAACGCCGCGCGCCGGCCCGCGTCGCCGAATTTTTCCGCCGCTTGTGCGATGAAAGTTTCCGTCTCCACCGGCAGCGGCTCGTCGAGCTTGAGCAACCGGTCCTGGCGAATGCGCCAGACGTGCCGACGCCCGCCATCTTGAAAAGCGACCGAGCAGGCGTAGCCATCGGCAGTTGGCTCCAGCACCGGTGCGGCAATTCCAGGCGGAAGCCCGCCGGTGTCCGCGCCTAGTTCGGACAGATGGGCGGCCCAGCGTTGATGCGCGTTCCAAAAATCCTTTTCGGCGTAATAAACTTCCAGCGCCCGGTCGCGCGCGGGTTTGCCGGGAATGGGCGCGACGGAAATGGCTTTGCCCGCCGGCTCGCGGGTGAATTGCACCAATCCCCACATTTCGGGCCGGTGCATGTCCACCACGCCCTGCGGCGACCAGACCCAGTTGTCCTCCGGCGCACCTGGAACTTTTTGATAGACGCCATTCGTATGAGTGATCTGCCACTCGACACGCGAGAAGTTGATGCGCCATTGTTCGCCTTCGACCGGCGGCCCGGTGTGCCGCGCGTGTTCCGCGAGAACTTTCCACGGAAAGGCGATCTCAACCGTCCAGCCTTGATCGGTGTCGCCGGGATGATTCAGCGTGCCATTGACGTGGATGGCGGTTTTCGCGCCGGTGATTTCCCACGCATTGTCCGGCTTGCCTTGGTCCCAATACGGCTTGTTTAGCATCAAATCCCATGTGGTATTCAGCGCATTCACTTCAAACTCGTAATACGGTTGTGTGCCGCCCGCCGGGGCCATGAACACCTCAAAATCCGGGTCCTGGAAAATCACCGAGTCGTGGTTCGTGAGCGTGGCCCAGACATCCGGTTCTTCGAGTTCAGCGGCGATGTAGAGACATTGGTCATCCCAAAGCATTTTCACGCGTGTGCGAAAGCGCGGTTTGGGTTTGGCGTCGCCTTGAATGTCCACGAAATCTTCCGTCCATGGCGCGGACGTCCACGCGGCGTCATCCAACACCCCGTCAATATTGATCGGCGCGGACGGACGCTGGCACAGGTAACCGCGCGGGGTGATGGATTGCATGTTTTCCAGCCAGGCGGTGCGACCATCCGCAAACAGCGCAGCCGGCAGCAACGCAAGGAAGCCGAACCAAGCCAGGCGGTGGTGAAGTGAAGGCGAGTGCATCACACGGAGGCGTTTGGTCCGGCCGTTATCCCGGCGAAAGCCCGGGGCCAACAGTCCGGGGGTGGAAGGAACTCGCTCATGCATTCAATAACTGGAGGTGTGGAAGAGCTGGCGGCCTGCTGACAAACCATCCGGCTCTCACGTAAACACGGGATAAGCCGCTCCATTTTCCGGCCGAAACCGGATGGCGGTTCAACCGCCGCAAACCGGGAGGTTCTTGAAAGGCTTTTTTTTCGGTTACAGCCATAAATTATCTGAACCAATGTTTTTTTTTCAAACGACTGGCCGCCGCCTCGTCCAAAACAATGACGCAATCGCAATGGGTTTGCAACGCTGAAGCCGGCACGGCGTTCGTCAGCGGGCCGGCCACCAGGCTGGCCTCAAATTCTTCCCGTTCGCTTGGTGTCATCATTGTCACGTTGGCAAGCTAACCCAGTTCTGCGACTTGCTGCCGGCAAAATTTAAGAAGGTTGTCTCGGCGTGGTTTAGCGGCCGTGCCCGTGAATGAATAGTGCCCCAGGTTCGCTCAAATGGTTTGCGTCCCTGCGGCAAGACGATGAAAATCCGGGTTTTTATTTCCGCCACCACCGCCCAGCCCGGCAGAAGGCTCAGGACCGGCAACAGTTTCACCCTTTCCTTGATCGCGTTCTCGCTTTCGATTTCCCCGATGCGGCTCAAGCCAATGCTTCCGTCGCAAAAACGGAATTTACCACGCCTTCGACACCCTCACCAAGAAACGCCAGAGCCTGAACACCACTGCGTTGGAGGAGCGCTGCGGCTTCACGCGCGCCGGTCAGCGACGCATAAATTTTTGGCCGACAGTTTCTCATCCAAGCCGTTCAAGAGAAAGGGCTCGCTGACGAAGGGCTCGCCGACCACCTGCGGGAAGGTCTCCAGAATCTTGAATTGCCCATTGGCCTTGGTTTCACCAATGTAAACATTCTTGGTGCAATGATGATTGGCTTGGACGGTAATCTTGCCGCCGGGGCCCTCGAAGCTGATCTCACCTGATTCGAGCACGTGGCGCACAGCATCCACGTCAAACGTACCGGCTTTTTCCACCGCTTTCTTCCACAGATAAACGCCGTTGTAAGAAAGGACAATCGGGCTGTCCACGGCGCGCTTTTCCTTGATGACACCAGGGTAGCTTTCAGTTTTCAGCCAATTATACCAGTTTTTGAGGAAGGTTTTGTTTCCCGGGGTTTTAAGCGACATGAAATAACTCCAGCAACCGAGTTCACCGACAAGTTTCTTGGTTGGCAGGCTGCGGAGTTCATCTTCCGCCAGGCTGAAGGAAACCACCGGGCAATCCGACGGCGACAAACCGGCGGCCACGATTTTCTTGAAGAAGGGCACGTTGGAATCGCCGTTGATGGTGTTGATGACACAGGCGTCGCCGCTGGCGGCGAATTGCTTGATGTCCGCAACAATTTGCTGGAAGTCCGTGTGACCAAAAGGAACGTATTTGCCAGCGGAAATGACTTTGCCGTCCGCGTCTTTGCGGAAACCGCCGCCAATGCCTTCAGGCGGAATGCCATGCAAGAGCAGATATTTATTCAGGATCAAATTCGTGGTTTGGGGATAAATGTAATCGGTGCCGATCAGGTAGAATTTTCTCCGGCCCTGGGCGAGCAGGTAATCCACGGCCGGTATGGCCTGCTGGTTGACCGTTTCGGCGATGTAGAAGATGTTGTGGGACAATTCTTCACCCTCATATTGGACGGGATAGAAAAGCAATCCGTTCTCCTTTTCAAAAACCGGCTGAACGAATTTGCGGCTCACCGAGGTCCAGCAGCCAAAGGTCACAGCCACCTTGTCCTCCACCAGGAGTTCCTTGGCTTTTTCGGCGAACAAGGGCCAATTGGACGCGCCGTCGACAATCACCGGGTCGATTTTGTAGGATTTGTCGCCCACCTTGATGCCGCCCGCATTGTTGATTTCATCAAAGGCAAACAACAAAACATCGCGCAAAGACGTTTCACTGATGGCCATCGTTCCGCTTAATGAGTGGAGCACTCCCACCCTGACGGTATCTTGAGCCTTCAATTCCGCTTCCGTGACGCGCTTCCGACAGAGTTTCAGCAGGGTTAATCCCGTCAGGTTTAGCGGACGGCCGCGGGAACATACGAATCCCCATGTCCGCTCGAAAACCCTGCGCCCATAGGGCAGGGCCACCAGCGAATGATTTTCCAATTCCTTGGCAATGCTCCAGCATGGCAGGAAACTCATGGCCAGCGTGCGCTCCACCAATTCCTTGATGGTTCCCAGATTTTCAATTTCCCCAAGGATGTTCAACTTGATTTTTTGCTTGAGCATAAAATCCTCCACCTGTTTCCGCTGGCGGCTGGAATCCTTGATCAAGAAGCAGGGATATTTGCCAAATTCATCTCGAAGCGCGCCATTTTTGGCCGCGAGGGGATGCCCGGATTTAACCACCATGTGAAATTGATCGGTCATGAGTGGATAAAAATCGACCGTATCGTTATTCACCGGTTTTTCGGTCAAGATGACATCCGCATGATTATTTTCCAGCAGGCCGAACGATTCACTGGCATCAAACGATTCGACTTGCAGCAAGGTGTTGGGAGATTCCTTGTGAAATTTCAACAAGACCGGCGTGAGAAAAATCGAAAGAAAAATTGCATCTGCCGCCACCCGCAATCGTCGGGTCCCCCATTTGTTCAAATAGGTCAGCGTCCGGCGAGCTTGATCCAGTTCATCGAGGGCGCGGAGGGCGTGGGATGATAACGCTTCACCGGCCTCGGTCAGTGCAATTTTTCTGCCCATTCTGGTAAAAAGTCGACATCCCACATCCGCTTCCAGCTCGCGCATGGCATGGCAAATGGCCGAATGCGTAACGAATAGTTCCTTCGCGGTTTTGGTATAACTTCCGGTTTTGGCAAGAACCACAAACGCCTTCAACTGTCTGCTATCTAGCGATTCATTCATATGTGAATTTTAATCACAGCAATTGTGAAATTATTTCAGCCGGTTCAATTCCCGGAACACAGGTCTCTGGCATCGTGACTGCTAAACACGAAATGGGAAGAGACAGAATCCAGAAAAATCAACATTACAAACCTCAATAAAGCATTTAAGACGCCAAGTAACTGTCCGTTGCCCGTAAGGGAAGATTTTGCAAGAACCTAAAGGAACAAAAAAACAACATGAAAAACAAACCAACTAAAAAATCATTACGAACACATAAGCGTCTTGTAACCGTGGGAGCCTGTTTGGGTGTGATTGTCAGCGGAGGGATGGCGGCCTACGGCCAGACGGCGACGATGGCCGATATGGAGAAACAGAATCAGGACTTGCAAAAGCGGCTTGATGCTTTGGAAGATCTGGTAAAGCAGGAGGGACTGATGCCAAGCGGTTCCACGAACAAAAGTGTCATGTCGGCCCTGGATCAGATCACCGTTAGCGGGTTTGTGCAAACTTCCTATTTTTACAATACCCAGCGTCCGGCATCCGGCCAGTCTGATTCGTATCTTTGGAACACGAAGGACAATTCATTTTCACTCAATAAATTCAAGCTGACAGTCGCCAGCGCGCCGGTGGCGACCGACAAATGGGACGCAGGTTTCAGAGCCTCGTTGATGTTCGGCGATGACGCCCCCGACCTCAATACCCCCGGCAACAACGGCACCGGCGGCAACACAAGCTTCAATGATTTACGTGAAGCTTATGTGGAAATAAATGTGCCCATCGGCACCGGCCTGGACATCAAGGCGGGTGAATTGATTTCGTTGTTGAACTGGGAATCCGGCGACGGCGGCGCGGCGAACCCAAACTTCTCACAAGGCTACCAGTGGTGGTACACCGGCAACGGACCCTCCGCCGGCATCCAAGGCACCTACAACTTCACTGACAAGATCGGGTTGACGGTGCGCGTGGACAATGGACTTTACCAAGGGCCGGTGGACAACAACCAAGGCAAGGCGTTCAGTGGCTCCGTCAATTTAAAGCCGACGGATAAATTGTGGGTCAATTTGATCGGCTGGTATGACTCCCAGCCTGGCGATTCAAGCACGTCGGGTATTTCCAGCATTGGCGGCTATCAATTCACCAAGGAATTCGGCACCGGTTACGAGGTTGACTATTTCCACTTCGCCGCACCCGGCACCGACACCGATTTGTGGTCGGTCGGCGGTTGGGGTTGGTATAACTTCACTTCCAAGTTTGGGGTGGCGGCCCGGGCCGACTACGTTTCCCAGGATAACGGCGTGCTTGGACCGGCTGTCCGTCCCGGCGCCGGCCTTACCACCACTGACAACGGCGGCGCTCTGGGCAGCTTGACCGCCACGATCAATTACACACCGGTGCCTTACATAAAAATCCAGCCGGAAGTCCGCTACGATTATACGACCTATTCCGGCGGATTAAACGGAAAGGACTACCAGTTCATTATCGGCTGTGGTGCGACATACATGTTTTAATTTAATCAAACAAATCCAAAATTATCCAACCTTGAAATTCAGACCAACCTTGCTATGAAAAAATCTCTCTTGAATTTGATGGCGCTCACTGTCGCCTTGACCCTAACCACCCGGGCTTTGGCCGAAGACACCGTCAAAATTGGCATCCTGCACTCGTTGAGCGGCACCATGGCCATCAGCGAAACTTCGTTGCGCGACGTGCTGCTCTATGCGTTCGACGAGATCAATGCTGCCGGCGGCGTCAAGGTCGGCGACAAGTCCTATAAAATCGAGCCAGTCATTGTGGACGGCGCATCCAACTGGCCGCTGTTTGCTGAAAAGGCGAAGCAGCTCCTGGAAGAAGACAAAGTGGCGGTCACGTTCGGCTGCTGGACTTCGGTGAGCCGGAAATCCGTGCTGCCCGTTTTTGAAAAAGACAACGGACTGCTTTTCTACCCCGTCCAATATGAAGGTGAAGAGCTTTCCAAAAACATATTCTACACCGCTGAAGCCGTGAACCAGCAGGCAACGCCCGCCGTGGATTATCTGCTCAATCAGGGCAAGAAGAAATTTTATTTGATCGGCACCGACTATGTTTATCCGCAGACCACTGATTTAATCCTCTACAAATATCTGCTGCTGCACGGCGTTCCCGCGGAAAACATCGGCGGCGGTTTCCGCAAAGACGCGGACGGCAAAGTCATTTCCGCCGGCAAATACGTTCCTTTTGGTCACACGGACTTCCAGCAAATTGTTGCGGACATCAAACAATTCGCCGCCAGCGGTGACGCCTGTGTCATCAACACCATCAACGGCGATTCCAATGTGCCCTTCTTCAAGGAAATCGTGGCTGCTGGGTTGTCGCCGTCGGATTGCCCGGTGGTTTCCTTCAGCCTCGCGGAAGACGAACTGCGCAGCATGCCGACCAAGGACATGGTGGGCGAACTTGGTTGCTGGACTTATTTCATGTCACTCAAGACGCCGGAAAACAAAAGCTTTCTCAAAAGCTGGGATAGTTGGTTGACCACGGAAAGCTACCCCGGCGTGATCAAAGAGAAACGCGCGGTGGACAGCCCCATGGTGCTTTCCTACGACGGGGTTTATTTGTGGAAGCAGGCGGTCGAAAAAGCCGGCACCTTTGACGTGGACGCCGTCCGCAAAGTGCTCGAATCGGGCGGCATCAGCTTTGCCGGTCCCGGCGGCAAAATCACCGTGCAGCCCAATCATCATTGCACCAAGAATGTTTATATCGGTGAGGTCAAGGCCAACGGCCAGTTCAAAATCCTCAAAACCTTTGATCAAGTTTTTGGCGAACCGTTCCTGTTGAAGGGGCTTGACGACAAGCTCGCGGCCGCCGCCAAATAAATAACCGCAACCAAACTCCTCCGTTTGTTTGTTGTTGGAAACATAAAAGGAGCGGGGCCAAAGCTTCGCTCCTTTTTTGGTGCCATGAAATCATTGTTCAGAACCTTGGCCAATCTTCTGCTCCTGCTGCTGTGCCTGAAGGCGGCAGCGGCCACCGAAACGAATGCGGTGGACGAATCATCCATCCGCCAGAAATTGGTGCAAACGATTTTGAGCAGCGGTGACGACCAGCGGAAATTGATCAACGATTTGGGCGACACCGACTCCAAACTGGTCAGCGACACATTACAAGCCTGGACGCGAGGCGGGATTTATCTCTGCGACGCGCCTGATGGTTCCAAAGTTCCGGTGCTGCTCGAAGACCAGCAGGACGCCGATGGCAAAGCCCGCGCGATCCGCATCCTGGACGGACAGTTTGTCAAAGACAGCTCCGGCAAGGAACTGCGTTTTGGCGACAGCGACTTGAATTCCGTGGACACGGACATGCGCCTTCGCGCCGCCATCCAGCAATCCATTGATACGCTCGCGCTCGCCAATCCCGATCCCGATGCCCGCTGGTCGGCGGTCACAAAAATCGGCAACTCGCAACGCGAATCTTACGTTCCGATTTTACAAGGCCGCCTTGCCAGGGAGACTGATTCCCGCGTCAGGAAAGCCATCCACGAAGGCATTGCCTCGTTGCAGTTAAGCGACACCAATCCGGTCGTGCAGGTCGCCGCCATCAAACAATTGGCGGCGATGGGCTCCATCGGCAATTTGGAAGACCTGCAAAAACTGGCCGGCAATGCCCAATCTGATCCCAACGTGATGTCCGCAGCAAAGCTCGCCGTCAGCTCGATTCAAGACCACATCTGGCGGGTCAATTTCTTCGGCACTATTTTTCGCGGTGTCAGCCTTGGCTCCATCCTGTTGATTGTCGCGCTGGGCCTGGCCATCACGTTTGGCCTCATGGGTGTCATTAACATGGCGCACGGCGAAATGATCGCGGTCGGGGCTTACACCACTTACGTCGTGCAAAATGTTTTTGGTTCTGGCTTTGCGTTTTCCGTGACGTTGCCCTTCAACGTCGGGGGACATCAACTTGGCTTCGGACTTCATCTTCCCGGCTTGAACGCCACCGGCTGGTTTTATCAAAGCTATTTTATTTTTGCAATTCCCTTGAGTTTCATCATGGCCGCGCTGGTCGGTTTGGTTCTGGAACGCGCGGTGATCCAATTCCTCTATCGCCGTCCACTGGAATCTTTGCTGGCCACCTGGGGCGTGTCACTGGTGCTGCAGCAACTGTTCCGCATGGTTTTCGGCGCGAACAATGTGCAGGTCAACTCGCCTTCATGGTTGCTCGGCCATTTCGCGATTCACGACGTTTCGTTCGGCTACAATCGCGTCTTCGTCATCGGCTTTGCAATTTTGATTGTGATTGGAACGTGGCTGCTCCTTTCAAAGACTCCGCTCGGCTTGCTCATTCGCGCCGTCATGCAAAACCGGGCCATGGCTTCGTGCATGGGCGTGCGCACGACTCGCGTCAACATGATGACGTTCGCCTTCGGTTCCGGTCTCGCGGGTCTGGCCGGTGCCTTTCTTTCGCAGATCGGGAACGTCGGCCCCAGTCTCGGCCAGAGTTACATCGTGGATAGTTTTATGACCGTGGTCGTCGGCGGCGTCGGCAGCATCATCGGCACGGTCTATTCCGCGATCGGCATCGGCACCGCCGATCAGGTTCTGCAGCAACTTCTCGGCTCGCCGGTCATGGGCAAGATCATCGTGCTGACCGCCATCATCCTTTTCCTGCAATGGAAACCCGGCGGCCTCTTCTCCATCCGCAGCCGCAGTCTGGATTGAAATCATGCAAGGCAAAAAAATCAAATGGGAGTTGTGGACCGTGGCGGTGGCCACGCTTTTTCTGCTGGTGATTCTGCCGGGGCTGAATGCCTTCACCGCGCCGGAGAGCTGGCTGCACGTCAGCAATTTCACCATCAATGTTTACGGCAAATATCTTTGTTACGGCATCGTGGCCATCAGCGTCGATCTGTTGTGGGGCTACACCGGACTGTTGAGTCTCGGCCAATGTCTTTTCTTCGCGCTCGGCGGCTACATGATGGGCATGCACCTCATGCGCATGATCGGCGATCTCGGCCAATATCATCAGCCCATTCCCGACTTCCTCGTCTTTCTCGGCTGGAGCAAACTGCCGGCTTTCTGGCAGCCATTTTCCAGTTTCGCATTTTCCATTTTCATGGTGATCGCCTTGCCGGCGCTGGTGGCGCTGGTGTTTGGCTTTCTCGCGTTCCGCTCGCGCATCCGGGGCGTTTACTTTTCCATCCTGACGCAAGCGCTCACTTACGCCGGCTGTCTTCTTTTTTTCCGCAACGACCTGCTCATGGGCGGCAACAACGGCTTCACCGACTTTAAATTTCTGGCCGGTTACGATCTCCGCAATCCCGCGTCGCAACGCGGACTCTACATTTGCACCGTGCTCCTGCTGCTCGCGACGTATGCCCTCTGCAAATGGCTCACGGCGACAAAATTTGGCAAAGTGCAACGCGCCATTCGCGACAGCGAAAACCGCGTGCTGTTCTCCGGCTATGCAACGGCGAATTTTAAATTATTTGTCTTCGTCCTCGCTGCCATCATTGCCGGATTGGCCGGCGCGCTTTACGTTCCGCAAGTCGGCATCATCAATCCGAGCGAGATGACGCCGGATAAATCGCTTGAAGCCGTCGTCTGGTGCGCGGTCGGCGGACGCGGCACGCTCATCGGCCCGGTCATCGGCGCGTTTGCCGTGAACGCGATGAAAAGCTGGGCCACGCGCGCGTATCCCGATCTCTGGCTGCTGTTCCTCGGGCTGATGTTCATCCTCGTGACGTTGTTCATGCCCAAGGGCATCGTCGGTTTGCCGGCGCAATTTCGCGCGCTGAAAAAGAGATTGTTTCCGCCGCACACCGGCGCGGAAAAACTTGTTGAAACCATCCCGACACCGGTGCGGGGAAAACCATTGTCAAAATCCGAATGAGCATCCCGCCCCCAAAACAAGAATTCGTTCTGCTGCTCGAAGAGGTGAACAAATCCTTCGAGGGTTTCAAGGCCATTTCGGACCTCACGTTTTATATGGACGTGGGCGAACTGCGCGTGATCATCGGGCCGAACGGCGCGGGCAAAAGTTCCATGCTCGACCTCATCACCGGTCGCACCAAACCGGACAGTGGAAAAATTGAATTCGGCCGCGATACCGATCTCACCCGCTTGAACGAAGCGCAGATCAACCAGCTGGGCATCGGGCGAAAGTTCCAGACGCCGTCGGTCTATATTGACCACACGGTCTTTGAGAACATCTGGCTCTCTCTCCACGGCAGCCGCAGCGTCTGGGTGACCTTGTTTTCCCGCGTCACCCCGCAACGCCGCGACCGGATTTACGAAATTCTCAAAATCATCGGCCTCGAAAGCAAGGCCGAGTCGAAAGCCGGTTTATTGAGCCACGGCCAGAAACAATGGCTGGAGATTGGAATGCTCCTCGCGCAGGACCCGAAGTTGCTGCTGGTGGACGAACCCGCTGCCGGCATGACCGACGAGGAAACGCGCAAGACCGGCGAACTGCTTTTGAGTCTGGAAGGCAAGCATAGCATCGTCGTCATCGAACACGACATGACCTTTGTCCGCCAGATCGCGCGCAAAGTCACCGTGCTGCATCAAGGCCACGTGCTGTGCGAAGGCACCGTGGACGACGTGCAAAACGACGACCGCGTCAAGGAAGTTTATCTCGGCAGAAAAAAGAAAAATTGAACCACGGATGGACACTGATAAACACGGATTAAGATTGGGCCGGAAATTCCGCAAGGTTTTGGACTGCGGCAGCCCTCCGCCGCTGTCCTCCAGCGATTCAACGTTCCTAAAGCGGCAGGAGACTGCCGCAGTCCAAGACGCCGACGCGACTTCGGCTCAGTATTCTGAAATTGTTCTTCATCCGTGTCCATCCGTGTCCATCCGTGGTTAAAAACAAATGCTTTCACTTTCCAACCTCAATGTCAGTTACGACGGCTCGCGGATTTTGCGCGGCGTGAATCTCACCGTGCCGGAAAAAAGCCTCGTCTGCCTCATGGGCCGCAACGGCGTCGGCAAGACGACCACGCTTAAATCCATCATCGGCCTCGTCAAGCCCGAGTCCGGTTCCGTGCAACTGGCGGGCACCGAGCTGACCGGCCTGGCACCGGACGCGCGGGCACGACTCGGCATCGGTTATGTGCCGCAGGGACGCGATATTTTTCCGCACCTGACCGTCTGGGAAAATTTGAAAATCAGTCTGGTCGTTCACGGCGCCAAAGCGAACGGTCAGGTCGAGCGCGTGTTGGAATTGTTTCCCATCTTGAAAGAATTTCTCCCGCGCAAAGGCGGCGTGTTGAGCGGTGGCCAGCAGCAGCAACTCGCCATCGCCCGCGCGCTGCTCACCGATCCGAAAATCTTGATCCTCGACGAACCGACCGAAGGCATCCAGCCAAACATCATTGACCTCATCGGCGACACGCTGGTGAAAATAAAAAAAGAAGGCAAAATCAGCATCCTGCTCGTCGAACAATATCTCGATTTCTGTCTGGCTGTCGGTGACAGTTTTTACATCATGGATCGTGGCGCGGTCGTGGCCGAAGGCCCGATCGCGCATCTCAACGACGACATTGTAAAAAAACATCTGACCGTTTAATTTGCAGAATTGCCTAATCGTTATGGCCATGATGCCCGCAACCAATTTCGAGAAATTGCCCACTGCGCGCGGCCACGCGCACTTGACGGTTGAGACTGTCCTTGGCCAAAGCACCGTCACATCCATCGAATCAGCCAGCCCGATAAAAATTCTGGTTCCAAAATCGCGCGGTGACAGTGTGTGGGCCTACGCCGGCAGTTTCGGTGGTGGTCTGGTGGCCGGCGACCAGACGCGGATTGATCTGACCGTTGGCTCGGGGGCGCGCTGTTTTCTCGGCACGCAGGCATCCACAAAAATTTATCGCAACCCATCGCGGCTGCCGTGTTCGCACCAAACCTTCGCCCGTCTCGCATCCAATTCACTGCTCGTTTTTGCGCCCGACCCGGTTCAAGCCTTTGCCGATTCCGCTTACTCCCAGCGACAGGAGTTTCAACTCGGCGCCGGCGCGGGTCTGGTGCTCGTGGATTGGTTCACTTCCGGTCGCGCCGCGCGCGGCGAACGCTGGGCGTTCAACCATTTTCAAAGCCGCAATGACGTTTTCATTTCCGGCGAACGGATTTTTGTGGATTCAGTTTCTTTGGATGCGGCGGATGGATCGCCCGGCTCGCAACACGTCACCGGTCGTTTTAACTGCTTCGCCCTGCTGTTGCTCGCCGGCGAACCGTTGCAAACTGCCGGGACCAATCTGCTGGCCGAGATTTCAACCCGTCCTGTCGAGCGCGGCACGAACTTGATTTGCGGCGCCAGTCCGGTTCCCCACGGCGCGATTCTCCGGATCGCCGGCGAAAGTGTTGAACAAGTCGGCCACGAACTGCATCATCACCTCAAGTTTGCGTCCGCGCTGCTGGGCGATGACCCGTGGGTGCGCAAATGGTGAAACACTGAAGCACGGCTAAACACAGTGAACACGGATAAAAAACAATTTAAGTTTGTTCCCAAATCCGTGTTTATCCGTGTCCATCCGTGGTTAAAATAATTTTGTCATGCACTTGTCTCCCCGCGAGCTCGACAAATTGACGCTGCATCAAGCGGGCTTCCTTGCGCAGAAGCGCCTCGCGCGCGGCGTGCGCCTGAATCATCCCGAAGCCGTCGCGCTCATCGCGACGGTGATGCTTGAATTCATCCGCGATGGCAAACACGTCGCCGAATTGATGAATCTTGGCCGGCAATTGCTCGGACGCAACCAGGTCATGTCCGGCGTGCCGGAAATGATTTACGACGTGCAGGTCGAAGGCACGTTTCCCGACGGATCGAAACTCGTGACGGTGCATCATCCCATTGCCAGCGAAAATGGAAAGCTCGCGCTCGCGTTACACGGAAGTTTTCTGCCGGTGCCGAAATTGTCCGCTTTCAAAGCCGCCGCTGACGAACCAATTCCTGGCGCCACTGAAATCAAGGACGGCGAAATTGAACTCAATGCTGGCCGCGCCACAGTGGAAATTCCCGTCACCAATCTCGGCGACCGCCCAATCCAGGTCGGCAGCCATTATCATTTCATCGAGACGAACGCGGCGCTGAAATTTAACCGGGCGGCGGCGTATGGAATGCGCCTCGACATTCCCGCCGGAACCGCCGTGCGGTTTGAACCTGGCGAAACCAAGACCGTCAAGCTCGTGGCAATCGCCGGCCAGAAAGTCATTCGCGGCGGAAATAATCTGGCCGGTGGCAAAATTTCCGCCGCTGGAAAAAAAGCCGCGCTGAAACGAGTGAAAGCGAAAGGATTTGCGACCACTTAGCTTGTAGGAGACGACATGAGGAGTCTCTAACTAATTTGTCCGGTTATTTAGTTTGAGCCTCCTCACGTCGGCTCCTACGAAAAATAGATATGCACAAAATGAAACGTTCGCATTACGCCGACATGTTCGGCCCGACGACCGGCGACAAAGTCCGGCTCGGCGATACGTCGCTCATTCTCGAAGTTGAAAAGGATTTCACGGTTTATGGCGACGAATGCAAATTCGGCGGCGGCAAAGTCATCCGCGAAGGCATGGGCCAGGCCGCCGGCATCGGTGCGAAAGACGCACTGGATTGCGTCATCACCAACGCGCTCATCGTGGACTATACCGGGATTTACAAGGCCGATATCGGAATAAAAAACGGTTTGATCTCCCGCATTGGCAAAGCGGGTAATCCCGACGTGATGGCGGGCGTGACGAAAGGCATGATCATCGGCGTCACGACCGAAGTCATCGCCGGCGAAGGCTTGATCGTCACGGCCGGCGGACTTGACACGCACATCCATTTCATCTGCCCGCAGCAGGCGCACGAAGCCATCGCCGCCGGACTCACGACGATGGTGGGTGGTGGCACCGGCCCGGCGGTCGGCACTTGCGCGACGACCTGCACGCCGGCGCCGTTTTATTTCAAGGCAATGCTGCAAGCGGTGGATTCGTTGCCACTCAACTTTGGTTTCACCGGCAAGGGCAACACCGCCATGCCCGCCGGTTTACCCGAACAGATTGCCGCCGGCGCGATCGGTCTGAAACTGCATGAAGATTGGGGCACGACGCCCGCCGCGATTGATTGCTGTTTGAGCCTGGCGGATAAGCATGACATTCAAGTTACGATTCACACCGACACGTTGAACGAATCCGCGTTCGTCGAAGGCACGATTGCCGCGTTCAAAGGCCGGACGATCCACACCTATCACAGCGAAGGCGCGGGCGGCGGTCATGCGCCGGACATCATCCGCATTTGCGGCGAGCCGAACGTGCTGCCAAGTTCCACCAACCCGACGAAGCCTTACACCGTCAACACGATTGACGAGCATCTCGACATGCTCATGGTCTGCCATCACCTCGATCCCAATCTGCCGGAAGACGTGGCGTTCGCCGAAAGCCGCATCCGTGGCGAGACGATTGCGGCAGAAGACATTTTGCACGACCTCGGCGCGATCAGCATGATGAGTTCGGATTCACAAGCGATGGGCCGCATCGGCGAAGTCATCACGCGCAGTTGGCAGACGGCGGATAAGATGAAACGGCAGCGCGGCCGGCTGCCGGGGGAAAAAGGCAACAACGACAATCTCCGCATCAAGCGTTACCTCTCGAAATACACCATCAATCCCGCACTCGCGCACGGCATGGCGCATATCATCGGTTCGATTGAAGCCGGCAAGCTTGCTGATTTGGTTTTGTGGAAACCTTCGATGTTTGGCGCTAAACCGGAAATGGTCGTCAAAGGCGGCATCATCGCGTGGGCCCAAATGGGCGATCCGAACGCGAGTATTCCAACGCCGCAGCCGGTTTTCATGCGCCCGATGTTCGGCGCGTTCGGTCGCGCGACGGGAATGGCTTCGATCGCCTTTGTCAGCCAAGTCGCCAAACAAAGAGGTGTTGGCAAAAGTTACGGCCTGACTAAGCGCATCGAAGCCGTGAAAGGCTGCCGCAAAGTCGGCAAGAAAGATTTAAAGTGGAACAACGCGATGCCGAAGATCACGGTGGATCCCGAAACCTACGAAGTCCGCGCTGACGGCGAATTGCTGACGTGCGAGCCGGCGAAAGTTCTCCCGCTGGCGCAACGCTACCAATTGTTCTAGCCTCGTAGCCGCCGACGTGAGGAGGCTCTAATTTCCATGGCAAACCGAAAACAAAAAATGAGCCTCCTCACGTCGGCGGCTACGAGAGAAATGCCGCGCACTCCGCAAGGTTTTGGACTGCGGCAGCCCTCGGCCGATTTCTACGTCCCACGCCGTTCAACGCGGCAGAGGGCTGCCGCAGTCCATGACGCTGTCGCGACTGACTTCACCCTCTGGCAACTCGCTGACTCTGCATTTCCCACGGGCGGTTTCGCCCATTCATTGGGATTGGAAGCCGCCTGGCAGCATGGTGAAGTCCGCAATCACACCGAACTGGTTTCGTTTATCGAAGCCGGTTTGCAGCAGCTCGGTCACGCCGCGCTGCCGTTCGTGACGGCGGCGTTTGCTGAGCCGGAAAAACTCGACGAGTTCGACCAACTTTGTGAAGCGTTCACGACGAACCACGTCGCGAATCGCGCGAGCCGGGCGCAGGGCCGGGCGCTGCTCTCGGCGGTGGAACGGATTTTCAAAACGGAAGGCGGAAAGCGGAAAGCGGAAAAAGAATTGTTGTTCGCGCATTTTGCGCCCGTGTTCGGTTCATGTTTGCGCCAGCTCGAGGCGCCGCGCCAAACGTCGCTCCGGCTTTTTTTCTTCAACCAGTTGCGCGGCGTGCTGGCGGCGGCGGTGCGATTGAACATCGTCGG
>Ga0265336_10000507_pt1 | contig 22737 bp, 16 predicted proteins | sample 42119metaG_FD_193583 | JGI IMG/M metagenome (GOLD analysis project Ga0265336, IMG submission 193583) | Rhizosphere microbial communities from Carex aquatilis grown in University of Washington, Seatle, WA, United States - 4-21-19 metaG | ecosystem: Host-associated > Plants > Roots > Rhizosphere...
TGCAGTACTGCTGCGACGCCATCGCCTGGGCCACAACCGCGCAAGCCACGGTTACCGGCGCGGAAGTCCCGGCCGCATTGGTGGCCACCACTGTGAACGTCATCGTCGTGCCGACGGTGCCGACAGCGGGAACCTGACCTTCGACCACACCACTTGAGGTATTGACGGCCCATGTGCCTGGCAAACCCGAGGCACCGTATCCGGTCGGAGAGTTCGACGCCGTAATCTGATAGGCGACCGTCACGCCGGGATTCGCCACCAGGCTGGTCGGACTCGTTATGACAGGCACCGGCGCGGCGCTGGTAAGTACGGCGCTGCCAGCCACAAGGAGGCTGATGAGGAAGACGCGATTAAACAGCTTCATTCGCGGCCTGTTGACAGCACGAAACGTTCCCATTCCGGTCCAGGAAACTGGCAATCAGAAACTGGAGGAACTCGAAGCATCAGATACACCTGCGGCACCATTGGAGCGAACGAAAACATTACTACGGAGGCCGCTTCCGAACCTTGCCGATGGACGCGAAATCAGACATTTATTTTTTGAGTTTTTTCCGCCGGTGCCGGAATCCACTCCCCCCGCTCCTGCCGCAGACGACGCCCGAACGCTTTGGTGAATTCACAGAACATCATGACCCAATGCGGAGGCGGCGTGTAAAATGGTTTGCACTGAAAGTCGCGGAGCGACGGATGGAAATTAGCCAGCTACGAAGTGGCTGGTGGCTGGCCGGATGAAATGATTCGTCCCGGCGGGACGATGGAAAATTGGCGCCGGATTCCGCCGTCCCTTCAGGACGGCTTTATTTTGGGCGACGAACCCCGGCACGATGTGCCGGGCTAATTTCCGGTAGTTGCTCCGCAACTCGTTTGGAATGCTTCAACTTTCTCCTCCGCTCAGGCCGCAGACCACACGCTGACGCTTTGGCGAATTCACAGACGGACATTATACAATGCGCGGGCGGCGTGTAAAATGGTTTGAACAACATGCGGTCAAAATTTGAAACCTTCCTGCAGATTAAACTACTGATATTTAGCCGCTTTGTCTTTGGGCAAAACCAAAACAGTTTTTTGTTCGGGGTAGCGGATTAAAACGAGATTTTCCTTGCGGAATCCCTTCTTTTTTGAATCCCACCATTCTGGCGTGCTGGCTTGCAAAGCATTTTCAAACGCCGTCACCCACTCCTGGCCATTAAATGCTCTGGGACAACCGAAATTCACACTTCCTGCCGCGACTTCTTTGTCCATCAAGTAACGCCAGCCGGAAACTTCCATGCACTGGTTCAGCAATCCGTCGATGGAACAGCTCTGAACTGGCGAGATTGGGAAAGTGTAATTCGACGGATGGCCGTAAAAATTTGTCTCCATCTGAATAACATCAGGAGGAGCTGAAATCGTCGGATAAGTGGTAGCAGTAAAATCATTCGGGTTGAAAGATGGAGGCCTGATTTGCCTAGATTGCCTGATAGCAACAGTCGTTGTTCCAGCAGCCAAAATGACTGCCACGCTGCAGACGACTGTTGTTTTTGCTTGTGTCCAGGCCATAATTTTCAAGGCTCCTTTGATGAGGGTTAAGGTCGAACCGCTGGCCGCCGCGCCTTTGGCCAGCGACACGGCAGTCACGGTTTTTACCAGCGCCACGGGCGCGGCTTGAATGGCATTGGCGGAAATCGTTCCGGCAATGATGGCCGTGGTCGAACTCACGCCGCGTTTCGCGAAAAACTTCCGCAGCTTTTCCAGCGCGCGGTTGACGCGCATTTTGGCCGCGTCCTCGCTCGCGCCCAGTGCCGCGCCCACCTCCTTGAAATTCCGGCCTTCAAAAAACCGCAGCACGAGCGCGTCGTGATCTTTGTGCCCAAGGTGTTCCATCGCGCCATTCAGCAGCGGCGCGATTTGATTCCACGTTTCATCCAATGCGGATTCGTTCACGGCTTCATGCAAAATGGATTCCATATACGCCTCCTGTTCGCGGCGTTGCCGGCGCCGCTGGATGGTCAGCGCATTGGCGCTCGTGTAGCGTGCCGTGCGGCACAGCCAGCCGGCCAAAATTGTCTTCGGACCGAGCGATCCCGACTTGCGGGCGAGGATGATGAAAACCGCCTGGGTGATTTCCTCGGCCAGATGCGGATCCCGCACCGAGCGCAGCGCGACGGAATAGACCAGATTGATGTACCGCGACACCAGGGCCGCAAACGCCTCCTCGGAACCGCGCCGGGCGTATTCCTGCAGCAGGATAAGGTCGTCATTGGTCATTTCACTCATATATTTACACCGCCGGGAAAAGGTAACAGATTATTATTCCACCCGGATTTTTTGGCCGCCAAGGTTAACAGGATTAATAAAATGAATTCTAATGGAACGACACGCGACCATTTTTAAAAACATTTATTGCGCATGGGTGAAAAAGGAGTAAAAAATAGACGAACGACTGGCTGTATAGCCGAAGCGATGACCAGCAGAACCGACCAGCAACACAATCCAAGCGGGGTGCGAACAACGCCCCCGCCCAAACAGGGGCTTTACGATCCGCAGTTTGAACACGACTCCTGCGGCATTGGCTTCGTCGTCAACATGAAGGGCAAAAAGTCCCACCAGTTGGTGGCGGACGGACTGCAGATCCTTGTGAACCTCGATCATCGCGGCGCCGTCGGCTGCGAACCGAACACCGGCGATGGCGCCGGCATCCTCATCCAGACACCGCATGAATTTCTCGTCAAGGTGACGGCGAAGCTCGGCTTCAAATTGCCGGTGCCCGGCGAATACGGCGCCGGCATGCTGTTCCTGCCGCGGAATCCGCTGGAACGCAATGCCGTCAAAACCGCCTTTGCCAAGATCGTTTCCGCCGAAGGCCAGACCTTGCTCGGCTGGCGCGACGTGCCAACGGACAATTCGTCGCTGGGCAAAACCGCGGTGGCCGCCGAACCGCACATGGCGCAGGTGTTCATCGGGCGCAACCCGGCGTTGAAGGATGAAGCCGCGTTCGAGCGCAAACTTTACGTCATCCGCAAACTCGCCGAACAGAAAATCCGTTACGGCAGCAAGATCGACGGCGGCAAATGGTTTTACGTCTCCAGCCTTTCGGTGCGGACGATGATCTACAAGGGCATGCTCATGCCCGAACAGGTGGCGAAGTATTATCCCGACCTCCGCGACGAGAGCATGGTCACCGCGCTGGCGCTGGTGCATTCCCGTTTCTCCACGAACACGTTTCCCAGCTGGGACCGCGCGCATCCAAATCGTTACATCGCCCACAACGGCGAAATCAACACACTCCGCGGCAACGTGAACTGGATGAAAGCGGCGCAGACGAATTTCAAGTCCGCCCTCTTCGGCAAGGACATGAAAAAGGTCATCCCCGTCATCAACGAGGACGGCAGCGATTCGGCGCAGTTTGACAACTGCCTGGAACTGCTCGTCATGGCGGGCCGCGAACTGCCGCACGCGATGATGATGATGATTCCCGAGCCGTGGGAAAACCACGAGAGCATGGACCCGGAACGCGCCGCGTTCTACGAATACAATTCCTGCCTCATCGAACCCTGGGACGGCCCGGCCTCAATGGCGTTCACGGACGGCATCCGCATCGGTGCGTGCCTCGACCGCAACGGCCTGCGTCCGTCGCGTTATTACGTCACCAAGGACGACCTCGTCATCATGGCGTCGGAAGCCGGCGTGCTGCCGGTGGCGCCGGAGCGCGTGGCCAGCAAGGGCCGCCTGCAACCCGGCCGCATGTTTCTCATCGACACCGAGCAAGGGCGGATCATCGCGGACGAGGAACTTAAAAAGAAATACACCTCCGCGCATCCGTATCGCGAGTGGCTGGACAAGCATCATGTCCTGCTCGAAAACCTGCCCGAACCCACGGGCCACACCGAGCCGTCGCACCGGAAAATTTTGCAGCAGCAGCAGGCCTTCGGTTACACCTACGAGGACTTGCGCTTCATCATCGGCCCGATGGCCAGCAGTGGTGTCCAGCCGCTGGGTTCCATGGGCACCGACACGCCGCTGGCGGTGCTCTCGAACCGTTCGCAGTTGCTTTACAATTATTTCAAGCAATTGTTCGCGCAGGTCACCAACCCGCCGATTGATCCCATCCGCGAGGAAATCGTCACCGCCACCCACACCATGGTCGGTTCCCGCGGCGGATTGTTGAATCCCAAACCCGACAGTTGCGCCCTCATCCGGCTGGAACAGCCCATCCTCACGAACGAGGAACTGGAAAAACTCCGCCAGGTCAAGCGGCCCGGCTTTCTCGCCGCAACCCTGCCGATTCTGTTCAAGGCGGCCGACGGCGAAAAAGGCCTGGAGCAGGCGCTGGAGGAATTGTTCGCCACCGCGGACCAGGCCATCGAGGATGGCGCGAACATCCTGATCCTGTCCGACCGGGGCGTTTCGCCCGAACTGGCGCCCATTCCCGCCCTGCTCGCCACCGCGGGCCTGCATCATCATCTCATCCGCACCGGCACCCGCGGACGCACCGGTCTCGTGCTGGAATCCGGCGAACCGCGCGAGGTGCATCATTTCGCCCTGCTCATCGGTTACGGCTGCAGCGCCATCAATCCCTATCTCGCCTACGAGACCGTCGACGATTTGATCAAGGAAGGCCTGTTGCTCAACACTGACCACAAGAAGGCGATCAAACAGTTCATCAAGGCGGCGATCAAGGGCGTGGTGAAAACCATGGCCAAGATGGGCATCTCGACCGTCCAAAGTTATCGCGGCGCGCAGATCTTTGAAGCCGTCGGCCTCAACAGCGAGGTCGTGGACAAATATTTCACCTGGACGCCGTCGCGCATCGAAGGGGTGGGACTGAAGCATATCGCCGAGGAGGCGCTCGCGCGGCATCACCAGGCCTTCCCACGCGAAGCCGTCAATCCCGAGCTCGAAGCCGGCGGACAATATCAATGGCGTGACAGTGGCGAATACCACCTGTTCAATCCACAAACCATCCACAAATTGCAGACCGCCTGCCGGCTGGGTAGTGAAAAGATTTACCGCGAATACGCCGAGCTGGTGAACAACCAGGCGAAAAACCTCTGCACCCTGCGCGGATTGCTGGATTTTAACCTTGCCGAAACCCCGGTTCCACTCGACCAGGTGGAATCCGTCGAAAGCCTCGTCAAGCGCTTCAAGACCGGCGCGATGAGCTATGGTTCCATTTCCAAGGAGGCGCACGAAACCCTCGCCATCGCCATGAACCGCCTCGGCGGGAAAAGTAACACCGGCGAAGGCGGCGAAGATCCGGCACGCTACGTTCTGGAACCGAATGGCGACTCAAAAAATTCGGCGATCAAGCAGGTGGCCAGTGGACGTTTCGGCGTGACGAGCCATTACCTCGTCAATGCCCGGGAGCTCCAGATCAAAATGGCCCAGGGCGCGAAACCGGGCGAAGGCGGCGAACTGCCCGGCAAGAAGGTCTATCCGCCCATCGCCAAAACCCGCGGCACCACCGCGGGCGTCGGCCTGATTTCCCCGCCGCCGCACCATGACATTTATTCCATCGAGGATCTCGCGGAATTGATCCATGACTTGAAGAATTCCAACCGCGATGCGCGCATCAGCGTCAAACTGGTCGCCGAGGTCGGCGTCGGCACGGTCGCCGCCGGCGTCGCCAAGGCGCATGCCGATGTGGTTTTGATTTCCGGCCACGACGGCGGCACCGGCGCGTCGCCGCTGTCCTCCATCAAGCATGCCGGCGGCCCCTGGGAACTGGGGCTGGCCGAAACCCACCAGACGCTCGTGCTGAACAATCTCCGCAGCCGCATTTATGTCGAGGCCGACGGCCAGATGAAAACCGGCCGCGACGTGGCGGTGGCCGCCTTGCTCGGCGCGGAAGAATTTGGTTTTGCCACCGCGCCGCTCGTGGTGATGGGTTGCATCATGATGCGCGTCTGTCATCTGAATACCTGCCCTGTCGGGGTCGCCACGCAGGACCCGCGTTTGCGCGAACGGTTCACCGGCAATCCCGATCATGTCGTCAATTTCATGCGCTTCATCGCCACGGAACTGCGCGAGATCATGGCCAAACTGGGGTTCCGCAAGCTCGAAGACATGGTGGGACGCACCGACAAGTTGGTGCCGTGGAAAGCCATCGAACACTGGAAGGCGAAAGGGCTCGACCTCACGCCGATTTTGTACCAGCCCGAAGCTGGACCGGACGTCGGCCGCTTCCGCCAACAGGACCAGGATCATGGACTCGACAAATCGCTCGACGTCACGAAGTTGCTGGCGATCTGCCAGCCGGCGATCGAGCGCGGCGAACGCGTCCACGCCGACCTGCCCATCCGCAACGTCAACCGCGTCGTCGGCACCATCACCGGCAGCGAAGTGACGAAGAAGCACGGACCTGCCGGCCTGCCCGATGACACCATCCATCTCAAGTTTAACGGCAGCGCGGGCCAGAGCCTGGGTGCGTTCATGCCCAAAGGCATGACCATTGAACTCGAGGGCGACGCCAACGATTACTTCGGCAAGGGCCTGAGCGGCGGACGCATCATCGTTTATCCACCCAAGGGTTCAACCTTTGTTCCCGAGGAAAACATCATCATCGGCAACGTGGCGCTCTACGGCGCAACCGCCGGCGAGATCTTTGTGCGCGGCATGGCCGGCGAACGTTTTGCCGTCCGCAACTCCGGCGTGAACGCGGTCGTGGAAGGCGTGGGCGACCACGGCTGCGAATACATGACGGGCGGCCTGGTCGTGGTGCTTGGCAAATCGGGGCGGAATTTTGCCGCCGGCATGAGCGGCGGTGTCGCCTATGTGCTCGATGAGGCGGGGGATTTTGCCACGCGCTGCAACATGGAGCTGGTCGGTCTGGAAAAACTCACCGACACGGATGAGATCGAGTCGGTCTGGAAATTGATCCAGCGCCACCAGACGTTCACGCAGAGCGAGCGCGCCGCAAAAGTGCTCGGGGATTGGAAGAATTTCATTCCGAAATTTGTGAAGGTGATGCCGCAGGATTACAAACGAGTCCTGCAGTCGCTCAAAAAAGTGCAGTCGCAGGGCCTGACCGGCGACGAAGCCATCATGGCGGCGTTCGAGGAGAACGTGAAGGGCGGCCATTAGAAATGAAACCTGAGAAACGCGGAGACGCAGAGGTCGCGGAGATAACGCAGAGAAAAATTATTCTATAAAAATCCCTGCGCTCCTTTGCGCCGCTGCATTGATCAATCAATCAGCCATGCATGAGAATGAAATTTCAGAGCGCATCATCGGGGCGGCAATTGAAGTGCATAAATATTACGGGCCGGGATTGGTGGAGCAAATTTATGAGGAAGCAGTCTGCCACGAGTTTGGTCTGCGCGACATCCGCTTTGAGCGGCAGAAACAGGTGCCCATCTGGTACAAGGGCGTGAAGCTGGGTGTGCCGCTGCGGCTGGATTTGATTGTGGAAGAGAAGGTGATTGTTGATTTGAAGGCAAAAGAAGAAGTGAACGCCTTTGACCGGGCCAGGCTTTTGAGCTACCTGCGCCTGTCAAATTTGCGATTGGGTCTGATCATCAACTTTCACGAAACGGTATTGAAAGACGGAATTTCGCGGGTGGTGAACGGATTGAAATTGCCGCCACCTGAACCCGGCTCGTTTAGTCTTTGATTTTTATGACAAACTTTAACGCCGAGACGCTGAGCACGCAGAGTCTGGGAGGGCCTTATTTTCGTTATCCCTCTGCGCCTCTCCGCGTCCTCTGCGCCTCTGCGTTTATTCCGAACCAACCAAATAACTAAACATGGGTAAACCAACCGGATTTTTAGAGTTCCAGCGTGAATTGCCGAAGGACCGCTCCCCGCTCGGGCGGATTGCCGACTGGAAGGAGTTCCATGACCACCTGCCGGAAGCCGACCTGAAAAAACAGGGCGCGCGTTGCATGGATTGCGGCATCCCTTTCTGCCATACCGGCCAGCTCGTCAGCGGCATGGCCTCCGGCTGCCCCATCCACAACCTCATCCCCGAGTGGAACGACCTGGTCTATCGCGGCCTGTGGCAGGAGGCGCTCGAACGGCTGCACAAAACCAATAATTTCCCCGAATTCACCGGCCGCGTCTGCCCCGCCCCGTGCGAAGGTTCCTGCGTGCTCGGCATCAATAATCCGCCCGTCACCATCAAGAACATCGAATGCACCATCATCGACCACGGCTGGGATAACGGCTGGGTCGTCCCCGAACCGCCCAAAGTCCGCACCGGCAAAAAGGTCGCCGTCATCGGTTCCGGGCCGGCGGGGTTGTGCGCCGCCGCCCAGTTGAACCGGGCCGGCCATCTCGTCACCGTGTTTGAACGCGCGGACCGCCCCGGCGGCCTGCTCATGTACGGCATCCCAAACATGAAGCTCGACAAGGAACAGGTCGTCCTGCGCCGCATCCGGCAGATGGAAGCCGAGGGCATCCAGTTCAAGTGCGCCACCGAGGTCGGCAAAAATTATCCCGCGGAAAAATTGCTGAAGGAATTTGACGCCGTCATCCTGGCCACTGGAGCCACCAAACCGCGTGATCTGCCCATCGACGGCCGGAACCTCAAAGGCATTCATTTCGCGATGGATTTCCTGACCGCCAACACCCGCGGCCTGCTCGACCAGCACAAAAACGGCGATTTCATTTCCGCCGAAGGCAGGGACGTTGTCGTCATCGGTGGCGGCGATACCGGCACGGACTGCGTGGGCACATCGATCCGTCAGGGTTGCAAGAGCCTGGTGCAGGTGGAAATCCTTCCCAAACCGCCTTTGGAACGCGCCAAGGACAATCCCTGGCCCGAATGGCCCAAGGTTTACAAGCTGGATTACGGCCAGGAAGAATCCGCCGCCAAATTCGGCGCCGACCCGCGCGTGTACCTGACCACGGCGACCAAATTTGAAGCGGATGCCCACGGCCAGGTCAAAGCCGTCCACACCGTGCAGGTGCAATGGGAGAAGAACGACAAGGGCCAGTTCATTCCGAAAAACGTGCCCGGCACGGAAAAGATTTTGCCCGCGCAACTCGTCCTGCTGGCGATGGGTTTTCTCGGACCCGAACAGCCGTTGCTGGAAGCGCTGGGCGTTGAACGCGACCCGCGCAGCAACGCGAAAGCCGACTTCGAAAAATACACGACAAACCTCAAAGGTGTTTTCGCCGCCGGCGATTGCCGCCGCGGCCAGAGCCTGGTGGTGTGGGCCTTCAACGAAGGCCGTGGCGCCGCCCGGGAATGCGACCGGTATCTGATGGGATCAACCGATTTGCCGTAAACGTTTAAATCTGCGCTTCAGGTTTTTTGAGGAACGTCCCTTTTTGCAGTTCCTCGAAGGCCTGTTGAAGCTCGGCTTGCGTGTTCATCACGATGGGCCCGTACCAGGCCACCGGTTCCTGCAACGGTTTGCCGGAGACGAGCAGGAACCGGATGCCATCCTCCCCGGCCTGCACTTCCACATCGTCGCCGGAGTCGAACAGGATGAGCGAACGATTGTCCACCTCGGTGGGCAGCGCGGTGTCGGCCCAGCCCAGGCTTTCCGTCGGCACCGCCAGCGGGCTGGAGGCGTTGCAGAATTTGCCGCTGCCGGCAAAGACATAGGCGAAGGCGTGGCGCGTCGTCTCCACCGGCAGCCGCCGGCGCTTGCCCGGCGGCACTGTGACGTCAATGTAAGTCGGGTCGGCGGCGATGCCTTCCACCGGGCCGCGTTTGCCCCAGAATTGACCGCAGATGATGCGGGCTATGGTGCCGTCGTCTTCGGTCACCTCCGGGATTTCCGGTGCTTTGATTTCCTGATAACGCGGCGCGGTCATTTTGAGCGCCGACGGCAGGTTGGCCCACAATTGGAATCCGTGCATGCGGCCCAGCGGATCGCCTTTGGGCATTTCCTGATGGATGATGCCCCGGCCGGCCGTCATCCATTGCAGATCGCCGGGAGCGATGGCGCCGCGATTCCCCAGGCTGTCGGCGTGCTCAACCGTACCGGCAAGGACGTAGGTGATGGTTTCAATGCCGCGATGCGGATGCCATGGGAAACCGGCCAGATAATCTTCCGGAATGTCATTGCGAAAATCGTCCAGCAACAGGAAAGGGTCGAAGTCGGATGTGTTGCCGAAGCCGAAGGCGCGGCGGAGATGCACGCCGGCGCCTTCAAGGGTGGGTTTGGCCTTGACCAGGCGTTTGATGGGTCTGATGGACATATCGTTCTCCTTCGTTCAGGTTGAGTGCTGCCGACCGTGGAACAGTACCCGCTGTTTATGTACTGTCAACCTTGCGGGGAAACGCAATAAGAGAATGAGAAATCAGAAACGTTTGCGGACATTCAGCGAACCGGTCATTCGCCGTCGCCGCGGTTGACCACCGATGATCAGGTTTACAAAACGAGTTTGTAACCGACGCTGTGTACCGTCTGCAGATGCCTCGGTTCGGCGCCGGCATCGCCGAGCTTTTTGCGCAGTTGCACGATGACCTGGTCCAGGGTGCGCGTGGTACCGTAATAATTATAGCCCCAGACCTCGTTCAATAACTTGTCGCGCGAAAGGACTTCACCCGGGTGCGCGTGAAAGAATTGGAGCAATTTCATTTCCTTGGCCGTGAGTTCCACGGTGGTCTTGCCACGCCTGACCTGGAATGTTTTGGCATCAATGGTGGCGGGGCCAATCTGAAACGTGCTGTCCAAGGACGACTCCCGGGTGGCGACCGACGCCCGGCGCAGCAAGGCCTGGATGCGCGCCAGCAGTTCGCGCACCCCGAAGGGTTTGGTCACATAATCATCGGCGCCCAGGTCGAGGCCAACGACCTTGTCAATTTCCTGGCCCTTGGCGGTCAGCATGAGAATGGGCACGGCGATTTTCTTCGCCCGCAGTTGTTTGCAGATGTCGTAACCGCTCAAGCCCGGCAACATCACGTCCAGCACCACGAGCGCCGGCCGGTGCTTCGCCACGGCTGCGAGCGCGTGGTCGCCGCGATTACACGATGCCACGTCGTAGTCCTCGCTCTTCAACACCTCCTCCAGCCCCAACAAAATGTGCGGGTCATCTTCGACGATTAAAATTGTCGTTTTCATCTTTGTTTATTCCAGTAGGGGCCGACGTAAGGAGGCTCATTATTCATGTGGCAGTCAAAGCCTCCTCACGTCGGCTCCTACAGAATTCCCCGTCAACGGCAGACGCAAAATAAAGCAGCTGCCGCCGCCTTCGCGTGGCTCGTACACCACGTCACCACCGTGCGCCCGCGCGATCTGCCGCGCAATGGTCAATCCCAGGCCCGATCCCTGGACACCGCTGCTCAACGAATCGTGCGCCCGGTAAAATTTCTCGAAAATCTTTTCGCCGCTGCCGCGCGGCACGCCCCGGCCGCGATCCAGCACCTTCACGTCGGCATGCGGCAGCGGCGATTCAGCCCGGTCCAAAATCAGAACGATTTCCTTGTGATCGTCGGAATATTTTTCGGCGTTGGACAGCAGGTTGACGATGATTTGCGACAGGGCGTCGGCGTCGCCCTGCACCGGGACCGGCACAGCCGGCAGGGTGCAGTCGAACTTGAAACCGCCCGCCTCCAGATGGGGACGGAACGTCTGTGCGGCGGCGCGGACGACTTCAACCAGGTCGCAGGGTTGAAAATTGTATTTCTTTTCGCCGCGTTCGAGGCGGGAAAAATCCAGCACATTGTTGATCAGCCGGGTGAGCCGCCCGGCTTCGGCCGTGATGATGTCCAGATAGGAACGTTGTTTGACCGGGTCGGTCACCCGTCCTTCGGCGAGCAGTTCGGAGAACATCCGGATTGAGGTAAGCGGCGTTTTCAATTCATGCGAGACATTGCCGACAAAGTCCGTTTTCTGGCGCGCCAGCCGGAGTTCAGAATTCAGGCTGCTGACGATGAGCCAGCTTCCGATTCCGATGGCCAGCACCAGCACCGTCACCAGCAAGCCGAGCGTCAGTTCGGCGGTGTGCGCCGCGCGGGTGAGTTGCGCCGGATTGACGAGATACGCAACCACCTCCCAATGCGGCAGCGCCTCCCCGATCTCGGTGGCCACAAAGGGACGTTTCCAATTAGCGGAGAAACCGGTGCGCGACAGTGTCACCGGTTTGGCGTTGTCGTCGAGAATGGCGACACAGATTTCATCGCGCATCTCCGCGTCGGCCTGCACCAGGCCGCGCAACGCATCCACCACACGGTCCAGATTCAACTGCGCACCGAAGATCAAATTCGGTTCGGTGCTGAGCCGGTGCCAGAACATGAGCCGGAGCTTGTTCTGGAGAAACCGCGCCAGCATGCCGTCGGTGCCGTTGCCGATGAGCTGGCCGAATTCCGCCTCGGCAGGAACCACCCGGGACAGGTTGGCTTGCGATTCGTTGTCGGCAGCGAGTTGGGTTTTGTCCGCCAGTTGATAAACACTGCTTTGCGGGCTCACTTTGCGGACCTGCGCCGCCTTGTAATTCACGGATTGAACCAACGATTGATTAAACCCAGCCGGGGCCGAAGTCCCGGCCAGATCATCTTTCCGGACGGGTGATGGGGCCGGAGATTTCAATTCGTTCAGACTGCCGGCGGCCAGGGTTTGCATGGCAACCGGGGCCACCACCGCAGGGGCCGGCGCCGGCACTTGTTGTGGGGATTGCTTCTGACCGGACCCGTAACCGCCAAAACTGTTGACCGAACCGTTGACCGAAACCGGCTGGTTGGCGGCCGAGCGTTCAAAGTTCTGGATCGTGTTTTTGGCCACGCTGTCATTGTTGCCGTAAACCTCAACCACCTCGCGATTGCCGAGAAACCCGCTGTTGTCCGTGTAGAACGTCCGCGCCTCGGCCCGGGCGTCGAGCGACGGGGAAAGAATCCGGCCGGACAACGTGACGCAAAAACCGACCTCGGCGAGCGGCCAGCGCGCGCGCAGTTCACTGTCGAACCGGGCGGCCAGCGCGCGGACATCCCCGCCGGCAGCGAGATTTTCCACCTGTGCGCCGAAGGTCTGCTGCTGCTGTGCCAGGTAATCGGCAATATTCTGCGCGAGCGCATCGGTCACCCGCTGGCAGAGCAGCGATTGCTGGCGTTCGAGCAGAAACTGCTGGTCGTGCAGCGAGCGCACCGCCAACCACGCGAGCACCAGGCTCGGCAGAAGGACCGCCAGGATAAAAACGAGCGCCACTTTTTTCATGGGTTTGCCTTGGGCAATATCCCAAGTCCGTATTCATAACCAAGCTCAATTTGGCCCGGTGGGGCGCCCTCTCCTGGGAGCGCCGGCGCTCCCAGGCGCCACCAACCCCGACCGATCACTCAATCAAAAACGAAACGTTGACCGTTGCGGACACACTGATCTCACCGACCGAAAACGTTTCCGCGGCGGAGTCCGCGCCAGCCGCGTCCGACAAGGCCCCGAGATTTTGGACATTTTGGACCTGGCCGTTTACCCCCCACTGCGCACCCCAACGGTTCTGATATCCGCCCCAGCCGCCACTCCAGTCGTTCACTGTGATGCTGGAGACTTTCCCGCATTTCACGCTGAGTGCCGAGGCCATGGCCTCGGCCTTTTCCCTGGCGGCCTTGACCGCCAGATCCCGGGCCTGGTCGCGATATTTCCGCAACTGCGAGGTCCGGAAATCAATACCCTGAACGCAGTTCACGCCGTTGGTCAGCAACCCGGTCACGATGCCTTCGAAGTTGGTGATGGCGGTCACCCGGATTTCGATGGATTTCCGGACGATATAGGCCACCGGTTTGACGCGGGAACTGTTGTAATCGTAGTCCGGCAACACGCTGATGAAATCCGTCTGCACGTCCTTGTCCTTCACGCCGGCGCCCTTGAGAAAAGCGAGCGCGCTGGCAATCCGTTCGTCATTTTGCTTCCGGGCCTCGTCGAGGTTTTGGTCCCGCGTCTCCGCCCCAACACTGAGACGGATTTCGTCGGGCACCACCTTGACCTCGGCGGAACCGGACACGTTGATTTGAGAAAAGGCCGGGCTCAGCGACAGCGCCGCCAGGACCAGGAGGAGGAATCGAATTTTCATGATGTGAATCGGTTGATGGTAAGTGGTGGTTGTCGGCTCATTTCGAGTTACGAGTGCCGAAGGATTGCGACTGCAGGGTTTTGCGTGAAGCCCCGTCGTATCTGCCGTTCACGAACTGGTCGTTGAAGTTGTCCAGGTTGTTGTTCTCCGCCCGGATTTGGACCTGCACCGCAGCCGGCGCGTTGGCGCTCACCGCTTTGAGAAGATTATTTTGATTGGCCAGGATGGTGGCGGCCTGTTTGTAGTTCCCGGCATCCGCCTGAGCGATGGCTTCGTCCTTCGCAACGGCGGTAAGCACCAACACCTTCTCGGCATTGACGGCGGGGTTGACTGAATTGTCGGCAACGGACTGGTCGTCGGTGTAACGGATCTTTGCCACGGCACTGACGGATTGTTCGCTGCCATTGTCGAGTTCGTCCGTGTAACTGACCTTGACACGGGCGACTTCGGGCTCAGGCCGGGTCACCCGGCAACGCAGGAACAGATACCGGCCCTGGCCGAGCGTGAACTGGCTCAAACTGACCGTCGCCCGCCGGTTTTCGAATCTCTCATTGCGACCAATGAACCCCAGCGGCTCCACCCCGTCCGGACAGGTGATTTCAATGCGAATTTCGCGGGCCGCAACGGCGAGCAATTCACCCAGCTCCTTCGCAAATATCTCCGGAAGTTTCTCCGTGTCTTGGACGTAATAATAATTCGCGTCGCTGGCCTCCGCCAGGGCCGCCATCAAATCCTCGTTGTAATCGTCGCCGACGCCGATGGTCGTCACCGAAATGCCCGACTCGGCCAGTTCACGCCCCAGGTGACGCAAGTCATGGGTGGAACTGGGCCCGACATTTGCCAGCCCGTCCGAAAGCAGGATAACGCGGTTGATCCGTTGGCTGGAGAAATATTCCTGGATTTCCCGGGCGCCGGTCCTCACCCCGGAATAAAGCGCCGTGCTGCCGCCGGCCTCAATGCCTTGTATTTTTTCCTTCAACGCCTCCTTGTCCTCAACCTTCTGCGCCGGCACCAGCACCCGCGCTTCATCGCTGAAAATGACCAGCGAAAAAACATCGTCCGGGGTCAGGCGATCCACCAGTTGCCTGGCGGCTTGTTTCGTCTTTTCCAGCTTGGCGCCGGTCATGGACCCGGACTTGTCCAGAACCACGGCCAGGTTGAGCGGGGTGCGCCGGTGCTTTTGCCGGTCGGCGATCGCGCTGAGGTCGATCTTCACCACCACCTCCTGCGGCGGACCTTTCAAGAGGACTTCGCGGTCCGGAACCAGGTTCAAATGCAGCGTTTCTCCGGCCGACAGGCGGACAGCCAGACCGGTCGCCAGACCAAGGATGAATAATGATTTTTTCATGCTGCCATGATGGCCCGACGACCGGTGGAAGTTGTCAGGCCGGGGTCAAAGGTTTGTAAAAAGGATGTAAAACGCACCTGCAAAAACTGCTTTGCAATTTTCCCGTTTACCCGCCACGCTGTTCCCATGACGCAACCGCTCGCGTTGGTTTTTTATGAGAAATTGCTGCCGGGCAGCCAGTTGGTAAACCGGCTGCAGGATCTGAATTACCGCGTCCAGACCGCCAACGATCTGCCCGCGCTCCTGCAGTGCGCCCAAAGCGACGGACCCATGCTGGTGGTGGTGGACCTGGAGGCGAAGCACGGAGATGCCTGCCGCACGATTGCGACGTTGAAAGCAGATGCCGCCACCCAGCACATCCCGATCATCGCTTTTGCCGGGGAAGCGGCCACGGAACTGCAGGCGGCCGCCCAAAAAGCCGGCGCCACCCTGGTCGTCGGGGATGCCGCCATTGCGAATTACCTGCCGCAGCTTTTGAATCAAGCCTTGCAGGTTTAGCCCCGGCCCTGGCCGGAACCAGGCATGCCACCAGTGCGTAACCTCATTGAAACTTGCGCTTGACTTTGGACCGATGGCTCTTATGATGGCCTCACTAATTGAGGCATGAACACTTTTAAAAAGTGAAGAGGGGACACGACTGATTCCAGTCGTGTCCTTTTTGCTTTTTGAGAAGCACCTCGACAGCTCAGGAGTTTAATTATGGCTAGCGGCAAAGTTAAGTGGTTCGACAACAAAAAAGGGTTCGGGTTCATCGCCCAAAATTCCGGGCAGGACGTTTTCGTTCATCACACGTCCATCATCGGCCAGGGATTCAAGACCCTCAATGAAGGCGACGAAGTCTCCTTCGAAGTTGTACCCAGCGACAAGGGTCTCAAAGCCCAGAATGTCCAGCGGGTGACGCCGCCGTAAGGCGGGCGCCTCCGCCAAATAATCCCGCGACGCGGGAGTTTTCGTTCGCCAGCCATGTGCGAAGGCCGTATGCTTCCCCCATGGCCGGTTTTGTTACCACCAAGGTCGAAAGCCTGTATATCCACGTTCCGTTCTGCGCCCAGAAATGCGCGTATTGCGCCTTCTATTCGGAACCGTCCGGTGGCGACCTCATCAACCGCTACGTGGCTGCGCTCATCCGGGAACTGGAACTGGTTGCGGACGATCTCAAACCCAAAACCATTTTCTTCGGCGGAGGCACTCCATCACTCCTGAATCTTCGCCAATGGGAGCAAATCCTCCGCACGCTGCAGCGTCTGAACCTGACCGGCGCGGAGGAATTCACCGTCGAATGCAACCCCGCCACCGTTTCGGCCGACAAGGCCAGACTGCTCCGTGACTTTGGCGTGAATCGCATCTCCATGGGCGTGCAGTCACTCGACGAGGCGCTGCTCGACCGTCTCGGCCGAATCCACACCCGTGACATGGTTTTCAAGTCGTTCGACATCCTGCGCCAGGCCGGTTTTGACAATCTCAACCTTGACCTCATGTTTGCGATTCCTGGGCAGACCATGGTAATCTGGCGCGCGACCCTGGCCGAGGCGCTGGCCCTCGGCAGCGAGCACCTGTCCAGCTACGAGGTGATTTACGAGGACGATACGCCGTTGTTCGCTCAATTGAAGGCCGGCGAATTCGACGTGGATGACGACCTTGCCTGCGACATGTATGAGGAACTGATTGAGTGTGCGATCAACGCCGGCTTCCAGCAATATGAAGTCGCCAACTTTGCCCGACATAAAACCATTAACCATCAACTATCAACTATCAACCTCCCTGCCCTCGCCTGCCGCCACAACGTGAACTATTGGCGCGGCGGTTCGTTTTATGGGCTGGGCCCGAGCGCCACAGGTTATGTGCGCGGTCTACGGACCAAAAACTGGTCCAACACGCAGCTTTATTGCGAACAACTGGAAAAAGGAAAACGCGCCATCGAGTCGCGCGAAGAATTACCCCCTCTGCGCCGCGCCGGCGAAACCGCCGCCTTCGGCCTGCGCATGAACGTCGGCTGGGAATTTGAGGAGTTCCGGGGCACCACCGATTTTGACCTGCGCCAGGAATGGTCCCGGGAAATGGAACAATTGACGGCCCGCGGCTGGGCGGCGCAGGACGCCCAACGGTTTCAACTCACGTCCCAAGGACTGCGCTTCGCGGATGCAGCGGCCGAACTTTTCCTGCGCTGATTAAAATTGTAGGAGCCGAGGTAACGAGGCTTGGATTCTTTACCGGATCGATGGAAAACCCAACGTCTCCTGACGTCGTCGCCTACACTCTCAAACCGGCAGCCGGACAGTAAAAGTGGTCCCGACATCCGGCCGACTGGAAACTTCAATGGTCCCGCCGTGCGCCTCGACAATCGCCTTGGAAATGGCCAGCCCAAGACCGGTCTGGCCCGACGAACGCGACTGGTCCGCCCGATAAAACCGCTCGAACACCCGCGACAAATCCACCGCTGCAATTCCCCGCCCCGTATCATTCACCGTCAAAACAATCGTGGCATTCTGCAAACGTGTGCTGATCCGCACTTCCCCGTCTGGCTTGTTATATTGAATCGCGTTGGCCAGCAGGTTGGTGATGACCTGCGTCAGCCGTTCGGCATCGCCATGGCCGTCAACCGCCGGCAGATCGCAATGAATTTTTATGCCGCGTTCGGCAGCCAGCGGACGGACCAGTTCCACGCAATCCCAGGCCGTTTGGGACAGATCGAACTTCAGCCGTTTCATGGGCTCCTGACCGGCATCCAGTCGCGCCAGTTCGAGCAGCGTTTCAATCAACCGGCGCATCCGCTGGGTCGCACGCTGACAGGCTTCGAGGGTCTCGCGATACTCCGGTGCGCTGCGCTCGCGATTCAACGCGGTCTGGGTCTGCGTGAGCATCACCGCCACCGGGGTGCGCAGTTCGTGGGCGGCGTCGGCGGTAAATTGCTGTTGCTGCGCGAACGCGGCCTCCAGCCGGGTAAAGGTGGAATTCAACACGCCCGCCAGCTGACCGAGTTCGCTTTCCGCCTCAGCGACGTTGATGCGTTGCGACAGATCGCCGGCGGAAATTTTCACCGCCGTGGCGCTGATGTTCTGGATGGGACGAATAGCCCGTGAAACCATCCACCAACCGCCGGTCAGACCAATCAATAAAATCAAACCGCCAACGGCAAGCAGACTCAGGGCCGTCCGGTGAAGCTCTTTTAATTCCGGTGCGATGGAACAACCGACCCAAATTGCTTCGCCCGATGGCAGCATATCGGCGGTCCCACGGTAATTTGCAAAATTTATTATTTTCTGCGGGTGGTAGGCATTTCCTGGCAGGTTATTCACCCGGTTGATTTGGCCGGCGTAAAACCTGCCCACGTCTTCAGTAATAACCGTTCTGTCCGGCTGGTTGGTTGAGCTCGCAATCTCTTTGTTCCCATCAATGCTGTTGGCGAAAATTTGGAAATAAAAATTGTGCGGGTCGTTGTCGTCAAAGAAATGGGCGGCTTCTGGCGGCAGATGGAATTCAGGCAAAGGACGATTCCTCTGCAGCTCGGGCGGAGGGCCAGCAGGAAACTGGCCCGGAGGGGGGCGGCTCAAAACCTGGTCACCGAATTCTGGTCCACGCGGCGGCGGACGATGCAACGCACCGGCCAAAACTCCAACCCGACGGTGCAATTCATCATCAATCCGCCGCATCTGCCGGCCCGATTCGAGTCGATACGCTGTGAATCCAAACCCCGCCAGCACTGCCACCAGGATGAGCCCATACCAGAGCTGCAACCGCCACTTGATGGATTTGGGAATCATTTTAGGAAGAACATTCAATATTCAACATTTAACGCCCAACATCCAACAAACCGCTGCGTGTTCACATGAGCGTTCGACGTTGAATGTTGAATGTTGAATGTTTTCATTTACTCAATGCAATAGCCGTGGCCGCGGCGGGTGGTGATGAATTCCGCGCCGAGTTTCTTGCGGAGATTCGAGACATGGACGTCGAGCAGGTTGGAAAGCGAACTTTCGTTTTCATCGAACAGGTGCTCGTAAAGCTGCGTCCGCGTGATGACTTCCCCGCGGTGCAACGCCAGAAATTCCAGCAGAGTGTATTCACGCGCCGTCAATTCCACCGCTGCCCCACCCCGGGTCACGTTCCGTGCTGCGGTGTCAATGGCCACTGCGCCGATTTCGATGACATTGGTCGTTTTGTTGGCGCTGCGGCGGATGAGCGCGCGCAGACGGGCAAACAACTCTGGCAGGTCGAACGGCTTGACCACATAATCGTCCGCGCCGGTGTCGAGACCTTTGACCCGGTCGCGCGACTGGTCGCGGGCGGTGAGCATGAGCACCGGGGTCTTTTTGGTTTTGCGCAGACGCTTCAGGATTTCCCAGCCGTCGAGTTTGGGCAGCATCACATCGAGCACGATGGCGTCGTAATCGTAACCTTCGGCCTTGAACAGGCCGTCCTCACCGTCGTTGGCGGTGTCCACGGCATAGCCTTCCTCGCGCAGCGCCTGGGCCACGCTGCGGAGCAGATCAGGCTCGTCTTCAACAATCAGGATTCTCATGCCGTGGTCGCGACTGGTTTAACACAACCGGGTTCCGCCGTCACTCTCGCAGGTCCAACCTTAAGGAAAGATGAAGCCCAGAAAACAAATTTTGCGTGGCAGCAAAACTAAATTTCACCTTCACGGCGGCTTAAGGTTTCCGCGTGTAGAGTGTGCGTGAAGATAACACCCGGCATAACCGAGAAAGAACAAGTATGAAAACAAAAATGAAAATAACACTGGCACTGCTGGCGCTCGGAGCGTCCGCGCTGTGCGTCAACGCCCAGGATGACAACGGCGGACCCCCACCAAACGGCATGGAACGAGGCCGGCATCATCCACCTCCCCTGCCGCTCATCACCGCGCTGGATGTCAATCATGACCGGGTGATCGATTCCAATGAAATCGCCAATGCCAGCGCCGCCCTGCTGACCCTGGACAAAAATGGCGACGGCCAGTTGACGACCAACGAATACCTGCCGACGTTGCCTACCAACGCGCCGAAGGATGCGCCCCGTCCACCGCAACCGGCAATGGTGAAGGTACTCGATGTGAACGGGGACGGCGTGATTGACGCCAGTGAAATTGCCAACGCGCCCGCCGCGTTGAAAACGCTGGACAAGAACGGCGACGGCGAGCTGACACCGGATGAATTCATCGGGTCCCGCCCGCACATGGGACCGCCGCCCGGACAAAACGGCGACGGAGCGAACGGCGACCAGATGCCGCCTCCGGAGGGCGCACCGGACGGGCCGCCTCCGGGCGAATGACGCTTCTGCTCGTGCGAGTGGAAAGGCGGCGGGTTGTTCTGCAAAAGCCGGGTGCCAAGCAGTCAATCCGCCGCCTGCATTTTTGGCGGAACCCGGTTTGTTGTAGCGTCGAGCCTGCGGCTCGAAATCGGCGCGCAGCGCCGACACTACACCAACTTATTGCGGTGTAATTCCGGCAGCGACAGCCGGAGAGGAATCTTTCCGGCAGAGATACAGCCACGCCAACAGGGCGGCCAGAATGGACAGCCCGCCACAGCAGACATAAGGCAATGGCGCAATGTGCAGGTAAAGAATCGCGGCAAAGAGGGGCCCGACAATGCGCGCCAGGGCTCCGGCACTTTGAGCCACACCAATGGTCGCCCCCTGCTCGTTCGCGGGCGCGAGATTCGAAAGCAAACCGAAAAGAGGAGGACGCGTCAGGGCGGAACCAATGGCCAGCAGCGCCAGCGCCAGCAGCATTTTGATCCACGGCCAGTCGGCCATGCGCAGCACCGCCAGCCATTTGAGCTGGCCATCACCTTTGATGAAAGGCAGAAGGATCAGACTGACCCCGGTCAGAAACAAACTCAGCGAAATCAGTTTCGGCTCGCCGAATTTTTTGACCAATCGCCCGATGGCGCCGCCCTGGATTAACGCGCCGATGATACCGCAAAAAACAAACAGGGAGATGACAGTGCCAGCAGGCTTGGTTTCATCCACGGCAATGCCCAGATTGAAATTGTCGCTGACGAGCAATGGCAGGGTGCTTTCAAAACAACTGAAGGCAAACGTGGCGAGGAAGAAAATCAGGATCAACAGGCCGATTCTCGGTTGCGACAGCGTGTGACCCCATTGAGCAAAATGCGGACGCTGGGTCGCCTGGCTGGAATCCGGTTTGCGGCTTTCAGCCAGGATGAAATATGCCAGGATGAAATTGGCCGCGCAGAGCGCCGCCGCCGTCCATCCCGGTCCGGTGCTGCCGAACAATTTCAAGGCGACGCCGCTGAGCGCCGGACCAAAAATAAAACCCAGCCCGAAAGCCATGCCAATCAATCCCATCCGCTTTGAACGGTTTTCCGGCGGGGTGATGTCGGCGATGTAGGCCTGGGCGACGGTGATGTTGCCGCCGCAGACACCGGCAAAGAGGCGCGAGACAAGCAACACCCAGAGAGCGATGGCGTGATTCTCGAATCCCGACCCGACGGCAAACAGCACATAGGACAACGCCGCGCCGGCAGTGCTGATGAGCAAAATGGGGCGGCGGCCATGCCGATCGGACAATCTTCCCCAGATGGGCGAGAAAACAAATTGCATGGCGGAAAACGACGCGATGATGGCACCGATGACGAAGCCGCCTGCGCCATAATGCCGGCTGAAGATCGGCACCAGCGGCACGACGATGCCGAAACCGATGAGGTCGATGAAGACCGTCAGGAAAACAACCAGCATGGATGGCTTGCGATTCATGTCTGCAACAGATGCAGAGTCTAATTGCGGTTATTAGCGAGTCAATTTTTCCGGCCAACTATTTTCCGGCGAATAACTTCGTGAACAACAAAAAACAAGTTTGCCTCGCCGCGGTCTCGGCTACACTGTCTCCTGTTCGCATGATTGATACCGTATCCGAGACCGCCGGGGCCGCCGCCGACCTGAAGAAAGCCCGCCGGCAAAAAGCCGCGCGCACAGACGCCCGACCGACCGTGGACCGTTTGCCGCCGCATTCGCCCGAGGCCGAAATGGGCGTGCTGGGTTGTGTCCTGCTCTCGCCGAACGAGTGCATGGGCGAATGCCTGGAAAAGATCCGGGGCGACGGCAAGGATGTTTTCTACGACCTGCGGCACCAGACGATTTTCGAGCTGCTCGTGACCATGTTCGACGAGCGGATGCCGATTGACGTCATCACCGTTCAACAGCGCCTCAAAGACAAACAGCTCCTGGAACAGGTCGGCGGCCTCGCCTACCTGGCGCAGTTGCAGGATGCCGTGCCGAGCGCGGCCAATCTTTCCTATTACCTCGAAATTGTCCGCGAGAAATTTCTGCTGCGGAAGATGATTCAAACCTGCACGGACGTGGTCGGACGGGTCTATGATTACGAGGGCGAAGTGGACGCGCTGATGGACGAGGTGGAACGCGACGTGTTACGCATCAGCGAAGCCCGGGTGCAAGGCAGCGTGCTGGGCGTGAAGGAGTTGGTGGGCAAGGCGATC
>Ga0265336_10000510_pt1 | contig 22550 bp, 14 predicted proteins | sample 42119metaG_FD_193583 | JGI IMG/M metagenome (GOLD analysis project Ga0265336, IMG submission 193583) | Rhizosphere microbial communities from Carex aquatilis grown in University of Washington, Seatle, WA, United States - 4-21-19 metaG | ecosystem: Host-associated > Plants > Roots > Rhizosphere...
GGCGCTGGCGCTGACCGACCATGATTCGGTCGAAGGTTGCGCGCGCATGACGGCGGCCTGCGGCCCGGCGGGCATCGAGTTCATCCCCGGCACGGAACTTACCGCCGAATACAACGATATTGAACTTCATATTCTCGGTTATTTTCTGGATACGCAGAATCAAAAGCTGCTGATGGAACTCGCCCGGTTTCAGTCCGTCCGCCAGGACCGCATCCGCGAAATGGTCACCCGGCTGAATGCCTTGAACGTCCCGCTCGAGGTGGAAACGGTTTTTGCGCTGGCCAGCTGCCAGTCCCCCGGCCGGCCGCACGTCGCGCGCGCGTTGGTGAAAGCCGGTCTGGTCAAAAATCTCGACGAAGCGTTCGAGCGATTTCTTAAAAAAAACCGGCCCGCCTGGGTGCCCAAGGCCAAGATGTCGGCCCTGGAGGGTGTCGAGTTGATTCATCAGGCCGGCGGGCTGGCGGTGATGGCACATCCCGGACTGAACCGCACGGATGAAATCATTCCGGCGCTGGTGGACGCGGGGCTGGACGGAATCGAATGCTTTCACACCAAGCACACGGCCGCCATGTCCGATCGTTATCTGGAAATTGCCAGTAAATTTGATCTGCTGGTCACGGGCGGTTCCGATTGCCACGGTTTCAGCAAGGGCAAACCGCTCATCGGCAATGTCAAACTGCCCTACGAACACGTGGAAAAGCTCAAGGCGAAGGTCGAGAGCCGAAAACCGGGAGCGCAAAATCCGCGCTCCGCACTCCCTACTCCGCCTTGACGCATGGGACTGTTCGCCAAGTTCAAGGCCGGCCTGCAAAAAACCCACAGCCAGCTGGTCCACGAAATCAAGCGCATCGTCACGCGTTCGCCCAAACTGGACGCGGCGTCGCTGGAAGATCTCGAAGCTGCCCTCCTTGCGGCGGATCTCGGCGTGGCCATGACCGCGCAGATCATCACCGCCGTCAAACAGGCCTATGAATCCCAGGGTGGCGCCGGTCTGGATGTTTTCAGCATTGCCCGGACGGAGGTGGAAAAAAATCTGCTGGCCAAAAAGGTGGATTTGATCAAGGCCGCGAATGGTCCGACGGTGGTCTCCATCGTCGGCGTCAACGGCACCGGAAAAACCACCACGTCGGCCAAGCTCGCCCATCTGATTCAGTCGCAAAAGAAAACCGCCTTGCTGGCCGCCTGTGACACCTTTCGCGCTGCCGCCATCGAGCAGATCAAACTCTGGGGGCAGCGCCTGAAGGTCGACGTCGTGGCCGGGGCCAACGGCGCGGACCCGGCGTCCGTGGCGCATGACGCCGTTACCGCGGCACAGGCGCGACAGGCGGATTACCTGTTCATCGACACCGCCGGCCGGCTGCATACGAAACACAACCTGATGCAGGAACTGCAAAAACTGCACCGGGTCATCGGCAAGCAACTGCCCGGGGCACCCCATGAAGTGCTGCTGGTGCTCGACGCCACCACGGGCATGAATGCACTCAACCAGGCGCTCGAATTCAACAAGGCGGTGCCGCTGACCGGGCTGGTGGTGACCAAGCTCGACGGGACCAGCAAAGGCGGCATGGTGGTGGCCATCCAGAAGGAACTCGGACTGCCGATCAAGTTTGTCGGGCTCGGCGAGCAGGCCGATGATTTGCAGCCTTTCGACGCCAAACAATTTGCGCAAGCTTTGTTCGAGGAATGATTTTGGCGAACCGGCGGACGTTGAATCTTGTGCAAACCAGAAGCGATGATTAAACAATCGTCCAGCATGAATCGATTTACGCGCCGGGTTTTGTTTCAGCTTTTCTTTGTGTCCGGGTTTTGCAGCCTGGTTTATCAGGTGGTTTGGACGCGCATGGCATTCGCGTCATTCGGCATCATTACTCCGGTTCTTTCCGTGGTGCTGTCGGTATTCATGTTGGGACTTTCCGTCGGCTCCTGGGCGGGCGGGCGTTGGATACCCTCACTGACCAGGAAATCCGGGCAATCCGCGATTCTCTTCTATGCCGGCGCTGAGTTGTTAATTGGATTGGGGGCCTTCGCCGTTCCGAACCTGTTTGCCGTCGGTGAACATGGTTTATTATCCGCTGGCGCGATGGATTCCCTGCGCTACCTCTCGCTTTCCGCCCTGGTTCTGGCGGCCTCCATCCTGCCCTGGTGCATGTGCATGGGCACCACCTTTCCTTTCATGATGGCTTATATCCGGGAGCGGGATGGGCGCAACACGGAAAGTTTCAGTTTTCTTTACCTGGCCAACGTGCTGGGCGCGATGACCGGGACCCTGCTGGCAGCCGTGGTCCTGGTGGAATTGATGGGGTTTCATCACACCCTTTGGGTGGCGGCCGCAGGCAATTTCACCATCGCTATCATTGGCGGTTATCTGGGCTGGAAGCAACCCGATCCCGCCGCCGCCGTGGTGCAGGAAGAGGAACGTTCCGCCGGGCCGGGCAATTTGCCCCTGCCCGGCAATTCCCGCCGCCGGCTCATCCAGTGGATTTTATTTTCGACCGGCTTCGGAGCCATGGCCATGGAAGTGGTTTGGACCCGCGCGTTCACGCCGGTTCTGAAAACACAGGTGTATTCCTTTGCCTCGATAGTTTTTACCTATCTGGGCGCCACCTTTCTTGGCTCGTGGGTGTATCGGCGCGATCTCAAAAAAAATTCCGTCTGGCCGGTGGCCAGGCTGATTTCATTTCTGACGATTGCCGCTTTCCTGCCGATTTTGATCAACGATCCGCGCCTGGTGAAGGCGAGCTGGACGAACTCCATCGATGTTGTCAGCTTGATGGCTGTGCTGGCCAGCCTATGCCCGCTTTGCGCGATCCTCGGATATCTGACTCCACGTTTGATCGACGAATACGCGGCCGGCGATCCGGCGGCTGCCGGCAAAGCCTATGCGGTCAATGTCCTCGGTTGCATTCTGGGACCGATTTTCGCCTCTTATGTTCTGTTGCCCTGGATCAGTGAGCAACACGCATTAATCCTCCTCAGCCTGCCGTTTTTTGCGTTCTATTTCCAAGGCTGGGGATCCCTGCCCCGATGGTGGCGCTGGGGATCGGGATTGGCCGTCAGTGCGGCCCTGGGTTGTTCGTTGTTATTTTCCTAGGATTTTCAGGGGTGGATTGCAGACTTGTCCCAAAAAACCGAAGTGCGGCGGGACTACGCGGCCAATGTCATCTCCGCCAACGACGGACCAACCAAACTCCTTCTGGTCAACGGCATCGGCATGACTATTCTGACACCCATCACCAAATTCATGGTCCATCTGCCACTGGCCTATCACCAGGGCCCGCCCGAATCCGCGCTGGTAATTTGCTTCGGCATGGGAACCACCTACCGTTCGGCCCTGAGTTGGAATATTGACACCACCGCGGTGGAACTGGTGCCCAGCGTCCCCAAGATGTTTGGTTTCTATCATGCCGATGCGGAACGTGTCCTCGCGGATCCCAAGGGCCATATCATCATTGATGATGGACGGCGCTATCTCAAGCGCACCCGGGAAAAATTTGACGTGATTGTCATTGACCCGCCGCCACCGGTGGAGGCCGCCGGTTCCAGCCTGCTCTATTCGAGAGAATTTTACGAACTGGCCAAGCAGCACTTGAAACCTCACGGCATCCTGCAAGCCTGGTTTCCCGGCGGGGACCTTTTGACCACCCAGGCAGTGCTCCGCTCGGTAAAAGAATCGTTCCCTTATGTGCGCAGTTTTGACTCGATTGCGGGATGGGGGGTTCACCTGCTGGCCTCCATGGATCCGATTGAGCCGCAGACCGCTGAAGCGCTGGCCGCGCGCATGCCGGACGCGGCGAAAAAAGATTTGTTGGAATGGAGTTTTACCCCCAATTTGCCCGGCTATCTAAATCTGGTGGTATCACGGGAGAAAACCACCAAAGATGCCTTGAACCCCAATCCAGAAATTCAAGTCACCGATGACCATCCTTACAATGAATATTTCCTGCTGCGACAGTTGGGATTGTCCTGGCGTTGATTCAACTCCGAATGAAGGCGCAACCCAAAAACATTTTACGCAGTGACTTGAATTTTATGCGCCTCGCCATCGGCCTGGCGCGGCGCAGTTCCGGGCAGACCTCGCCGAATCCGATGGTCGGTGCAGTACTGGTGAAAGGCGGCAAAATCATCGCGCGCGGCTGGCATCGGGGGACAGGCTTCCCGCACGCGGAAATCGAGGCGCTGCGAAATGCGCAAAAACGTGGCAACAATCCCAAGGGCGCGACGCTTTATGTGACGCTTGAACCGTGCTGCACCCACGGCCGGACGCCGCCCTGCACGGATGCCATCATCGCAGCCGGCATCGAACGCGTGGTGGTGGGCGCAACCGACCCAAACCCGAGGCATTCCGGCAAAGGCTTTAGGATTTTGAAACGGGCAGGAATTGAAGTGATTCACGGAATCCGGGCGGGAGAATGCAGCAATTTGAACGAGGCGTTTAATCACTGGATTGTCCAACGGACCCCATTTGTAACCGTCAAGGCGGCCATGACACTGGATGGCAAAATTGCCACCGCCAGCGGCGAATCAAAATGGATTACCGGCGAAAAAGCCCGCGTTGAAGGCATGAACCTGAGGCGCGGAGTGGATGCCATTCTGGTCGGCATCAATACGATTCTGGCCGATAACCCGGAGCTGACAGCCAGGGCGAAGACGGCAGATGGAACTCCGATAATTCGCGAGCGGGGATGGAAGGTGGTAAAACCGATTCGGAGAATCATTCTGGATTCGATGGCGCGGACGCCGTTGGCGGCAAAGGTGGTGAGTGACAAGCATGCCGCGCTGACGATGATTGTCGTGGGCGAACACGCGCCCAAGAACCGCGTTGCCGCCCTGGCCAGACGAGTGAAGGTCATCGTTGCCCCAATTCGAAAGGTAGGGCGGTCAGTCCTCTGCCCGCCGCGGCGCGCACGGAGTGACGCGTCCCACCCACAAATTGATGTTCGATGGCTCTTGCGTGGACTGGGTTCAGAAAACGTCACCAGCCTGCTGGTGGAAGGCGGTGGTGAGGTGAATGCCTCGTTCCTGCTGGGTGGATTGGCACAGCGCGTGGCCTTCTTTTACGCACCCAAAATCCTGGGTGGACGGGATTCGCGAAAGGCCGTGGCCGGCGAAGGGGTGAAAAATCTGGCGAAGGTCATTCAATTGTGTGATGTGGAATGGCAACAGCTTGGCCCGGATTTGTTGCTAACCGCCCGGGTTGTAGCGTCGCCGGGCCTTCCGGCAAAACACGGGCAATGATTGGCAAAACGCGGCTCGACGGAGTTTCGCTTCACCGCTAAGTTCCATCAAAATGTTTACTGGCATTGTTGAAGAAGCCGGCATCGTTGAACGCATCAAGCCGACGGCGAAGTCCATCGAATTGACCGTGCGGGCCAACGTGACCGGCCGCGGTCTGAAACTGGGCGGCAGCCTGGCGGTGAATGGCTGTTGCCTGACCGCGGTAAAGGTTGCTCCGCGCGGGAAATTCAAACTTGCCCGGTTTGATTTGCTCCAGGAAACATGGCGCCGCACCAACCTTCAGTTCGCCAAGCCCGGATCGCTGGTCAATCTGGAACGGCCACTGCGTGCGGACGGTGAGTTGGGCGGCCATTTTGTGACCGGCCACATTGACGGCGTCGGCAAAATCATCCGCTGGGAACGCACCGGGAAGGACCATGTGCTCGACATAACCGCCCCGGCGGAGGTGATGCGTTACATGGTCTTCAAAGGCTCGGTGGCGGTGGACGGCATCAGCCTGACGGTGGCGGGCGTGCAGAAAAAAAGTTTTCGCATCTGGATCATTCCCCATACCTACGAAATCACGGCCCTGCACGAACGCCGGGTGGGCGACGCGGTAAATCTGGAAGCCGATTTGCTGGGCAAATACGCGGAAAAATTTATCGCCGCACGCAGATTGCGCTGAAAAAAAATGGTGCGCATAGCAGGACTTGAACCTGCACACCTTTCGGCACTACCACCTCAAAGTAGCGTGTCTGCCAATTCCACCATATGCGCCCCGTCCTCATAATAAACCAAGCGACGGCCCTTTGTGCAAGTTGAATCGAATTCAGACGCCCAAAAAACGTTTTCCGGGGCTCATTGCGGGAAAAACCATTGCCAACCGCGCCAACGGTCGGGATGCGCCGCATTGAAGCCTTCGTCGTGCCCCGGCTTTTCCAGGTCCCATTGCAGGAGAATGCCCATGCTGTTCGCGCCGCGTCCGTGCGACCGGACGGCATCCACCCCGTAAGCGTAGTCGAACATGATTTTCAAACGATCGGACGGTGCGCGATACAGGATGCCTCCGCCCACGCCGGTGAGAGAGTTGCCGGGCTGGCCGGTGCCGGGCAGATAATCCACCACGGCCGTGGAGGCGTTGGCATCCAGGTTCCAACGCTGGCTATGGTCGAGCGGCAAAAGGTAGTTGGCGTTGAACAGCATGAACTGGCGGGCGCTGATTTCCTGAAAATAATAACCGGGCAGCGACAGCGGGAATTCTGAGACCAGCGGCAAATATCCGCCAAGCCGGTAGGCGCTGAAACGGTCGGCGTCCACGCTCGTGCCGGCCATCAGGCGCACGTAAAAATTCTGCTGACTTTCGGGCAGGGTGTAGGACAAGGCGGCTTCGGTCCAAAACAGATGTGATTGCTCCTCGGTTGAACGGTCGTACCTGGTGCCAGTGAAAAAACCATACGGCCCGTAACTGGTGCGGAATTCCCCTTCATACCAGACGGACAATTCCATCGCGAGGGCCGGAAACAGCGTCGGCTCGATACCGCCCCACCGCAAACCGCTGCGCACGCTGAAGGTGCCGCGCTCTCCCGGCAGGACGAAGTTGGGGGCCGTATTCTCCCCGCCGGCATAAGTGGTATAATGCGCCGTGCCGCGCAGGACGAGATTCAGTGGAATCAGGTCACCGGGATTGAACAAGTGATAGACGCTGGCCGACACTTCGGCACCGTGGCCATCGAAGGATTGGCGGGGATAGTAGGTACCCCCGTGGATTTCGTTGTAGCTGTCCGCAAAGCCGCCGCCCGCCACTCCGAGCCCAAAATCTGTGTTGGGTCCCAGCCCCTGGACAAACCCGAATTCGGAATCCACATACACCGGAGCCACCGCCAGGCGCAGGGTGAGGTTGGTGCGCAGGAAGTTCGGCTGGTTATGATAATAATACGCGTAGCCGGCGAACGGCGCATGGCCCTCGAAGGCCTCATTGTAGCCCAGCTGGATCAGGTCGCGCTTGATCGGATCGACCTGGGCAAATCCAAGCATTGGGGCGAACCATGCCAGCCAGAGCAGCGCGCGCCCGAATTGTTTCATCGCCGTTTTGGTAACGCAAAGTCGCCCCGCCAGCAAGTGCGAATCCATACACCGGCATATCCTGTCATTGGACATTCAAGCTCACGGCAAACCACTCCCCGCTGGACACGGCGGACACTTTGCGGCTTACTATTGCGAATTTGATTTTGCGCTGATGTCATCACTGAACCCTGAATTGCTTGCCCGGGCCAAAGGCCTGGGTTTTTCCGACCGGCAAATCGCCCATTTGACCGGTTCCACCGAGGATAAAATCCGCGCCCGGCGCAAGGAACTCGGCCTGGTGCCCAGCTACCGCCTGGTGGACACGTGCGCGGCCGAATTCGAGGCCTATACGCCTTACTATTATTCGACCTACGACCGCGGCGACGATGAAGTGCAAAAAACGCCGAAGAAAAAGGTGATGATTCTCGGCGGCGGCCCCAACCGCATCGGCCAGGGAATTGAATTTGATTACTGCTGCGTGCATGCGGCCTTTGCGCTCAAGGAAGACGGTTTCGAAACCATCATGGTCAACTCAAACCCGGAAACCGTTTCCACCGACTACGACACCAGCGACAAGTTGTTCTTCGAACCATTGACCCTGGAGGACGTGTTGCACATTTACGAGCGCGAGGGTTGCTGGGGGGCGATTGCCCAATTCGGCGGGCAAACCCCGTTGAACCTGGCTCTCGGCCTCCAAAAAAACGGCGTCAACATCATTGGCACCTCGCCCCAGAGCATAGAAATCGCCGAGGACCGCAAGCTGTTCGCCGCGATGCTCGACAAGTTGAAAATCCCCCAGCCGCCGAACGGTCTGGCCGTCAATGAAGCCGAAGCGCTGGTGGCTTCACAACGGCTGGGTTACCCGGTGCTGGTGCGCCCCAGCTTCGTGCTCGGCGGCCGCGCCATGCAGATCGTTTATTCCGACACCGAACTTCAGCATTACATGCGCTTTGCGGTGGAAGCATCGCCCGAACGTCCAGTGCTGGTGGACAAATTTCTCGAGGATGCCACTGAGGTGGACGTGGATTGCATCACGGACGTCGGGCATTTTAAAAACCCGGATGATGGCAGTATTGTCATTGGCGGCATGCTGGAGCACATCGAGTTTGCCGGCGTGCATTCCGGCGATGCCGCCATGGTTTTGCCGCCGCACACCCTTTCGGCCAAGGTCATCGAGACCATCCGCCATTACACGCACGCCATGGCGCGGGAATTGAAAGTGATCGGCCTGATGAACGTGCAATATGCGGTGAAGGGCGACCAGGTTTACGTGCTCGAAGTCAATCCGCGCGCGTCCCGGACCGTGCCGTTTGTGAGCAAGGCGATTGGCTTCCCGCTGGCCAAGCTCGCCGCGAAGGTCATGGCCGGCAAGACCCTCAAGGAACTCCGTTTTACCGGGGAGGTCTGGCCGAAGTATTGGGCGGTCAAGGAATCCGTGTTTCCCTTCAACCGTTTTCACGGGCAGGACATCCTGCTCTCGCCCGAAATGCGTTCGACCGGCGAGGTCATGGGACTCGACGCGGACCGGGGCATCGCCTACGCCAAATCACAAATGGCCGCCGGCTCGCCCCTGCCGCTCGGCGGAAAGGTTTTCATCAGTGTCAGCGACGCAGACAAACAGGAGGTTGCGGCGTTGGGAAAACAATTTACGGACCTGGGTTTTGAACTCGTGGCCACCAGCGGGACGGCCGGCGTTTTGGAAAAGGCGGGATTGAAAGTCCAGCGTACGCTCAAGCTGCTTGAAGGCCGGCCCAATGTGATTGACCTGCTCAAAAACAAGGAAATCCAGCTGGTCATCAACACGCCCTCCGGAGCCACCCCTCGCGCCGATGAAGTAAAAATCCGCACCACGGCCGTCTATACCGGCACCCCCATCATGACCACGCTCAGCGGCGCCAAAGCCGCCGCCCGCGGCATTGCCGCACTGAAAAAAAACGGTTACGACGTTAAGACGGTGCAGGAATATCACTGATGATGCCGTAGCCAGTTGGGCCGTTGTCTTTCGGCACATTGGCACGGACCGCATCCGGTGCCAGCCACAAACCCGCTATAACCCCTCGGCGCGCAGCACACGATATTGGTGGGTCCAGGGATCCAGCCGGCAGGCCGCGCGGTAATTGCAAAATTCACACGGCGTCTGGCGTCCCTTGCGATACGGATCCAGCCGCGCCTTCCCGGAAAAAATTGCGCGGCCCATTTCGCTCAATTGCGTTTCCACACGGTCAAGCAATCCCTCAAATTCCGCCCGGGGCAACGCCTCACTGGACCCGGCCCGCAAACTGCCATCCTTGTTGAGCCGGTAATTAAACTGATCTGCCGCCTGCACGCGGTCGAGGTGGGCCAATACTCCGGCATCAAAGCGTCCGGTATGGCGGTAGGCACGTTTGCGTGCGTCGGCTACCTCAGCCAGTGCGTCCGTCCGCGTGTCCCCGGGTTCGTATTCACCCCGCAAATTCACGTAAAAAACACCTGCGGGAACCAGGGTTTTCACATCAAATAGCGGCTGCGGGTCCGGCCACTGACGCACCACCGCCAGATAGGCCAGCAATTGCAATTGCACGCCATGCGCGACCAGCAGCGGGTCAAGTTTCCGCCCGCCCGATTTATAATCCAACACCACACACCAGGCACGACCGTCGGTTTCCCGGCACAAATCGACGCGGTCAATCCGGCCGCGCAAGGCAAGCTTGCCGCGGTTTCCCAGATCAATTTCCCAGGCGGGAGCGAGTGGATTTCCAAAACCGAAATCCAGTTCCGCCTTGACCGGATCAAACTCATATTGACCCTGCATCCAGGTCACGAGCGTCTCGACGAAATCCTGCAGTGATTCCGTGAGCATGCGGGCCGTGAACCGGCTTTGCTCGTTGGCGCGCAACAAACCGTCGCGATAATCCACCGCCAGCGCCGTGGCGATGCTGCCGATGCGTGCGCGCGCCTCCGCCGGGGTGACGTCACGCCAGCGTTTTTGCCCGGCCGGCAATTGTTCGTGAAACATTTTCAAGACCTCGTGCTGAAAACTGCCCTGCTCCCGCGAATCCAGTTCGAACGTTTTGCGCTCCTCGGCCTGCAATCCGGCATGGACGAAAAACTGAAACGGACACGAGGCAAATTCCTCCAAACGGCTGACCGAGGAATGGAGGACCGGGCCATACAGTTTTTCCGCGAGCGCCGCCGAGAGGTCTTCCGCGGGATCCGGCTCGCGCAAGGCACGCACGCCGTCCATCCATTCGGCCGCCGCCGGAAGCTCGAGCAATTCAGACCAGTTTTGGGCCGGGCGGCCGGCGTTTTGTGCCATGAACAAGGGAGCCGCTAGTTCACTTACATGTTCCGCTTGCGCCGGCTCCACCGGGCCATTGAATTCCCCAGGTTCCAGCTGCGGGAAAATCCGACGCAGCTGCGTTATGAACGGCGATGGATTAAGCGATTTGCCGTCGGCATCGTGGCGCGCAAAGGTTACGACCAGTTTCTCCCCGGCACGCGTACAGGCGATGTAGCCGAGATAGCGTTCGCGGGCCAGGCGCTCGCGCAAGCCGGGGCCCAGGGCAACGGCGCACTGGCCCAGCTCGTCGCGGTCGCCTTCCGTCAAAATCACCGGTTCCAGCGGTGCCGCCGGAAAAACCGATTCATTGACGCCCACGACCACCATCAATTTCAAGTCAGGATTGCGCGCGCGGTCAACCGCGCCGATGAGGACCTGGTCCAGGGCGGGTGGGATCATGCCTACGGTCAGGTTGCCCAGACCCGCCTCCAGGATCGGGAGCCATTCGCCCAGAGGCAGCGCCTCATTTGCAAAGGCGAGCGCAACGTTATCCAGCCAGGCATGCATCTGTTCGCCGACGGTCTGGTGGATTGAGGATTTTTCCCGGTTTCCCAAACTCCAGTTTTCCAGGGTTTGTTCGACTTTCATCTCCGACCAAAACTCGCGCAAGGCTTCGGCCAGTTGTTCACCGGTCGGTGAATTTTGGAAACGGGCAAACTGGCGGGCCAGATTCGCGAAAGGCGGCATGAGTTTTTGGCGCAGCCTTTCCAGGGAGGCGGCCAATCCGGGATTGTCTGTAATTTCAATCGTTTCCAGCCATCGTGAACCGTGCCAGCCGCGAGCGAGCGCTTCATTTTCGAGCCGGTCAATTTCGGTTTCGTCCACGGAGCAAAATCCGGCCTTGAGCGCGGCAAACCAATCGTCGGCCAGCCACCCGAACGTGACCGTGCGAACGGCGTTGCGAGTCAGTTCGGCCAGGGGGTGATGGGCGGCGGATTCGCGGCGGTCGAGAAAAAAGGGAAGGTGGTAGCGGCGGAAGGCACGCGCCAAAGTCTGATGATAGCCATCCAGATTTCGCACCAACACAGCACAATCGCGAAACCTCCGGCCGTTCCGCACGAAGGCCAGGATTTCACGCGCGGCAAAGGCCGCTTCGGCTTCGGGATTGGTGCAGGCCACGATGCGGATGGAGGAAGCCAGGGGCTGGGCTCCGGGGTCCGGGGTCCGGGGAGGCGTTGCCCAGCTTGTCTCCAGATGCCGCAAGGCCGGATTCCCGCGGAACCGGCTGATTTTCGGACTGCGTTTCAGTGTTTCGATGCTGAGTTCGCATTCCGGCAACCGGGCGATCCGTTGGCGGCACTGTTGAAACGTTTTGCCGATCGATGACCAGATGGAAAGCCATGAGGCTTCGGTTTCGGACTCGCTATCAAGGCAAAAGGCCAGCACGGCGCGTTCGACATGCGGCAAAATGGCGGCGAGCAAATCCAGTTCCTGGGGAGTCATTTCCGCAAAACCATCGAGCCACAGGCCGGAAATCCGCAGCGATGATGGCGGATGGCTGATGGAAGATGGTAAAGCGCCCGGAGCACCGTTTGATGTTGGGCTCCGGGGTTTGGTCTTGAGACTTTCCGTCGCCGCATCCAGGAGGCGGTTGCCTTCCTGCAACCCGCGCTCACCAAGCCAATCTTCATAAGCCCCGAGCAACAGCGCCAGGTCACGGAGCTTGAGCTGAAGTTCGCGGCCCAGGCCGGTTTGCTGGGACAAGGCCCGAAGTTTGGCGGGCGTGTACTGATGTTGTTGCCATTCGTTCAGCAACTGGCTGACCTGCCGGGCAAAGCCGGAACGGCCGGCGCTTTGCCTGAACAATTCAAGTTCATCCCGATGCCGCAACAGCAAAGCCCGCAAGACCATCACGCGCCCCTCTTCGGTGAGCAATCCGGACGGTTGCGGAACCTGCAGAAGGCTGAGGATGAATTGCGCGAGCCGCTCGAACGAAAGAATGTTCAACCGCGTGTACCCGGACAAAACTCCGCCGGCCAGCAACTGGCGTTCGAGTTGAAAGGTGGCCTGTTTGGGCGCAAGCAGAACCAGCGGCGGTCCCTAGTGCGAGGATTTCAGGGCGGCTTGAATTTCCGTCAGACAGCGGAAGGTCTTGCCGCTGCCGGCGGGGCCGAGGAGAAAACGCGCCTGCACGCATTTCTTTTCGCGTAAAGACACGAAATCGCAAGGCAATTTATCATCAAAATTTGCCAAGGGCGGGTTGGCCGGCGTCCGTATTTTTTGTTTTCTTTCGGATAAACAGCCTTATTATTCATTCCGTCGGGAAAATCCCGGTTGGTTGATAACGACAATCACATTCGAAAATATATGCCACTGACACATACCAAAGAGCTCTTTGCCAAGGCGTTGAAAGGTAAATACGCGCTGGGCGCATTCAACGTCAACAACATGGAATTGCTTCAGGCGATCATTGAAGCGTGCGAAGAAGAGAAGGCGCCGGTGATGCTCCAGATTTCCAAGGGTGCGCGCCAGTATGCCAATCCGGTTTATCTCAAAAAACTGATTGAAGCCGCCGTCTCCTTGTCCACGATTCCCATCGCCGTCCATCTTGATCATGGCGATTCGTTCGAGTTGTGCAAGGAATGCATTGATGAAGGCTTCACAAGCGTGATGATTGATGCCAGCCACGAACCGTTTGAAAAAAACGTCGAAATAACCCGCAAAGTCGTCGAATACGCCCATAAACATAACTGCGTGGTGGAATCTGAACTGGGACACCTCGTCGGGGCGCAGTTCGACGAGGGCGAAGAAGGGGGAGCCCATTCCACCAGCGGCCATTATACCGAACCGTCTGAAGCCGTCACATTTGTCCGGGAGTCGGGTTGCGATTCGCTGGCCGTGGCCATCGGCAACTCGCATGGCGCCTACAAGTTCAAAGGGGAGCAACATCTGGATCTCGAACGGCTCAAACTCATCAAAAAGGCGCTGTTGGATGCTGGCATGGGCGACTATCCCCTCGTGCTGCACGGCGCTTCAAGCGTTCCCAAGGAGCTCGCCGAGGAAATCAACAAATACGGCGGCAAAATGGGCACTGACACCGCCGGCGTGCCGGAGGCGGATATTGAAGTTGCACGTCGCATCGGTTGCACCAAGGTGAACATTGACACCGACTTGCGTCTCGCCATGACCGCCGCCATCCGCAAGGTCTTCGCCGAAAATCCAAAAGAATTTGATCCGCGCAAATTCCTCGGGCCGGCCCGTAACAAGGTCAAGGAACTTGTCCGCCATAAAATCAAAGATGTGCTCTGCTGCGCCGGCCACGCCTTCGACTGATTCTATAATTTCCACCCAGCCCCGGGACTCTTGATCCTGGGGCTTTTCATTTCCAAACTAAATTGATCCATAATTGCCTTGATCGAGATTATTGGCATTACATCGGCCCCGGCCGCTGGCGATGAATGAAACCCACAGGGGGAATCCCGGCGGAAAGAAATAGGCGGGTGAGGCGATCACACACGATTTTAAATCGCCCGCACCCGCCAAGGAGCCCAGTTCTCATTGGGCGAAGCAACCTAACCCATCGCGCCGGGGTGGCAAGCGGTTTTGGAAAAAGAATTTCCATCTTCAGGATTGGGTTCTTATCCGGTTTCAAACATCATTAATACCAACCCGGGTGCCGGGCTCATCATCCAACATGTCGATGAAACACAGGAAACCATCATTGGCCTGGCTGTTACTTTGGCTGGTGACGTTGGTTTTTCCGGTGAAGGCACAGACTCCCGGTATAACCGACTCTCCGTTCATCGTGGATGCCTGGACCAGCAAAGACGGGCTTCCGGAAAACGCCGTCATCTCCGTGATTCAAACCCGGGATGGATATCTCTGGATTGGAACGCTCAATGGCCTGGTACGTTTTGATGGAAATCATTTCACCGTTTTCAATGAATACAACACCCCCGGATTAAACAGTGACCGGATTGTTTATCTGTTTGAAGACAGCCATACCAATCTCTGGATCGGAACGGATACCGCGGAGGTGGCTTTGGTGCAGGAGGGAAAAGTTAAAAAAATTGACCTCGGGCGCGCCGGCCACGAAGGCCGGCTCGTATCCGCCTGTGAGGATGCCACCGGGGCGGTGTGGCTTTACACGGCGGACGCCCAACTGGGCCGCTATCAGGACGGGAAGCTGGAAACGCTTAATCTCAACATCAGCTATCCCCCCATCTGCCGGATGCTCATCGCTGAAAAATCGGGACCGCTTTGGCTCGGGGAATACGGAGTTGGGGAACCCTGGGGACAATTGCTTTCGTTTCGACCCGCCAATTTTCATCCGCCCGCCCTCTCGTTTGACCAACAGTTCCGGGTGGAAAAGCTCGATTTTATTCTGGCCAGACAGCGCGGTGGTACGTGGCGACTGGTCAACGGGCGGGTTGAGAAATGGGGCACCATCCAACGCGAAAAGGATTGGGGGGCTTATCCGTGGGGGAATGCGCCGGTCACCTCCGCCTGCGAAGACAAGGCCGGCAATCTGATTGTGGGCACCTTGGGCCAGGGCATCTTTTGGTATGATGCCGGCGGAAAATATCAGCAGATTTCCACCGACCAAGGATTATCCCTGGCCTCGGTTCTTTCGTTGTGCATGGATCACGAAGGAAATCTATGGGTGGGAACCGATGGCGGCGGCCTGGATCGAATCAAGGGAAAGATCTTCCATACGCCGGAAGGACTTCATCCGTGGGTGGCGCAATCCATCGCTGAGGACGCCCAAGGCGGCTTGTGGGTGACTTTTGGCGCGTATGGGGCGACTTACTGGAAGACCAATGCCGTGAAGGATTTTCACGTCGGCCGGTATCAAAATGCCTGGACCGTGTTGGTGGATCACCAGCAACAAGTCTGGATCGGCAGCTGGGAAGAGGGCCTGTTTCAACTACATACCAACGAGTTCGAGTCTGCTACCGGCAGCACCAACCTCGGCCACCGCATCTTTGCCCTGTTCGAAGATAACCAGGGACGTTTATGGAGCGGAACGCAGAATGGCCTGGCGCAGCAAGACGGGGAGGACTGGAAAATTTACACGACCAGCAACGGCCTCTCGGAAAATATTGTGCGGGCTCTGGCCGAAAATGCAGAGGGAGATCTTTGGATCGGCACGGAGAGTCGAGGTTTGGATCTGTTCAAACATGGCCAATTTATTTCCTATCCCGCCAGTGAAAATGCGCTGCCGGGCAATGATATCTCCTGTCTTTACCTGGACCAGGAAGGTGTCCTGTGGGTAGGCACCTCCGGTCATGGGCTGGCGCGATATGACCATGGAACGTGGCAGCGTTATTCATCGGATGACGGGCTCGCCGGTAACAGCATTGACTATATCATTGAGGATGACGGCGGGTTTTTATGGATTGGTTCCAATGCCGGCCTCATGCGAATCCAAAGAGAATCGCTGAACGGTTTTGTCCATGGAAAGGGCAATTCCATTCATTGCCGGACGTATGTTGAAACGGACGGCTTGCCGACGCGTGAATGTTCGGCCGGTTCACAGCCCGCAGCCTGCCGCACCCGTGATGGCCGATTGTGGTTTCCCACCACCAAGGGCCTGGTGTCGGTAAATCCAGAGGACATCAAAACCAACCACCAGCCACCGGTGATCATGATCGAATCCGTGCTTGTCGACGGCCAGGAGCAAAAAACGAACCGTTTTAATTCCACCTGGCAGGCTTCCGTCACCATCACCCCGGGCCACGAACAATTGGAAATTCATTATACCGGCTTGAATTTCTCCGCACCCAATGAGGTCCGGTTCAAATACCGCCTGGAAGGCCATGAGGCAGCCTGGACCGAGGCCGGCGACGCACGCGTGGCTTATTACCCCAATGTGCCGCCGGGCGATTACACATTTCGCGTCATTGCCGCCAATGAAGATGGGGTGTGGAATGAAGCCGGCGGAGTCCTGGCCGTGAAAATATTGCCGTACTTCTGGCAGACGTGGTGGTTTCGCACGGTTTTAATCGCCTGTCTGATCGGGGTCGTGGCGGCCATAGTGCGTTTTCTGTCCACACAAAAGTTACGACGCCAATTGCAACTCCATGAACAACAGCAAGCCTTGGAAAAAGAACGTTCGCGCATCGCCCGTGACCTGCATGACCAGCTTGGAGCCAACCTGACCCAGGTTGCGCTTCTGGGTGAAATGGCGGAAGCCGATAAAAATGCCCCGGCGGAAGTTGAAAGCCATGCCCAGCAAATTTCCCAGACCGCGCGCGAAACGACGCGGGCCTTGGATGAAATTGTCTGGGCGGTGAATCCTTCCAACGATACCCTGGAAGGATTGGTCAACTATGCCTGTAAATACGCCCAGGAATACCTGGCGCTGGCCGGGTTGCGGTATCGCGCCGACGTGCCGGCGCAACTTCCGCCGGCGGCCATTCCGCCGGAGGTGCGCCACAACGTTTTCCTGGCCTTCAAGGAAGCCGTCAATAACGTGGTCAAACATGCACAGGCATCTGAAGTCTGGATTCGATTGCGATTGGAGCCTGGCCGCTTTACCTTGAGCATCGAAGATAACGGTCATGGCCCGGGTGGTCTGGACAGCAAGGCGGCCCGGACAAGAAACGGACTTCGCAACATGCGCAGGCGAATGGAAGATTTGAACGGGGAATTTTCAATCGGCCCCGGCAGCCAGGGCGGGACCCAGGTGCATCTGGCCGTGCCCATCGAAGAAAGCATATAGCCACTCCTTACGCCATGCCCATCACTGTTTCCATCGTCGAGGACAATGACAAACTGCGCGAGACATTGGCCCGCCTGCTGGACAGGTCGGAGGGGTTCCGTTGCCAGAGCCAATATGCCAATGCCGAAGACGCCCTGAAAGACCTTCCGCAGCTCCGGCCCAACGTGGTCCTGATGGATATCAATTTGCCGGGCCAGAACGGGGTCGAGTGCGTGCGACAATTGAAGCAATCAACTCCGGAAACCCAGGTGATGATGCTCACGGTGTACGAGGATACGGAGAATATTTTCAGCGCCTTGACCGCAGGCGCCAACGGTTACATGCTCAAACGCACCTCCAGCAAAGAATTACTGGAAGCCATCCAGGAGGTCCATCGGGGTGGTTCCCCAATGACGATGCATATTGCACGCAAAGTTGTGCAATCGTTGCAGCAAACCGCAGCCACAGCACAACCTGCGGATAACCTGTCCCCCCGCGAGCAGGAAGTGCTTGATTTCCTGAGCCATGGGCTGCTTTACAAGGAAATTTCTGAGAAAATGGGCATCAGTTACGAAACCGTGCATACTTACATCCGCCGAATTTACGAAAAATTGCAGGTCCGTACGCGTACCGAAGCCGTCGCAAAATTCCTCCGCCGGTGACCAAATTCATGCAATTTCCCTTATTTTCAACCGTTTAGGCTCGGGCTTGTACCCAGAACTGGTGACTGGCCGGGGACAGAACCTCTGGTATCTTAATCCATAGTTGGTATGCAGAAACGCAGTGTTACGTGTGTGAAGTAAGGCGTGGTCTGCGGCGCCGCAGCCAACAAAAGTTCGTGGTAGCGCAACTACGAATGATCGATTTAAGCGCTTAGTTCTCATAGAGGCCGGAGTAGTGTCCGGCCTCTTTTTTTTGTACTGATCATCTTCCCGGTTTCGGCGCAAACAAGCGGCAAATAGACGAAGGCATCATAAATCAGCAATCGAAGTCGGCGAATTGTCGTTGAACAGGTCGCGGCCAAGGCGGGAACATGCTGCGCTGTAAGGGTGACCCGCATAGCATCATGACATGGCAGCCGCTACACTCCACTTGCAGACGCACTCCACCGGGCAAAGCACCCATAGGAGATCATTCACAGGGATTTCTATCCTTCTCAGATTTAAAACCGCTGGCGGCGTATGCGCTCGGTTGGTTTGATCTTCTGCATAGCCAGTTTTGGGAACTTGTTCGGTTGCCGGCCTCTGAAGAAATATGAAACCATGCCGAGAAGGACGGCCAAGGCTCCCAAGGAAACCTGGCTTGGTTCAGGAACGGGGGTAACCACTTGCAGACTTTGGCCAACGGCTGAATACTCGGCTGCCCAGGTCCATGTGGACGGGTCACTCGTGTCGGGGATTGATGTTATCGAAAGCGTGGATGCTCCGGCCCAGTTTTGAAATGAACCATAAAAAGAAAGTTCACAGAGATATCCATAATTCATGGGGTTTTCGCCATTAATTGGGGTCACCGGATCACTAAACTGCAAATATCCGCCCTCCGTACCAATGAACGGAGTGTTAATGGGGCTCGAAGGATCCAGAGCAGGGAATTGCGATGGCAGTGGACCTAGAAACGTCGCGCTCCCATAATTATCAATCATCACGGGAGGCAGATCGGGATTCCCCGAAAGGTTTGGACATTGAATAATGTTTCCCGAGTGCAATTCCCACAATCCCGACGGAGACGCGATATTGCCCGTCCAGCCAGGCCCGGTGCCGGTTAGAATCACATCGAAGGAACTGTAGGAATCAGAAATCCAGTTAACCGATGGGTCGGCTTGAAGCTGACAGCCCATCAATATCCCCCCAAAAATTGCACATATTCTTTTCATATAACGACTGACGCCATCACTGTCGCTTAAATATACAAGATGTCCAATTTTTTTACACTATTAGTGATATAAATAATATTGATCGACACATCAAATTTCCAGAATGTCACGCCGCCGGCTGCTGCATCAGGCCCAAAACCTGCCAAACGGAAGGATATCCGGCGATAAAAAGTGGTGGTAGGTGATGGATTCGAACCATCGAAGGCGTAAGCCAGCAGATTTACAGTCTGCCCCCGTTGGCCACTTGGGTAACCTACCACGAGAGGGGCGCAGATTAAGCCAAACCGCACGGGCCTTGTCAATGCGCAGCCTTCTGCGATAGCTTAACCGAATGTTCGACTCGTTGAGCGGCAAACTTCAGAACGCCTTTCGCAATCTGCGCGGGCTGGGCAAAATTTCCGAGGCCAACGTCGCCGATGCGTTGCGCGAAGTCCGGATGGCCTTGCTGGAAGCCGACGTCAATTTCAAGGTTGCCCGTGATTTCATCGAACGTGTCAAGACCAAGGCCGTTGGGGCGGAGGTTGTTCAAAGCATCCACCCCGGACAGCAAATCGTCAAAATCATCCACGACGAACTCGTGGACCTGCTGGGCTCGCAAAATGCCGGGCTGAATCTCAGCAGCAATCCCAGTTGTATCCTGATGGTAGGCTTGCACGGTTCCGGCAAGACGACTTCCAGCGGCAAGCTGGCGCGGCTGCTCCAAAAGCAGGGACGCCAGCCGTTGCTCGTCGCCGCCGACGTTTATCGTCCGGCCGCCATGGATCAACTGGATACGCTCGGCAAACAACTGGACATCCCGGTCTTGGTGAAACGCGGGGAGACCGACGTTTTGAAAATTGCCCGCGAAGCGCTCGACTTCGCGAAAACAAACAACCGCAATGTTTTGATTTTCGACACCGCCGGGCGTTTGCAGATTGATGAGCCGCTTGTGCAGGAACTTGTGCGCCTGCGCGATCTCTTGAACCCGCAGGAGATTTTGCTCGTGCTTGATGCCGCCACCGGCCAGGAAGCCGTCAATGTCGCCACCCATTTCGACCAGGCCCTGCAAATCACCGGCTCGATCCTGACCAAGCTCGATGGCGACGCCCGCGGCGGCGCCGCCTTAAGTTTGAAGGCGGTCACCGGCAAGCCCATCAAGTTTGGGGGCACGGGTGAAAAACTCGATGAGTTCGAACCGTTTCATCCCGAGCGCATGGCCTCGCGCATTCTGGGCATGGGCGACGTCGTCAGCCTCGTCGAGCGGGCCGCCGAAGCCGTTGACATCGACGAGGCCAAGCGGCTGGAAGAAAAAATGCGCAAGGGCCAGTTCACCCTGGAGGATTTTCTCGAGCAGTTGCGACAGATGAAAAAGCTCGGTTCGCTGGAGTCCATTGTCGGCATGTTGCCCGGCGGCGCGGAAATGTTGAAGCAGCAGGGCGATTTGTCGAAACAGGAAAAGGAATTCAAGCATATGGAGGCGATGATCTGCGGCATGACGCCCAAGGAACGTCATAATCCGGCCATCCTGAACGCCAAACGCCGGGTGCGCATCGCCAAAGGCAGCGGCGTGACGGTTACGGAAATCAACACCATGCTGAACAAGTTCAGTCAGATGCAGCAGATGATGAAGAAGATGGGCAAGTTCCAGAAAATGATGTCACGCATGGGCGGAGGACTGCCGGGGATGTTGCGGAGATAAAAATAATTCGGGCACAATGAAGTTACCCAATGGCAACCGCGCAGACCTCGGCACAAAGCTGGAAGATTATTCGCTGAACCCATTGCATCGGCACGGACAGCACAAGGCGCGCGTGTTTGAATCCGCGCTCGGAATCACACTGGCCAACAAAGAAATTTTGACCCAGGCGCTTCTCACACTGGCAGCGAATTCAAGCGAATTCGCAGCACTTGGCGACAATGGTTTTGGTGAAACTTACGTGCTACGTTTCAGGCTGGCGACGGATCGGGGTTCGGCGACCATTTTAAGCGCGTGGATTATCCGTCAGAAAGAGGACTTTCCAAGATTAACAACATGTTTTATAGTGTAGAGCGATGAACAACCACATCCAAATGCACGACGTGGTCGTCCTGCTAGAAGACACGCGGACGAAGCATTTTGAAACCGGCCAGCCCTTGATACTTCGGCGCGGGCAGGTGGGAACCGTTGTGATGACCTACGACGGCAGCGCGTTTGAAGTGGAGTTTGCCGGGCGCGATGGCCGGGCGTATGCGTTGCTGCCCGTTGCTGAGGAGAAACTCATGCTTCTGAAAGACACTCCGGAATTGGCGGCGGCGTAAGAGAAAAGTTCCAGAAAATGATGTCACGCATGGGCGGAGGTTTGCCTGGGATGTTGTGACGTTGGCGCCACCGGCCGGAATCCATGGCTTGAAACTTTTAAGGTTGGCTGATAATCTTCAGCCAACCCGAGGCCCTTATGTCATCCGACAAAAAAAGCGAAGCCTTTCCTGGACGGAATTTTTACCAAGGCAGTGGCGTCAACTGGGCTCGTTTTCTGCCGTGGCTGCTATCAGTGTTTGTCGTGGCCGGCGTGCTGGCCGAAGGTTTGTTTCTCTTATTCCACGCCGGCCATTACTATGTGATCATCATGCCGGTCGTTGCGGCCCTGGCTGTGGGTGGCCTGGTCTCGCTAGCCGTCAATCAAGGGCATTGCCGCAATCAACTGGTGGCGGGCGCCGCCGGATTCTGTGCCGGGCTGGTGCTTTATCTGGGCTCTTACTATTGCGGCATGATCTATCATCTCGGCCCGGAGGCGTCCGGTCGACTGGACTGGCTGTCACATTACATCCGTCTAAGGATGGAAACGGATGTTACGCATAATACGTATGACACGGACCGGGACAGCAAACGGAAGCGATCCGGCAACCTGTATGTCAATTGGGGAAGGTTTGGCATTGAACTGATACTGGTTCTGGGTCTCACAACCGCAGCCGGCATCAAACGATCCCGGAAATCATATTGCCAACAGTGCCGGCGATGGATGGAACGCGAGTTGACACCCTTTGAACCGGCGGAATCCGCCGGATTACTGGAAGTCCTACGCAATGGCGCGGCGCGGTCATTGGCAGCGCTGTGTGCGAAAGCGGCTTATTCCACCGTACCGAACACCACGCTGGCGGTGGAATATTGTCCGACGTTCAAAGAGGGCATGACCCGTGATTGCCCGGTTTATGTCTCCGTCAAAAGCATCACCGCCGTTCCACCGAACGCGATCCGGGATTCCTTCGAGCAGTCGAAGGGCAAAATCCTGGTGCGGGGCCTGCAATTGAATCCGGACGAAATTCCCGCGCTCGCCCCGCGCTTTCGGCTGTTCGAAACCCAGTTCGGCCGAAGTGCGGTCAGCGCACTTTTGCCACAGGACGAGCCGGCGGCAACCACCGCTGACAAGGATGTTGTTTATGCCGAAATCCAGCCGCTGGGACCGGACCACGCAGGCAAA
>Ga0265336_10000514_pt1 | contig 22436 bp, 17 predicted proteins | sample 42119metaG_FD_193583 | JGI IMG/M metagenome (GOLD analysis project Ga0265336, IMG submission 193583) | Rhizosphere microbial communities from Carex aquatilis grown in University of Washington, Seatle, WA, United States - 4-21-19 metaG | ecosystem: Host-associated > Plants > Roots > Rhizosphere...
CCTCACTTCAGGCGCGATGCGGGCACGCTGGGATTCTTTGACCTTCATTTGGTCAGCGATCACGGCCACATCATCTTCAACCTGTTTTTTCTTGGCGTTATATTCTTTTTCGTACTGGGCCACCGCGAGTTTTTCTGCTTCCATCGCTTTCTTGGCCGCATCCACCTCATCATAGCCCAGCAGAATTTTTTCTTCTGCAATCGATTTATCAGCCTTCAAATTCTCGATCTCAAGCAATCTGGCCTGGTATTCCTTATTGGTCTTTAATAAACTTAAAGAAGCGTCCGCTTTAGAGATCCCTTCCTCTTTAATTTTAAGGTCTAATTCAAATTCTTTCTGGACGACCTGGATGGACTTTAACTGATCTTCCAGACCTTTAAGTTTGACCTTCTTGGATTCAAATTCATTCTTGATCTCTTCAAGTTCTGCAGGCTTTTCACGCAATTCGCGTTTATAACGGAAGATCTCCTCGTCCATGATCTGGAGCTCTACGAGCTTCCTTATTTGGTCTTTCAGATTTTGATCTGCCGCCATCATAATTTCCTTAAAGGTTACACTAATAATATCTGGTGGACTCAGCGGGAATTGAACCAGCGGCCTTCGCCATGTGAGGGCGACGCTCTAACCAACTGAGCTATGAGTCCTTAAGTTTAATGGGCCCACCTGGACTCGAACCAGGGACCAAGGGATTATGAGTCCCCTGCTCTACCGACTGAGCTATAGGCCCGTCGAAATCCCGCAAGCCAAGCTACACCCACAGGCTCCAAGCAATGGCGAATGTCCGGCATGAGGACCAAAGAAGTTTCAATATTAACATAATTTATATTTTATGGGTAGGAAAAATTTAAAGAGGGATAAAAAAGCCCGTCATAAATGAATAGGACGGGCTTTTTTAGAATCTTGGTTCAAGCTGCTTTTGGTTAGCGGCTTTCTTTATGCTTTGAAAAACAGTCCTTGCAATAGACCGGACGGTCTTCTCTAGGCTTAAATGGAACTTCACATTCTTGCTTACAATCTGCGCAAACAGCTTTGTGCATCTCACGCGGGCCACGATCGTACCCGCCCCTGCCACCTTGTCCACCTTGAAAACCCATGTGTATCTCCTTGTTATGGATTCCCGCTTTCGGTCGTGTTGACCGACACTCGCAGTTGCTCGCGGGAATGACGAATTAAAACATAGGTTGGATTATCGTCTTAATTCGATGTTCTGTCCACTGCTTTTTTAACCGTCGAAATAAACCTTGGGTCAGGGGCAAAACCCAGGGCCATGGCTTGATTTAGGTCTCCCCAGGCTTTTTTAAATTCTTTAAGCTGATAATAGACGATGGCCCGGTTATTATAGGCAACGGCCATCCGGGGATCTATCTCAATGGCTTTGGAAAAATCGAACCTTGCCTGAGGCAGGTCATCTTGTTGAACATAGACCTCTCCCCGATTTGTATAGGCCTGGGCATTATCGGGGTCCAATTGGATGGCCTTACTGAAATCATTGATCGCATCGTTAAGCAAACCTTTTTTCTCATTAAGGTTCCCGCGATTATAATAAGATAGTGCATCGTTTGGGTCTAATGCAATGCTCTTGTTCATGTCTGCCATGGCTTTAACAGGATCACCCACCTTGTCCCATGAAAGGGCCCTGTTATGATAACTGGCCGCATAATCAGGATTTATTTTGATGGCCTGGGTAAAATCAGCAATGGCCTGTGCTGTATTGCCGGTGTTTGAATAGGAAAGCCCGCGATTGTAATACACCGTGGCATCCGAGGGATCTAATTCAATGACTTTATTATAATCAACAATGGCCTGCATGAAACTCTTTTGCTGGGCATAGGCGTTAGCGCGACTGTAATACGCCTCCATGTCTTGCGGGCTTAATGTGATCGTTTGTGAAAAATCAGCGATGGCTGGGGAAAGTTTGCCTTGTTTCACCCACAGGAGCCCGCGGTCAAAATAGGCGTCCGCGGACCTTGGATTGATCGCAATGGCCCTGTTAAAATCTTCAATGGTCGACGGATGATTGTCGTCAGCAAATGCTGGAAAAGCAAATACCATTAAACAAAGTATCAATCTACTTATTTTCATCGGGGAGCTGTCCATCCACCGCCCAGGTATTCAATAAGCAATACGCAGGCATTCAGGCGTTCACCCTGAAGAGTGGCAGAAGCTTTTTCATCGTTCAGGGCAATCGCCTGTGTGGTGATGACATCAAGGGCGCTTACTGTCCCTGCTTTATATTGGTTTGTTTCAAGGGCAACCGATCGTTGGGCATCCATTACCGCCGTATCCTGTACTTGCTTTTCCTGGTCTAAAATATTCAGCGCCGCTAAATTATCTTCAACCTGCTGGATCGCTGTCAACACCGTCTCGCGGTAGGAGGCCACATCCTGATTGTAAACAGCCTTGGCCTGGGCTGTTTGCGCCTGCCTTAATCCAGCATCAAATATCGTCTCGGCCAAGGCCGGCCCAACTGACCACAAAGGATTGGGGGACATAAATAAGTCGGAAAGATCGGACCTTTGGCTCTGGAAACTGCCTGAAGCACTTAATGTCAGCGTCGGATAATAAGCTGATTCAGCCACTCCGATAAGGGCATTGGCCGAGGCCATGGTCCTTTCCGCGCTGGCAATGTCCGGCCTTCGCTCTAGCAGCTGCGACGGAAGGCCCACAGGGACTGCCGGCACGGACGAAGGCAAGGTAAGCGTTGGCAGTGAAAATGATGACGCCGGTTTGCCGATCAACAGAGCGATCGCATTTACCATCTGCGAACGCTGTACTCCGATATCGATCGATTGAGCTTCTATGCCTTCCAGTTGGGTTTTCGCCTGTATCACGGCTGATTGGGCCGCCACCCCGCTGGCGTATTGATTTTTGGTCAAATTATAAAATTTTTGATAAATAGCATCTGTATCATCCAGGATCTTTTTTTGCGCATCGTAGGTGCATAGAAGAAAATAGTCCTGGGCCAATTGGGCCTGAGCGCTTAACCTGGCATTTTCCAATTCGGATTCACTGGCCTGGGCAAGGGCACGATAGGAAGTTATGGTTTGGCGGATCTTTCCCCAAAGATCTACTTCCCAGCTTACATTAGCTCCCAAAATTGTCTGTGAAACATTTTTTCCGCTGGGAGAAGCGACCCCGCTGGAAGAACCGACCCCGCCATGGGACCGTTTATAGGAAGGATCAACCGTCAAGATCGGGAAAAAGCTGGAACGAGCGGCCTGTACCAACGCGTAAGCCTCGTCATACTGAGCCTCGGCCATAGCTATGTTCTGATTTGAAATATTGACCTGGGCTTCAAGAGCGTCCAATTGAGGATCATTAAAAACCTTCCACCATTCCCCCTTAATAGCGGCATCTTGGGGTGTTGCCACCTTCCAATCCTTGTTGCCTTTATATTCCGTCGCAAGAGGCGCGCTTGGGCGGACATATTTGGGGCCGATCGTGCAGCCTGCGATCAACAGGCAGGAACAGCAAAAAATTAATCCTTTTATGCTATACATGTTTTTTCTCCTTCTATACTTCGCTCTTTGCCGCGCAAGGTTTCAAACCAGATCCTGAAGCGTTCCATATAAAGATAGATCACCGGCGTGGTATAAAGAGTGAGCATCTGGCTGAAGATCAACCCGCCGATAATGGCGATCCCCAAAGGGCGTCGAAGTTCCGAGCCCATCCCTGTTCCCATGGCCAAAGGTAAAGCGCCGAAGATCGCTGACATGGTGGTCATCATGATGGGACGGAACCTTAAAAGGCAAGCTTCAAAAATTGAATCATGGGAGTTCTTCCCCTCCAGGCGTTCCGCATCCAGGGCAAAATCAACCATCAAGATCCCGTTTTTCTTGACCAGGCCGATCAACAGGATCAGACCGATCAAAGCAATGATGGTCAATTCCGTATGGGTGATCAACAGGGCCAAAAGCGCCCCCACACCGGCGGAAGGCAAGGTTGAAAGAATGGTCACCGGATGTATGTAGCTTTCATACAAAATACCCAAGACAATATAAACAGCCAACAGCGCTGTGAAGATCAAGACTGGTTGACTGCTCATGGAAGTTTGAAATACCTGGGCCGAACCCTGAAAATTCCCATGAATGGTGCTGGGCAGCATGATCCTATTCATGGCCGCATTAACGACCTTAACTGCGTCGCCGAGTGAAGTCCCTAACGGCAGATTGAAGGAAAAAGTGATCGCGGGAAATTGTCCCTGATGGGCAACGGCCAAGCTCGTGGTCGATGTCCCATAATGGGCAAACGCGCTTAATGGCACCAAGGTGCCTTTCGTTGATGCCACATAGATATCCTTAAGCGTTGAAGCACGCTGCCAGAATTGCGGGGCAAGCTCCATGACCACATGATATTGGTTTAATTGTTTATACGTCGTCGACACCTGCCGTTGGCCAAAAGCATCATAGAGGGTACTATCAATCTCTTGAGGGGTGATCCCAAGCCTTGAGGCAGTGACACGGTCGATCACCAGGTCCGTTTGCAGGCCCTTATTTTGTTTATCACTGCTAATGTCGGCTAATTGAGGTAATTGGCGTAATGCCGCTTCGATCTTGGGTGACCACGCGGCCAATTCATCCAGGCTATCTGCCTGAAGGGTATACTGGTATTGCGCATTGGCCATACGCGCGCCGGGGATATTCAAATCCTGCACGTTTTGAAGATAGGTCGGGGCGCTGGGGACTGCTGTTAGTTTTTTACGTAACCTGGCGATCACCTGGTCGGTCGAGATTTTTCGCACTTGCGGCGGTTTAAGCATAATGAACATACGCGCCGAATTTGAACCGCCGGTAAACGCGGTCACCGTGTCAATCGCCGGGTCTTTCATGATGATATTGACTATGGCCCGTAATTTCTTCTCCATCGATTGGAAAGAAATGTCCTGGGAAGCCTGGATATTCCCGCTCAAACGACCGGTGTCCTGCTGGGGGAATAATCCGGTCGGGATGATCGTAAATAAATAAATGCTCGTCGCCAATGCGCCCAGGGTCAAGGACAACATGACCCCTTGATGGTCCAGGGCCCATAATAAAGTCCTTTTATAAAACCCGATCATGCTGTTAAACACCCCTTCAGTAGCATTAAAAAGCCGGCCATGTTTTTCTTCTTTATGAGGTTTTAATAGCAGGGAACACATCATCGGGGTCGTGGTCAGCGAGATCACCATGGATATCAATATCGCCACGGACAAGGTCATGGCAAACTCACGGAAATAACGGCCTAAAACGCCTCCCATCAAAAGAATCGGTGTAAAGACCGCGACCAATGATACGCTAATCGAAAGGATCGTAAAGCCTATCTCACCTGCCCCTTTGATGGCCGCCTCTTTCGGGTCCATGCCTTTTTCAACATAACGGGTGATATTTTCCACCACCACGATCGCATCGTCGACCACAAATCCTGTAGCGACCGTCAGGGCCATCAGCGACAAATTATCTAAACTAAAATGCAAAAGGAACATGACCCCGAAGGTCCCGATGATCGATACCGGCACCACAATACCGGGGATCAAGGTCGAACGGAAATTGCGCAAAAAAGCGAAAACCACGAGGATAACCAGGATCCCCGCGATCACGATGGTGCGTTGGGCCTCAGCAACGGAAGCTCGGATGGTCGGCGACCTGTCAAGGACGATGGAAAGATCGATCGCCGGAGGGATCGCTGCCTGCAATTGGGGAAGTGCCGCGCGCACCGCGTCAACCGCCTTGATGACATTAGCCCCCGGCTGGCGGAAAATGATGACCGGAATGGACGGCTTGCCGTTGACAAGCCCTAATTGCCTGATATCAGCAACGGAATCTGTGACATTCCCTACATCGGATAACCTGACCACGGCGCCCGAAGGGCTGCGCGTGACGATGATGGGTCGGTAATCTTTGGCGGAGTAAATTTGATCATTGGTCACGATCTCCCAGGACCTGTTATCATTGGACAATTGGCCTTTGGGACGGTCCGCGTTCGTCGAGCTGATGGCAGAACGCACCGTATCAAGGCCGATGCCATATTTATTTAACGCCGTAGGATTTAATTCCACCCTTACGGCCCGGGAAGCCCCTCCGCCGATAATGACCTGGCCGATACCATCGACCTGGGATAATTTCTGCGCGATGATACTGTCTGCCACATCATAGATGTCCGCCTTGGTCATAGTATCAGACCTCAAGGCTAAAATTAGGATCGGCGCTTCTGATGGATTGAGCTTTCGGTAGGTCGGATGAATGGGTAGATCTGCCGGTAGATAATCCTGGGCCGCGTTGATCGCCGCCTGCACATCACGCGCGGCCCCATTGATATCGCGGCTAAGATCAAATTGTACAGTGATATTGGTCGAACCAAGACTGCTGCTGGAGGTCATTTCACTGACCCCCGCAATATGGGCCAGCTGGCGCTCCAGAGGGGTGGCCACACTTGAGGCCATGGTCTCAGGGCTTGCGCCCGGCAGTTCTGCCTGTACATTGATCGTGGCCAGATCAATTTGGGGCAAGGTGGACACCGGCAGTGCCCCGACGGCAATTAATCCGGAAAGCACAACGCCCAGGGTCAAAAGTGTTGTCGCGACAGGTCTATTAATAAAAGGTGATGAAATGCTCATATGTTAGGGATTCCCGCTTTCGCGGGAATGACATTATTATTCTTAGGAATTACATGCAATTTTTTACCGACCCGGTCAAACCATAAATAAATGACCGGTGTCGTATAAAGTGTCAGGACTTGACTGAATAAAAGACCGCCGATGATGGCTATGCCTAATGGCTGACGTAATTCTGCTCCCATGCCTCCCCCAAAGGCCAAAGGCACGGCCCCCAGGATCGCGGACATCGTCGTCATCATGATGGGCCGGAACCTTAACAGGCATGACTGGTAGATCGCATCCTGCGGGCTCTTGCCTTCCTCACGTTCCGCATCCAGGGCAAAGTCTACCATCATGATACCGTTTTTCTTGACGATACCGATCAAAAGGATGATGCCGATCAAGGCGATCACACTGAAATCCGTTCGGAAAAGTAAAAGCGATAAGATCGCCCCCACCCCTGCCGACGGCAAGGTGGAAAGGATCGTAATGGGATGGATATAACTTTCATACAAAACACCCAGCACAATATAGACCGTGATGAGGGCGGCCAGGATCAATAATGGCTCATTGCTCAAGGACGATTGAAAGGCCTGGGCTGTACCCTGGAACTGGCCGCTGATACTGTTGGGTAATCCGATCTCTTTGGTCGTTGAATCAATGGCTTTGACCGCATCCCCCAAAGACACGCCCGGGGCCAAATTAAATGATAAGGTCACCGCCGGGAATTGTCCCAGATGGCCCACGATCAAAGGCCCGGAGGTTTGCTTGAACTTGGTGAACACATCAAGCGGTATCTGCGCGCTATTGCTGCCGCGTACATATAAATTATGCAATTTATTTGGGTTCTTTTTAAAATCAGGCTGGACCTCAAGAATGACACGGTATTGATTGAGCTGGGTGAATATCGTTGAAACGATGCGCTGGCCGTAAGCACTATAAAGAGTGTTATCGATGACCGCCGGTGTAACACCCAGCCTTGATGCCGTGGAACGGTCGATCACCAGTGATTCCTGCAAGCCCTGAGCCTGTTCATCAGAGCCCACATCGCTCAATTGGGGCAGACTGCTTAAAGCATCGACCACCTTAGGGGCCCAGGTATTTAGCTCGTCGCCATTCGGGTCTTCCAGGGTGTATTGGTATTGGGTGCGGCTGACCGTATCATCAACGGTCAAATCCTGCACCGGCTGCATGAAAAGGGTGATGCCTTTGACGTCTGTTAAACTCTTTTGCAAGCGGCGGATAATATCACTGGCCGAGGCTTTACGTTCATCAATGGGTTTAAGATTGATCAGGATCCTGCCGCTGTTAAGAGTTGTATTAGTTCCGTCAACGCCGATAAAGGCGGTCAGGCTCTCGACCGCAGGATCTTTAAGTATGACCGCGGCCAATTGCTGCTGGCGCTTGGCCATGGCCGGGAATGAAATGGATTGGGGGGCTTCGGAAATGCCCTGGATCAACCCGGTGTCCTGGATCGGAAAAAATCCTTTAGGGATGAAAATAAACAGGACTACGGTCAAAATAAGTGTCCCCAACGCAATTAACAAGGTCAATGGCTGATGATCCAATACCCATCTCAACGAACGGCCATAGTGATGAATGGCTCCATCGAAAATTTCTTGAGAACGATGGTAGAATTTACTTTGTTTCTCCGGCGGGGTATATTTTAACAATTTGGCGCACATCATCGGTGTCAGCGTCAAGGACACGATCGCAGAAATGACAATGGTGACGCCTAGGGTGATGGCGAATTCACGGAACAAGCGTCCTACCACATCCCCCATGAATAACAACGGGATCAAAACCGCGATCAGGGAAATGCTCAAGGACATGATGGTAAAAGCCACCTGGCTTGAGCCTTTAAGGGCGGCTTGCAGGGGCTCTTCGCCTTGTTCGATATACCGTGAGATGTTCTCGATCATGACAATGGCATCGTCGACCACAAATCCCGTCGCGATCGTCAAGGCCATCAAGGAGAGATTATTAAGGCTGAATCCCAATAAGTACATGATCCCGAAAGTCCCGACCAATGATACCGGCACGGCAATGCTGGGGATGATCGTCCCCGCGAAAGAACGCAAAAAAAGAAAGATGACCATCACCACCAGGGCCACGGCCAGCATCAATTCAAATTGGACATCAGCTACCGAGGCGCGGATCGTGGTCGTCCTGTCTGTCAAAATAGAAACCTGGACTGAAGCCGGCAACGCTGATTCAAGCGCCGGCAGCATCTTCTTGATACTATCAACGACCTGGATCACGTTAAAGCCCGGCTGGCGCTGGATATTGACGATCACCGCCGGAGATCTGTTCCTCCAGGCCGCTTGCTTGAAATTTTCCACATCATCAATGATATTGGCGACATCAGACAACAATACCGGAGCACCATTTTGATACGCGACCACCAGTCCCCTGTATTCCTTGCTGGATTTAAGCTGGTCATTGGCATTGATGATGGACGATTGCCGTGTGCCGTCAAAACTTCCCTTGGCCTGGTTGACATTGGCCGCGGCAATGGACGTACGTAGATCTTCCACGGTAAGTCCATAAGAAGCCAAAGCCGTTGGATTGGCCTGGATGCGAACAGCAGGTCTTTGCCCGCCGCTGATGGTGACAAGCCCGACCCCTGATAACTGCGAAATTTTCTGGGCCAGGCGGGTATCCGCTAAATCCTCGATCTGGGGCAAAGGCATTGTTTTTGATGTTAACGCCAATGTCAAGACCGGAGCATCTGCCGGATTGACCTTGCTATAGACCGGCGGATTGGCAAGGTCCGTCGGTAAAAGGCTTGAGGCCGCATTGATCGCTGCCTGCACTTCTTGTTCGGCAATATCAATGCTAAGGTCCAAACTAAACTGAAGGGTGATCACTGAACTGCCGCCGGATGAGTTGGAACGCATCTGTTTAAGGCCGGGCATTTGGCCGAACTGGCGTTCCAGGGGAGCGGTAATGGCGGTTGCCATGACATCAGGGCTGGCACCGGGATAAAATGTGACTACCTGGATGACGGGATAATCGACTTGCGGTAAAGCGGAAATGGGAAGCTGGAAATAGGCAACGCCACCGGCAAGGAGAATGGCCACCATCAATAAGACAGTTGCCACCGGCCGCATAATAAATATGCGGGAGGGGTATATTCCCTGTTCCTTAGGAGACGTAAGGTTGTTTTGTTTCGAAGGGTTGATCACGCAAAATGTTTAATCCGCTAAATTTTATGATGATTAAGACTGGCCAAGGTGACCTTGCTGCCCTCTTTTAATTTGTCAGCCCCTTCTACCACCACCACATCACCATCTGACAATCCTTTCTTAATAGCGACGTTATCTTCCTGGGTCGCTCCGAGGGTGACCTCACGGACGGTCACTGTATTGTCAGGCTTGACCAGAAAAACAAAATTCCCCTGCGGTCCTTGTTGGATGGCGGCCACCGGAATGATGACTGCCCCACGATCAACTTCAACCAGCAGATGGATATTGACGAATTGATTGGGGAAAAGGGCGTTATCTTTATTATCAAAAATTGCTTTGAGCTTGACCGTCCCCGTGGTCTGGTCGATCTGACTGTCAATGGCAAATAAATGACCTGTCGCTAATTTCTTGGTTTCTTCACGATCATACGCTTCTGCGACAAGTTTCTGCCCTGCTTGATAATTCCCCAGCACCTGCGGGATATCGTCCTCGGGAATAGTAAAGATCACGGTGATCGGCTGAAGTTTGGTGATCACGGCTAATCCGGTCGTATCGCTTGTGCCCACGATATTGCCGGCGTCTTCCAGACGTAATCCGATCTGCCCGCTGATCGGCGCTGTGACATGGGCATAGGTCAATTGCAGTTTGGCATTATTGACCTGAGCTTCATCAACCTTTACCGTGCCCTCGATCTGATGGACCAGGGCTGTCTGGGTATCCAACTGTTGCTTGGGGATGGAATCCTGGTTCCACAAGACCTGGTAGCGCTCCATATTTAACTTGGCATCATCAAGCAAGGACTGGTCATGGGCCAGTTGCCCCTCGGCCAGAGCCAATTGTATTTCGAAGGGCCGGGTATCGATCAATGCCAGCAGGTCTCCCTGCTTGACGATCTGGCCTTCGTTGAACAATACCTTCATCAGCTGCCCGCCAACAAGATATTTGACCGTGACCGTGTTAAGGGGAGTTACAGAACCTAACCCGTTTAAATAAATATTGATATTGCCGATCTTGGCCAAGGCTGTCACGATCGGCGAGTCACTGGGCATACGTCCGCCGGCCCCGCCATACTTAGCCATTTGGGATGGATTTGAAGAAGCAGAAGTTGATTTATGCAGGAATTTAAATGCAACAATAGCGACGATGCCAATGATGACCAACAGCCAAATCCATCGATAAGAACGCTTTTTAGATAACGTGATCAGCAGTGGTTTATTATTATCCTTAGGCCCATCTTGCTTGGTTGCCGATTCCGATGACATTACGGTGGTCCTTTAAATTAACTTGCAGGTTCTGAAGGTCCTTCGTTATTACTTTCGCCATCACTATGTTTACGCTTGCCCTGACCTTGCATACTGTCCCATTGGCTCATTTGGTCTGGCGTAAGGACCTTACTTAATTCCTGTTTCTCGTTTTCCCTTAACTGTTTCATTTGGCTGTGAATGCTTTCTTTATCCGCCGTCCCGTCTTCCATGCTTTGATGAAGTTCCTCGCGCTTGGAGGAATATTTTTCTATGATCGGTGTTATGGCTGTGAGCTGGTCCTGGGTCAAACTTAACTTCGATTGCATCTTTGCAACAATATCATCAGCGCTGGGAGGGCCTTGCCTTTGGTCCTCTTGCGGCTGGTCTTGGGCATATACAGGCATTATCGTAAAGAATAAAACCATCACACAAGCATACAATGGCTTCAAGAACATATTATAATCTCCTTTGTATTAATCAATATGATGATTTAAATTATTTTTATTAATCCTGGCCATCAGGTTCATCGTCTTTATTCGACTTATCACCCCAATGTTCATGACTTTCCCTGTCTTTATCCATGCCATCTTTGGGGCCGGGATGATGATGACCATGATGCTCCATCATATCTTCTTCTCTTTCCAGGGCCATATAACCGGCGAATTGTTCAGGCGTCAGGACCTTTTTGATCTCAAGGATGGAAGATAAATGCTGGTCAACCATCTGTGACTGAATGGTTTTAAGCTTGGCTTGAATATCATTGACCTTGCTCATATCCGGCGCAGCCTTAATGATCTCCGCTTCAAAAGCAACCATGTCAGCCTTCATCTGTTCAAAAGTGCTTCTCATGGCTTCTTTCTGTTTATGACGGATATCTTTGAGCTGTTTTTCTTGGGTCTCGCTTAAGTTGAGGATCTTGGCCGTCATATGTTCATGTTTGGCATGCTGCCAATCCCCGTCTTGTTTCCAGGAATCCTTATCGCCGCCATTGTCCGCATATACCATCGGGGCCGATAAAGCCATTAAAGTCACCATCATCCCTGCGATCATTATCTTTGTTATCATATGCTCTCTCCTATGTTAAAAATCAATTGATTCTACTCGACCTTCCCAACACCCGGTGTTAGGAGTTCTCCTAACACCGGGTGTTGGGAAGGTCTCATCAATTTAGACAATATATTAGGTGGAAAAGTTCCGTCTTATTTTTTCCAGCCGCCGCCAAGGGCTTTATAAAGGGAAATTCGGTTGGTAAGCTGATCAACGCTGACTTGGATTAGATTTTCCTGGGCCGTGTACAGGTCCTGCTGGGCTAAAAGGACGGTCAGATAATTATCAATACCGTTTTTATACCTGGCCCCTTCCAGGTCATAACGTTCTTGCTGGGCCTGGACTAAAGACTGCTGGGCCTTGATCTGGTCGTTTAAGGTGTCACGGGCCGCCAATGCATCGGATACTTCACTGAAAGCGACCTGAATGGCCTTTTCATACTGGGCGATCTGGATCTTTTTCGCCACATCGGCCGCATCTAAATTGGCCCAATTGGTACTTTGATTAAAAAGAGGCAAAGAAATTTGCGGAGCAAAGCTCCAGGCATTAGTGCCCGTCGTGAAAAGTTTTTTGAACTGGACACTGGCTGTTCCGTCCGAAGCCGTTAATGTGAGGCTAGGGAAGAATGCCGAACGGACGATCCCGATATTGGCGTTGGAAGCTTTGAGCTGGTCTTCCGCTTCCAAAATATCCGGCCGTCGCTCGATCAAATCCGAAGATAACCCCACCGGCAGGTCTGCCATGTAGTCCCCTGACTCTAACATCCGTGCTGAGGGAAGATCAGCCGGAAGGGTCTGGCCCACCAAAAGGACCAAGGCATCTTGGGCCTGCCTGTGCAGACGGTCATAATTGGCAATGGAAACATTAATGGTTTGCAACTGGGCTTGGGCCAAACGCAGGTCCAAAGCGGAAGAATTGCCCAGTTGATAACTTTTATTGATCAGATCATAATACGATCCAACCGACTGAAGGGTCATCTGCAATAATTGCAATTGCTCATACAGCTCACGCTCGATCAAATACTGTACCGCGACCTGGGCCACAAGCGTAATTTGGGCCGCACGCGAAGCCTCCTGGGTGGCCAAATATTGTTCCAACACCTGGGCCTTTAGACTGCGGATATGCCCGAAGAGATCAAGTTCATACGCCGTGTTGACACTGACATTGTAATTGCGGAATTTCACAAATTTATTATTGAATGTCAGTTCCCTGTCCCGCATGGCGGTGGCGTCGATCTCAAAGCTGGGATAAAAAGCAAGGTTCACAATACGGTATTGGGCGCGCAGCTGCTCGACATTTAAAAGGGCCACCCGGTAATCACGGTTGTTCTTTAACGCTAACTCAATGATCTTATGTAATTGTTTGTCTTTAATAAATTCTGACCACCCGATATCTGCGGCCGGTTTTTTGGTCACCGACGCTGATTTTTCAGAATACGGGAATTTGGCCGGTACAGGCAAGGACGGACGATGATAAGCAGGGATAAAGGTGCATCCAGCCAAACCCAGGCACAAGAACATTGGCAAAAAAAGTTTCCTCATTTTGAAGCACCTTTTGTCTTAGGCTTAAAAACCCTGCTTACCGCGACGAAAAATACCGGCACAAAAAAGACAGCCAAAAATGTGGCGGTGAACATGCCTCCCGCCACGCCCGTGCCAATGGCATGCTGGCTGGCAGATCCGGCGCCAGTGCTCAACGCTAAAGGCATAACGCCTAAGATAAACGCCAGCGAAGTCATCAATATCGGACGCAAGCGCAAATGGACCGCTTCAAGGGTCGCTTCCACGAGCCCCTTGCCCTGGGCATGGAGGTCTTTGGCAAATTCAACGATCAAAATAGCATTCTTCGTCGACAATCCGATAATGGCCAAAAGGCCCACCTTAAAATAAACGTCATTGGGCATTCCCCTGAGACTTGCGGCCAAAAGAGAACCTAAAATACCTAAAGGTACGATCAGCATAACGGCAAAAGGAATGGACCAGCTTTCATAAAGAGCGGCCAGGGCCAAAAATACAACGATCAAAGACAAGGTATAGAGCACCGGAGCCTGGGCGCTGGAAAGGCGTTCTTCATAGGATTGCCCGGTCCATTCAAAACCGATACCCTTGGGCAATTGCTGGGCCATTTTCTCCATGTCGTTCATGGCATCCCCCGTGCTTTTACCGGGCGGTGTGGAACCCACGATCTCGACCGACGGAAAACCGTTATAACGCTGCAGCTGCGGGGAACCATAGGTCCATTGTAAATTGATCAAACTCGACAGGGAGACCATGCCTCCCTGGCTGTTACGCACATAGACCTTATTGATATCCGACGGCAGCATGCGATAAGGGGCGTCAAGCTCAACGATCACCCGCTGTACCCGGTTGCCATGGACGAAATTATTGACATAATAGGAACCAAAATTCGCCTGCAAAGCGATGTTAATATCATTCAATGAAACACCCAGGGCGCTGGCCTTGTTCTCATCGACATTGATCTTCAATTGGGCCGCGTCTTCCAGGCCCTGCATGCGCACACCGACCACATTCGGGTCCTTGGCGGCCACGCCCAACAATTGTCTGCTGGCCTCCATCAGTTTCTGGTGTCCCATACCTGCCTGGTCCTCCAGTTGCATGTCAAAACCCGATGATGTTCCCAACTCCGGGATGGGCGGCAAATTGACAGGAAAAATGATCGCATCTTTGATCTGGGAAAATGCGCCAAAAGCCCGGCGGATGATCGCGGGCGCCTTATGGACATCTCCCGGTCGCAAACCCCAATCCTTTAAACGGATAAATGACAACGCGGAGTTCTGCCCGCGGCCGTTAAAGCTGAAACCAGCCACCGTGATGAGCTTATCAACCTCAGGCTGGTTTAAAAAATATTTCTCCACCTGTTTTAAGACCTTCAACGTCCTCGCATAGGTCGCTCCGACGGGTAACTGGATATTGGTGATAAAATACCCCTGATCTTCTTCCGGCAAAAATGAGGACGGCAGGCGGACATACAACAGAGCCACAGCCGCGATGATGATAAAATAAATGATAAAATAAGGCATAGTGCTTTTGAGCATAAAACTGACTATATTTTGATAGGTGGTCCTGCCATCTTCAAAGAACCGGTTAAACCAGCCAAAAAATCCTTTCTTTTGATCATGATGGCCAGGGGCAATGGGCTTAAGCATCGCCGCGCACAGGGCCGGTGTCAGGGTCAGGGCCAAAAAGATGGAGAACAACATACAGGCGATCAGGGAAATAGAAAATTGGCGGTAGATCTCACCGACGGAACCGCCAAAAAAAGCCATGGGGATAAATACCGCTGTCAATACCAAGGAAATGCCGATCAGGGCCCCGGTGATCTGCTCCATGGCCTTGATGCTGGCATCACGGGGTGATAGCCCTTCTTCCCGCATCAGGCGTTCGACATTTTCCACCACCACAATGGCGTCGTCGACCAGCATACCGATGGCCAGGACCATCCCAAAGAGTGTTAATACATTGATCGAAAAATTAAAGGCTTTGAGCACTGTAAAAGCGCCCAGCAATGCCACGGGAACTACGATCGTTGGTATCAAGGTGGTGCGGAAATTCTGCAAAAACAGGAACATGACCAAGAACACCAGGAAAATAGCGATCACCAGCGTCTTGACAACTTCCTGGATCGAAATGCGCACAAAGGCTGATTGGTCCAGGGGATAATCAACCCGCACGCCCGGGGGAAAAAATTTGGACAAGGCAATGACCTTGGCATGCACCGCATCTGCGGTGGCCACGGCATTGGCTGTCGGTGTCAGCTTGATGGCCACGGCCGCGGAAGCATGTCCGTTGATACGGGCCTGGGTCGAGTAATCCAAACCGCCCAGGATGATCTTGGCTACATCGCCCAGATAGACCCTGGAACCATCGGGATTGACCCGTAAAATGATCTTTTCAAATTCCTTGGGACTGCTCAAGGTGCTTCTGCCCTGCAAGGTGACATTGAGCTCCTGGCCCTTGATGGCGGGACGGTCGCCTAACTGCCCAACAGGAACTTGGACGTTCTGAGCACCAACGGCATTGATGATATCATTGGCCGTTAAATTGTAGCTATACAATTTTTGCGGGTCCATCCAGATACGCATGGCATTTTCCGTCCCGAACATATTGGCTTCACCCACCCCTGTCACACGGCGGATCGGGTCAAGGACACTTGAAGCGATATAATTCCCCAACGAAATCTCATCCATACTGCCGTCGGGAGTAGACAGCGTAAAGAACATCAGGTAATTGCGGGTGGATTTGGTGACCGTGACCCCGGCCTGCTGGACGATCAGCGGCAACGCGGGGATGGCTAATTGGAGCTTGTTTTGGACTTGCACCTGTGCCACATCAGGATTGGTGCCCGGTTCAAAATAAAGGGATATGGTTGATAGTCCGCTCGAATTGCTGGTGGAAGAAATATAAAGTAAATTATCAATACCTGTGATCTGCTGCTCAATGATCGCGGTGACGGTATTTTGCAGGACTTCCGCCGAAGCACCGGCATAGGAGGCATTGATCGAAATAGATGGCGGGGCTACACTGGGATACTGGGCCACGGGCAGCTGGGTAATGGCCAAAATGCCGACCAATGCGATCAATAATGAAATGACACCGGCAAAGATCGGACGATCTATAAAAAATTTTGACACACTAATTTCCTTTTTAAATTACTTATTTATTGTCCGCATCAGCATTAAACGCGACAGGTTTCACCGTCATCCCGGGTTTGATCTTTTGCAATCCTTCAACAACGACCATCTCTCCGGCCTGTACGCCGTCGGTGACCATCCAATTCTCTCCCAGGGCCTGGCCCAGTTTAAGAGGCCTTGCTTCGATCTTGTTGTCCTTGGTGACGACCATGGCCGACGCTCCGCCATCTGATGTCAATGTAACCGCCCGTTGCGGCACACTGATGGCATTCTGGTCAACTGCCTGTTCAAGTTGAACACGGGCAAACATCCCCGGTAATAAAATATGGTCAGGATTGGGGAATTCGGCACGTAAGGTGATCATGCCGGTGGATGGGTCAACTGTAATATCCGCGAACAAAAGCTTGCCGGGATTTTGATAGATTGTACCATCATCTAACAACAAGGCCACCTTGGCTTCATTAGGTGCCACTTTTTGCAGCTGTCCTTTATCGAACAGGCTTCTCATCCTTAAGACATCCGTACTGGACTGGGTAAAATCAAAATATATAGGGTCAAGCTGTTGGATCAAGGCCAATTGATTGGCTTGTGTTTGGCTGACCAAGGCCCCTTCGGTGATCAAAGCCGGTCCGATCCGCCCTGATATCGGCGCTGTTACCGTCGCATAACCGAGATTTAAAGAGGCTGTTTCCACCTCTGCTTTTCCCGCTTCGACATCAGCTTTAGCTTGCAATGCGGCGGCAGATGCATCAACTTCATCTTGTTTACTGACAGCATTAATTTCTGCCAGGGCCTTATAACGGTCGGCTTTGGCCTGGGTGGACTGTAAATTGGCCTGGGCCTTGTCTAAACTTGCTTGAGCGCTGTCCAGGCTTGCCTTTAAAGGTGCGGGATCGATCTGAAAAAGGACATCACCTTCTTTGACATCTGAGCCTTCCTTATATACCTGCTTGAGCAAGATGCCGGTTGCACGGGCCCTCACCTGCGCTGTACGCACCGCATCCAACCGGCCCGGTAATTCTGCGGTCACCGGCACTGTTTGAGCGGTGATCTTCACCACTCCCACTTCCGGCGGCGGCATTACCGGGGGCGCTGATTGTTGTTTACTGCAGCCAGCGGCTGATAAAAGAATGGCCAAAGAGGCCCCTGCCAGTAATACAAAAAAATTTTTCATATTGATCTATCTCTTTTGAAGTAACGGTTCGGTTTGTATTGAAAAACGGTTGACCAGCTTTTCGAGTATTGTCAGGTATTCTTCCCTTTCCTTGGCACTGACCCGGCTAAAGACCTGAATAAAAGCTTTGCGGCGTTGTTGATAGACTTCTTTTAGAACCGCCTTACCTTTAGCTGTTAAGGCGACGATCACCGTGCGCCGGTCCTCTTTGCCGTGTTCACGGATGACAAAGCCTGTCTTTACTAATCTGTCGATGATCGCGGTCACCGCTGAAAATTTTACCTTAAGGGCATCGACCAGGGTGTGCATTTTGCAATGCCCGCATGATGAAAGGCATTCTAAAACCAAAAGCTGGGTGGTGGTAATGTCCCGGCGGGTAAGCGTACTGTTCTCGTAACAGCCGAACTCGATCTTGAGTTTAGGGACGAGCTTGATCATCCTGTCCCCAAAATCCTCCAACGTTAGTTCGGCCACTTGACTCTCCTGTCTATTTATTTCACTATGTGAAATATTCAACTAACTAAATATACTCTATGTTAATTAAATTGTCAAGCAAAGGGACAAAAAAATCCCCCCGCCATTGGCAGGGGGACATGTAAAACAAACCAGGAATAACTGATCTTTATTTAGTATACATCGCCTTCAATTGGGAAACGGAAGGGAATTGTGCATAAAACTCCCCTTGCGGGCCCACGTAGCCATTCCCGGACCTCTTGATCTCCACCGCTGTAAAACTGCCGTTCTTATTAGGGACATTGATCGTAAACGAGTCCTGGGGGGGTGCCGGCGGCGGTACTGTTACAGTTGTTACAGGCTGGGTGATCACGACTTGTGGCGGCGGTTCTGGCTGAGCGTAAATCACCGGCTGGGGAACAACTTTATAGCCATGATGGGTCAATACATAATAAACACCATTGTCCGCATAATAGGTCCTGCCGTTAATAATGATCGGCTGGAAATCCGGCGGAATGGCCGTTACATACGCGCCAATGGGAGGATCAACAATGACATAATCCCCCGCGCCAACGTAGGTATAATACAAACCATCATAATAATAATACCTTGTCCCGTCCACCCAGATCGTATAGTAACCATCCGGCAAAAAATGCATATGATAGCCATAATGAGGATGGTCATGCCAACGGTAGAACTGGCGGTCATCGTGATGGTAACCCCTGTCATCATGATGGTCACGGTCACCAACCCCGATCCCGATCGACCAGTCCGCAAAGGCCACCCTTGTCAATGAAAAAAAGATGGCCGCTATTAAAGATAAAAAAACTTTCAAAACCTTTGTTTTACGTAACATACTTAAACCCCTTCCTTAATATAGTATTTTTGTACCCTTATTATAACACAACTCAATTGTGCAAATCTAGTTATTAACGGCTGTATTGTCTGTTGGATTAACCGTTGTATCAATATCCCCGTCTTTAAATGTCCCATTATACTGGGTATTGTCAGGATAGGTGATCTCGCCCTGTCCGTTTAAAAGCCCGTCTTTAAATTGGCCCTCATATTTACTGCCGTCTGAATAAACAAGGATCCCCTGGCCGTCAAATTGCCCATTTATAAATTCACCGTTATACTGCCTTTGGTCAGCGAAGTTAAGCTCTCCTTTGCCGTCAAATTTGCCGTCCTTAAATTGGCCCGTATACACTGAGCCGTCCGGCAAGGTCATTTGGCCATAACCGTCCTTGACGGTCTGGGCTAATGCCAGACCAAGGCCCAAAAAAACAAAAGCGGTCAAAATCATCATCCATTGTTTCATCTTATTCCTCATCGATCCCGCCGGACATCAGCTTCCCTGACTGCTTGGGAAGTAAATGGTGCGGAAAAAAAGCAATATTGGCGATCAAGGTCGGGATAACCGCGCTGGCAATGACCGTGGCCACCAAAAAAGAATACTGTTCCTGGGTCACGATCCCATGCGAGAAACCATACAACGATGAGATCGTCCCGAAAGTCAACCCCGTTGACATCAAAAGAGTATAATACCATCTTTCTGAATTTTGTTTACGAAAAATTCCGATCACTGGATATAGCCCAAGAATCTTTGATAAGACCTTCCCTGACAGAAGGACCAAAAAAACCACCGGAGCACTGATCAGCGCCGGGATCGAAACCAGGGAACCGGCCCTGAGAAAATAAAATGGCGTCAGAAAACCAACGGTCAAGGTGCGCAGGCGCCTTATCCAAAGATGTTCTTCAACGGCAAACTCTGCCAGAAAGATACCGGCCAAATAAGCAGGTAAAACAGCCTCGCTTCCGGACCACGTGGCCAAGGCCCCTAATCCAAAAAGCACAAAAATCACCCATTTGACACGGATGGCCGCTGTTTTGTTCCCGTATTTCCGATGTAAAAAGGTCGTGATCCCTGGGAAAAGGCAAAGGACGATGATGCTGACAACGATAAATACAACTGTTTTGTACGTAAAAGGGGCAAATATCAGCCCAAGAGCAATGACTGTGCCCAGGTCATTGACAAAACAAGCCCCCAAGATCCCTTTGCCAAAATCGGTCTTGTTAAAACCTGTTTCAAGCATCACCGCGTACACCACCGCCATCGAGGTCGTTGATAATGCCACCCCTGCCAGCCAGGACGCCCTGATATCCCAATGTAGAATATAATAGGCAAATGCCGTGCAGCCCAAAAAGGGGGCAAAAAATCCCACGAGACCGACGACCGTGACCTCTTGCCATTTGGTACGGATGACCTTGGGATCAAGCTCAGCCCCGGCCAAGAATGTCAGCATGACAGCGCCGCTGGAAGCCAAAAAACGCAGCCATTCCAAATTACTCCCGAACGCGCTTGGACCATAGAAATGGCTCGTTACCATCGCGGCCAATACCCCGACACAGATCTCGACAAGTGCGATCGAGATCCTCAAATGATAGGCAATAATGGCACTGATCACCGCCAAGCCTAACCATAACGCCGCAATTGCATATACCTGTTCCATAAAACCCCTTCGTTTTAGGGTGGGGCAAAAAATTACCCCTACCGTCAATCCTGATCTTCCACCTCAATGGCATCAACATCAATGATGTCTTTTCGGCCCTCTTGACGGGGAGCCGGATTTAAACTGATCAACCATTGGCTGTAATACCTCATCCCATAGGTGAAAATGGTCCACAATAATAGGTTGCCCGCGACAGTCCATGCCCCTTGAAGCAAGGCCCCCACGATAGCCAAGGGTGCCAGGAACTGGAACAAAAATGCAAAAAATATACCCCAAAAACCAAAGGCCTTAACGATAAAGAAAAAAGACGTCATCCATGCCGCCACTCCCAGAACATGGGACATCAACAGCGCATAGATGCCTAAGGACGGGCGCAGATTTTTAACGAATGCCGCCGGAAGCATGACCAGCACGAAAATGATGATCATCGCGTAAGCGGCAACCGTCAATAAAGGCAAAAACAATTCGGCCGCCTTGGCGATCCCCCAGTAAAAAATGGAAATAAAAACCACCAGCCCCGCGATAAAAAAAAGGGAAATCGCAAAACCTTTGACTCCGGTGTATACCTTGATCATGTGATTAACTTAGAAGTTCGTGCAGGTCATGAATGCCCTTGAGGTCAATATGGACTTTTTTATCATGCCATACAATGATATCTCTAAACCGTTTATTGTAAACAATGTCTTCCGGCGTATACGCGTGCCGGGCGATAATGGGCTGGGCAAAGGTCTCATCGATCCCTGTCAAAGATGCCAAAATGCCCATCTGGCATTCCCGCATCGCTGCATCATCCATCCCCAACAGGGGGCTATGCTCATCGATATAATGCCGTACGGTCCAGCTTAACGAAAATAACGGTGAGTGGTCACGGTCCAGTTTCAAATCGTAAAACCGGCGTGAATGCTCGCCTTCCAGGCTGGTCTCATTTTTTGTCAGAGTGAGCTCAATATGCGCTTCCGCGATCTGGTTTAGCCGCTCATTGGCGATCCTGAAAAACAGGCATGGGCGTCCGTTATGCTTGCCCATGATCGCTTTATTGCTGAAAATGATCCTCGCCTTGGCCTTGGAAAATCTTGCGAAAAACAATCCCGTGGTCACCGCCAGGATCAGTAATCCTAAAAACGCCTGGATGGTCATTAAAATATAAGGGCCTATCCCTGTCGACGAAATCCTGCTGTAATCAACGGAATTCGTGTTCTCAATGCTCAAAAACACACATTGCCATAACGAACTCTTGGCCCCAAAATAAAAATAAAGGGCCCCGAATAGGAAATTTATTAATAGATATATAGAAGCAATGTTTATAAAAAATTTCGGCCAGGAAAGGGAGAAATAATAATGATAAAGATCTGAAAAAGGGTTTTGACGCTCACGCGTACCATGGACATTCAATCTTCCTTCCCTATTAATAAGGGACCGGAAATGGAAGGATTGAGAATGGACCGACTGGTTGGATGGTTTTGGAATTGATGGCATAATCAAAATAATGGTTTGACCATGATACGGTCAGCCTGCTCTTTGTTTAATGAAACAAAATAGCCGCGGATCTTGACCTCAACAGGCCCTCCCTGGACCGGTAACCGTACGATCTCCAACTG
>Ga0265336_10000518_pt1 | contig 22363 bp, 12 predicted proteins | sample 42119metaG_FD_193583 | JGI IMG/M metagenome (GOLD analysis project Ga0265336, IMG submission 193583) | Rhizosphere microbial communities from Carex aquatilis grown in University of Washington, Seatle, WA, United States - 4-21-19 metaG | ecosystem: Host-associated > Plants > Roots > Rhizosphere...
GAAATCCGAGGTCAGGCACGGCTGCGAGAATCTCAGCAGCGTCACGCATGGACTGAATCATGATTTCCTTGCGACTATCAGTTGAGTTGGAAGTGTGTTCCGGTTCAGCCGCTTTGCCAAGTATCGAAACCTCAACTTTGTTCTTGCCGGTGAGCTTGACGATGATTTCCGATCCAGCCTTCAGTTGCTGAGACTGGATGACATCATGAGCGGTCGATGGTGAAAACCAGACGAGTTCTTCACCGGCTTCATTGGTCACGGCGTACATGTAATATGTTCCGTGACCGTTCTCGCCTATCAACGGTTCATTTCGCAACAGCTTCAGTTTGATCGGCTGGTTCATCTGTAGTTCGAGTTTCGGTCGATTGTTCGACATTGTCTTCTTCTCCTCGTTTAGTTTTAAATGAAAAGTTTATAGTTGCTGGAGTGAATGAAACACCTGCGGGTGGGAATCTATTAATGCGGATGAACTCGTGAATTTTTAATAGGTCAGGCAGTTTCTCCTCAGGTTTAACGCGGACCAGACCTTCCTTCTCAGCGATTCGCATGAAGGCGGATTTATCTACGATTGATACTTTAGCCTTGCCAGCACGCAGAGACAATTTGCCATGCGGAAGCTGGATCGTCTTGTCACCACTGGCACGAATATATTCTTCACACTGTCTTGCTAACCATGCGATCTGTCGTTCAAGCTTACCGTTCTCTGACCCTTGCCAATCAGCGATGATAATTTGTTCATGCTCTGCAATGTTGTTCACTTCTTCGGCCTTTGCCTCCAGAACCGCGATGGATTGCAGCACTTGATCGCAGCGAACCTTTGACATCTGAATCCGCTTCTTATCGTCTGCCTCCTCGGCTTCCTTCAGCAGCTCATCAAGGAAATTCATTTTCTCCTTCCTTTCGGAAATATCAACGCGAGCACCGATATTATTCCCGTTAAGATGACTATAACTATCTCGACTGTCCTTTTCTTCATGAACCCTCCTTTTGGTTAGTAGAAATTCGTTGACCGTGTCTTATACCAAATATCCTGGAATAAGAGTAGGTGAACCATTTCACCAACTACTAGGAGGTAATATGAGCGAGCAAGAGTACGATGATCTGTGGCATTACAGCGAGCAGTTCACGCGGGACAAATTACAAAGGTCGGAGCTTGTGACAATGGCATGGAAAGAAGGACAGAGGTTAGGTCGATGCGGCAGGTAAAGATGTTTCACTGCTTTCACCGACAGAAAAGCACCTGCTCTTCAAGAAATTCGTTCGCGGAATTGAAGTAGACCGAAAAGCCAACAAAGTGAGATGTACAATGAGAAGAATTCCGGCAGTTCATCCAATAATTACAGAACTCGAACAGGAGGGGGATAAAAAAACAACTGCCCACGATAAAAATGGGCAGTTGTTGGTTAGTGGAGTAGCGGGGACAGGACTTGAACCTGTAACCTTCGGGTTATGAGCCCGACGAGCTACCAATTGCTCCACCCCGCGATGCCTTAATATAGATAATTGCTAACGGTAAGTCAAGGCGAAGTGAGAGTATTGCGGCGCCGTAAACTTTTTCATATGCCAGCAAAGTTCTTGATAGGAAAACCATCTTTGACTATATTCAAATGGCAAAATTTAGCAATCAATTTGGTTGAAGAAGACATTGCTGATCCTCATTTCAAACGACGATGGAATTCACGCCCCAGGCATCAATGCACTGGTCGAGGAAATTAAAAAGATCGGCGACGTCGTGATCGTTGCGCCCGACAAACAGCAGAGCGCCGTGGGCCACGCCATCACGATGAACTCCCCGCTGCGCGTCCATAAGGTAGAGAAGCGTGGCGAGTTCTTCGGATATGCGGTCACAGGCACTCCCGCCGACGCGGTGAAGCTCGCCGTTCGTTCGCTGCTTCCGCATCCCCCCGATCTCGTTATCTCCGGCATCAACCACGGCTCGAACACCGCGATCAGCGTGATCTATTCGGGCACGGTCTCTGCAGCGACCGAGGGAACAATCCTCGGGATCCCTTCTTTTGCCATTTCGCTGACGACATACGGCGAGGCTGATTTTTCGTACGCCGCGGCTTTTGCCCGCAAGCTCTCGCTGAAAATTATTGAAGAAGGCTTGCCGAAAGGAACACTCTTGAATGTGAACGTTCCGCCGGTGGCGGCGTCGGAAATACGAGGGATCGTCATCACCAAACTGGGGAAATCAGTCTGGAATGACGAATTCGAATCACGCAGGGACCCGAGCGACAGGGAGTATTTCTGGCTCAAAGGAGAACTTCTTGAGCTTGACCATGACGAAGACATCGACCAGAGAGCGGTCCTCAATAACAAAGTTTCAATAACACCTATTCACTACGATCTCACTGACTATGCAGCACTCGAAACGATGAAAAAGTGGGATATTAACTCTCTCAATTAACTGAAAACGTACAGGAGAACACTATGCGAATCGGAATATTAACGGGGGGCGGCGATGTGCCGGGATTGAATCCATGTATCAAAGCGGTTGTCTACCGTGCGGCGGATGCTGGCCACGAAGTGGTCGGGTTTCGGCGCGGCTGGGGAGGCCTGCTGAATTTCAATATCGACGATAAGGAAAATCACGAAAAGTGGGCGATGCCGCTGACAAAGCAGAGCACGCGCACCATCGATCGTTCAGGCGGAACGTTCATCCACACGTCGCGCACAAACCCTGGCAAAGTAAAATGGTCGGAGATCCCAAAGTTTCTGCAGGACCCCAAGCGCCCGCCGAAGGAAGGCGATGCCCCGTCGGATTTCACGCCGCATGTTCTGCGAAATCTCGCGTATATGAAGGTTGATGTGTTGATCGCCATCGGCGGCGATGATACGCAGAGCTATGCAGTGCGGCTGCACGACGAAGGATTTCCGGTGGTTTCTATCCCCAAAACTATGGACAACGACGTCTACGGCACCGATTATTGCATCGGGTTTTCGACGGCTGTCACACGAAGCGTGGAATTTATTACCAATTTGCGAACATCTGCTGGCTCTCACGAGCGTATCGCGGTGATCGAATTGTTCGGAAGAAATTCCGGAGAGACGTCGCTCATTTCGGCGTACCTGGCCGGCGTTGACCGCGCATTGATTTCGGAAGTCCACTTCGACCCGGAACGGCTGGCAAAATTTCTTATGGAAGACAAGAAAAGAAATCCGAGCAACTATGCCGTCATGACGATTTCCGAAGGCGCGCAGATGGTCGGAGGAAAAATTGTCGAGTACGGCCAGGTTGATGCGTACGGCCATAAGAAACTTGGCGGTATCGGACAGATAACCGGAGAAGCGATCCAAAAGATAACCGGCTCACACATCATTTACCAGCAGGTTGCGTATCTGATGCGCAGCGGCGAACCCGATGCGTTGGACCGAATGGTCGCGATCAGCTATGCAAACCTCGCGACGGACCTGGTGTTGAAGAAACAAACCGGTCAAATGGTCGCCTTGCGCGAGGGAAAATACACGACAGTTCCGATCAATACGCTCACCCAGGGAGTCAAAAGGGTGGATGTGGCCGAACTTTACGATGAAGAAAATTATCGCCCAAGAGTTGCCGTTGTATTGGGAAAACCGATGTTTTTGTATTGATCATTGGTGCAGGATACTTCTATAATTATGCGAGAATCAGGATCTTCTGGAATGTCGGCATCGTTGAGGGAAGTGTTCTGCACCTTGTTCGTCGAACCTCAAATAAATCTTTAAAAAACTATCGAAAATATTCAAAAGTATCTTGACATCTGGACTATTTGTTTGTATATTAAAAGCCCGTTCAGAAACGGGCTTTTAATATACAAGAAATTGTTCTTTGAAAAATAGTGTGCACAGCTTCTAAGTCAATTACAATCAAGGTTTTAACCTTGGCTAATTAATAAGCCAAATCAATCATACTCGAAGTTGATAACTCAAGATATCGAATTACAACGGAGAGTTTGATCCTGGCTCAGGACGAACGCTGGCGGCGTGCCTAACACATGCAAGTCTGGGAGAATAAGGTAGCAATATCTTTAGTAAACCGGCGCACGGGTGAGTAATACGTAGGTAACCTGCCCTTTGGTCTGGGATAACCCCGCGAAAGCGGGGCTAATACCGGATGATGCAGCGGCTCCACATGGAGATGTTGTTAAACCTCGCAAGAGGGCCAATGGATGGGCCTGCGTCCCATTAGATAGTTGGTGAGGTAACGGCCCACCAAGTCTGCGATGGGTAGCTGATCTGAGAGGATGATCAGCCACACTGGAACTGAGACACGGTCCAGACTCCTACGGGAGGCAGCAGTGAGGAATATTGCGCAATGGACGAAAGTCTGACGCAGCGACGCCGCGTGAAGGATGAAGGCTCTTTGAGTCGTAAACTTCTGTAGAGAGGGAAGAATGTCCCGTTCTTCGGGATTGACGGTACCTCTAAAGTAAGGATCGGCCAACTACGTGCCAGCAGCCGCGGTAATACGTAGGATCCGAGCGTTGTCCGGAATCACTGGGTGTAAAGGGAGCGCAGGCGGGCTTTCAAGTCGGTGGTGAAATCTTACAGCTTAACTGTAAAACTGCCTCCGATACTGGGAGTCTTGAGTGTGGAAGAGGGCGATGGAATTCATGGTGTAGCGGTGAAATGCGTAGATATCATGAAGAACACCGGTCGCGAAGGCGGTCGCCTGGTCCATTACTGACGCTCATGCTCGAAAGTGTGGGGAGCAAACAGGATTAGATACCCTGGTAGTCCACACCTTAAACGATGAATACTTGGTGTCGGGTCGTAAGGCTCGGTGCCAAAGCTAACGCATTAAGTATTCCACCTGGGGAGTACGATCGCAAGGTTGAAACTCAAAGGAATTGACGGGGGCCCGCACAAGCAGTGGAGCATGTGGTTCAATTCGATGCAACGCGAAGAACCTTACCTGGGTTTGAAAAGCAAGATTCTAGTCCCTGAAAGGGGATTACCCGCAAGGGGTCTTGTACAGGTGCTGCATGGCTGTCGTCAGCTCGTGCCGTGAGGTGTTAGGTTAAGTCCTGCAACGAGCGCAACCCCTACATTTAGTTGCCATCAGGTAATGCTGGGCACTCTAAATGGACTGCCTACGCAAGTAGTGAGGAAGGTGGGGATGACGTCAAGTCCTCATGGCCCTTACACCCAGGGCCACACACGTGCTACAATGGCCACTACAAAGGGCTGCAATACCGCAAGGTGGAGCTAATCCCAAAAAAGTGGTCTCAGTTCGGATTGAGGGCTGCAACTCGCCCTCATGAAGCTGGAATTGCTAGTAATCGTAGATCAGCACGCTACGGTGAATACGTTCCCGGGCCTTGTACACACCGCCCGTCAAGCCATGGAAACTGGGGGTACCCGAAGTCGCTGTCCGAACCCGCAAGGGACGGAGGTGCCTAAGGTAAAACCAGCGACTGGGGCTAAGTCGTAACAAGGTAGCCGTATCGGAAGGTGCGGCTGGATCACCTCCTTTCTAAGGAGCATGTCACCATCGAAAGATGGGACGATATCAACTTAGAATACCATTCCTTGATTGTTTTTCACTTGCTGCTGTGCACACCTATTTTTTTAACAGTTAAAAGTTAAAAATGCAAAGTTAAAAATGTGTTGATGTTTTTTTTAATTTTTCATTTTTGATTTTTAATTTACTCCAATGGGCCTATAGCTCAGTTGGTTAGAGCGCACGCCTGATAAGCGTGAGGTCAGTGGTTCAACTCCACTTAGGCCCACACTTGGCGTAAGCGACAACCACCAAGCTATGGGGCTATAGCTCAATTGGGAGAGCGCCTGGTTTGCAACCAGGAGGTTACCGGTTCGATCCCGGTTAGCTCCACAAAGAAATTTTCACGATACGATTTGCAATTTTCAATTGACAAGCGATTGAAAATCGAAAATTGCAAAGAGAAAATTTCTTGTTGTTCTTTGACAATCGAGAAGAGGAAATCTTACATGCGGACAAGTCGTTGTCTACCGTCTCAGGATGGCGGGCGAACAAACGTCCGTAACAAAGATTTTTTCGAAACCCAAAAGCATTATGTAACAAGCTTCATAGATCAACTTTCCATATAAGTTTATTGATGCACCGTTCCGTTCAGATTCTTGAGCGGGATTCTACGTTGTGTGTTCAATAAAAGATTTTTGGTTAAGTTACTAAGAGCATGCGGAGGATGCCTTGGCACGAGAAGACGATGAAGGACGCGGCTACCTGCGATAAGCTTCGGATAGGCGGTAACAGCCTTTGACCCGGAGATGTCCGAATGGGGCAACCCATCCCGAGTAATGTCGGGATACAACGTGCTGAATTCATAGGCGCGTATGAGTCAACTGGGAGAAGTGAAACATCTCAGTAACCCAAGGAAGAGAAAGAAAATCGATTTCCCAAGTAGCGGCGAGCGAAAAGGAAACAGTCTAAACCGTACGGCACATTAAAGGTTGCGACCGTTGTGCCGTTGGTGTTGCGGGACCTTTTGATTGGATCGCAAAACAGTCAAGGAGTCAAAAACCATTTTGTTAGCTGAATTTTCTGGAAAGCTAAACCATAGAAGGTGATAGTCCTGTAGGCGAAAACGAAATGGCTCCTGAAGGTATCCCAAGTAGTACGGAGTAAGTGAAATTCTGTACGAATCCGCCAGAACCATCTGGTAAGACTAAATACTCTCTCGTGACCGATAGAGAACAAGTACCGTGAGGGAAAGGTGAAAAGAACCCTTAAGAAGGGAGTGAAATAGTACCTGAAACCGCATGCTTACAAACGGTTGGAGCAATTCAGTTGGTGCTTGCACCGGCTGAAAAGTGACAGCGTGCCTTTTGCTTAATGAGCCTACGAGTTGCTCGTACGTTGCAAGGCTAATCTGCTCAGCAGAGAAGCCGTAGCGAAAGCAAGTCCTAACCAGGGCGAACTTTAGTAACGTGCGGCAGACGCGAACCCGTGTGATCTACCCTTGGTCAGGATGAAGTGGCGGTAAAACGCCATGGAGGTCCGAACTGATGTGGGTTGAAAACCGCTCGGATGAACTGAGGGTAGGAGCGAAAGACCAATCAAACTCGGAGATAGCTCGTACTCCCCGAAATAGCTCTAGGGCTAGCCTCATGTTATAGTATCACGAAGGTAGAGCACTGATTGGGCTAGGGTCGTCACAACGATACCAAACCCAGACAAACTCCGAATAGCGTAGATACGTTTCATGGGAGTCAGGCAGTGAGAGATAAGTTCCATTGCCAAAAGGGAAAAAACCCAGACCGTCGGCTAAGGTCCCCAAGTCGAAGTTAACAGAGAAAGGATGTTAGGTTGCTCAGACAACTAGGATGTTTGCTTAGAAGCAGCAATCATTTAAAGAGTGCGTAATAGCTCACTAGTCAAGCGACCCAGCGTCGACAATTATCGGGACTTAAACTTCGCACCGAAGCTACGGACACCATCATTCGATGGTTGTGGTAGGGGAGCATTCCATCTGCATCGAAGGTGAGAGATAACTCTTGCTGGAGCGGATGGAAACGCAGATGTAGGCATAAGTAACGATAATCCAAGTGAAAAACTTGGACACCGAAAATCTAAGGTTTCCTGAGCAACGTTAATCGTCTCAGGGTTAGTCGAACCCTAAGGTGAGGCCGAAAGGCGTAACCGATGGAAAACAGGTTAAATATTCCTGTACCTGCTTGTAGTCGTTTGATCATAAGGAGTGACGCAGAAGTGAAATCCGGCCACCTGCTGGCTTAGGTGGTTTAACCGTGTAGGGAGGACGTGTTGGCAAATCCGCATGTCCGTTAATCCCGAGGCGGGAATAGGGTGCCCGCAAGGGCCACAACTGGATCTAACCACGCTGCCAAGAAAAACTTCGTATGAGAGACTGCAGACAGATCGTACCGCAAACCGACACAGGTAGATGAGAAGAATATTCTAAGGTGCTAGAGTGAGCCGTGGTTAAGGAACTCGGCAAACTGACCGCGTAACTTCGGGATAAGCGGTGCCCCTAGTAGGTGAGGGTGTACAACCCAAGCTGAATGGGGTCGCAGTGAAACGGGCCAAGCGACTGTTTAACAAAAACACATGTCTCTGCTAAGACTTTAAGTCGATGTATAGGGACTGACACCTGCCCGGTGCTGGAAGGTTAAGGAAGGGAGTTAGCCGCAAGGCAAAGCCCCCGACCGAAGCCCCAGTAAACGGCGGCCGTAACTATAACGGTCCTAAGGTAGCGAAATTCCTTGTCGGGTAAGTTCCGACCTGCACGAATGGTGTAACGACTTGGTCACTGTCTCAACCACGGGCTCTGTGAACTTGTGGTACCGGTGAAGACGCCGGTTACCCGCATATGGACGGAAAGACCCTATGCACCTTTACTGCACCCTACTATTGGGTTCGGACAAAGCATGTGTAGAATAGGTGGGAGGCTTTGAAGCCGGGGCGCTAGCTTCGGTGGAGCCAACAGTGAAATACCACCCTTGTTTTGTTGGAATTCTAACCTCGCTCCGTAATCCGGAGTAGGAACAGTGGTAGGCGGGTAGTTTGACTGGGGCGGTCGCCTCCTAAATTGTAACGGAGGCTCTCAATGGTTCCCTCAGCATGGTTGGTAATCATGCGCCGAGTGTAAAAGCACAAGGGAGCTTGACTGCGAGACCTACAAGTCGAGCAGGTAGGAAACTAGGATTTAGTGATCCGATGGTTGCGCGTGGAAGCGCCATCGCTCAAAGGATAAAAGGTACGCTAGGGATAACAGGCTGATCTTGCCCAAGAGTTCATATCGACGGCAAGGTTTGGCACCTCGATGTCGGTTCATCGCATCCTGGGGCTGGAGAAGGTCCCAAGGGTTTGGCTGTTCGCCAATTAAAGCGGTACGTGAACTGGGTTCAGAACGTCGTGAGACAGTTCGGTCCCTATCCTATGTGGGCGCAGGAAGCTTGAGAGGTGTCGTTCTTAGTACGAGAGGACCGGAATGAACGGACCGACGGTGTATCTGTTGTCACGCCAGTGGCATCGCAGAGTAGCCACGTCCGGATGGGATAAGCACTGAAAGCATCTAAGTGCGAAACCCGCCTCAAGATTAGGCTTCCCGGGCGTAAGCCCCTAAAGACTCCAAGGAGATGACTTGGTTGATAGGCTACAGATGTAAATGCCGTAAGGCATGAGTCGAGTAGTACTAATAAGTCGTGCGGCTTGCCAATATTTTTTATTGACTACACAACGTTGTGCATCAATAAACTTAATTGGAAAGTGCGCTAAGAAATATCATCAACGTTGAATGAACCTTCGGAAGGCTCATTCAATACGATATAAAAAAATGAATCGTTTGTTACTTCTCGCGGAAGCCTTCCGAAGGTTTCCGCAGAATGCCCAGGTTTCGATCCCGCGTTGAGCGGGAATCTTCTCGATTGAATTTTTTAAATTCAGGTGTCTATATCGCGGGTGTTACACCTCTTCCCATTCCGAACAGAGAAGTTAAGCCCCGCAGAGCCGATGGTACTATACGGGTAACTGTATGGGAGAGTAGGTCGATGCCTGATATATTTTAAAATGCCCTATGCGAATACCATAGGGCGTTTTTATTTCTTTCACCGCGTATTTCTCCCCTTCCACGGCGCGCTCTCCCCCCAGTCAAGGGGGCCGCATTGATACACGTGACCGCTAATAAGCCCACCTCCGCCTCCCATTTTCCGCTTGGAAAAATCATTCTAAAATTATATCTTACACTGCTTTACCACGCTGTGCGATAACCGAACTTCCGACAAAATAAAAAACTTAAGAATTCTGTGAAAAGCACGAATTATTTTTTGCTGGCCTCCGCCGTTCTTTTCCTTCTTGCAGCCGTGCCGGTTCATACGGTCTGCCAAACGCGGGCGGAAGCTGAACAGGCTCTGCAGAGCATGACCCCCGATGAAATCGACCAGAAGCTTAAGGAAGCGGGAATAACAAGGGAAGAGGCCGTCCGGCGGGCAAAGGAATTAAATATCAATCTGGAAGATTATCTCTCGCGGCTCCCCGCTTCTGCCGGTGTCACCACAAGCCCGGCAACTCAGGATACATCGGTGGTGTCCGGCGGTGTGCGAAAGAAGCCCTCGACCCCCGTGGCAAAACGAGAGCTCATCGTTCCGGGATTTGAACGGCGGACTGGCGACCAAAGGCTGCAGCCGTTTGGATACGACATTTTCCAATACCCATCTTCATCGTTTGAACCGGTCATCAACGTTTCGACACCCCAGTCATATATCCTCGGCCCCGGCGATCAGATCATCGTATCGGTGTGGGGAGAAACGAAGCTCAACCTCCAGCTCATCGTCAACCGTGATGGAAATATACTTGTTCCCGATATCGGTCCGGTGTCGGCGAACGGCGCATCGGTGCAGCAGTTGCGCGAAAAATTATTGCACCGAATGTCGGAGGTTTACTCGGGGCTGAAAAACGGCACTCAGGGTGCCAACACATTTCTCGACGTATCGATCGGAAGACTGCGAACCATCCAGGTCTATGTGATGGGAGAAGTAGCCGCACCCGGTGGATATTCGCTTTCATCGATGTCCACAGCCTTCCATGCGCTATATGTTTCCGGAGGGCCGACGGTCAACGGGACGATGCGCGATGTGCAGGTGGTCCGCGAAGGCAAGACGATATCCTCCGTTGATATGTACAATTATGTTCTCAAGGGAGACAAATCAAAAGATATCAGGCTGCAGGACGACGATATTGTTTTTGTAAAACCGGCAGGCAAACGTGTCGCCCTCATGGGGAGCATCACGCATCCGGCAATTTTCGAATTGAAGGACAAAGAGGCGTTGGGAAACCTCATCGCAATGTCGGGCGGTCTTCGCTTCGACGCGTACTTTGACCGCATCCACGTCGAACGTATCATCCCCTTCGAACAGCGGAGTTTGTATCAACGAAGTATTCTCGACATCGATATTCCTTTTTCCTCTTTAAGCGATCTGCAGAAAAGTTCTTCGGTGCTTGAGGACGGCGACGTGGTCAAAATTTTCAAAATTGACGGGCTTGCGGAGAACCGGGTTTCGATCTGGGGCACCGTCAACAAACCGGGAAATTTTCAGCTGGAGCCGGGGATGCACGTCAAAGACCTGATCTACAAAGCGGACAGCCTTCAACGCAATTCATTCGAGGATCGTGCGACGCTGTTCCGCCTGCTTCCCGACCTGCGCCGGGAAATACTCTCTTTCAGTCCCCGGCTCGCACTTGAGGGCGACAACGAAAATAATCTCGCCCTCGAAAATGAAGACAGCATCATTGTGTACAAGGAGACCCAGTTTTTCCCGAGCGACTCCGTCACCATTACTGGCGGTGTGCGAAATCCCGGACAGTATCCCCGCAACACTAACATGAGCCTTTCGGACCTGGTGGTTATTGCGGGGGGATTGAAAGAAAACGCACGGAATGACGGCATCCAAGTTGCGCGTCTGGATACTACGATCGTTGGAACTTACAGCCGAGTGATCCAGGTCGACTTGCCGAAGGATTACTGGCGTGTCAGTGACGCACAAAATTTTTATCTCAAGGATAAAGACGTCGTTTCGGTCCCCATTAACCCCCGCTATTCGGAACAGAAGATTGTGCAGATCTCTGGGTACGCGCTCTACCCCGGAACGTATGCCCTCCGGTATGAAGGAGAGAGGCTCTCCGAAATTCTCGAACGAGCTGGCGGATTACGAACGGGTGCGTACCTTAGTGGATCGATCCTGCTGCGAAAGGCAAGGAACGCGACGGCACTTTTTTCGGATCTCACGACGGATACTGCTGGAGTCAAAGTCAACAATTACGACCTTGTTCCTATCGACTTCAATACCGCGATATCAGACACGACGTCGCGCGACAATGTTGTGATGGATCCGAACGATTCGGTTCACATCGCCTTCCTTGAGGATGTTGTGTATGTCCGCGGGGAAGTTTTTGTCCCGACCCCGATACTCTATAAAAAGGGGGCCGGTGAAAGTTACTACATCGATCAGGCTGGCGGTTTCAAGGAAGACGCTGACAAGGGAAAAGTTGCGGTGTTTCTCCCCGGAGGGAAGAAGTGGGAACCGAGTTTCTTTTTATTCCCGAACTCGGATATCTTGCCGGGGAGTCTGGTTTACGTCCCCAGAAAGATCGAGACAGAAGACAAGACATTGTCGATCTTGGCTGCGTGGGGGACGGTCATGGCCAGTCTGGCGGCCATCACTATTGCTATCGTCCAGGTCACCAAGTAATCATCAGCACGTGTGCAATCGCATAATTCCGCCGCCGCCGGCGACGGGGGGATAACGCCGCGGCGTCGCAGAAGAAAATAAGGCATGTAGTGAATGGAAAATAACACTCCTTTAGAATCCGCAATGCCTCGCCCCGTGTTCAACCTTGAAGTTGCGTTTTCCGTCCTCTGGGCTTCCCGCAAACTCATCGCGGTCATCACCGGTTCTGTGACGGCGGCAGCCATCATTATCAGCTATCTGCTACCTCAATACTTCGCCTCGACTGTTGTCATTTTGCCAGAAGCAAGCCAAAGCAAGCTCGCGGCACTCGGCGGACTTTCCGACCTCGCTTCGCTCGCGGGAGTCAATGTCGGTGCGGAAGCGTCGCCGACGAAACTCTATCCGGTCATCGTGAAAAGCGAGGCAGTTCTCAAGAACGTCATTTATCGAAAGTATCGGACAAAAGCGTTTACGGACTCGGTAACCCTCGTTCAGCTCTGGGATGGGGGCGAGGAAAACCCGCTATTGGCCTATGAGACAGTATTGAGATCGCTGCGCGACGAACTGGATGTCTCTCTTGATTCGAAGACCAACGTCCTTACCGTATCGCTGCTCACAAAAGAACCGCAGCTCTCCGCCGATATTGTGAACGCGATCGCGCACGAGCTTGACGTGTTCAGCCGGACCAAACGAACGACGAATGCTTCGGCGCAGCGAAAATGGATCGAGGGGAGATTGACCGAGGTGAAGGCTGACCTGGAAAATTCGGAGATCGCGTTGAAGGATTTTCGCGAGAACAACCGAAGAGTTGTCGATTCCCCCGACCTGCTGCTGCAGCAAGGGCGTTTTATCCGGGAGGTGGAAATTAGCTCCGCGCTCTTCGCTGAGTTGAAAAAGCAATATGAAGTCGCCAAGATTGAGGAAATAAAGAACATTCCGATCGTGAACGTCATGGATGCCGGAAGGCCGGCCGCAAAAAATGAAAAGCCAAAAAAGGCGATCATCGCCGTCGTCTTTTTTTTGCTGTCGTTCTTCGGCGGAATTGGGTTTGTCTTACTCAGGATCAGATACGCAGACACGATGACGCACATTCGAAGCTTTCTGAGATCGAAGGCATCGATCAGAGCGAACGGTTAACAGATTTTTCCCGAAATTCAATCTCATAGAACCGGCACAGCCAGCCAAGCAGGGCAAACTCTTCTCAGCGACGGTCAGCATCGTGAGGCAAGGGTTGCCTCTGCAGTTACGGGATGCCGTAAAAGGAGCATGGTTCAAGAATCCGAAGCCTTTAAGATCGAATAGGGTCTTGGAGGCTTTGTAATTACTAAAGGTGCCCGACCGATCTTTTTGCCGCGAGGATCTTGCACGCTGACCGGGCTTTTCCTCATCCTGTAATACAGATCGTTTTTCGGCATCCATTAAAATGCCAGGCTCCGTTACGCTTCGTATGGTATACGACCTTCTCAGGATAATTCAGGACCTCAACCGTTGAATCGATTTTCGATTGTATCAAATACGCTTTGGAATTTCCTGGGACAGTTGCTTCCGATGTTTGCCGCTTTTTTTTGCATTCCGACGTTATTGCACCAATTGGGCCAGGAACGATTCGGATTGTTGACGATCATATGGGTCGTTGCGGGATATTTCAGCATTTTTGATTTCGGTCTCGGGAAAGCTCTTTCAAAATACATCGCTGAATACAACACTGACACGGAAAAACGGAAAGAAATTCCCGGATTGGTCTGGACCGCGTTCATTATTATGTTCGTGTTCACCGTCGTTGCATGTGCGATTTTTGTAGCGGTGATACCGTACACCGTGAACTCCGTATTATTAATTTCTCCGTCGCTCCGCGCTGAAGTACTCGAAACATTCTATCTGGTGGTGCTGACGCTTCCGATGATAATTTTTCTCTCCGCGCTCCGCAGCATCCTGGAAGTATACGGAAGCTTTCGGGACTCAAACTATGTGCGGACATTCATGGGAATATCAATGTTTGTCGGGCCGGTGTTGATACTTGGCTATACCAAGAGCCTCGTCGGGACGATCATCGTTATTTTTATCGTTCGTTTCATCGGCACCGTGTGGTACGTATATTATTGTTTACGGTTGATACCCGAACTGAAGAAGCGAATCGAATTTTCCCGGAGCAAGATCAACGCACTTGTGAATTTCGGCGGCTGGGTTGCGGTTGCGAATATCATCAACCCGGTTATGATAAGCGGAGACAGGTTTCTTATCGGCGGCATTTTTTCTGCATCGCTCATTGCATTCTACTCGACCCCCTCGGAAATGATCACAAAATTGTGGATCGTGCCCGCTTCGGTCATAGGGGTGCTGTTCCCGATCTTCGTATCGTCGTCAATCATCGACATTCTTCAGACCAAACGCCTTTACCTGATCAGCCTTCGATTCTTAAGTTTTATGTTGTTCCCGGTCATCGTTGGGGTGATCTTTTTTGCCCCGCAGATCTTAACGTTATGGCTGGGGAAAGAATTTGCGGCGCAAAGTTTCCCAATTCTTCAAATACTCTCTATCGGCGTTTTCTTTTTTGGCGTTCAGCACATACCGGTAGAACTAATCAGCAGCCTCAACCGGCCGTCGATGACGGCAAAGATCAGGCTGGTTGAATTGCCGGTTTATTTTGTGGTCTTATGGTTTGTTATTCATCATTATGGTATGGCCGGTGTGGCATGGGTGTGGACAATCAGAATTGTTGTGGATTTGGTTCTTCTGTCGAGTACGTCTTTCTATCTGCTGCGTTGCTCAATAAAAGAGCAATTCTCCTTCATCTTTCTGATGGCAGTCATGTTTAGCACCTTTATCATCGGTATGCTAACCACGCAATTGATGTACCAGCTGATCATCTTTTGTTGCATTGCCGCAGGTTTTACAGTTTTTTTATGGAAGGGGCTGAGCGCTGAGGAGAATGCGCTGTTGAAGAATTATATTGACAGATTCATTTTGCGCCGGGACGGCGCGTTCGCACCCAAATAACGGGCCTCACGGTATTTTGAGGCAGAAGATCATGTGCAGCGGTTTTCCGTGAGAAGGCTTCGAGACGGGGCCCGCGAGAATACCCTCAGTGAGATTTCGGTTGGCTGTCACTGTAGAACATAATGAACGCCGGTATGCCAAATCTTGACGAAGGCCGTGATGATTGAATCTTTTTTTGGATGGAGCATTGTCTTCGTTGTTGCGATTTCGCTTGTGGCTTGCGCCATACTTCAACGATGGCATCCATACAGGGACCTGTTCTTCATTGTCTTCCTGGTGCAGGGATTTGTTTATCTATATTTTTCTCCGATCATTCGATTCGGAGAATTTGCCCTCGATCAAAAGTACCTGTATATCGTCTTGTTCATTGAGATATTCGTTTGCTTCATCTTGCCGTTTATCGCCATTTATCAGCGGAGAATAAAGAACGTTTCCATCCGACCGCTAAACGAAGAGCTTACGCCGGTAGTCACGCACATTGTTCTCTATTCGATCGCTGCAATTATTCTGACCGTCGGATTCTTAGAAATCGCGATAACCCAGAATCTGCTTTTCAAACGTCTCGGCCCGACGTTACCGGATGCCCTCGCAAGCCTGTCATTCTTGGAATTTTTTATCTATCGCGGCTTTAGTGAATGGAGTTTGTTCTTTTTCCTGTTATTTGTTGCAATCGCTCAATGCGATCTGCCGCGGAAAATACGCGGCCTCGTCTATTTCAACATGACGCTCACGGGGATCACATATTTTACGTATGCTCTTATCAACTCCCGGATCGCTTCGGTGTTGGGGATTTGTGCGATCATGATTGCCTATGCGCTCTTCACCGGGAAGAAGATAAAGAACACCGCTAAATTGGCGAGAATTTTGATCATTGTTCTTGCCGTTTCAGCATATAGCATAAAGGTTGTGCAAAATGTCAGGAACAACATTATATACGACGGGTTGACGTTTAGTTATTTGGACCCGTTCTATAAAGGCGCAGACTCGGATAAAAATGGGTATGAATTCTGGTGGAGGCTGGATGGAGTAGAACTCTTGGCAGACATGACCCCGGCGGCGTTGACCAAGGGCTTCGCATGGGGAGAAGCCTGGTTGAAGCCGATTGAAATAGTGTATCTCCCGTTGTTTGATCGACATAAGAGCGACGAGATAAAAGCAAATTTTGAGGACACGGCGGAAACCTATTTCCTCGAACACTATACGACGATAGACAATGAAACGATGGACGTGAATTCCACGCCGCTGACTGATTGGTACGGGAATTTTTTCCTCCTGGGCTTTTTGGCATGCGCCATTGTGATCGGTTATGGGTTTGGATTCGTGATAAAATCCTTATCTTCGCACCGCAGCCCGTTTGTCTTTTGTTTTGCTTTGTTCGTGCTGACGCGATTTATGTCCTTCGAAACGGAATTTATCACATTTGTTGCGCTTCTCGTGAAGACGCTCCCGCTCTTTCTCCTGTTATTTATTCTTCCACCGTTTCACAAAAAAGTGGAAGAAGCGACGCTGTCGCATGACCATGCATTGCAATCAGAGAGTGCCTGACGTGCGGAAATTCATCGAGAGGGCCGGGATGCTTGTCCGCATCTTCGAAGGCAGCGTGTGAACGCGGCGCCTTTGACTGCGGAGGTGACAGCGCACAGCCCGATTGCCGGAAAGAGTTGTTATTAAACTTGCGGTTCATCAGGATGTCGAAAAAATGAAGGCTCATCGCCCGTCAAATATTGCCGTCCTTATGACACAGGGCATCGGGGATGTCGTTTGCTCGACGGTTATTATTTCTGGATTAAGGAAAGCCTACCCCGATTGCTCGATTACCGGGATTCTGAAAAGCAAAATCGAGGCGAGTGTTTTCGGCGGGACGACCGCCCTCGACGGCGTGATTTTTTTTGATCCAAATAAACCGCAAAGTGCTGCTCAAAAGGCCCATTTTGTCTGGAAAATAGTCCGATCCCGTTTCGACACTTTTATCGTTCCCACCGATCTTGACGCGATAAAATCGCCTCTGCTTGCATTGATTTCGGGAGCCTCGAATCGCGTGGGCGAGCGTGCCGCATCTGCCGGGAGATTCTACACTCGATCCGTGCCGCGCGACGTTACGGAACATAAAGTGTTAAGCAATCGACGGATTGTGGATGCTGCCGGCGGGGCGAACGACGCATTGCCGAGTGTGTATTATTCCGATGATGACCGTCAATTCATTGAATCTTTTCTACAAAGACACGGATTAGCAGCGCACGAAAAACCGCTTGTGATAATTCACCCAGGATCCGGTCCGGTCGAACATCATAAGCGTTGGAATCGCAATGGATTCGCTCGCGCTGCATCTCTCCTGGAAGCGGAGAGCAATGCGGCGGTCATATTTGTCGGCGGCAGAGATGAAGTCGCGTTATGTGATGAGATTGTCGCGAAGGTCCCCGGAGGAGCAATATCGGTGGCAGGAAAATTTGAACTGAGGCAGACCGCGGCACTTTTTCGACTTGCCGCGGCCGCACTGGGGTCGGACAGCGGAATGATGCATGTCGCCGCCGCTGTCGGTGCGCCTACGGTCGTCATCTTTGGACCGACGGATCCCTCGAGGACGGCGCCGTTTCACGCTTCAAAAATTCTGTGGAAAAAAATTCACTGCAGCCCCTGTTACCCGGGGTTACCGCTCGGATGCGGCAATACCATCTGCCTTGAACAAGTTACGCCGAACGAAGTCGTTGAAGCGGTAAAGTCTGTTATATCTGCATCGCTGCAATGACACAATAGGAACATGGGAGAATTATTCCCGACGAACGTAACATTAACCTGAAAGAAGTGAGAACGCTATGTGCGGTATCGTAGGCAGTGTCAGTAAGAATTTCCATTTTACGGAAAAGCATGTCGATGTTTTGTCTCACCGCGGCCCCGACGATTTCGGATATTTCCATGAAAATGATGTGATGCTCGGCCATCGGCGGTTGTCGATCATCGATACCAGCGCAGCTGGGCATCAGCCGATGTTTTCCCGCGACGGCGGGGTCGTCCTCATATATAACGGAGAGATCTATAATTTTCAAGACATTAAAAAGGACTTGGTTTCTAAAGGCTATATCTTTAAATCTCATTCCGACAGCGAAGTCTTGATCTACGGGTATATGGAATATGGAACGGCGCTCGTGAATCGGTTGAATGGAATATTTGCGTTTGCAATCTATGACAAAAAAGCTGGAACAATATTCATCGCCAGAGACCAGCTCGGCGTGAAACCGTTATACTACTACAACCACGAAAACACTTTTGCGTTTGCATCGGAATTGAAGATCTTTAAAGCGATCCCCGGGTTTGACAGGAGTCTCGATGTTAATGCTCTCAGGTATTACATGCAAGCGCTCTACGCGCCCGGCGAGGCAACTCCGTTTCAGCAAGTCAAAAAACTCCTGCCCGGCCACTATATGATCTTTGATGTGCGCAGCAAGTCCCTTGCAATAACCCGGTATTATGATATTTCGTTCAATGTTGAACGAGATACCGTAAGCGAAAGAGAATGGACCGACAGGCTTGATATCGCTCTGCAAAAGTCGGTTGAGCGTCAACTCATGAGCGACGTACCCCTCGGATATTTTTTATCGGGCGGATTGGATTCGAGCATTGTTGTTGCAATGGCCAAGAAAATGTTTCCTCAAAGCAGCCTGACGTGCTTCACGATCGCAACGGGACCTGACATGAAAAAAGAAGGTTTCGCCGCCGATGAATACTATGCGCAGATCGTCGCGAAATCTCTCGGCGTGAAACTCGAAATAATTCCGGCGCACGTCGATATGCTGGCGCAATTTGACCGAATGATCTGGCATTTAGACGAACCGCAGGCCGATCCTGCTCCGATCAGCGTCTATAATATTTGCTGCGGCGCGGTCCAACAGGGAATAAAAGTTCTGCTGAGCGGTGCAGGGGGGGATGACGTATTTACGGGGTACCGGCGTCATCAAGCGTTGAACCTCGAAAAATATATCGCACTGATTCCCCCTTTTGCTGCGAGACAACTCCAATCGGCAGCCGCGCACCTCAACAGCTCAAGTCCGCTCGGCCGGCGGATTCAGAAAATCGCTCATGACATCACACTGTCCAAAGATGAACGCCTTGCCGGATATTTTATGTGGCTCGACGACCGCAGCATTACATCGTTATTTCGGAAGGAACGGGAAGCCGAATTATTGCAGAACAAATTGCCCAAAGAATATTGGATGGAATTATTGCGCCGTCTGCCGGCATCGACCGATGACATCAACAGAATGCTGTATTTAGAGTTGAGAACATTCTTGCCTGATCATAACCTCAATTACTTTGACAAAATGGGCATGGCTGCAAGCGTTGAAATCAGAGTACCGTTTTTAGACATGGAACTCATTGACCTTGCAGGGAAGATGCCGCCGCATCTGAAGATGAAAGGAAATGTGACGAAATACTTGTTGCGCAAGGTGGGGGAGAGGTATCTGCCCAAAGAGGTTGTCTACCGGCCGAAGACGGGTTTTGGCGCGCCGGTTCGTCAATGGATCAAGGGGAGCATGAAGCCGATGATCGCGGAGAGATTGTCCGAAGGGTCTTTGAACAGGTCGGGAATTTTTGACAGCAAGAAAGTTCAGGAGCTCATACGGCTGAACCAGGAAGGAAGGATTGATGCCGCATACACTATCTGGGCATTGCTTTCTATCGACAGCTGGATGACCCAATTTCATAATAATTAAGTGAGTCAAAAGTTTGGCGTTGACTTCATGATCTCTTTTCCAAAATTATTCTACGATGAAACAAATTATTGAAGATTTAAAAAACGGCAGGATCCTTTTGGAAGATGTTCCTGCCCCGATCGCGAGCAAGGGGCACGTGCTTATTCAAACCCGCAGGAGTCTAGTAAGCCTTGGCACGGAAAAAATGCTCGTAGAATTCGGAAAGGCAAACCTCGTGTCAAAAGCGCGGCAGCAGCCTGAAAAAGTAACGCAGGTCCTGGAGAAAATCAAATCGGAAGGATTGCTGCCGACCCTTGAAGCGGTCTTTAGAAAGTTAAATCAGCCGATCCCGCTTGGATATTGTAACGTTGGTGAGGTCATCGCCGTGGGGGAGGGAGTACTGGACATAAAGATCGGCGATCGCGCGGCTTCCAACGGCCCTCACGCGGAAATTGTGAACATCCCAAAATCTCTTTGCGTACAAATACCGGTTACGGTGAGCGACGAGGACGACATTTGCCGCAATTGAAAGCCTTATGACCGGCATGCCAAAGCGAATTGTCTGATCTGCGCCTAACCGAAGTAAAAAAGATCTTGTCGGATTGTTCAGTCGAAATTTCCGCTTGTGATACGTATTCTTCGAACCGAAAGAAAACAAGTGCAGAAGAGAAGTAAAAACATTTTGTTCTTGTTCTTTACGATCCGCCACCTGACCCGGCGGCAGATCTTCTACCGCCTCTACTATGGAATACGAAGTCTTCTACCGCATCTGAGTGGAAAAAATTTCGTTATTCGTAAGGAGATTTCCCGATCGATCCTGAGCCCATCGATTCTCAGGACCTGGGAACATCCGCCGCATGAATTTTCATTTCTTGGAATGACGCTTTCTTCTACTGATCCGGCATCAATGGATTGGTATCCTGCGTCCGCGTCAAAATTATGGCAATATCATTTCCATTCATTCGATTATCTATTGAGTCATGAATTTTTAACCGATACCGAAGCAGCAAAAAAGCTGGTCATCAGTTGGATTGCCAGGCACAACAAGCCGTTTCCGGCAAACGGCTGGGCCGCCTTCCCGCTTTCCCTGCGTCTTGTCAACTGGATCAAATGGATGCGCGCCGTCCGTTGCAGCGACCCCGTGATCATTGCCTCGATCTCTCTTCAATACAGCTGGCTGCTGCAAAACGTAGAATATCATGTGCTGGGGAATCATCTATTGAAAAACATAAAAGCACTGCTGTACTGCGGCGTTTTCTTTTCCGGAGAAGAAAACGCTTTAGGCAGGGCTCTTCATCTTTTAGACGAAGAAATTGATGAACAAATTCTGAACGATGGCGGGCATTTTGAGCTGAGCCCTATGTACCATGCAGCAGTACTGGAAGATATGCTGGATGTGTATAATCTCATCACAAACAACAAAGCGTTGTTCGGGAAATATCGGAGCCTGCTGCAAAAAGTTCAAAGAACGATTTCTCTCATGTTCGAGTGGCTCGAGGATATGTCGTTCGGGAATACCCTCTCATATTTTAATGATGTCTCAGAAAACGAAGCGCCGACCCTTCTCGAGCTGCGCAGCTATGCTGCACGTCTTAGTATTCCAACTCATTCCGGTACGCCGGGATTGTTAAAGGTGAAGGAGGATTCCGGCTACAGCGTTATCAGCCTTCAGCCCTTTCGCATGATCATCGATCATGGCATGATTGGTCCGCGGTATCTACCGGCTCATGCTCACTGCGATTTGTTTTCGTTTGAACTGGCGATAAACGGCCAGAGAGTGATCTGTAATTCCGGTACAGACGACTACGGAAACACATCAACACGGCAATTGCTGCGAAGTACTCAGGCGCACAATACCGCTACAATTGACGGACAAGAACAGGCGGAAATGTGGGGGGCTTTCAGGGTGGCGCGCAGACCGGGAACCATTGTTTTCCATTGTCACGAGACAGGGGACCGCATTAATTTTGAAGGGAGGTATGACGGGTACAAACACCGGAAATCATTCATCGAGGATTACACGAGAACTATCATTGTCGACAAACGGTCCAATCAAATTACCGTTGAAGATATCTATAGAGAAGAGGGGCTTCATACCATACGCTCGTATTTACATTTCCATCCGTGCGTGGAGATCAAACGGCGGGAGAACGCGTATAGCTTTTCGATTCCGACCGCTGGAATTAATGGAACGGTGGAATTTCGTCAGGGGGTTCGCGTGGAAACAGTTCGCCGGCCGTTCTTTGAAGAATTCGGACGCATGCAGCAGCACGACTGCCTTATAGTATCTCAATCGGCGCCGCCGCCGAACACGGTATCGTACACTCTCAACATTGGCCAATGAATATTCTCTATATCACGCACTTTTTCCCTCCCGAATTGAACGGCGGAGCCCGTCGGGTCAGCGATCTCGCATCGGAATGGGTGAAACAGGGGTACGGCGTTACGATCGCGACGGGGTTTCCTACACATCCGACCGGGATCGTCCCACCGCAATACAAGAAGCGATGGCTGGTGGAAGAATTCCA
>Ga0265336_10000519_pt1 | contig 22252 bp, 17 predicted proteins | sample 42119metaG_FD_193583 | JGI IMG/M metagenome (GOLD analysis project Ga0265336, IMG submission 193583) | Rhizosphere microbial communities from Carex aquatilis grown in University of Washington, Seatle, WA, United States - 4-21-19 metaG | ecosystem: Host-associated > Plants > Roots > Rhizosphere...
TCATCCCCGATTCGGGCGGCCGCGGCAAGGGCGTCCTGACGGGGAAGATCTTCGAGTACCTCGCTGCCGAGCGGCCGATTCTCGCCGTTGTACCGCCCGACGGCGCCGCCGCCGATCTTCTCCGCGAGACCGGCGCCGGCACGGTCGTGGCGCCCGACGACGTCGATGCGATCCGCGCCTCGCTCGTCGAGCTCCACCGCAGATGGAAGGACGGGAGCCTCGCCGGAACTCCGCTCTCGCCGGAGTGGCGCGAGCGCCTCTCGCGCGCCAAGCGCGTCGAGGAGCTCGCCGAAGTGCTAAAGAGCGTGGCGTGACCGCCGCCGCATTGCCGCTCCGGCGCGCCCGCTCGATCTCGCTCGAGCGCGTCACGTCGACCCTTTTCTTCACGTCGCTCTTCGTCTCGACCTTCGAGAAGGTGCACTGGAGCGTGGCCGGGCAGATCGGCGTCAACGACATGACGACGATCCTGTTCCTCTTCGCGTTCCTCGCGAGCGAGCAGGAGCGCGAAGGGCGGTTCCCGCGCACGAGCGCGATCGTGCTCGCTTTCTTTGCGGCGTTCGCCCTCGTCTACCTCGCCGGCTTCTGGGATGTCCAGACGAAGCAGGGGCTGACCCAGTTCTGGAAGGGGATGGCGAAGTTCGCCATCCACTGGTCGTTCATGGTCGCGGCGATCGCGTATCTCGTGCGCCGAGGCGAGGCGTTCTTCTGGCGCTCGCTCCTGTGGTTCACGCTCGGCTTCGTCGCGAACTCCGTGTACGGGATCCTCCAGCTCGGCGCCGCTGTCGCCGGCCACAACCTCGACAACATGGTGCTCAGCCCGCTGACGGGCGGCGCGAGCAGCATCGACGTCTTCGGGCACATCGCCGGCTCGAGCATCTACCGCGTCAACGCGCTCACCGTCGATCCGAACCACCTCGGCGTGATGCTCTGTGTTCCGCTGCTCATGCTGACGCCCGTCTACCTGCGGATGCCGCGCAAGCACCGCCTGAAGTGGTGGCTCGCCGGGACGCTCGCGTTCCTGTTGCTCATGGAGATCGCGACGCTTTCACGGAGCGGCTGGCTCGGGCTCGGCGTCGGCGGGCTGATCCTCATCATCCCGTACCGCCGCTTCGTCTTCACGAAGCAACTGCTCTACCCGGTCGGCGCGCTCGCCGTCCTGCTGCTCGGCGTGGTCGTCGTGCGGCACCACTTCATCTCGACGCTGCTCGGTCAGCGCTTCTCGACGAGCGGCAACTCGACGCAGGCCCACTTCGCCATCTACTCGTACATCGGCCCGGTGCTGCACTCGTATCCGCTGCTCGGCCTCGGCGAGAACAACTTCGCCGTCTACTACCAGTTCCTCACGGGGAAGGCGAACTTCGGCGCCCACTCGTACTGGGTGGCCGTGATCGTCGAGTCGGGCATCGTCGGCTTCCTTCTGTGGGTCGTCTTTCTCCGGTACGTCTTCGTCCGGCTGATCGCGGCGCGGCGCCTCGGACGGCTACTCGACCGGATGGGCGACGAGGAAGGGGCGCGCGTCAGGCCGCTCGCGTGGGGGCTGACCGCCGCGCTCGTCGGGACGATGGCCGCGAACTTCTTCTACCTGACGATGCAGTTCTATTACTTCTACGCCTTCCTGGCGCTCGTGTTGGCGCTCCCGCTCGTCTTCGGCGCGCGCGCCCGCGAGGGCTAACTCACTCCTCAACTGTTCTCTCAGCGGGTGTCTCAGGGTGCGAGATCGGGTGGAGCTTCCTCTTCGCTGAGATCCGCTCGCGCGGCGTCCCAGGCTCCAGGCCCACCGCGCACGCGTCCTCGGAAGCGGAAGGTTGGCTCGGATCGCCGCGCAGCGTCCGCCTCGGCGCCGGCGTCGGAGACCCCGGAATCGTCGGCCTCCCCGGCCTCGGGCGATCCTCCGAGCAGATTGCGAAACCAACGAATGATGCCCATGCGCTCGATTCCTTTCTACGACGAGTCGGGCGACGGGACGTCCGGTCCTAGCTCTGAACGAGCGAACTGCGGTACCAGGCGATCGTCCGCTCGAGCCCGTCGCGCAACGATGTCTTCGCCTCGAAGCCGAACGGCTCCTTCGCCCGCGATGTGGAACCGGTGTCCGACACCGCCTATGCGAGCTCCGCGTTCGTCAAGGGCGCACCTGGAACCGGTGTCCGACACCGCCTATGCGAACTCCGCGTTCGTCAAGGGCGCACCTGTGCCAATTGTGCAACATCTCCCGCCCGACGGGTGAGCCCCTACACGGCGGTCGTACCGTGGAACCGGTGTCCGACACCGCCTATGCGAGCTCCGCGTTCGTCAAGGGCGCACCTGTGCCAATTGTGCAACATCTCCCGCCCGACGGGTGAGCCCCTACACGGCGGTCGTACCGTGGCTCTGGAACCGGTGTCCGACACCGCCTACCTGTGTCACCTGAGCGCGTCGACCTACGCCATACCTGTCGTGTTCCGGGCGACTTGATTCCGCTTGCGGGCTGGCCCGCCTGCTCGTCATTGCTAGTTGATAGTGGCTCCCTGAAGGTAGGCTCCCGTATTCGCGTCGACGAAGACGCAAAACGTCATCCCGTGGTAGCCCAACATGCTGAAGTTGGGGACGAGGACAACCCACACGGGACGGTCAGAGATCTCGAGGTGGAACTTCCCGTCCGGCTGACGTTTCGCCCACGCTTTGTCGGTTTCGACTGCGGCGAACGCGGACACGTCTCCCTTGCGCGGTTGACCGAAACGTCTAACAGCCGTCGCTTCCGCCGCCGATTGGCTTACCTTCAGCGTCGTACCCGCGGGCAGGGAGCGCAGGTAGATAGCCGAACCTGACCGGAGCTGACTCTTGACAATCGCTAGCTTCTTCGCGGCAATTGTTGATCCGGCCGGACGATCCTTCGCTGACCAAGCGTGGGAAGCCACAAAGAGAGTGGCGGCGATTCCGACGGCCAGGACGGCCAAGGTCGGGAAATGCGTCAGACCTTTAGCGTGGATGTTCATGGTCGTCGCTTAGCGGTCGTCCCAGATCGTGGAATCGGGGTCAGGTCTTGCATTGACGCTTGGCCTTAGCTTCGAACGAGCGAGGAGCGGTACCAGGCGATCGTCCGCTCGAGCCCGTCGCGCAACGACGTCTTCGCCTCGAAGCCGAACAGCTCCTTCGCCCGCGAGGTGTCGAGCTGGCGCCGCGGCTGGCCGTTCGGCATCGACGTGTCCCAGACGATCTCGCCTTCGAAGCCGCTCAGCTCGGCGATGAGCTCGGCGAGGTCGCGGATCGAGATCTCCGTGCCGGTGCCGAGGTTGACCGGCTCGGCGCCGTCGTAGCGCTCCGCCCCGAGGAGGAGACCCTCGACGCAATCCTCGACGTAGAAGAACTCGCGCGTCGGCGTTCCGTCGCCCCAGAGCACAACCTCGTCGGCCGACTCGTGCATCTTCCGGATCAGCGCGGGGATGACATGGGAGGTGTTGAGGTCGAAGTTGTCGCGCGGCCCATAGAGGTTGACCGGCAGGAGGTGGATCGCGTTGAGGCCGTACTGCTCCCGGTAGGTCTGCGCGCCGACGAGGATCGTCTTCTTCGCGACGCCGTACGGCGCGTTCGTCTCTTCCGGATAGCCGTTCCAGAGGTCGTCCTCGCGGAACGGGACGGGCGTGAACTTCGGGTACTCGCAGATCGTCCCGAGCGTCACGACCTTGGCCGTCTCGTGCACGCGCGCTTGCTCGAGCACGTGCGCGCCCATCATGAGGTTTGCGTACCAGTAGCGGCCCGGGTTGGCGCGGTTCGCGCCGATGCCGCCGACTTCGGCGGCGAGGTGGAAGACGAGGTCCGGCTTCGCGTCGTCGAACAGCCGCGCGGTGTCGTCGGCGCGCGTGAGGTCGTAGTCCGCCTGCCGCGCGACGAACGGCTCGGTGCCGTTCTCCCGCAGCCGCTCGACGAGATGGGAGCCGAGAAAGCCGCCTCCACCGGTGACGAGAACACGCATGTGGCAAGCGTAGTCCGCGCAGCGATTACGGTATGCGCCGTGGCGAAGCGGAAGGCATTCATCACGGGGATCACGGGCCAGGACGGCTCGTACCTCGCCGAGCTCCTCCTCGAGAAGGACTACGAGGTCTACGGGATGGTCCGTCGCTCGAGCTCGTTCAACACGGCGCGGATCGATCACATCTTCGGCGACATCGAGCTCGTCTTCGGCGACCTCGGCGACGGCTCGTCGATGAACCGGCTCATGCGCACGATCCGGCCGGACGAGGTCTACAACCTCGGCGCCCAGAGCCATGTCCGGGTCAGCTTCGACATTCCCGAGTACACCGCAGATGTCGTCGCGCTCGGGACGCTGCGGCTGCTCGACGCCGTCCGCGAGGAGGGCGTGCGCTGCCGCTTCTACGAGGCCGGCTCGAGCGAGATGTTCGGCAAGGTGCTGGAGACGCCGCAAACCGAGCGGACGCCGTTCTATCCACGCAGCCCGTACGGAGCGGCCAAGGTCTTCGGCTACTGGATCACGCGCAACTACCGCGAGGCGTACGGCATGTACGCGGTCAACGGGATCCTCTTCAACCACGAGTCGCCCCGCCGCGGGCCGACCTTCGTCACGCGCAAGATCACACGCGCGATCGGTGCGATTCTCCGCGGCGAGCAGGACAAGCTGGCGCTCGGCAACCTCGACGCGAAGCGCGACTGGGGCTTCGCGCGCGACTACATGGAGGGCGCCTGGCGGATGCTCCAGGCCGACGAGCCCGACGACTACGTGCTCGCGACCGGCGAGACGCATTCCGTGCGCGAGTTCCTCGACGCGGCGTTCGAGTACGCGGGGCTCGACTGGAACGACTACGTGACGATCGACGAGCGCTACTTCCGCCCGTCCGAGGTCGACCTCTTGCTCGGTGACCCGACGAAGGCGAAGGAGAAGCTCGGCTGGGAGCCGAAGGTTCGCTTCCCGGAGCTCGTCCGCATGATGGTCGACCACGACCGCGAGCGGCGCCAGACCGAAGAGCACTACGTCTAGCCGCGACGTGCGGATCGTCGTCCACGACTACGTCGGCTACGCGTTCCCGGCACAGCTTGCGCGGGTACTCGCTTCGCGCGGACACGACGTCCTCTTCCTCCACTGCACGTCGTTCACCGCGGGCAAGGGGAACGTGGAGCCGCGCGACGGCGATCCCCCGACCCTCGCGTTCGGCTCCGTTTCCGTCGCCGGGACGTTTGCGAAGTACGACGTCCGCCGGCGGCTGGCGCACGAACGCTCGACGGGGCGCGAGCTCGCCTCGAGGGTCACCGAGTTTCGCCCGGACGTCGTGCTGTCGTCGAACTCGCCGCTCGTTGTCCAGGGCGCATTGCAGCGGGCGGCGCGTGGATGCGGTGCAGGTTTCGTGTTCTGGCAGCAGGACGTGATCAGCGCCGCCGCACGGCGCGTGCTCGGCCGCCGCTCACGGCTCGTCGGCGTCGCTGCGGAATTCGTCGTCGGGAAGCTCGAGGGGCGCCTGCTGAGGCGCAGCGACGCTGTCGTGGCGATCTCCGAAGACTTCGTGCCGCTTCTGCGCCGCGCGCGAGTTGCGCAGGATCGGATCGCCGTGATCGAGAACTGGGCGCCGCTCGACGAGCTGCCCGTCCGGCCGCGAGACAACGACTGGGCTCGGGGGCACGATCTCGTCGGGCGGACGGTGTTCCTCTACTCCGGAACGCTCGGGTTCAAGCACGATCCGAGCCTGCTGCTCGAGCTCGCGCACTGGGCGGGGCGCAACGAGGCGTGTGTCGTTGTCGTGACCGAAGGAGTGGGCGCCGACTGGCTCGCGGAGCACGGGGCAGGCGAGCCGGCTCTGCGGCTTCTGCCCTACCAGCCGTACGACCGGCTACCCGACGTCATCGCCTCGGGGGACGTCCTCCTCATGCTGCTGGAGCCTGACGCCGGCGCGTTCTCCGTTCCGTCGAAGGTGCTGAGCTACCTCTGCGCCGGCCGCCCTCAGCTCGCTTCGGTGCCGCCGGCGAACCTAGCCGCGCGCGTGATCGAACGGAGCGGCGGCGGTCTGACGGTTCCTCCGAAGGACCCCTCAGCCCTCGTCGCCGCGGCCGAGCGGCTGCACCGCGATCCGGATCTCCGTCAGGAGCTCGGTCGTCGAGCGCGGGCGTACGCGGAGACGGCATTCGACATCGAGGCGATTGCCGATCGGTTCGAGGAAGTGCTCGAGCCGGTCGCTGGCGGCCGCTAGTCGCGGCGGCGCTGGCGGAGACTGCCGCCGACGACGACCAACGCTGCGGCGGCGAGGAGTGCGCCGAAGAGTGCGATCGGACCCGATCCGAGATCGAACGCGGCACCGAGTGTGCTCGGCGCCTTGACCCGCTCGGCAGCCCGAGTCAGCCGCAGCGGAGCCGACGCGCCGAACTCCGTGCTCGTCGCGAGCCGCTCGAGGAGAGCCCGCTCCTTCTTGCTCGTGTGCGAGTGCTTGAACGCCTTCGCCGCGGCCTGAGGCAGCGACACGTATTGCGGCACGGCCTGCCCGTTCTTGCTGCAGGCGCCCGACGTCGGGACGTTGCTCTGCTCGGAGTAGATGCTGACCGCGGACGTACCGTCGCCTCCCTTGGAGTGGCAGCCCTGCGTCGCAGAGAACGCGGGAGCCGCGCCGTAGGCGAGAACCGCAGCCGCAGCCGCAGCGAGACCAAGGAGGAAGCGCCCACTCACGTAGGCGGTACGCTAGCGCATCGTGGCGGAGAAGGGAAGTGGGTTCGACAAATTCGTCTTCTGGCGCAACGTTGCGGCCGGTGGCGTCGTCGCGGTCGCGATCTTCGTCCTTTCCTACGCAAACGGCGGCTTCGAGCCGACGACGCGCGCGTACGCGGCGATCGCCGCATGGTGGCTCATCGGGGTCGGCGCGGCTCTCGGTCTCGGGTCCGCGCGTGCTCGCCTGAGCCGGTCCGCGATCGCCGTCACCGTCCTCTTCGCGTTCTTCGCGGTCTGGACGCTCATCTCGTGGGCGTGGGCACCCGATGCCGAGCGCGCGTTCGCCGGGTTCGACCAGGTCTCGCTCTACGTCGCCGCGCTCGTCGTCGGTCTCTTCCTCGCCCGCGCCGTCCCGGCGGCGTTTCTCGCCGGCGGTGTCGCGGTCGCCCTGAGCGCGATCGCCGGCGTTGCGCTCATCAGTCGCCTGTTTCCGAGCACGTTCGGCTTCTCTCCCGGCTCGCAGCTGCTCCAGCCGCTCGCCGTCCGCCTGAGCTTCCCGATCGGCTACTGGAACGGCCTGGGCATCGAGGTGGCGCTCGCCATTCCGCTGCTGCTCTCGGCGATGTACTCCGAGCGATCGCGTGTCGTGCGGGCGCTCGCGGTGCTGCCGTTCCCGATCATCGCGGCGGACATGTACCTCGCCTCCTCGCGCGGCGCGTTCGTCGCTGCCGGCCTGGGTGCCATCGCGTTCCTCCTGCTCGCACCGCGCCGCTGGCCGGCGCTCGCCGCAGCCGCTGTCGGCGGCATCGCGGCCGTCGCCGCCGTCGCGGAGCTCGTGCACAAGAAGGCGCTCGTCTCGGCAGAGATCAACCCGCAGACCGGAGTGCTCAGCCATCTCGCCATCTCGCAGGGACACCACGCGGCGCTCCTGCTGGGCGTCACGTGCGTCGTGATGGCGGCGATCTGGCTCGGCGTGAGCGAGCTCGGGCGCCGTGTGCCGACTCCCCGGCCGCTCGTCGGCTGGGTCACCGCGGGTGTGCTCGTCGTGTTCGCGCTCGCGGCGTTCGTCGCCATTCACCCGATTCGCTTCTTCAACGAGTTCCGGAGCAACCAGACGCCGAAGGGAACCGGGGTCTTCGTCACCAATCACCTCCTGTCGAGCTCGGGCAGCGGCCGGTGGCAGTTCTGGAGCGCGGCGATGTCCGAGTTCCGCGCGCATCCCCTCAACGGCGGCGGAGGCGGCTCATGGGAATTCTGGTGGCTGCAGCACGGCAGCCTGCCGCTCTTCACCCAGGTCGCGCATTCCCTCTATCTCGAGACGATGGCGGAGCTCGGCATCATCGGCCTGCTCCTGCTCCTTGGGTGGCTGCTTTTGGCGATGACCGGGGCGGTCCGTTCGGCGCGCGCTCACTCGAGCGCGTACGTGGCGGCCCTTGCGGCGACCGCCATCGCGTTCTTCGTGTCCGCGGCGTACGACTGGGTCTGGCAGCTGTCGGGCATCGCCGTCGTGGGCGTCGGTTGTCTCGGAGTCGCGCTCGGGACTCAGCCCGTCCGTGACGCCGTCGTCGCCCGCCGCAATCCCCTCCTGCGGCCGGCCCTCGCGCTGGTCGCCGTCGCCGCCATCGTCCCGCAGGTCGTCGTGCTCGCCGCCGGGATCCATCTCAGCAACAGCCAATCCGCGGCCGCGGCGAGCAACTTTGCGCGCGCCCGCTCGGAGGCCCTGGCCGCGAAAGCAGTCGAGCCGTGGGCGGCGAGCCCGTACGCCCAGCTCGGCCGGCTCGCGCAGAACGCGGGGCAGTACGACGAGGCGCGGCAGTGGATCGGTATGGCAATCGCCCGCTCGCCGCAGGATTGGGCGCTCTGGTTCGTCGCGAGCCAGATCGACACAGACCGCGGTCAGATCCAGGCTGCGATCAGCGAGTACAACAAGGCTAAGTCGCTCAATCCCCGGTCGAACGTGTTCAAGACGTCCCCCTGAGAGGGTGGCGATATGGCCGTTTCCAGGCTAGATTCCGTCCGGCGCGGCATCATTCTGCGGGAATCGTTGGGGGAAGCGAGGACGTGACGTGAGCGAACTCGAGTTCGCGGCCGGCTCCGACGACCGCCAACTGGAACCCGCCGAGCTCGTCGCGGACCAGATCGACGACCGGTACGGCCGGGATGCTCTCCTCCGCCGAGTCCTCGCAAGCGCCGACCTTCTGACCGTCGGCATCACCGCGATGGTCCTCGTCCTCGCGGGCAGCAACCTCCGCATCGTGCTGCTCCTCTTCCTCTCGGCGCCGGCGTGGATCGTGACCGCCAAGATCGCCGGCCTCTACGATCGCGACCAGAGGACCGTCCGCCACCTGACGGTCGACGAGCTGCCGGGCCTCGTGTTCTGGGCCTTCGCGAGCACCGCCTTCCTCACCATCGTCACCATTCCGTTCCCGTCGCTCAACGTCGACGGGAACGATCGACTGATCATCTGGGTGTCTGCGATCGGGGTCGGCTTCCTGTTGCGGGCGACAGGGCGCGCGCTCTGGCGGCGTTTCAGCCCCCCCGAGCGCCTGCTCATCGTGGGAGAGGGTCATCTCGCCGACGCGGTCGCGCGGAAGCTCGAGCTGTTCCCGGATATCCATGCCGTGATCGCGGCGCGGATCCCGAACTTCGCGGAGCTGTGGGAGCGGATCGACGATGCCGGCGCCGTCGACCGGATCGTCGTGGCCAGCAGCGAGCTCAACGAGGAGCTCCTCGAGCAGCTCCTGCCGGTTTGCCGCCTGCGCGGGGTGAAGCTCACCGTCGTGCCACCGACGCGCGGCATGTTCGGCACGGCGACGCACCTCGGCCATGTCGCCGAGCTGCCCTTCCTCGACTACAACACCTGGGACATCTCCGGCTTCACGCTCGCGCTGAAGCGGAGCCTCGATGTGACCCTCTCCACGGTCGGTCTGTTCCTCGCCGTACCGGTCTTCGCCGTCGCGGCGGTCGCGACTCTCGTCGACGACGGGTTGCCGGTCCTCTTCCGGCAGACGCGCGGAGGGGCGGGCGGCCAGCCGTTCACGATGCTCAAGTTCCGGACGATGGTCAAGAACGCCGAGGCGCTCCTTCCGGATCTCGTCCCCTTCGACCAGCTCGACGACCCGATGTTCAAGCTGAAGGCCGACCCGCGGGTGACCCGTGTCGGCAGGCTGCTGCGGCGGACGAGCCTCGACGAGTTGCCGCAGCTCATCAACGTCCTGCGTGGCGAGATGTCAATTGTCGGGCCGCGGCCGGAGCAGCTCGACCTCGTCGAGCGTTACCTCCCGGAGCACCGCTTCCGGCTCAACGTCAAGCCGGGGATCACCGGCCCGATGCAGGTCTACGGGCGAGGAGAGCTGACGTTCGAGGAGCGGCTCGCCGTCGAGCGCGAGTACGTCGAGAACCTCTCGTTCGCGCGCGACCTGAAGATCGTGCTCATGACTCTTCCGGCCGTGCTCGGCCGGCGCGGCGCCTTCTAGCTAACCGCGCTCCGCCGCCCGCTTGCAGGCCAGCTCGAATGCCCGAACGTGGACGTCTGCCGACGTCTCGATCGAGTAGCGGGATGCGTCTTCGCTGACGGCCGCGGACATCCGCGCGTACAGCTCGCGGTCGTCGAGCAGCCGGGTGATCGCCGTCGTGAACGCGTCGACGTCTCGCGCTGGGACGATGAAGCCGTCCACACCGTCCACCACTGCTTCGCTCACGCTGCCGACGTCGGCCGCGACGACGGGCTTGCCGAGGGCCATCATCTCGCCGATCACGGTCGGGATCCCCTCGCTGCGAGGCTCCGACGTCAGCACGAGGATGTCGAGCGCCTGGGCGAGCTCGGGGAGCCTGCCGCCCGGATCTCGCACGATGAGCGTCTCGCCGAGTCGCAGGCCGAGCCGTTCGGCCTCGGCCCAGAGCGACTGGGCGTACTCGGGGCGATGAGCGAAGTCGGCGCCGAGGACGAGGAAGCGCGCGTCCGGATGGGTTCGATGCACCTGCGCGGCGACCCGGACGAACGTGCCGTGCCCCTTCATCGGGCTGAGGTTGCCCACGATTGCGACGACGGGACCGTCGCCGTCGAGGCCGAGCTCCATCCGAGCGGCCGCACGAGAGTCGGCATTCGGGACGAAGAGGTTCCGATCGACCGGCGGGAAGAACGGCACCGTGCGCGATGCGAGACGCGGAACGCCCGGATGAGCTTGAGCGACACGGTTCCCGGTGACCATGAGCGAGTCGGCGTATCGCGCCAGCAGCGGGAGGTACGCCGCGCTGATGGCGGCGGGGAGGCGCGTATCGAGGAGCTGCCAGACGACCGGCAGCCGCTCGGCTCGCCCCGCGAGCGCCGCTTGCGGATTCGCCAGTCCGCCGAGGAGGACGAGGTCAGCCTTCTCCTCTGTCAGCGTCCGGCGGATCGTCCGTACGTCGCGCCGGAAATGCGCCGCCGTGCGCATCTGGATGCGGGGGTCGGGGTTCGCCCGGATCCGTACGAGCGGCGCGGTGAGCACGCGCACGCCGGCTTCCTCCAGGCGTGGCGCAGCGTTGCCGGGCTCGTCCGGCAGGAGCACGACCGTCTCCCAGCCTCGCTCGGCGAGCGGCCCCGCGAGGCGCAGCGCCTGGTTGTGAGGGCCGCCGAAGACCGGGTAGTGGATGACGAAGAGAAAGCGGCGGGTGTTCATTCGCTCCACGGCACCCGCCGGCCGAGAAGGGCGTGCAAGGACTCCGCTTCCCCGGCGTACAGACCCTCGAGGCGGGTCCGCGCGTCGGCGGGCATCTGGGGTTTCGGCTCCTTCTTCTGGAGCTGCCCTCGCAGGAACGTCCGGAGTTTCTGCGGCGCAACGGCCCGCGCGACCTCGCGGACCAAGCCGCTTCCGAGCGTCGCGCGTGCGAGCCGGTTGCGCGGCCGGGCGTACTCGTTGGACGTCCGGGCGGCGGCAGCTGCATCGTCGAAGCGGGTGACGCCGATGAAGTCGCAGGTGCGATCGAGATGGCCGGGAACGTCTCGCACGAACTCCTCGAAGAAGAGAACGAGCGTGTCGGGAAAGGTCTCGAGGTACCGGCGCAGCTGGTCGGTGTAGAAGCCGAGCTGGACGTAGAGGCTGGCATCGCCCCAGAGGCCGTCGGAATCCGAGACGTCCTGCTCGATCGCGTCGGAGAAGCTCCGCGTCTCGAAGCCTTCGCGGACGTCGTTGAGGTAATGCGACCACGCCCGTTCGACCGGGTCGCGGAGCATCGCGATGATCCGCGCGCCCGGTGCGACGGCATGGATCCGCGCAGCCGTCGCCGGATCCCAGATGTACGACGTGCTCGCCTCGCCGACGACCTGATCGGCCCGCGCCGCCGCGAAGAGCGCCAGATACTCCTGCTCGTCGCGGATCGAAGGGAAGAATGCTCTCCTTTCAGGCGGCGGAGCGACCGTCGAGAAATGGTGGGGCTCCTTGACCCGCGGCGTGAAAACCTGGGGGTGCTCGGCGAGAGAGTCGAAGAGCGACGTCGTTCCCGCCTTCGCCGCGCCGACGATGAAGAAGTCCGGCCAGCGGGGAACTGCAGCGCCGGCCTGGTTGGGCATCGTCACTTCGCTATTGAAGCAACGGTAGCCACGGCGCGCAGGCTGTGATAGACACGCTCCGTGGCGTCAGCGGTTTCGCCGGCAGACGAGGTCGTCGCCGGCAGCAGCGCGGCCGGCGAGCGGGCGAAGCTCGGTTACCGGCCCGGTCTCGACGGGCTCAGAGCGGTCGCCGTCTTCGCCGTCATCGGCTTCCATTACTACCGCTGGCCGACCGGCGGAGCAAGCGGCGTCGAGTTGTTCTTCGTTCTCTCCGGCTTCCTGATCACGAGCCTCCTGCTCGAGGAGTGGCGCGAGCGCAGCCGGATCTCGCTCCCTCGTTTCTACTTGCGCCGCGCGCTCCGCCTGCTCCCGGCGCTGTGGTTCTTGTTGGCCGTCTGGGCCATCCTCGCCGCTCATGCCGGGCACTTCCAGTGGACGCCTCTCGTCTACGGCCTCACGTACACGACGAACCTCGCGACGATCATCCAGGGGCACTACCCCGGCTTGAGCCACCTGTGGTCGCTCGGGAACGAGGAGCAGTTCTATCTGCTGTGGCCGTTGCTGTTGCTCGTCATGCTCAAGCGGCGCTGGCAGTCGCTCCGCCTCGTGACGGTGGCCGCGACGCTCGCCCTGGCCGAGATCGTCGTGCGGGACGCGTTGGGCCATCCGTTCTCGCTGTCGTTCCTCCGGTTCGACGCGATGCTGATCGGCTGCATTGCCGGGATCCTGTTCGCCTCGCCGCTGCACGGGAAACTCCGCGCCTTCTGCTGCGCGCCGCCGGTCGCAGCGGCCGGAGCGGCGATGCTGACGTACCTGCTGCTCCGGCCGCCGGTCTGGGCGATCGCGGTCGGAGGGCACCGGATCCAGCCAGAGAATCTCGCTTTCTCGCTCTCCGCCGTCATCACCATCGTGTGGGTCGTGGAAGGCTGCCCCGGTTTCCGGCCGGCTATATGGGCGCTCGCATCACGGCCTGTCGCGTACCTGGGCCGGACCTCCTACGCCATCTACTTGTGGCACCCGGTCGTCGGCGCGTGGCTGCTTTGGCACAAAGGTGCGGCTCTGCAGAGCGAGCGTTGGGGTGCGCCGATCGCGATCGTCCTGTCGGTCGGCATGGCGAGCGTTTCGTACTGGCTCGTCGAGCGCCGCTTCCTCCGCATGAAGTGGCGTCTCTCCCCGACCGGCTCCCACGACGCCGACGCTTCAGTCGTCCTCGGACTCGAAGACGCGAGGATCCCGGTCGGGCCGCTTCCTCGTCTCGTGTTCCCTCTTCTGCAACGCGTGTCGAGCGGTTAGATGAAACCGGTACGGATATCCGCTTCGGCCCGCGGATTCCGAGGGACCGCCGTCTTTCTCTGCGCGGCGGCCGTGGTCGCCGTGCTCGTCGCGTTCGTGCCGCACAGCGCGCGGGTGCCGGTCCCTCTTTATAGGGCCCTGAACGGAACGCTCAAGATGAACTGGTTCTTCTCCCGTGCGTACGCCGCCCCGCTCTCCACCGCCCGCGCCTACGGAATCGCCACGCGGCCGGTGGACGCTGCGGCCGGTGAGTTCTTCACGACGTCGGTGTACGTTCGCCCGACCGGGGCTCCCGGCGGCCGTGCGTGCCTCGCGATCGTCGCCGCCGTCGATCGTGCCAGCATGGCGCCGGTGCAGGCGAACCGTGAGTGCCGGCGGCTCTCGGCGGGTTGGAACAAGCTCTTGCCACTGACGCTGGGGTCCGACAAACCGGAGTTCGTCTACGCGCAGCTCCTCGTCCGCGGCAACGCAGGTGGCTTCGAGGCTCGGCCGCTCGTGGTCGTCCCGGGGTCGTAGCATGCTCCGGGTTCATCGTGTCTACTATCTGCGTCCGGAACCGGACGTCGCCGAAGGAGCGGGAGAAAGCTTGAAGATTCTGGTGCTGGGCGGAGTCGGTCGCTGCGGGTTGCCTCCGGCATTGCAAATCTCCGTCGAGGTGTCGGCCGCCTGAGCTCCGGCTCGGCAAGGGCGAAACGGTATGGACGTCGGCGAATCCGAACAGCCGCTTCTCGAGGCTCCGTGGTGGCGGCGAGCCGTGTCGACTCACGCGTCGGCGCTGGCGTGGGGCATCGTCGGCGCGGTGGCGGTCGTGGTGGCGTTGTCGCCGTCGGCCGACGGCGCGCAAGCCGTGCTGCTCGCCGCGATCGCCATGGTCGTCCTCGCGCCGAGCGCGCTCGCGATCGCGGCGGGAACGTTCGACTACTTCTCGCCGCAGACGGTCTTCGCGGCCGCCTGGGGGATGATGTTCCTCGCCCGGCCGGTGGCGATGCTGTACTCGAAGAACTTCAGTCTGGGGATCGGTATCTCCCCCGCTGTGAACGTTCATCCCGGCTTTTCGAAGATGCTCGTCGCAGCCCTTCTCGGAGCGGTGGCCTTCCAGGTCGGGTATTTCCTGCGCCGTTCCGCAACGTCGTTCCGGCCGTCGCGGACGGTGGATTGGGACGATCCGCTCGTCCTGCGCCTGGCCGTCGCCTTCGGCGCGCTCGGGACAGTGCTCTTCGCCGTCTTCATTCTCCACAGCGGCGTCCATCACGCGATCTCGGCGCTCGTAGGTGGGCGAAGCAAGACACAGGCCGCGCTCTACAAGAGCTCGAGCGCGTACCTGTACGACGGGATTCTCCTGCTCATCCCGGCGACGCTCCTACTCGTCGGGCGGCTCGCGTTCGGCGGTGACCACCGTCGGCGCCTCACGGCGGCGTTCGCCTGGGGCTTCGGCGCACTGGTCGTACTGCGAGCCCTGTCGTCCGGGGGGCGAACCGCGCTCCTCCTTCTGCTCGGAGCCCTCGTGATCCTCTACTTCTTGCGTCGCGGTACGCGGCCGCGGCTCCGGTGGGTCGTCGTCTTCCTACTCGTGAGCTTCGTGGCGGCCTCCGCGATTCTTGCCACGAGGAACACCGGCCAGCGCCAGCAGCACGGACTCGCCGGCAGTGTCGCTGCGGTCTTCGAGCATCCGGTGCGTCAGCTGGGGGTCCTGCTCAAAGGAGGCGATACGTCGATGGCTTCCGTCTTCGCTCTCGAGACGGAGATCGTTCCCTCGCGGCTCGACTACCGCTACGGCGGCGCGACCTTCGGTGACCTCGTCATCCGACCGGTCCCGCACCAACTCTGGAAGCACAAGCCGCTCGCCCCTGAAGCGGCGCTCACGCAGAAACTTTGGCCGGAGTCGTACAAGGACGGCACCGCCCACCCGGTCTACTCCGTGATGGGAACCTTCTACTTCGACTACGGCCTGCCTGGAGTCTTCGTCGGGATGCTGCTCGTCGGCCTTGGCTACGGCCTCGTCCGGTCGCGCCTGCTCGAGGCGCGCGACACGGCGCTGCTTCTTGTCGCCGCGGCTCTGATCCCGCTGCTCGTCACCGGCCTGCGGGACAGCTTCCCCGACACCGTCTTGCATTTCGTCTTCGTGGTCCTGCCGCTCCTTGTCACCGTGGAGATCGTGCGCCGGCGCGGCGCCTTGCCGCAGCCTGTCGCAGCCGAGCCGGCGGCCGTCGACCCTTCGTAGCCGGAACTGCGCAGACGGAGCGCTCTCAGCGCTCGTAACCGAGCCGGTCGAGCACAGCGCCGAAGGCGCGGTCGAACAGCGCGATGTCCGCCTCGGAGAAGGTCTCCCGCCACTCTCCGGCGACGCCGCGCCGGACGAAGAACTTGTCGCCCTGCTTCTCGTGGAAGGCGGAACCCGTCTCGCGCTTGCGCATCTGCTCGAAGCGGTTCGCCTCGACCGCCGCCTCGACGACGTTGGCGTCGACGGATGCGCCGAGGAAGTCGAGCGTCTGCTGCAGCCCGCCGAGCGGATCCTCGAGGAGGTCCTCGTAGCGAATCGTCAGGAGGCGTCCGTCGCGTGCCGGGCTCCCGTCGAGCCACGACGTCACGTGCGGCCCCCACGGGCCGTAGCCGTCGACGGTTCCGGCGACGAAACGTGGCAGGTACTCGGAGAACTCGCCGGGATTCCAGCCTCTGCGCACGAACTGCTGGTAATACGAGACCACGACGTCACGTCCGTCGCGGGCGACGTAGACGACCCGACCGGGAGCCCGCACGCCGGCGGAGAAGGCCTCGTGGCTCTTGAGGATCCTGCCGCCGTCCGGGAGCAGAGCCGGCACGTCGGTGCGCTTCCCGACTTGTCCGACCGCGTCCTCGGTCGCGTCGAAGCTCGTCGGGACTCCCGTCAACGCGTGGGCGAGCATGAACTTCAGCCACGTGTTGCCCGACTTCGGGTACGAGACGAGCAGCGCGTCGGCCCGCGTCACGACGCGGTGACGGAGCGCGTTCACGCCGCTCCGCAAGAACTTGTTTCGCTTCGCCGCGGCCGGAATCATCGCGCCATCGACGCCTCGGCCGGAAGCGCCGTGGTCGGAGCCGCCGCGGAGATGCCCAGGCGACGGCGTGCTCCGATGAGCGCGACGATGAGGCTCGCCGCGTACGCGGTCGACACCGCGACCGCCGCTCCCCGCGTCCCCATCAGCGGAACGCACACGGCGAGCGCGGCGATCAGCCACCCGAGAGCGACGACCTCGGCAACCGTTCCGATCACCGGGTGGCCGAGGCCGCGAAGACCCTCGGCGAGCACACGCCGGACGCTGAGGAAGACGGTGCCGGGAAGGATGATGTACGAGATCACGACCGCGTCCTTGAAGGCGTTGCCGAAGAGCAGCGGGATGATCCAGTGGGCGACCACCAGGAGCGGCGCCACGATGAGGAGGCTCAGCCAGAGGTCGAGCAGCGTGTAGCGCATGACCATCTTCCGGGCCTTCGTCGCGTCCTTCTCGGCCGCGACCGTCGGAAACGCGACGACGCCGACGCTCTTCGAGACGAAGCTCGGCAGATTCGTGATGGCGAGGCCGACGACGTACGTCCCGAGCGCCGCCGCCGGCAAGAAGATGGCGAGGGCCATCTGGTCGAGCCGGACCGCCTCGATGGGCGAACCCGACACGAAGAGCCCCCGCAGTCCGAACGAGAACATCTCCCGGTCGGTCGTCGCTGGGTGCTCGCGCTGCGCGTCGGCAAAGGCGTAGACGCCGACGAAGCAGAGAAGAGTGGTGGCGGCGTTGGCGACGATCCACGCGAGGACGATCGCCATGAGCGAATGGCGGTGCATCACGAAGATGACTGTCACGAACGTTGCGTAGAGCGCCGTGGGAAGGACGCGCGCGGCGTTGAAGAGGCGGAAGCGCTGCGCGCCCTGCAGCAGCGCGATCCCGTACTGCTGGCCGAGAAGGATCGGAACGAGGATGAGGCTGACGAGGCCCGCCTCCCACACCGAGCGGCCACGGCCGCCCAGCACCGCCTCGAATATCCCGAACTGCACGGCGAGAATCACGACCGTCTGCGGAAGCGCGTACTTCAACATCCTGCGGCTCAGCTCGCGCGGCTGTCCGCGGCCTCGCGCGATGGCGTACGTCGTCCCCGCGGGCAGACCGAGGGTTCCGAAGAAGGTCAAGGCGGCCGGCCAGATGATGATCGCCGCGAGCTCGCCGCGGCCGGTCGGTCCGAGCAGACGAGCGATCAGCGGGCCGCTCGCCATCAGAGTGAACTGGATCGCTACGCCGGTCCCGACCGACTGCCACAGAGCCAACTGCAGGCCGCGGATCCGACGGAGAATTGAGATCCGCACGGCCTTCATGGTACGCGAGATCCGGCCACTCGCTCTCGTCTGCGCCGCGCCGCTGCCACCGGCGAAGACGGCCATTTCCCGGGGCGATGTGGACACGATTCTGTAACGCCCCCGTAAATCTCTTGCACATGTTTCGCAGGCTTCTGGTACAAAACCCCGCGTGAGGTTGAGGGTTTCGCTGCGGTCGCGCCGGAGTACCGGCGCAGAGAGGAGTTCCCGAATGTCCAAGGCCACGCGCAGGATCGCGCTGTCCGTTGTCTGCCTCGTCGCCGCCGGCGTCGCCGCGACTGCGGCTACCGCGCGGACGTCGACTCTGTCCTTGACGACAGGCTTGACGCAGCCGCTCACGACGGCGCTCGACGACCCGCTCTTCCTGACGACGCAGCGGACGAAAGCATTCTCGCTGGCCAGCCAGGCGGGCACGGGGTACGCACGCCTTCTCATCGCGTGGCAGGACATCGCGCCCGGGACACTCCCCAAGACCTGGAATCCCGGCGACCCGAATTCGAAGTTTTACAACTGGAAGACCCTTGATCCGACCGTGGCGGCTGCGGCGACGAACCACGTCCAGCTGATCTTCGACATCGTCTCGCCTCCGGGCTGGGCCTACGACGTCAAGCCGAAGGGGTGGACCGGCGGGAGGCCGAAGGTCTCCATGCTCGCCAACTTCGCGAAGGCCCTCGCGCGACGGTACAACGGCACGAGCCACCCGGCTGTTCGCGCGTACTCCGTGTGGAACGAGCCGAACTTCAATCACAACCTCTTCCCGCAGACCTCTTCCAACCCGCTCCTCACCGCCGAGGGCTACTACCGCTCGATGGTGAACGCCGTCGCGGACGGGGTGCATAGCGTCAACCCGCTGAATCTCGTTCTCGCCGGTGAGCTCGCTCCGTTCAAGCACACGTCGACGAAGACGGACAAGAACAACGTCATCCCGCCGCTCGACTTCATGCGCGCGATGCTCTGCGTCTCGAACACCGTGCCCGCGCACAAGACGTGCAACAACCCGGCGAAGTTCGACGTCTGGACTCATCACCCGTACTCCGACACGGGCCCCTACGGCCACGCGAAGGCTGCCGGCGGCGTCGAGCTCGGCGATCTGCCGAAGATGGACGCGCTGCTCAAGTCGGCCTGGCAGCTCGGGACCATCACGACCGAGCAGGGAACCCACATCACCAATCCCACGGCGCCGCCGCCGCCCTTCTGGGTCACGGAGATCGGCTGGTCATCGAAGCCGCCGAACAAGAACGGCGTTCCGATCGTGCTCGAGCAGCGCTGGGTAGGCGAGTCCTTCTACCAGCTATGGAAGTCCGGAGCGACCCTCGGGACGTGGTTCCTGCTCCAGGACGAGAAGACGACCACGCCGTTCCAGAGCGGCCTCTATCTCAACTCGACCTCGGTCGCGACCGCGAAGGTGAAGCCGCTCCTCGCTCCGTACAAGATGCCGTTCGTCGCCTACCTCCATTCAGGCGGAAAGGTCTTCGTCTGGGGTCGCGACGCGACGAGCACGCAGCAGTCCGTGAACATCTCGATGAAGGTCGGCTCGACGTGGAAGATCGTGGCGGTCATCAAGTCGAACATCTACGGGATCTTCCAGGGAAGCCTCGCCGTCCACGCGAAGGCGACGTACTCGATGCGGGCGGCTGCGCAGGGCGTCGGGTCGGCCGCCTTCTCGCTCACGGTGCCGTCGAACGAGAACCTCAACGTCACACCGTTCCCGTTTGGCGGCTGAGACGCCGCCAACGCGTTAGTAGTGCAGTCGACGCCGGTCGCGTATTGTTTGCGGTGACCGGCGTCGCCTCGGAAAGAGGAGATAAGCAATGCGGCTGATCGCTCTCCCTCTGATTTGCGTGGCCGTCGCGTGTGTAGCGGCCACGGCGGCCACGGCGCGGACCGAGCAGCGCTCCGTCATCGTGGTGGCGACGGGTCCAACCGCACCGCTCGCGACGGGGCTCGGCGATCCGATCTACGAGACCCATCAGGCCGCGAGGGCGTATGCGATGACGCGCCAAACGGGCGCGACGTACGCCCGCCTGATCGTGAAATGGGACTCGATCGCCCCGACGAAGTTCCCGGTGGGCGGGTTCACTCGCGGCGATCCGAAGTCGCCCTATTACCGCTGGAAAGCCCTGAATGCGAGCGTTTTGGCGGCGAACGCGGCCGGCATCACGCCGATCCTCGACATCGTGGCGCCGCCGAACTGGGCCTACGCCGTCAAGCGGGGGACGTGGACGGGAGGGTCGCCGAAGATCGCCGAGCTCCACGCGTTCGCGACCGCCATCGCCAAGCACTTCGACGGAGTCAGCCCCGCTCCCGTTGCCCACGTCTTCTCCGTGTGGAACGAGCCGAACTACAACAAGAACCTGTTCCCGCAGGACGCGAGCCTCTACCGCTCGATGGTGAACACGGTCAGTGACGCCATCCACCTGGTCGACCCGTCGGACCTCGTGCTTGCCGGCGAGCTCGCACCGGTCAAGCATGCGCCGAAGGGGACGGACAGGAATCACGCGATCCCGCCGCTCGACTTCATGCGTTCGATGCTCTGCGTCTCGAACACGACGCCCGCGCACAAGACGTGCAACGTGCCGGCGAAGTTCGACGTCTGGACTCATCATCCGTACTCGGATACCGGCCCCTACGGCCATTCGAAGGACCCCGGCGGGGTCGAGCTCGGGGACTTGCAGAAGATGGACAACCTGCTCAAGACGGCCGTGAAGCTCGGGCAGATCTCGTCGACGCGGCCCGTGCAGTTCTGGGTCACCGAGGTCGGCTGGTCCTCGAACCCGCCCAACCCGCACGGTGCTCCTCTCCTGCTCGAGGCGCGCTGGATGGCCGAGTCGATGTTCCAGATGTGGAAGACCGGCGCCACCCTCGGGACGTGGTTCCTGCTCCAGGACAAGCAGCCCGGGACCCCGTTCCAGAGCGGGCTCTACTTCCGTTCGCCCTCGCTCCTAACTGCGCAGTCGAAGCCGCTGCTCGCTCCGTTCCGCTTCCCCTTCGTCGCCTACCTCAAGTCGTCGGGGAACGTTTTCGTCTGGGGGCGCGACACGACGAGCAACATGCAGACCGTGACGATCCAGGAGGCGAAGAAAGCCAACGGGTTGTGGAAGACCGTGGCAACCATCAAGTCGAACAGCTACGGCATCTTCCAGGCGCTGCTCCCGCTCGGAGCGACGTCGAGCTACTACCTGAAGGCCATCGCGCCGGGTTCCGGGGTGTCGCGCGCATTCGCGCTCCAGGTGCCCAGCAACGAGAACCTCAACGTCACGCCGTTTCCGCACAACTGAGATGGTTGATGCCCCGATCTCGCGTGCCCGGGCTGCGATCTGGCACGCCTGGGCCGCTTCGGCCTCGTCTGCGGCCGGCGGAGCCGGCCTCAGACGGGGCCTGCGCTTCGCCACATCGGCCGCTTCCCGCTGCCGCTAGCAGCGAGAAGCGTCCGCTGCGGCGCCCCAGACGCACCAGCTAGCAGCCCGAGCAGACGATCTCGTGGCATCAACCATCTGAGCGGTCGCTAGCGTTCCCGCGGTGATCGCGGCCGTCGTCGTTTTCTGGGCATCGCTCGCCGCGCTCGCATGGACGCACGCGCTCTATCCCGCTCTCGCTGCGGTCGCGGCGCGGCTCCATACGAAGCCGGTCGCGGTGAACGACAGTTACCTCCCCACGGTCGCGGTGATCGTGGTCGCGTACAACGAAGAGGCCGACATCGAGCGGCGGATCGCGAACCTCCGCGAGCTCGACTATCCGCAGGAGCTCCTCGAGATCGTCGTTACCTCGGATGCGTCGACCGACCGCACGGAGGAGCTCGCAGCGGCCGCGGGCGCGCGCGTGATCCGCAACCCGCGCGGTGGCAAGGTTGCCGCGCAGGATGCCGCGGTGCGCGCGACCGACGCCGAGGTCGTCGCCTTCTCCGACGCGAACTCGACGTGGGCGCCGGACGCGCTGCGGAAGCTCGTCCGCAACCTCGCCGACCCGACGGTCGCGTACGTCTGCGGGCGGCTCCAGCTCGAGGCTGTGGGCGGCGGCAACCAGGAGGGCGTCTACTGGCGCTACGAGCTCCTCACGCGCGCGTCGGAGTCGCGGCTCGGCTCGGTCACCGGCGGCAACGGCTCGATCTACGCGCTGCGGCCCGCGGACTACGTCGAGGTCGACCCGCGCTTCGGCCATGACCTGTCGCTCCCGTATCTCATGCCGCAGCGCGGGCTGCGCGCCGTCTACGAGCCCGAGGCGCGCGCCTCCGAGCGGCCGACGCCGTCGAACGAGACGGAGTACCGCCGCAAGGTGCGGATGTTCGAGCACTGCTGGCTCATCGTCCTGCGCGGCCGGATGCTTCGCGGCCAGCCGCTCGGATACCGCGTCGCGCTGATCTCGCACCGGCATCTCCGGTACGCGAGCGGCGTGCTGCACCTCCTGCTTCTCGCGAGCTCGATCGCGCTGGTCGGCCATGTCGTCTACGCGGTGGCGCTCGGGCTGCAGCTCG
>Ga0265336_10000521_pt1 | contig 22232 bp, 19 predicted proteins | sample 42119metaG_FD_193583 | JGI IMG/M metagenome (GOLD analysis project Ga0265336, IMG submission 193583) | Rhizosphere microbial communities from Carex aquatilis grown in University of Washington, Seatle, WA, United States - 4-21-19 metaG | ecosystem: Host-associated > Plants > Roots > Rhizosphere...
CATCGATGATCCAATCCCAAATATCTCGGTTGGGTTCAAGCACCATGGCCTTCCCGCACCCTGCAGGAGCGTTCCGGGCCGGGAAGCGGACTGGAAACGGTGTCTCCACCCGGACATTCCCGGAACCAATCGTGCTGGCTCCCTGTCGTCGAGATGTGCTCCACTCCGTCCCGATTGAAAGCTTATAGCTAACCATGGGCCGAAGGCTGATCATCGCCGGGGGCGGAATAGGAGGGATGGCCGCTGCGCTCGCCCTTGAGCGCGCCGGAGTCGAGGTATGCGTCTACGAGCGCTCGCCGGCCTTCACCGAGGTCGGCGCCGGCATGAGCCTATGGCCGAATGCCACCCGGATCCTCAAATCCTGGGGCGTGCTCGAGGACCTGCTCGCCACTGGCGAGCCGGTCACGCACTTCGACCTTCTGCGACCCGACGGGGCGACGATCTCCGAGATCTCGATGAGGGGCTTCGACACCCCCACCCTGTGCCTGCACCGTGCCGACCTTCACCGGGCGCTGATCCGCGCCCACCCGCCCTCACGCCTCGTCTCAAACGGGCGCCTGCTGCGCTTCGCGCAGAAGGCCGGCAGCGGAGTGACCGCCGAGTTCGCAGGCGGCCTCAGGGCGGATGCCGACGGGCTCATCGGCGCCGATGGCGTGAATTCCGCCGTCAGGGCGCAGCTTCATGGAGCCGCCCCGCCCATCTACCGGGGATACTGCATCTGGCGCGGGATCGCCCCGCAGGTTCCGGGGGAAAGAAAGGGCCACATCACCGAGACCTGGGGCCGCGGACAGAGGTTCGGGGTCATGCCGATCGGAGGGGGCCGGGTGTGCTGGTACGCCACGCGCAACGGACCCGAGGGCCGGCCCGAGGGAGCCGAGGGGCGCAAGGGTGAAATCCTTAGGCTGTTCGCCGGCTGGCACCATCCGATCCAGGACCTGATCGAGGCAACGGATCCGGCCGAGATCATGAGGAACGAGGCGCGCGACCGGACGGCACTCAGCCGTTGGGGCGAGGGATGCGTCACGCTCCTGGGCGACGCAGCCCATCCCATTACGCCCAACGTTGGCCAGGGGGCCTGCATGGCGATCGAGGACGCCGCCTGCCTGGCCAAGGCCGTCGCCGCCCACCCGGACCTACCGTCCGCATTCGCCTCCTACGAGGCGGCGCGCCGGGGCCGGACTGCGTTTGTCGGCAACCAGTCGCGCCGCATCGGGGCAATAGGGCAGCTCGAGAACCCATTCGCGGTTGCCGCCCGCAACGTGATCGCCCGAGTCGTCCTGGCCGTTTCGCACGACATGACGCTAAATTCGGTCTACGCGCACGAGGTCTGATCGTCGCAGCGCCGCGTGCCGCGGTTGCATGCCATCGGTGGCACCATGCCCGGCATGGCGCTCCCGATCAGCGTGAACTCAATGTGCCGGCGGCCGCACAATCTTGCGCAAATCGCAATTTCACCGTGACGTATTTGCACGGGAATCGTCCTTGCTGATCCGGGCCCAATCGCCCCAATAGTTTCCCTCCCCGGCCCTCAACTTCATGAACATCCGCCCCACCCTGTGCTCCCTTCTCGCCCTGGCTCTCTCAGCGGCCGGCCACGCGGCCCCGGCCCAAGCGCCCGATGAGGTGCTCTCTGTCAACGATCAGGACTACCTGGAGATGACCGGGCTGAACGTCATGCTGGCGCATGACTTCTATCCCGAGGGCCACCAGGGCGGAGTGGCCGTCATCGAGAACGGCCAGCGCGTGGCGACAAATGGCGACCTGCGCCTTGAGCCGACGCCGGGCCAGTGGCAGCCGACCCCGCTCGTGGGCGAGCGAAAGGTCGACCGCGCGGCGCAGGAGATCAGTGTGCGCATGTCCTATCCCGACCCGAGCCGGGACCGCAGGGGCTTCAACCCCATGACGTTTCCGGACCTGAAGATGGGCTATGTCGTCAAGGTCAAGCCCGCGGGCTCCTCCTTCCGAATCATCGTCGACCTCGACGAGCCGCTCCCTGCAGCGTGGGTGGGCAAGGTGGGTTTCAACTTCGAGCTCTACCCGGGAATCCTGTTCGGCAAGTCGTTTGAGATCGGCGACCAGGTCGGCATCTTCCCGAGGCAGGCCAACGGGCCCGGAAAGGTCACCGACGGCGACTATGAGGTGGACCCGCTCGGGCGCGGCCCGAAGCTCACGGTGGCTCCGGAATCCGACCTGCAGAGGATGACAATCGAGGCGGTGCACGGGGGCGAGATCCAGCTGCTGGACGGGCGGGCCAAGCACAACAACGGATGGTTTGTCGTACGCTCGCTCGTGCCGGCGGGGGCCACCAAGGGCGCCATCGAATGGCTCGTGACCGCCCATCCCATCCCGGGATGGAGGTCGGACCCGGTTATCCAGGTCTCACAGGTCGGCTACCATCCGAAGCAGGAGAAGGTCGCGGTCATCGAGCTCGACCGAAGGGAAACGGACATCAAGCCCGTGACGCTCTACAGGATCACCGATTCGGGGCCGGAGCGGGTGGCCGTGGCGCCGGCCAGGGAGTGGGGGCGATTCCTGCGCTACCGCTACCTCCAGTTCGATTTCTCGTCGGTGACGGCGCCCGGCATCTACGAGGTGGGCTACGGCGACCTGCGCTCGGGACCCTTCCAGATCGGCGAGCGCGTCTACGAGCGCAACGTGTGGCAGCCCACCGTCGAGTATTTCCTGCCGGTGCAGATGGCCCACATGCGGGTCAACGACAAGTACCGCGTCTGGCACGGCCTCTCGCACATCGACGACGCCCTGATGGCCCCGGTGAACCACAACCACTTTGACGGCTATGCTCAGGGTCCCTCGACCCTGACCCCGTTCAAGCCCGGGGAGCACGTGCCCGGCCTCGACCGCGGCGGCTGGTTCGACGCCGGCGACCACGACCTGCGTATCGAGTCGCAGATCGACACGGTCCACGGGCTGGCGCTCGCCTGGGAGCTCTTCCATCCCGACCTCGACAACACCTCCATCGACCAGGTCTCCCGAATCACCGAGATCCACCAGCCCGACGGCAAGCCCGACGTCCTCCAGCAGATCGAGCACGGCGTGCTCTCGATCGTGGGTGGGTACAACTCGATGGGCCGCCTCTACCGCGGGATCCAGGACGCCTCGCTCCACCAGTACACGTTCCTTGGGGACGCCGCCGACATGACCGACAATCAGGTGTTCCATGACACGGACGGCGCCGCCATGAAGGTGCTCGCCGCAGCCGCGGTTGCGGGCGACCAGTCCGAGCCCAGGATCGGTCACCTTCCGCCGCTAGGGTCGCCGGGCTCGGCAGACGACCGCTGGGTCTTCACCGAGGAAAACCCCGCGCGGGAGCTCAATACGGCCGGAGGCCTCGCGGCCGCCTACCGGGCCCTGAAGGACTTCAACGGCCCCCTGGCCAATGACTGCCTCAGGATCGCCAAGGAGCTCTGGGCGAACGCCAAGCTGCCCGGCACCTCGCTTGCCCGCCTCGAGCCGGCGATAGAGCTCTACCAGACGACGGGGGACCAGAAGTACGCGGACGTGATCATCGGGCTCCAGGATGCGATCGTCTCGCGGGTGGGCCAGTTCGGATGGCTCGGGGCCCGCTCGCTGGCGCTCATCAAGGATCCTGGCTTTACGCAGAAGATCCGGGCCGCGCTAAAGTCCTATCGGGCTGAGGTGGACGAGCTGGGACGCAAGACCCCCTATGGCATACCCTATACACCTAAGATCTGGGGGGCCGGATGGGACATCCAGCGCTTCGGGATGCAGCTGTACTTCCTGCATGAGGGCGCGCCGGACATCTTTCCCGCGACCTACATGCTCGATGCCCTCAACTTCATCCTGGGCTGCCATCCGGGCTCGAACACTGCGTCCTTCGTTTCCGGCGTGGGCTCGAAGTCCATCATCCCCGCCTACGGGATGAACCGGGCCGACTGGTCGTATATCCCCGGGGGCGTCACCTCGGGCACGGCGCTGATCCGGCCTGACTTCCCCGAGCTCCTGGAGTGGCCCTTCCTCTGGCAGCAGGCGGAGTACTGCCTGGGCCACGCAACGTCCGACTACGTGTTCCTGGTCCTCGCTGCAGACCACGAGCTCAATAAGTAAGCGTCGCGGGATCCGTCCCTGACCTCGCTGCGCCGCCAAAGGGCCGGACCCGATCCGGGGCCGGCGGCATCCCCTTGGGCGACCGCTCCTACTTCTTCAGGTCTATCGAGGTGGCGGTCAGGACCAGCTTGCCGTCCACCGTCGCCACGGTCCCGGTGGCGGTGACCTCGGCCGGCGTGTCGCAGACCGTCGGGTGAAACGCCTTCCCAACGCTGTTGGCCTCGACGTAGTAAAGGACCGTCTTGTCGCCCTCCTTTACCTGGATGACGGTCTGGCACTTGTCCTGGAGCTTCAGCTCGCACTTTGCGCACATGGCGTCGCCCGTGATCGTGCGGGGGGCATCGGCAGCGCGGGCAACCGCGGCGAGCATCAAGGCGCCCGCGAAGAGACTGACCAATTTGTAGGATTTCATGGGTGGGATTCTCCGAAACGTACTCGGGGGAAGTAAAATCGCGAGGCCTTGGATCTTCGAAAACAAAAATTTTCCCTAAGTTATTAACCTGGAGAGGCCTCCTTGTAAAATGGAGCGGGCGAAGAGACTCAAGCCTCCGACGAGGGTTGCGGGGCACTCCGGGCAAGAAAACGCCACTCCCGAAAGGGTGGCGTTGCTTGAGCCCCGAATTGCTTTCCGGAGGTCTAGGCTGCCTTTGAGCCCTTTGGCGGTTGCTCGTAGAACCGATTCCATGCGGCGCGCGAAGCCGGGCGGGCCTCATCCCATGTCATAATCGGGCGGGTTTCCTCATAGTTCCTTCGCAGGTCCACTTCGCTATCCTCGAACGTGCAGCCTTTTGTGCCGTACTTCCCATATCCTTCATATCCGTTCCTGTAGGCCACGCCGAAGTCGTCATATGACCGTCCTTTGGCATAGGGCTGGCGGAAATGGTTCTTGCGCCAGTAGGCATCTTCCACGGTCGGATTCACGGCCTCCGCCACACCCTTGCCGGCCAGACCGCCGACGATGGCTCCGACAGCTGCGCCCGCGATCGTGCCGGCAGGTCCAGCGACTGTACCCATCGCGGCGCCAGCCGCAGCGCCACCAGCGGCCGCGCCGATTCCGGTTCCCACGGGATGTGAGCCGGGAGCGCCGGTAATGGCATCAGGATTGCTTGATTTATCATTCCTATCGAAATCTCTCTTGATTTTTTTCATGACACATTGGACTAAGGGTTTAAGCGATAAAGGCGGAGGATACCGCCCGCATCGCCCTATTTCGTTTCAAGGATCCCGACTCCAGCGATGACAGGCAGTTCCGGAGAATCGCTCTTACTTCATAGTGATGGGGTGTTGACCTGACCCCCCTGTTCGTCCGTCCGGAACGCCCTTTCCGCGGTGAAATGGGAACTGCGAGCGACCAGTTCCGGTCCTTGTATGGAAGATGAAGGACTGTTTCCCCCGATTCCGGACAACGAAGGATCCGCCGTGAAACTGAACTTCAACCTCGCGTGGAGTCTCGTCACGAAGACCGTTAGCTCCTGGGCTGGGGATTTTGCGCCGAGCATGGGAGCCGCCCTAGCATTTTACACGGTGTTTTCGATTGCTCCGCTACTGCTGATCGTCACAGCCGTGGCAGGGTATTTTTTTGGCGTTAATGCCGCGCGCGGAGAGATCGTCTCGCAGCTGACCGGACTCATGGGAAGGGCTGGCGCACAGACCGTCGAGGGACTCATAACGAGCGCGAGCGATCCGTCGCAGCGCTCAATCGCAGCCACCATTGGAATTGTCGTCTTCCTGGTAGGCGCCACGTCGGTGTTCAACGAGCTCCAGGATTCGTTGAACCGAATTTGGAAGGCTCCGAGAACCCCTCGAACTGCGGGAGTCTTCACGCTTGTTCGCGCCCGATTGCTTTCATTCGGAATGATTCTCGCGATAGCCTTCCTGCTAATGGTTTCGCTTCTGGTTTCGGCCGCGCTCTCGGCTCTCGGCAAGTGGTGGGAGCCTTTGTTTGCGGGATGGGAGTCTGTCGCACAAGTCCTCAACTTTGTCCTAAGCTTTGCCCTGATCACGGTATTGTTCGCGTTGATCTTTAAGATCATGCCTCAAACTGGAGTTCGTTGGCGGGACGTATGGATCGGAGCGGCCATCACGTCTATGCTCTTCGCCGTCGGCAAACAGCTTGTCGGCCTTTACCTGGGACGGAGCAGCGTCGTGTCCGCCTATGGCGCGGTGGGCTCGCTGGCTGTCGTCCTGCTGTGGGTCTATTACTCCGCCCAGATATTTCTACTTGGGGCAGAATTCACATGGATCTATTCAAGTTCGCGCGCAGCCCAAAATTTACCCATCGATGTCGATTGCATTGTGCCCCAAGGCCGTGGGCCGCCCATCGCCAAGTACAGCGCGCGCTAAGCTACATTGCGTTGTCGGCGGACTCGCCGAGACCATAGACGCTCCAAGCACACTGATTGACACGCATTTTGGGGTCGCAGCGTATCCTCTCCAGTCGCGGCAGGTCGCAGATTAACTAACAGAATACGGATCTCTTGGATCTCCGTCCACCCGCCGCACTTAGACGCATAAAGCCCCGCTAAGTTATTAACCCATAGAGGCTTCCTTGTAAAATGGAGCGGGCGCGGATACTCGAACTCTCCGACATGGAAATCCAACCGGCACAAATCCAATGACTGAGAATCAATCCATCTAACACACAGGTTCACATATACATACATTCAATTTCAGGTCCTGGATGAGCTCGCCTTAGTTTTTGTGTATGATGCGCGGCCCACTCCAAATGCATCGGGGATGCGCCGCTGGCGTTCCGTTCGCAACTCGTTCGCCGATTTTGGAGTTGGGCGCTACATTTTGAATCTGAATCCAATCGATAACAGCCAGCGCGGATCCAGCTGGAGGCCATTGACACGCTGAAATACGGGCAACTGGAGGAAGGCAAAAAGGCTCTCCTTCATTCCGAGCTGCATTGTCAGACCCGGGCTGATATAAAATGCCGCGTCACCGCTGTTATCGATATCCGCATAGTATCCCCGCTCACGGCTATCCCACCGTGCGTTGAATTGAATGAGGGGAGTAACGATGCTCGTGTTAAGGTACCTTACGCCGATGTTGAGGTTCAACGTCGAGGAAGGAAGGAACCCGTCGCGATATCCCAAAGCATGTTGGACTGTAGCCTGAGCGAAATAACCCAAATACGACACCGGCCTTCCGAAATAGGAAACGCCGAGTATGGCATCTGTCGTTCCGGTACCTAGCTGAAGGCCCCGATCGACGAGGTTCCCCGCTTGGGGTCCAGCGACAAAATTTTGATTGAATTCGCCCGTTGGCAACTTGAGTCCAAATTGAATCCCAAAGCTCTTGGACGTGTGAAACATCTGGTAACGCGCCAACAGTCGAATATCGCCGATCCCGTCCGCATGGGACTCTGAAATCTGCATGTCACCCGGAGCGATTGTGCTGTGGAAGCGGTCGAAGTACGGGATTTGTAGGTCGAAGCCCCAATTCGGTGTCGCAACATAGTCTAGCCCCAACGTAGACCCCCGGGTCAGGGTGTCCTGTTGAATCTCCTGATCGTTCGGAAAGGGATAGAGGCTCCTATCGGCACTTCCAGTACCATTTCTAAGGTTGTCCTGATTGTAATACTGGAAATTGACCGATTCTTCGAAGCCGGGTGTCATGCCGTAGCCTTGAGCAGCCCAGTCTGAACTTAGGGAACAGCCGCAGACCGAGCAGCTGTATGCGGTTGAAGTTAGCGCTGTGAGCGCTGTTAGCGTTGCCGGAAGAGACCAAAGGAGTGTGTTTTTGGGAGCAGAGGAATTCATGTGAATATGATGAGGGATTCATATCGGCGAAGAAAACGAGCCGCGCGTGCGAACGCACGCCGGGCAGATACCGGCAAGCCGCATCGCCGCACAGGCGATTTGCGAGCGTCAGGCTAGGCTTCTGACCGGCGTCCCGCGTGGCGGGGGGACCGGTACTCCTCCATCTAGCGAGGACGCAACGTTGCCCAAAAATGTGGGCCACGCATCCAGCATTTCCACAGGGACAAACTCCGCTGGACGGTCAAAAATTAGAACCATCTTTTCAGCTCCCGCAGACGGTGGTGAAGGGGCATGATTGCTTGACGCCTCACGGGCTTTGCCCACGGCCAAACAGATGGCGCACGGCTTAGCCGGATCGAAAGTCTCCTTAGCCGCCTCAACAATCGGTTCACACCGAACATAGCCTGTGAACATTCTTCCCCATGCAAACACCTGGGCAATATCCAGCATCGCTCCGCTCGCGCAAAACCAAGCGCTTAGCAGGGAAAAAATGGCGATTCGTCGAGACACCAATGGCAGGTTTCAGCCAATCGATCTGGAGGACAAGACCATCTCCGCGGTTCGCATTAATTACGTGGCCAATCGCAAAAAACTTGGGGTCAAATTCTTGCCGAGAATAAAGCGAAACGCGTGCCCATCCAGCAGATAGATTGGGCCCGCGCAGAGCCTCCATCCACAGGGTATGCCGCAACCGCTTATGTTCGATTAGCAGCGTACCCGTTGATTCGGACACATCTTTGGGTTGCAGAAGGCCTTTTCCAGTCACAGCCAGTCGTAAATGAGCGAGAAACGGGATCTCTCGCATCTTCATCCATCTGTCGCACTTAGACGCAGAAAGACCCCAAGTGTCGCCACCAGGGGTCTTTGTGTAAATGGAGCGGGCGAAGAGACTCGAACTCTCGACGTCCACCTTGGCAAGGTGGTGCTCTACCAACTGAGCTACGCCCGCAAATCAGGGGGTCATGAGATTGCCCCCCCTTCCCGCCGTCAACATCATTTGGGGTCGTCCGGCGGGCCCGGTGGAATGAAGCGGCGGTTTGACCGGGGGGCGATCGCGACCGAGTATCCGGCTGCCATGCGCTGGTACCATTACGTCTCCTATTTCTTCGGCGGCGCCTTCCTTGCGAACGCGCTTCCCCACCTCAGCAACGGCCTCTCGGGCAATGCGTTTCAGAGCCCGTTCGCGAGCCCTCCCGGCGAAGGACTGTCGTCCTCGACGGTCAATGTCCTTTGGGGGCTATTCAACCTCGCCGTGGCCTATCTGCTCGTCTGCCGGGTCGGAAAGTTCGAGCTGCGCACGACCCGCCATGTTCTTGTCCTTGGCGCGGGCATCCTGGCCCTTTCGCTCATGCTAGCCCATACGTTCGGCCGGTTGCACGGCGGACTGAGGTGAGCCTACGGACGGGGGGTTAGCGAGGGCCTCCCCTTATCCGAGGTCGAGGCTATCCCCCTTCGCGGCCGCCTTCTTGTCGCGGCGGGACTCCCCCGAATGCTCGGACCGGTAATACGAATACGCCTGGGTGTAGTAGCCGTAGTCCTCGCCGGAACCACGCGGGACCTGGGTCAGGACCGCCCCCAGGAGGGGAACCTTGAGGGCTAGGATCGTCTGCTGGGCCCTCATCACCATGCTCGCCGGGTTGCGCCTGTGCTGGATGAGGAGCAGCGCCCCGTCGGAGACACCCGCTAGCACGCTTGAGTCGCTGACCCCGATGATCGGGGGCGAATCCAGGAGGATCCGGTCGTAGCGGCCCCTGAGGGTCGCAAGGAGCTCGCGAAGGCGGTTCGCATAGACAAGGCTCAACGTGAATCCCGGCATGCCGCCGCTCGTCAGAAGGTCGAGCCCCGGCGCGACCGCCTTGCGGATGGCGGCGTCGACCTCGCACCTGCCCGAAAGGACGTCGCTCAGGCCGGGGGACCTCGGGCAGCCTGCAAGGTTGTGCTGCGCGGGCCGGCGCAGGTCCCCGTCAATGAGGAGGACCCGCTCGCCATAGGCCCCCATGAGGTGGGCCAGCCTGCAGATGGTGGTGCTCTTGCCTTCGGCGGGACCCGCTGAGAACACGACAAGGACGGCCGACTGCCCCGCCTTCACCGCGAGGTTCAGGTTCGTGTGGAGGACGCGGTAGGGCTCCGCCTCCTCGGGCTCGTCGCGGCCGGGGCCCATGGGGTCCTTGTTGTGCGGGATGATGCCGAGGACAGGGACCTTGAGCTTGCCCTCGATGTCGGCCACGTCGCGCAGGCTCGTGTCGAAGTACTCGAGGACCAGGGCGACCCCGATCCCGAGCAATAGGCCGAAGACCACCGCGCTGATGCTGTTTAGGAGCAGGCTCGGCTTGCTCGGCCTGCGCGCCGGCTCGGCCGTGTTCAGGATCTCGATCGTGCGCTTGGGGACCTGGAAGTCGATTTCACGCTGGCGGAGCGTGAGGCGCAGGGTCGTGTAGAGGCGGGTCTCGTCCTCGAGCCTCTGCGCGGCCTCCTCGAAGGGCCGCATCCGGTCGCGCGCCGAGAGGATCTGGTCGACCTTGGCCTTCGCGAGCTGGTTCTCCAGCTCATCGACCCTCGCCTCGGCCTCCTTGTAGGAGTTCTCAAGGCCGCTCTCGTACCCCCTGAGGAGCGCCTCGAGCTGCTCCTTTATCTTGGCGCGGTTCTCTATGGAGGCGACCAGGTCGGGATGCGCCTCCCCGAGGCGGGCCTTGAGCTGGGTCACCTTCTGGTCGGCGATCAGGTAGGCCTGGAGCAGGTTCTGGATGTTCTGGTCGGGAATGAGCTCGGAGTTGACGAGGCTCATCCGGTCCTCGACGGGGATGTTCCTGAACCGCTCCCACCGGGTCTTCCTTCCTATCGCGTCCACCCGAAGGGCGATGAGCGAGTTCTGCATCTGCCTGAGGGTCTCGATCTCCATGTCCGAGTACTTCACGTTCAGGTCGACGCCCGAGATGTTCAGGTCCTTGCGGAGCTTCTCGACCGCGTCGCGCTGCCTTTTGACGGCGTCCTCCTGGAGCGCCATCTCCTTGCGCAGCTGCGCGATCCCCTCGCTCTGCTGCGAGGTCGCCTGCGAGATGCGGTCGTCGGAGTACACCCGCGCGATCTCGTTGGCGATCTCAGCCGCAAGGACCGGCTCCTGGGCGTACACGTTGATGTCGATCAGCGACGAGCTCCGCTGGGACTCGACCCTCAGCATCTTGTTGACGATGTACTTATACGTGAGGTCCGAGGAAAGGGTCACCCCAGGGGCCCCTGCCGCGGCGGCGAGTCTGGAGTTGAGGCCGAGCTTCTCGATCACCGGATAGATGATCCTCTCGTTCTGCATGATCTTGAACTGATCCTGCAGGAAATAGGGGTCGTAGGCGCTGCTGCCCTGGGCCTGGAAGAGCTTCACGTCGCTCTCGGGCTTCTCCACCCGGACCTTGGTCGTCGCCAGGTACCACCTCGGCAGGAACGCCGTGACCGCCATTGTGGTCACGAAGACCAGGCTCACGATCAGGGCGATCAGAGGCAGGCGCAGCCTAAGGACCTTGACCAGATCTGCAAGGGAGGCGCTCTCCTTCGGGCCGGATGACGAAGCCATGGTTACGATGGTGGGGTCCCCCGGTGGGCGGAACGTCCCGGCGGTGTCAGTACACCACGGTGGCACTCAGGCCGATTCGGGATCTGTTCAGCGCGCGGGCCGCGACACCCGAGCTGACATCGTCGTAGTCGTAGGATGCGGAAACCGTCCAGTTCTTCGTGGGGATGTAGGTCAGCGCGACGCCCGCGTGCGTGGAGTCCTCGCTCACGTCCCCCGACTGCCCCGGGCGACCGACGAGGGTCGACGGCTCGTAGTCGATGGAGGCCGATGCGACGACCAGCGGGCTCACGGCATGCTGGATGTTGACGAAGAACCGGTTGGTCTTCTCGTCCAGGTAATGGACCGGGTCCGACGTCTCATCGAGGCTGTAGGAGTAGCCCATGCTGATGAAGGATCCCTTTGCGTAGTCGTACTTGTCGGAGAACTCGGCGTAGGGGCTCGTCGTGTGGCCGATCCCCTCGGTCTGGCGGTACTCACCGCCCAGACGCATGCTCGCCGTCATCTTCGGGCCGGCGGCGTAGTCGAAGCCGGCCATCAGGAAGTCGGAGTGCTTGTTATTGGTCGAGGCGTTGTTGCTGTAGTCGACGTCCTGGTGGCGGTACTCGCCCGCCAGCTTCACGTCCGGCAGCATGGCGAAGTCGGCCTCGGCGCCGTAGAGGTTCTCGAATCGGTTGAGCTGGAAGCCAAGCGCCGCGTTCGTGTAGTCGTAGTACACGCTGCGCGCCTTGAGGACCAAGCCGAGCTTCTCCGTGGGCGTGAACGAGAACCGCCCGTTGAACTCGTTGCTCTGGAGCGTCTGGTCCGAATTGACGGCCACGCCGTTCAGGAGCGCCTCAGGGTTCTGGTTGTACGAATAGTCGTCGCTCAGGTCCAGGGTCGAGGTCTTGGAGAAGGCATGGGCCAAACGCGCGTCGATCGCCTGGCTGTACACGGTCTTGCTGCCGGGCCGGTTGTCGAAATAATCAAGCGTCGGGTGGAAAGAGGCCGAGAAGAAGGTCTGGTCGGTGACGGAGGTGTTCCAGGTCACCTTCGGCGACACTTCGTAGACGACGCTGCTGATCGCACCCGTGGCCGCCCCGAAGATATTGCTGTTATAGGTGATGCCTGCCTCCAGAGACAGCGTGAGGTCCTTGCCCTGCTCCTGGTCGGGAATGGGCGCGTAGACGCCCCGCGCAGCCGCGCAGAGGCACAGGGACGAACCCAGGGTGATGGCTCGCGAAAGTCTCATTAGTAGCCGCCGGAAATCGACCGCCACGCTGCCATTTTGTTAATTACTGGCAAGACCAAATAGTTAAGCGACGGCAAATCGTGACATCCCTATCGTCCCGAGGACAATGATGAATTGAAGAGGACATAGAGGTCCTCGGTGACCTTGCGGGGGGCCGAAAGGGGGAATTCCCGGGGAAATGTCCCCGTCAGGAGGCCTCCATAGACCTCTCCCCACTCCCCTATCCTGGGTATCGCGGCCGTCAGGAACCCAGGGGTCTTGGGCTTGGCGTTCAGGTCCGAAAAGAAGGGGCGGTCGAGCGTCTTCGGCGTCAGCAGCAGCTCGCCGGTCGGCTGCTCGACCTGGACGGCGTAGAAGTCCCGCAGCGTGGCGGGCTGCGCCCAAACCCTCGTCTGGCCATACCAGGCGAGGCCCGCCGGGACGTCGGCCATGAGCCCGAAGCGCCCCGCGGCGTCCGACGCGTCGAGTTGGCGCCGCATCCCCTGCATCAGCTGGGGAAAATACGGGGGGTACTGGAAATGGAGCCAGTGGGGATCCAGGGCGTCATGGGCCAGCGGGAGGGCCTGGAGCGTGAGGAGAGCGCCCGCGCAGAGGCGCGGCCAGGCCCCCAGCACGGCATTGCTCGAGAGAAGGACGAAGAAGAACCCCGCCCCGAAGACGATGACGAGCGGAGAAAGCCAGGCGACCGCCTGGCGCTCGCTCTCGCCGGAGTTGAACGTGGCCTGGGATCCCACCAGGGCGAGGAGCGACACCACGAAGAGCCACCGCAGCCGGTTGACGGGCCCCGACTTGAAGACATAGAGCCAACCCGCCGCGAAGAACGCGGCGAACCACATCGAACCGCCGGACCACGCGCGCGACCTGAGCGTCTCCTGGATCGTGGTCAGGACCTTGTTTGAGAGCTTGTTGAGCTCGATGGGCGGAAGCCTGGCGGAGAGCGTCGCGCGGACGACCGACGGCTCCGCGGTCGAGTCCCCGGCCTTGAGGGCGATGTTCTGCAGGGCGAGGCCGGTGGGCAGCCCCGTGACCGATAGGTTGCGCGCCACCCAGGGCGCAGCAACGAGCGCAAACCCTCCCAGGAGCAGGCACAGCGCCCGCCCCCGGCCGGCGTTTGCGAACCGCAGGGCGATCCCCGCGCCGGCCACGACGATGAGGATCCCCGAGGAGTACTCGGTGAGAAAGAGCAGCCCGCAGAGCACCCCCAGGGCGACCGCTGCGGGCGCCGCACTCCGCAGGTCGGCCGCGGACTCGACCCTCCACCATGCCTGGAATGCCCCCAGGGACAGCACCATCATGAGCGCGGTGCCGTTCACCGCGACGACCTGCTGCCACACCGGCACCGAGACGAAGAGGCCCAGCGCGGCGAGCCAGCCCGCGGGAGCGCTGAAGAGCCTGCGGGCCAGGTCGAACGCCAGCCAGAGCGCGAGCCCGAAGAGGACGAGGTTCAGGGTGAGGAGCAGGTAGTCGGCGCCGTAGCCGTACGGCGGCGCCGGGGCCGCGGCGAAGAGGGCGGCCCTCGCCGAGTGGGGCAGGAGGCGAAGCGCCGCGGCGATCACGACCGAATAGAGCGGGGCCTGGTACACCTCGGGATAGGGGGTCGCCGGGTCGAAGCGCACCCCGCGCAGGCCCAGGTAGGCCGCCGCCTGGGGGTAGTTGACGTTGGTCGTGAACCCCCGGCCCTCGGCAAGCTGCCTGGCCATGTCGGCCTGGACAAGCGTCGCCTCGCTCGCCGCGCCGTGGAACTGCCTCCACGAGACGACCAGCGAGACCCCCAGCCCGCAGAAGAGGAGCGCCCCCATGAGTATCCACCTCGCGCCGCCGCCCACCTCAAGCCAGTGGATCAGTTCCTGCGTCGTGCGCGGGCGGGCGGTCATCTGTCGACCACGTCCAGCTCGGGCCACTGCGCCAGCTTGCGGTGGAGGGTGCGCCGGCTGATGCCCATCATCTCCGCGGCCTTCGTCCTGTTGCCCCTGGACTTGATGAGGGCCTCCTTGAGGATGCGCTTCTCGTTCTGCTCGACCGAGAGCGTCTGCGGGGAGTCGCCGGCAGCCGCTCCGGCCGGGGAGGCGGGAGCACCGCGGAACCGCGGGTCCAGGTCGAATTCGCTCACCTTGCCGCCCTTGTGGAGCACCACCACGTTCTCGCAGAAGTTTCGCAGCTCGCGGATGTTCCCCGGCCAGGAATAGGCCTGGAGCGTCTTGAGCGCGCCGGGCTCCAGCTCGAGCGGGGGGACCCCGTTCTCGTCCGAGTAGACCTTGATGAAATGGGCGATCAGCGCCGGGATGTCCTCGGGCCTCTTGCGCAGGGGGGGCATCACGAAGCGAACGACGTCGAGCCGGAAGTAGAGGTCCTCCCGGAACTTCCCCTCGCGCACGAGCTGCTCGAGGTTGCGGTTGGTCGCCGTCACGAGGCGCACGTCAAGCTCGATGGTCTTCGACCCGCCCACGCGGTCGATCGCCTTGGTCTCAAGGAAGCGCAGCAGCTTGACCTGGATCGCCCCGGAAATCTCGCCGATCTCATCCAGGAAGAGCGTGCCCCCGTCGGCCGACTCAAACCGGCCGATGCGCCGCTCGGTCGCCCCGGTGAACGAGCCCTTCTCGTGCCCGAAGAGCTCGCTCTCAAGCAGGCTCTCGGAGAGGGAGGCGCAGTGCACGGCGATGAAGGGGCCCCTCGCCCGGGGGCTCGACTGGTGGATCGCCTGAGCGATCAGCTCCTTGCCCGTGCCCGACTCGCCCTCGATCAGGATCGTCGTCTTCGACTGGGCGACCTTCTTCATCCGCTCGATGACGTCCTTCAGGAGCGGCGACTCACCGACGATCGCCTTCAGGTCGAACTTCTCGTCGAGGCGCTCGTGGAGTTGCTGGACCTCTACCTCGAGGCTCTTCGCCTTCAGGGCCCGGCGTATCAGGACGTCCAGCCGCTCGATGTTGACCGGCTTCGTGAGGAAGTCGACCGCGCCCCTGCGCATCGCCTCGACGGCGGTGTCGATGCTGCCGTAGGCCGTCATCATGAGGACCGCGGGCCTGTTCCCCAGGGCGAGGGCCCGGTCGATCACCTTCAGGCCCGACTTTCCCGGCATCCTCAGGTCCGTGATGATCACGTCGAAGGGCTGGGAGTCCATCAGGTTGAAGGCCTCGTCGGCGCTCGCCGCCAGGGTCACGTCATAGTTCTCCGCGAGCGCCTGCTTCAATCCCTCGCGGGTGTGCTTTTCATCGTCGACGATGAGGACGCTGGGAGCCATGGAAGCATTCCAAGCGACCCGCACGGGTGGTCAAGCCCGGGCCGCGCCCGGCAAACCTAGTGCGAAGGGGCGTCCGCGGGTTTCGGGGGGCTTCCCAGACGCTGCGCGACCGGGGCGAGGCGGCTCAAAAGCAGGCTCGGAGGCGGGGCGCTGTCCACCAGCTCGATCACCTTTTCCCTGCGAACCCTGAGGAAATCCTTCACCTTCTCGCGCTGGGCATCGTCAAGCTTGAGGTCGGTCGTCATCCGCTCGAGCGTCAGCGGGATCACGATGAAATAGGCCAGCGTGCGGAAGGGGCGCTGAAGGAGGTCGCCGATCTCGTCGTCAGAGAGGGGCTTGTCGTTTGCGCCGATCTCGGGAGGCGGCCCGAACCCGCGGTGGGCCTTGAACCGCTTCTGGTACGCCTCCTTCTGCTCCGGCGTCAGGATGGGCTCTATGTCCCTGTCGAACTCGGCGTAGATCCCGGTGATCCGCTCCCGGAAGGCGTCCATCTGCGGGCGCAGCTTCTCGATCTGCTCCGCGAGCTGGGCCCGGTTCACCGGGGGCGCGGCCTTCTGCGAGGGCTGGGGCTTGGCGCCGAACTCGCCCATGAACTGGCCCGGGGGCGGCGGGAAGGGCCGGTGGCGTTCGGACCACCGGCCGGCCAGGAAACCAGTCGCGAACACCGCAAGCGTGAGGAGGGCTGCGAGGACGCGGTCCCTCATAGGCCCTGGTCGACGTCGCTCGCCTGCGCCGCGATCTCGCTCCAGCCCGCGAGGCTGCTCGCATCCTCGTCGCCGGACGCCCGGGAGTGGAAAAGGAGGACCGTCACGAGGCAGAGGGCGGCCGTCGCCGCGCACATGGCGAAATGGGCCACCAGCAGCGGGGAGGCGTTGGCGCGCGCGGCGCGAAGGACGCGGTCGGCAAATCCGGGAGTGATCCGGGACGCGGCGTGCTCCCGCAGCTGCATCCATGCTTGGTCTTCAGTCTTCATTGCTTTGGTAGTGTTCTCGGAGTTGCTCGCGGGCGCGGTGGAGTCGGGCCTTCACCGCCGCGACGCTGGTTTTGAAAGTGGAAGCGATCTCGGCGTGGCTGCGGCCCTCCTGGACGAGCGCGAGCAGGGCGCGGTCCTTGGGTCGGATCTGTGAAAGCGCGTGGCGGAGGGCGTCGAGCTCCTCGGTGTCGACGGACCCGGCCGGCTCGGGCACGTTCTCGTGCTCAGGCGCGAAGGGCGTGAAGATCCTGCGCAGCTTCTGGCGCCGGAGGTGGTCGATGCAGGTGTTGCGGGCAAGCCGGAAGAGCCATGACTCGAACTGATCGGGGGCGTTGAGGCGCGCGACGGCCCGGGCCATCTTGATGAAGACCATCTGGGAGAGGTCCTCGACCGAGTCGCTGCGTCCCGTGATGGCATAGACGAACCCGGCGACGCGTCGCTGATACGAGACGATGAGGTCGCGCATCGCGGATTCGTCGCCGCGCTGCGCCCGGCGAACTCGTTCGCCGAGCGTGGTCGTGGGGCTATCGTCCATGCATATTGCATCGCACTATGTCCGACCTGACGCAGGTTGGGCCGGAAAGATGCGCTTTTTCAATTGGCGCAATATCGTGGCACATGCAATCATCGAGGCTTGTCAGAGTTCACCCGGCCCGTTTCCAGCGTCAATCCCCATCCAAGCCCCAGCCCATGCTTCATAAAACATATCCGGCCAACCGCTTAGCGCTGGCCGTCGCCCTCACGTGCACCGCCGCGATGCTCGGCGCCTCCGGGTGCATGCACCCCGTCGACGACGAGCTCACCACCGCGGTCGTCACCGGGGAGCGCCCGGTCGCGATGGAGGGCAGCTCGCCCTTCTTCGGGGGCAAGCTCACGGCCAAGGTCACGGTGAGCCGCGGCATCGGGCACGGCCTCAAGCGCGGCCGCGGCGACAGGGACAAGACCTACAGGGACTACGCCGACAACTCCGACAAGGCGATCCTTGGAAGCCCGCTCCCCCCGGTCACCCTCCACCTCTCGCTCACCAACAACGGCGCGGAGCCGGTCACGGTCACCCTGGTCGACTTCATCTCGGAATTGGGGAACTTTGCGATCGAACCCGACACGCTCACGATCCCGGCTGGCCAGTCGGCCGAGCCCACGGCGATGGTCTCGCAGCTCGGGGTCAGCTCCGACGAGATCCCGTTCAAGGTCACGCTCGTGCTCGGCAAGGTGAAGGAGTCGGGGACGGTCCTGGCAAAGATCCTCCACCCCGACGCCTCGGCGCCCGCGGCTAAGTAGCGGGCACCTCGCCGCCGGAGAGCATCCGCACGCGGCGGTCCTTGCGGGGGAACTGGAGCGTGATGATCGTTCCCATCCCCTCGCGGCTCTCGATGCCGACCTGCCCGCCGTGCGCGCGCATGATCCGCTTCACGATCATCAGCCCCAGCCCGTGCCCGCCCGCCTTCGTCGTGTAGTAGGGCTGGAACAGCTTGACCAGGTCCTCGTGCCGGATCCCCGAGCCGCTGTCGCCGAAAAGCAGGTAGACCGAGTCGTCGTCGGCCCTGGACTTGATCTTGAGCTTACCGCCGGGCTGCATCGCCTCCATGGCGTTCTTCGTGATGTTGAAGAACACCTGCTTGAGCTGGTTGCGGTCCGCCATGACCGTCGGGAGCGACGCGGGCGTCTCGGCCTCCACGGCCACGCCCCGGTCCGCAAACTCGCTCTTCTGGAACTTGAGCACCTCGGCCAGGACGTCCGTAAGGCTCGTCTCCGCGAGGTCGGGGGGCATCGGGCGGATGGCCTCCAGGAAGTGCGTGATGATCCCGTCGAGCCTCTGGACCTCCTCGCGGCAGACGCCGACCGAATCGGAGATCGACTCCGCCTCGGGCGAGCGCCCGAGCTTCTTCAGCTTTCGGTCGATCAGCTGCAGGTGGATCGTGAGCGAGTTGAGCGGGTTGCCGAGCTCGTGGGCCACGCCCGCCGCAAGGAGCAGGATTGAGGACGTCCTCTCGTCCTCGATGCGCTGCTCCGTCGTCAGCTTGTCGCGCGTGACATCCGAGAGGATGACGGCGAACCGGCGCTCCCCGCCGCGGTCGTCACCGGGGATCGGGACCATGTAGAGGCGGACCGTCCGCGGCTCGGGGTACGAGAGCTCGAACTCCCGGGTCACAAACGGGCCCGCATTGCCCGTGCCGTCGCCCATGGAGGGCCTCAGGCCCGGCACCAGCCGCCAGAGCGTCTGGCCCGCGAGCGCCTCGCCGCTCGTCCCGATCAAACGCTGAGCCGCGTCGTTCGCGTACTCGATCACCCCGTCGGAGAGTATCACCAGGACGCCCTCCTGCAGCGTCTTGAAGATCTGCTCGAAGAGCGTCCGCTCCTTGGCGAGGCGCTGTACCAGGTTCGCCAGGTTCACGGCGTCGAGCGTGTCGAGCCGGCCCATCACGCGGTCCAGCGGGGTGTATTTCTTGCCTGCCATCTGGCTCCGTTTGTGCCCGCGCGGCGCCCGCGGGTCAACGGCCGGGAAGAAAATCCATCTGGTTCGGATCCGGCCTCTGGGCGAGGAGCTTGCGCAGGAACATCTCCCGGTGGATCGGGCAGCGCCCGAGCCGCACGACCGCCTCCCGGTGGTCCTCGGTGCCGTAGCCCTTGTGCTTGGCGAAGCCGTAGCCCGGGTGGACCCTGTCGAGCTCGGCCATCATCCGGTCCCTGGTGACCTTGGCGATGATCGACCCCATCGCGATGCACAGCGACCTGGCGTCGCCGTTCACGATCGCCGTGTGCGGGTAGGGAAATCCCCGGAGGGGAAGCCCGTCCACGAGGACGCGGCATGAGACCACCGGGACGAAGGACTCCCGCTCCTGGACTGAGGAGAAGAGGTCTGGCTCCTCGGTCCGTCGGAACGCCTCGACCGGGTAGATGCCCTCCATGGCGCGACGCATCGCGAGCTTCGTCGCCCCGAGTATGTTGTGCTGCTCGATCTCCTCGACGCTCGCCGAGCCGTAGTGCGCGTGGATCTGCCCCTGCGCCGCCAGGGCCTCGAACTCCGCCCAGAGCGACTCCCGCTCCGCCGCCGAGAGCTGCTTCGAGTCGTTCACGCGGCCGGACTTCGAGGTCGCCCAGCGCCCCTCAAGGAACCCGCGCGTGACCAGGACCGCGCCCGCGACGACGGGGCCCGCGAGCGCGCCGCGGCCCACCTCGTCCATGCCGATCAGGCTCTCGAAACCCTCGATCTTCTTCAGGTCAAAGCTGCGGAGCTGGCGACGCTTCGGCATCGGGCGACCCAGGGCCTCCTCACCCACCCCACTCGACGCGCTCCTTGGGCTCCTTGAGCGGGAGCTCGTCGAGCTTGCCCGCGGCGCTGACGACCTCGTAAGAGGTCCGGAAGTGGAGCTTGGCGAAGTTGCCGAGGGAGCGGGCACCAAACTTCTGGATGATCTGCGACGCCTGCTCCTTGGCGAGCGCCCCCGCGCCCTTCTGAAGCGGGCCGCCGAACTCCTTCGAGAGGTGGTGCATCTGGCGGACGAACTCGGCCCTCGCGACGACGGAGGCCGCGGCGACGACCGGGTCCTCCTCCGCCTTCGTGCGCATCTGCAGGTCGAAGTCCTTGACGCCCATCTTCGCCAGCTCGCGCTGGACGAGCGGCTGCTTGCTGAACTGGTCCAGGAGGCCGCGCGGCGCCTTCTTGCGGGTGAGCGCCTGCGCAAGGGCCGTGGCGTGCTGCCAGGCGAGGAGCCGGTTCAGGTTCGCGTGGGGCCTGTCCATGAGCAGGTTGTACTTCGGCATCCCGCAGAAGCAGGTTGCTACCGCGACCCCGTGCGTCTCGCGGATCATCTTGTCGAGCTTGATGATCTGGGCCTCCGCGATCTTCTTGGAATCCTTCACCCCGGCCTTGATCCAGCCCTCGATCGCCGACTTGTCCGCAATCACGGTCGCCGCGATCACCGGCCCGAACAGGTCGCCCTTGCCGCTCTCGTCGAGGCCCGCGTGCAGCTCGAACCAGTCGGGATGAAGGACCTCGTCGTAGCCGAGCTTCGGCGCCATCGTGATCTCGGGCTCGAGCGTCATCGTGACGAACTCCTCCGTGCCCTTTCCCGCTACGACCAGTTTCCCGCTCTCATAGGCGGTCACGTTGCAGTCACGGCCCTTGAAGGCGTACCGCGCATAGGCGACATCGAACGACTCCCATCCCTTGCCGCTCAGGATCGAGCGGAGCTTGTCCATCTGGGCGTCGTCGAGCTTGAGCGAGTACGTGCTCAGCTTCTTGGGTTTTTCCTCGTCGTCCTGTCCGCGCTTGGGCATGAGGGACCCATAGTCACAAATTTGACGCCAATGACACGCAAAACTTCCGCCCGGGACGCCCTCGTGGCCCGCCGGGCGGCCTTCCAGGGCGCGCTCCTGGATTGGTACCGGGCCTCCCGCAGGCGGATGCCGTGGCGCGAGGCGCCGTCGCCGTACTCGACCGTCGTCAGCGAGTTCATGCTCCAGCAGACCCAGGTGGCGACGGTCCTCCCCTACTTTGCGCGCTGGATGGCGGCGCTCCCGGACTTTGCGTCGCTGGCCGCGGCCGGCGAGGAGACCGTGCTCAAGCTCTGGGAGGGCCTCGGCTATTACTCGCGCGCCCGCAACCTGCACGGGCTCGCAAAGCGGGTCGCCGGGAAAAATCTCCCGAGGGACGCCGCCGGCTGGCGCGAGCTCCCCGGGGTCGGCCCCTACACCGCGGCCGCCGTCGCCAGCATCGCCTTCGGCGAGGCGGTTGCGTGCGTCGACGGGAACGTGGTGCGGATCCTCTCCAGGCTGACCCGCGACGGCACGGCATACCGGGACAGCGCGTCGGCCTCCAAGGCGTTCGCCCCCCTGGCCCAGGAGATCGTCAACGCAGCAACCCCGGGCGACCACAACCAGGCCATGATGGAGCTCGGCGCGACGGTGTGCTTCCGACGGGGCCCCACGTGCCTGGTGTGCCCCGTGCGCGGATTCTGCGCGGCAGCGGGCGCGGGGGACCCGGAATCCTATCCCAGGCTCGCGGCAAGGGCGACCGAACGACGCCTGGTCGTGCGGGTGTGGTGCGAGCGCTCCGGAAAGGTGCTCCTGCACAGGAACGCCGCGGGGGCCCGACGGCTCGCGGGCCTGCACGAGCTACCCACGGCCGAGCAGGCCGGAATCGACGCCATCGCGGCCTCGGGGGGCACCCTCCTCTCGAGGAAGACCCGCGGGATCACCCGCTACCGGATCGAGGAGTCCATCCACCTTTCGCAGCCCCCCAAGGGGAGGCTGCGGCCGGGCCTCGTCTGGGTTCGCCTCGGGGACCTTCCCGCCATCTCCCTCTCGGGCCCCCACCGCAAGTGGACGACCCAGGTGCTGTCCGAGCGAACGCGGTAGCGCCGGGCCAA
>Ga0265336_10000523_pt1 | contig 22159 bp, 23 predicted proteins | sample 42119metaG_FD_193583 | JGI IMG/M metagenome (GOLD analysis project Ga0265336, IMG submission 193583) | Rhizosphere microbial communities from Carex aquatilis grown in University of Washington, Seatle, WA, United States - 4-21-19 metaG | ecosystem: Host-associated > Plants > Roots > Rhizosphere...
TTGATGCGCGGAGAGCAAGAACTATTGTTGTTATCGATTATAAATATGGAGCAGGAATCCCCGTTTCGCCTGTCAAGAACGAACAGCTCATGTTTTATGGAGCTTTGGCCTTGGAGTCTCTTCTGCCAGCATATGATGGGCTATTTGTCGGGGATGTCACATTCGGGATATTCCAGCCTCGTGGGGTTGATACGGGCTGGAAGGATTGGTCTATACCCGGCGAAGATTTATTTGAATTCAAAAATACGATATATCAACGCGTTGAGAATATTAAAGCCGGTGACACTTCCTTAAAAGCCGGTGAGCATTGTCGCTTCTGTGAAGCCAAACCAGTTTGTCCAACGTATTTCAAAGAATACATTGAGCCATTGGTTCCAAGGACACCGATTGAGCGGCTAACCAATGCACAAATCCATGACATCTACAAAAAATCTGAAAACCTGAGCAGCTACATTAAGCAGCTTGGGGAGTACATCAAGACTCAATGCGTGGCTTTCGGTTCGTTCGAGAGCTACGTGGTGGGAACTGGAAAGGGTCAAACCAGTTGGTTAAACCCAATTCAGATACAGGCGGCTTTTCCGCAAAGTAAATACCCTGGAATGTACAAAACGGAACTCAAGACGCCAAAGCAAACACTGGAACTGTACCCCAATCTTAAACAAGAACTGGAAGGGCAGTACAAACAAATCGAATACCCGAAGCTAATAACGAACGAAACACCTGACTATACAGATATGTTAGACGATGAATAGTATGGAGAACGATACCATGACTGATGAAAGAGTAAAAGAGTCTATTATTTTACCAGTAGCACGTTGCGGATTCCCGAAGCTAAACCCTTCAAATCCTCCTTTACAAGGTATTGAACCCAATAAGCGTAAGAGATGGTCAATCAACGTTTATTTTGACCCCACTGCAAAAACCACTCTTCTTTTGAAAGAAAAACTTCAAGAGGCTGCGCAGAAGTTTGAGGAGCTGCACGGATATGAACCGGCTAAGGTTCCTAAGCTGAAAAGAATGGGAGAGTACGCCAACAAAACAAAAACGAAGCTCACGCACCCATCGCTTATCGGAATGGTAACCCTGGATTTAGGGACTAATGCCGAAAAGAAAGAAGGCGGCATGCATCCACCCCCAGCTATCGTGGGGGCAGATCGTGAACCCGTTCCGCATAGCGACATCTACCCTGGTTGTTATGTCCGAGTAATCGCCTTACTGGATGAATACAAGGTTATGAACGGACAAAGCCTTGTCGCACACGGGCTAGCCTTTCAGCTCAAAGTGGTTCAATTCATCAAAGATGGTGAACGGATGGGCGGCGATACCACTGATTATCTGGCCTACCTGGATGATGTTGAAGATGACGAAGAGAATGACGCGGTAGGTCGCGTAATCGCACGTAAAAAGGCTAAAGCCCTAGTTTCAGACGACGAATTTTAGGGAACCGCGCTATGCTTTGGTATACGATGGATTTCGAGACAAAGAGCCGTGTAGACCTTTTTGGAGAAGGTTTAGACAACTATGTTTCGTGTCCAGACTTTGACGCCATTGCATTAGCAGTCCTAGATAGACAGACGGGCGAACGCGTAAAAGGCACAGTCTACGGAGATTGCCCGCTGTCTGTTGAGGATATTCTCTATCCATTGCTTGAAGATCCTGAAGCCAATTTCATTGCGCACAACGCAACTTTTGAATACGTTGTGTGCTGTCATCTTGCAAAGAAGTGGGGCTTACCTGAACCGGCGCTTGAACGTTTTTGGTGTTCAAGCTTACCTGGTTCTGCCATTGGCCTTCCAGTCTCTTTGGATAAACAAGCCAATGCAGTCCTAGGTTTGAACAAAGTTGAAGAGGGAAAATCCCTTATCAGGCTATTCTGCGTACCCAGTAAAGACGGAACCTTTAATACACCACATACTCATCCTGAGAAGTGGGCCGAGTTCCTTTACTACATGGAGACAGACGTTGATCTCGCCGATGAATTGTGGGACGCCTGCCCCGGCATGACGGATGAGATACGTCAATTCTGGTTAGCCACTGTTCGTATGAACCTTCGCGGTTACGAAGTCGATATGGAAGTGGTGAATCAGGTCTTACACGATGTCGATATCATCAAAGCAGACGCCGAAGCGGTAACCAAATCGATTACTAATGGGCTTGTCTCAAAACCCACCCAGCGCAAAAAGCTTTTAGACTTTATAAATTCTCGCGGACTGGAAGGCAGTTCATTGACCTCCAAGCAGGTCATGAAATGGATCGAGGATGAATCTACCCCTGACGATATAAAAGACCTGCTAGCGGCTCGGCTGTCGGTTGCTAAATCAACCTTTGGAAAATATCTTGCCTTTCGTCGGTACGTGTCGGCAGATGGTCGGAGTCGCCACAGCTTTTGGGCTTCAGGGACTCACACAGGGCGCCTGGCAGGAAAAGGAGTACAGCCGCAGAACATCACCTACGACAAGCTAGGACGATTCCCTTCTGCGGCCAAACTCCTCGTAACTTACAAAGCTAGAACATGGCCGGATCATTACGACAAAGCGGAAGCTTTGGTATGTATGACCCGTGCGGTAATCAAGTCCCCATTTGGGATGATGTTCTACATCGTTGACTATTCCTCCATCGAAGCAAGAATCCAATGCTGGTTAGCTAATGTTCAGTGGGCTTTGAGAAAGTATGAGCGCAATGAAGATTTATATAAGCCAATGGCGGCTGTTATCTTTGGGATCAAGGTTGAGGATGTTACGAAAGAACTTCGTAATGGGTACGGCAAAATCACAGTCCTTGGTTGCGGCTATGGGATGGGACCAAACAAATTCAGCGTCCAGTATTCTATGGATATCGATGAAGCAAAGCGTTGCGTCTATGCATACCGTAATACATATTCGGAGATTAAAACTTACTGGACACTTCTCGAAGATGCGTTTAAAGCGTGTCTGTTGATGAACCGTAAAACCAAAGCGCAAGCCAACAAAGCCGCAAATGGTATGGAAGCCCCCATCGTAAGATTCAGACCTGAAACGGTCGGCGGTGTTCACTATATCGTCTGTACTCCTCCCGGTAATAGAGACATTTGGTACAGAGAACCCAAGCTTTCAGCCGATGGTGAGTTATCCTACGAACGCAAAACCGGAAAGACGACTTTTAGAATGAAGTTATGGGGCGGTATTCTCTTCGAGAACATCTGCCAGAACATAGCGGGGGTTATCATTGGGCGGGGAATGCTTAAAGTTGAAACGCTCTTCGCTGATCCTGTCTTGCAAATCCATGATGAGCTTGTCTGCGAAGTTAAGCCATGTATAGACGTACAGGTACTTGATAACGCAATGGTAGACATTCACGGTTTCCCAGGTTTGCCTTTAGCTGTAGAGTCCTATTTAGCAACGAGGTTCAGTAAATAGTGGTTATTAGGAGAGTGTGACATGACTATTCAGCATATTATTGCTTGCGATCCCGGCGCTAAAGGGGGCTTTGCAGTATTTAAGCTAGACGGATCAGACGGCCCTGAATTTATAGGGGCGTATAAAACGCAAGATTGGCGCGATCTGGTGAATGATGAGTACCCAAACGCAATCGGTATCTTTGAAGCCAATCACGGTATAGCGAGACAGAGTGCGGGAACCAGTTATACCCAAGGTTATAACACTGGTAATGACCACAGATTGCTTGAATTACTATGCGACAAAGTTATAAAAGTCATTCCTCAAAAGTGGATGCGCATTTTGGGCGTTCCGGTAGGGATGGAGAAGGACGCCCGCAAACACTGGATTCAAGATAAAGCCCAGAAAATCGTTAATATGGAACTGCCGCTCTGGGCTTCTGATGCGGTAGCCATTGGTTTATCGTACATAAAGGAGACTAAAAACAATGAGTGATCCAATTTCTACCTTCGTTAGTTTGTTCCACCATCACCATTTGCAAGGGCCTTCCCCTGCATTGAGTGCTTCTTTTTCAAACTTTGCTGACCATCTTAATGCTTCATTGCCAGACAATGAGCAAAAGAAGATTGCTTTGCAAAAACTGTTAGAAGCCAAAGATGCCGCTGCAAAGGCTTTGGCAATTGTAGTGCCAGTCGAACCAACCCCGGTAAATCCAGTTCCTACCGCTCCGGTTCAGCCTCTTCCCCAAGAGACTCAAACCCAAGAGCAAGCTCCCGCTCAGCCTGTCGACCCTGCAACAGTACCGGCTGAGACTCAGGAAGCCCCAGCACCCGCAGCCGGTTAGTACATTCCGGCTAGTACATTGAAGTAGAGAAGGAAACTAAATCATGACCGACGCATTGAGCAGCACGGCTGCTATTTTTCGCGACTTCTACAATAAAGTCTATGTCCTTCTACCTGAAGGTTCCTTCAAAGAAGACGCATTGACCAAAGTGTTAGAAGCAAAAGAAAGTGCGCTTCAGGCTTTTAGTGGTGTAACACCTCCTATGACTGAAGCCCCTACCGAAACTGAAGCTAGCCCAGCTACTTAAAAGCTGGTATACTTTTAGTATTCGCTTTCCACTTCACGCATAACGCCTTCGGATTTTTTATTCGGGGGCGTTAGTTTTTGGCCAAAAGAAAACCCTTGTCGGGGTCAATCAACAAGGGCTAATTGTACTGTCTTATCGATTTGGCTTGGGGTTACTTGAACAGAAACATGTGAATGCCGCCAAAGGTTCTCAGAAAGTCGTATCCTTTTTTAGCAAGCGCCACGGGACATCCGTCGTCAATACTGACATCTTCCCAGATAATATCAGCCTCTTGCCGTTCCCACTTATACGCAATGACAGGCTCCCATTGAAGCGTCTTGGTATTATAGAACTGATACCAGCCGTAGGGTAGAAAACCATTACGATATTTGATCGCCCAATAAAGCATGTCGTGGATTTTACCAGAGCGTGTGAAATAGGGTGCATTTTTGTCAAAGCCCAGCTTCTTTGCTAGCCATCCAAGAATGCCACTGTCAGGGATGGATGAGTAATCCGTTACTTCTCCCTCTGGGATCACAAGTCGCTCTTGCACGTTCCCACGTTCAAACTTAGTGATGGCAGGTTCCATCGTCATGTGTTCTTCGCCGCCTAGATTACCATCAGGGTTGGGGGCTGACATTCGTAGAATCCTCCGGCGATTTAGTCTTGGTAATCTTGACTTTGATGGGGTAGTAAGTATCGTAAGGGTCGCAATGATTGTATTTTTCACACATCTCAACGGCTGTAGTGAACTTCTGAGTTTCCAATGCGTTGAATTTACCACCGACCCAAGCGGCAATACCAATAGCTGCACTCACAATATCCGCTACAGGAAAGCTCATGAGATATAAAACCTCCTCTTTGGGCCCCAGTCTGCGTGTGTCCAGGTGGGGGCAAGTTCCAGGCCACCGTTCCAATCCGCAAGGATTTCTTGCACTTGATGCGGCGTTAATCCATCAACTACAAAGTCTGCGGCCATTCCGTACAAATGGTAGCTTCCGTTACCTGGTTCAAAAGGTTTGTTAGGATCGGGCATTGCGCCCCCAACTTCCCGGTTATGCTCAAGTGTTCTGAAGCCGGAGGTAATGATTATCGGTTTATCGCCACACCGCTTACGAATATTTTCTAGCATTCCTGCGGTTTTTATAAGGTTTGCAAGAATATCAACGGCTAAACCGTCTTTACTTCCTTCATGAAGGAATTCAGATAGTTTAAAGTTCGGTGTCAGCTTGGCATCTACATTAATCATTTCGCTTTAGCCACTCTGTTTACGACCACTACATCCTCAAGCTTTCCGCGCAATTGACGGAACTCATCAGTCTGAACATTCACGGCATTAACAATTGGTTGCGCAATGTCAGTACAAATGATTTTATGGAACTCTAAAGCCCCATATACGACTATCCCAGCCAGTATAATTACTGTGCACAGGAACGGATACGACGTAAAGAGCGGTATCAATAACTTAGCCGCGTTTGATAGACTGGTTCCTTCATCCATGAATAGCCGTCCTTATGATGCTGTTGGGGGGTTAAAGTAGGTGATTCTTACCATCCCGCTAGCACCGCTACCGGATACGCCGCTGAGGTTTCCACCTCCACCGCCTCCACCGCCGGGGATTTGACCATTGGCCGCAGTCGTCGCGTGAGCTGAACCATTGCCACCGTGTCCACTTCCGGGGTCCGTTCCACCGCCGTTCGAGCCGCCGTTTCCGCCAACATCGAGTGCAGCTGCTGATCCTGTGTAAGTTCCTAAACCACCTGAATCAGGCGAAGCGCCTCCGCCCCCTCCGGCTTGATTTGTGCCACTGCTTACACCAGCGCCGCCGGTTCCTCCATTTACGGTGAACTGACCTGTTGAACCGGACGCTAAACCTCCGGCTCCTCCGGCTGTACCGGCTGTACCTGATGAACCACCTTTAGCCAAGCAAACACCACCGCGCCATGAGGTATCACCACCTGCGGTTCCAATCCCACCACCGGCTCCGATTGAATATGTGTAAGCGGTTCCGGGGACTAGATAATCATTGCATTTGGCGTAAGCACCAGCGCCTCCGCCTCCGGCTCCATTCGTGCCGTTGGTTCTGCCACCGCCCCCGCCTCCAATACATTCAACTTGAACGACATTGACCCCCGGTGGGCAGACCCAGCTTCCAGAGCCGGATGTGAATTGAACGACGGTTTTAGGTGTCGTTACGATTTGAAGGGCCGCCATCATGCTTGCGATTTCAGTAACTTGCGTCGCACCTTGCAGAGCGGTATATGCATCTGATAACGCAGCGAGAGCATAAGCATCCCAGAATGTATCATCAACGACATACGCTCCGTATTTTTGCAATGCATTAAAGATCGCTAAGCCATACGCGGACGTAATCCCAAGGCTTGCGGCTGTTGTGGCTGTAGGAATCGCTAAATGCGCACCCATCACCAATAACGGCTGTGTCGTATTGCCTGTGTAAATAGACAAGTAGGAAGCGTCTGCAACCCAAGCTGGCATTGTAAAACCGCCCCCGGATTTATGGAGATACTTCTCTGCATAGACGTTAAGGGCGAGAGCATGGGCAATCACACCATTATTCAACTCAGACATAGTGATATATCCACCAGCCGTATAAGAACCGCCGTGAGTAGAGCCTATTGGGGAATTACCTTTGGACGCAATGTATCCGAAGATATCTGTACCGGCTGTAGGTCTAGCGGTTGAATTCAGCCATAACGTCTGATTGACATCCGTATTCATAATGGTGGTCGGACTATTTGACCCATCATCGGGGATGGTTAAGCTATTAGGCATATGGAACGATGGGGTAGGAGCCGCAACAGTTCCTGAAATTCTTGTACCTGAACCCGGAATCCAGACGCTACGCACTGGGTCGGAGTTCGTTGTGTACACGAAATAATTCTGGTCGGGTACCGCCGTATTACCGGCATGTATGCCGGGAGTGGAATCCCCTCCAAGCTGAAATGAGGTATATGTTGAACCGGCTGGGATTGGTAAAAAGAAAGCCGGGTCCCAAGCTGTGTACTGAGTAGGAAGAGTGCCCACGTTGTATGTGAGAGCCACAGGATCAGCATTAGTGGCTACAAAGACTGTACCATCTATTTTTGCCCCGGCCGGTTTCGTTAAGAAGACACCAGAGTTTGGTACTCCAGTATCCAGGTAGAACGGCCATATTGAGGGCATCGACACATTGCCACTAGCGACCTGATAAGTACCCCAAACTTTTGTGTTTCCGATGTATAGCTCATAATGCCCTGCCGTATCTGTGGAGAACATCAGGCCGTAAACTTTATGGCGTTTGCCATTAGTCAGAGTGGGGGCTAGCTGAACCTGAGTAATGGCGGTTCCGACCAGATCGGAAAATTGAATAGGGTGTACTGAATCTGGTAAACCAGTACCATATCCGGTTATGTCTACCATCGTCATATTAAAACCCTCTCTAAGTACCTTTACCTATAAATGCCACGCCGTCAATCTTTGAGCCATCTGGTTTTAATAAATAAACTTCCGAATTAATCACGCCGTTATCCAAGTAGAACGGGTATAAAATTTGAGCCTGAGCTTGACCACCCCCGGTGGGGAAAAACCAGCCGTTGACTTTTTCAGTACCGATGTATAACTCGTAATGGCCTGTGGTATCGGTAGAGAAACCAACGCCATAAACTTGACTGGTCTTATTGGGGTCCGCAGCCAAGACAGTAAGATGGGTAATGCCCGTCCCTACTAAGTCTTGAAACTGATATGGTATGACTGTGGTAGATATACCAAGCCCATACGCATTTATTTGCTTCACGACAAGGTTCTCCAATAGCCATCCGGCAATGAATCAAGTAGATTCGATTGCTGTGTGCTATCCAACGCTGCTAAGGCTTTTGCGCCCAGTATGGGAACCGCAAATTTACCTGATGTACTATCTCGCAATACTGTAGCATATTTTGCGACTCCAAGGGAAGCCGCAATTTCATTCACCAATGACGTGGCTGCGACGAGATCAGTACTCTCGAAAATCAAGTATTTCGGGTCGTACGACCCTCCTCCACTAGGCAACGAACTTCCCTCCGTAGTAAGATGTATCTGACGTTACCTCGTCAGAACTCATGTAGTACGTATAAATCTTGACGCCGTATACCGTAAACTGCCCCGGATTCTGACCATCATCCTGAGCGCCTAGCTGAAACTTAAGAGAGGGTGAGGAATCTCCGAAGTTTTCTGTTGGTATACCAGTGGCCGATATAATTTCTGTACCGTTGTATTCGACATCAGCATTCCCATTAAGGAAGTCTCGTCGAACGATATGCGCAGCCCAATCACTATCGGGATAGGCCGCTCCAGTTATCGGCGAAACTGGATCAGTGTCGAAAGTGACACCATCCGTATAAAACTCATTGCCGCCGATGTTAGATCGTGCATACCCTAATCGGGGGACGCCGACCGTGCCGGACTCAATCCAAGCGACTCGGCCTATAGTATTGAGCGCTGGGGCCGTCACTTTCAGGGCTAAGCTCATGCTAACCCCTTGTAAATTATTTAAGAACGTGGATAGCGCCGTCGTACCAATCCAATCATCAATACCATCAAAGCTGAGAACCGGTCTAGTTGATGTCATATCGGAAGATGTAATCCAGCGAGGAGCTTGTGCCAAAGATGGAGGCGTTAATACAATGCCATTAAGGATATCCCGCCACGCTGTAACAACCGAGAAACCGAGACTCGTATCGACTTCAATAGCTCCGGGGGCATCAGCTTCCCATTGAGCCAGTAATACTTTGGATTGAACGACTTGACCGGCATTTCCGCTGCTACTGTACCCAAAGACTGCATTATTAAATGCATCTGTAACCGTTTGAGAGAAAAGAGTATCGTTTCCTCGACCATCTCTAATGTTTGGCATTATAGGATCCTCACCCAGATAAAGGATACAAACGAGTTCTGTACAATATTGAATGCACTTCCTCCACCAGTATCACTTGTATTACCTGTGAATTGCCCGTTACCTGAACCATTTCCTACGCTTCCGCCTGACAAAGAAAGAAGGTCTGCAACGCCGTGATGGTGCGATGGCATCTCAGCAACCAACTGCGTATGCTTCGATTCTCCAACGACTGATCCAGCCCAGTTAGCCGCCCCAAAGTTAGGACAAGTACTCGTGATAAGCGCACCTGCCTCTAAAATCTGCATAGGGATCCCACCCCGCCAATCGGGGGCTGTAAAGTTTCCGCTTGTCGCACCGGCTGCGGGATTATACCTTCCGGTGTTTGTGCCGCCAATAGTGGTACAAATTCCGTAGAAAGAAGCGTAAGTGGTTTGCGATAGCTGCTGTCCCGTCATCTTAGCCCAGACAACCCCATAATCGTTGGGTAAAGCGTTGGGGTTAATGCTGAAAATTAAATCCCCGATCTGACATCCGCGAGTAGCTTCGACCCACTTCCTATCTACAAACTCTGTTAGCTGAGGCGCTGCTGTTCCAAGGTAAACTGGGCGCTGTTGATACTGAACTTTGCGAACGTCGGTAAACGTACCTGTCCCGCCACCAAGCTGGTTTTCAAGGTTATTTAGTTCGTCAGCTACCGCATCAAAGTTTTGGTCCACTTGTGAAGATGAAATAACCTGACCTGACTGCGGTACGAATTGATTTGGTACGTTAAATGTTCCCATGCTTTACTCCAATCCGTATCTCTTGGGGTTGTTTCCAACTCTCTTCTGTAACCGTTCGGTCCCCGTGTCGTTCTTTTGGCTTGTGTGCGCTTTTTTGATGTATTCATTGAGTATGCGATTGTATTTCTGTGTGTTCCCAGCCCGAAGCGCACGAGCGCCCTGAGCGTCATCTTTGTGATAGTTTTTACCACCACTTACCGTATACGATGGCCTAACAAGAGGAACGCGGAAGTACTTAGCCATATACGCTTTGAGAATGTCATTCTTAATTTTTGAAAGCACTTCAATCTTCTGTTTGTCAGGCAATTGCTTAAAGTTTTCTGAGTCTTTTATTTCACTGACATACGCCGCGTACGCCGGTTTAACTGTGGCTTCCATCTGGTGGCGCTGTTCAAGTGTGAGCGTTGTTTTCTCAAACGATCCGGCATCGTTGAAAGTATCCACCGTCCGAGACATTGGCCCCATAAGGTGGGACGATGAACCCGTAGCCTCGTGTAAAGAGTGCATATAGCTGGCAAAGTTACTATCAGCTTCAACGTGGCCGAGAAGCCCCTTTTGCATTTTCACTTTACCCTCAGAGTCCAGAGCTTTTGGCACCATCTGATCCAAGAAAGGTAACTTGGAAAGGTATTGTTCAGGATAGTTTCTAGGAGCGCGTACTGGCTGAGGAATAATATCAGAACCAGGAAGTTTAAAGCCCACCACATCAGATGCCAATGCGTGTACGGAGGCTTCGGCTGTATGTTCATTGGTTTCAGGGTCCCTTGCTTCTTTCGCTTCAGTGGTGATCCGTGCAAGCCCACTCAATGCATCATTTTGCAAGAACTGAGAGGAGACGCCTTTGATCGTCATGCCTGGATAATGAACGGGGTTATAGCGGGGACTGGCCGGTAAGCCCTTAGCTTTATCCTCACGTCCAGTAGCCGTCATATAAAGCAATGGCATAGCAAACTCATTGAGCCCAAACGTATAGAGTGTTTCATCACCCTCTTGAGTAATGAAGTCTTCGGGGTTTTGAGTTCTCATGTAGCGTTGGAATGCAGTAAGATTGACAGACCCGCGACGACGCCCGGAATCTTCCCGCACTTGAGAGGCGGCTAAACTCTTGTCCCTGGGTGGGATATTGAATGCGCCATGGTAGCCAGCGTAGTACATCATTGGCATTCCGGCTGTGGCTGTCATAGCGAGTCCGACTGTCTGAGCAGCTACCAATTGACCGGCAACGACTCGGTTATACTCTGGGGATTTTGCAAGTGCTTTATCGGCTTCTGAACCCCAGTTCTTTGTGCCAAAGCGGTTACCTTGGGCAAGCTTCAAAAGACCGTTCTTTGTGTTAGCACTTCCTGGTACGCCAATCGCTATCATCCCGACACCTGGGATATTCTCCAGTGGGCGTAACCAGATGTTGCCGATGATGGTTGTGAATGGCACAACCGCAGACCCGGCATTTGAAGATGCTGGATGCTCGGCCCCAGTGTATCCATCAACAACCTTGGTTAAGCCGCCTTTAATCGCCCCGAGCATGTGAGACGTTCCACCCTTGTTGGTGTAGGTGATTTGCTCGGCAGTGTCCAGAGCGATCCGACGCATTCTGCCGTACGCTTCACTATTCACATCCGGTAAAGCACCGTGAGCCCGTTTGTATGTCTCTATCTCTTTTGTAAGGGCATGTCGATAAACGTCCGCAAAAGCGAGCCGATCTCCAGAGCTGAGGATTGCACGGGTGACACCACTCCCGCGTTTGTCAATCTCTTTAATTACCTCTTTAAACTTTCCTTTCCCTTTGTTGTGCAACAAAGAAGGAGGTAAAGAACCAGCGTCAAGTATGTCTCCACTGTGGTTACGAGCCGTGTTTGTCCCGTGTTCAGTGTCAAAGAGAATGTTCTGTAATTCTTGAACCAATGTAATCTCGTGTTTCTGGTAGAAGTCTTTGACTTCGTTGGATATCTTAATGACAAGGCCCCGTTCTCCTTTCCCGCCATATTGAGAAGCGTACATTTTGCTGTACGCAAATTCTCCAAGCTCCCTCAAAGCCGCACCATAGGTGCGATACTTTGCCCACCCTAAGCCCATATCAATATAGTTACGGACTTGAGTAATCTCACGAAGCAGTAAGCCCGTGGTACGGAACGATAGAAACTTGGCATAGAGATGCTGCGCTTGATGGTCATAGATAAAACGCTGCAATAGAGCATGTGCCCTACGCTTTGCTTGAGTCGTAAGGGTAGGATCAGTGCAAGCTGTGATGTATGCCTGTAACTGGGCATAATCTTCGGGACTAATTTTGATAGTTCCCTTAACCTTGTGCATAATGGAATCAAGCACTTGGGGATGAGAAGCATTCAAAAGCTCGTGACCGTGTGCTTCTACAAGCCGATCTAGTAAGGTCTTCTTTGTTCTGGGCGCGGTTGTACGTGCAAGCCCTTGCAGATACCGGCGACGCTCAATAGCTGTCTTTCTTTGCTTGTACGCTTGCTTCTCTTGAGCAGTCATAATAGGCTCAAGCGCGTCATACAGTTCATCCAAAGACTTTCCTTTGTTACGGACGGCTACAGACTCACCCGCTTTTAAACGTTTCTCTAACTTGGCAAAAAGCATTGAACGCGTTTGCCGTCTGACCATATCGTTGAGGTATGCCAACTCTTCAGGCGAGAGAGTAGCCAATGCGTCAGCGCTCAAGTCTTGAATTGCGGTTTTCGCTTCATTCTTTAACCCGAGTTTTAATTTCTGCTGTACGTTGAGCTGTTGCTCCAGTTTGACGAGAGCGCGTAGCGCCTCTTTACGTCTTTGATTCCACTCTTTATCGTAAGCATTCAAGAGCGCTTTACGTTGAGCTTCCATAGCTTCCGCTTGCGTAGGCTGTTTAACTATTTTGGTTTTAAGCTTTAACAGATTTTTCTTGTCTGCTTTCTGCTTTGCGTCCAGTTTCTCAAGCAGCTCCCTTTCGGCTGCGGTGAATTTATAAGGCTTTTTGGTAGAAGCTGGTTTCTTGCCCTGCAAACGCCGACGAATATAGGCTTTTGCTCGCAGCCGTTCTTTAGCAAACTTGCGCGTCTCCTGCTCTTCCACGCTTCTAGCAGTGGTTTTACGAGCTTTAACTTTGAGAGGTTGTGTAGGATCTTCCTCCAAAGCCCGTGCAAGTAGGCGTTTAGTGCTATCATCTTCCTTCACTTTCACCTTCTTTGGGGTCGAGACTTTAGGTTCTTGAGGAGCTTTTCCTCTCTTACTCCCACCAGTACGTTTAAAACGCTTCCCCTCTACCTCTGTATGCCCGATGGTGAATTTAAAAGCGTTAATCAATATATTGAAAAGCTCTGTAAATGAATCTTCAACGAGATTTGTAACCTCTTGAATAGCATCCTCAACGCCTTCAACTGGCTTTCCTTTGTCGAAATCTTGAATCGCAGCATCCAAAAATTCAGCTCTCGCTTTTAAGAGTGGGTTGTTTTGATACTGCTGTAAACCGCGTCCGTGTTCAGACGCAATGTCTTTAGCCTCGTTCATTAACTGGGCTTGATCTTCAGGACTAAAATGCGGAAGATTCTCATCAGCAATCGCAGCTAATCGAACCGCGTTAGCTTCCAATTTTTTACCGTTCTCTTCCAATACCTGAATCCAAGATAAAACCGACTCTGGATGCCCAGCGTCTATAGCCTTTTTAACTTCCTCGTTGGCCTCTTGTTGCATCGCACCGGTCGAAATCATCGGAACAATTTCGCCTGTTTTTTCTCCAGCAAATTGTCGTTCGGTCACCCCACGTTTATAATCACCTTGCATCGGCGTACCGGAAGGCGATTGTTCTGGGGATTTCCCCCCTATTCTGATAAAACCGCCTTCGGCTTTTCGGAAGCTTTTTTCAAACTCTCCGGCCTTCTCGAGAAAAGAACCTACTTTATCGGCGGTATGCGTCAAACTAAGCTGAATGGCTTGTGTGGCGTTTGGTAAAGACTTTGCGATTTGGGGGGCATAATGTATCACCCCTGGTATTGCAGCACCCATAACGGCCCCCAGACCGGGCGTATAATTAAGCTTACTTGCATCCACTTTCCCAGTGAGTGCATACTGATCCATTGCTTGCGTCGCTAAGTCTTGGCCGTAACCCATCGCCGCACCTGTAGCGACGTGGGCCCCCACTCCGTTTCCTACAGACCCAGGAAGGTGAGCCAAAGCGCCTTCATACGCAGCATTAGATAAAGTAGCAACGGCATTGGCGTCCCTGATACGTTTAGCGACTGCCCATTGTCCGGCTTTAAGTGCGGAATCTTGCGCTTCTCTGTTGCGAGTATGCATCGAGAGGCCCCCGGCTGCCGCATTATATGTTCCGTTCGTAGCGCTTGCGCCGATGACATTGGCAATGATCGAAGTGGGTACACGTGTTAATACCTCCGCTTGATTGACTAACGGATCGTAACCGGCGTTCGGCGCGTGAATCCTCTCATCTGGGAATACACCTTTCAAAATTCCAGTAGCAGCCCCACCAACGGCATTACCAAGGCGTTGAACTGGGGAATATACTTGCTCTGGTTTAAGCGGCCCAATGGTAGCTTGCGGCGGTTGAGCTGTTGGCATAACGGCAGGAGGTAACCCAGCTCCATTCAAAAGCTTGGCGATTGTATCCGCTTGGCCCGGAACTGCAAGCGAAGAGAAACCGGCTGTCGGGGTGAGCGCACTCGGAGGGGCGGCTTGTATGTTTACACCACCTTGAAGCATTAGAACCTTACCCTAGAAATCCTTGCCTCACCGTTATTTTCCCGCGCTCTTTTCTGAGCATTGTTTTGAGAAACACCCGAATAACGCGGTTGCTGCTGTTGAAGTGTATTAAGATTCGGGAGCCCGAGCATCGATTGTATCGAAGCGGTTGCCCCACTCTGGGGCATCGTAACAACACTTCCTGAACCAGAGTTTACAGACGCGTCCGGTGAAGGCCCGAACATGGTAGCTCGCTCTTGCGGAGTAATAGGGTTCTGTTGCCCTTCATCGGTAGCGTCAAATTGATTTACGGCAGTGTTTTCATCCATTGAACCAGTTTGCACAGCTAATTTAGTAGCAGCTAATCCCTCTGCCCTTGAATTATCGCATGCTTTAGTAATGGCTGTTGCCGCTTGTCCAATCTCACTACGAGTAGGAGGTTTATCAATACCAAGCATTGAGGCCAAACGTGAACCCGAAGCACTAGCATAATCGTTAAGTGCTTGGCGCTGCTGAGGCGTTCCATTCTGAATGATACCGGCGATAGATGGTTTGTTGGCTTCAACAATGGCTCTTTGATCCGCGTGATAATTATTCTGAGCGTTATTCCATACAGACACTTGGTTAGTATTGCGACCATTGGTTGCATCTGCCGATTGTCCATACTGTGCTATTGTGTACCTCGGATCGGGGGACGACAAAGCTAAATCACGCAAACTAACGCCAGTATGCGGAGGAGCCGCAGGCATTTGAGGGCTATCAGTGTTATCTAACTCACCAGCTAATAAAGAATTAGGCCCATTTGAATAAACTCTATAGGGGGTATTTGGTTGCAACGCTTGCGGCGAAACTGGAATTGGTCCCGTAACTGGCATAGCCATAGGTGCGCCCCCTGCGCTCATAGGAGCGATACCCATTTTTGGAAAAATCTGTTTCCCTGTTCTAGGATCAACTACGGGCATCCCTTTCATAGCTGCGGATATGGGGCCATACATCGCAGCCGCGCTAGGTGGCGAAGCATAGTGCAATTGATTTCCAGTCCCTTCGGCACCAGCGTCATATACGCCTGCCGCTTGCGCCTGCGGTAAACCTGCACTTGTCGCCTGATCCTGGTACATTTGTTGAGCTTTACCCAGCAACGTATTTGCAAGTGAGGGATTCATACCAAAATAAGAACTTGGGTTTTGCATCCCTAGTTCTTGCGCCGCTGTCACATTTCCATGACCTGTATTGTAGCTATTCGCAGCATCTTGACTGTATTCTGTCGGAGAATACCCACCCCAACTAGATATGACCTCTTGTGGTGTCCGTCCGGTTGCTGTCGCTGTCTGAACAACGGCGTTTTGATACGAACGTTGTTCCTGTCTGAGCGTTTCATTACGTGTTTGATCCGCCGATATTCCAGAGAAAAGCCCTTGGAGCCCACCTGCTAAGACTGGCATAATGTTAAACCCATAGCGTGGGTTAGCCATTTGCTGCTGACGGGCATTCATCAAACCGCCAAAAAGACCGGCAAGAGTCTGAACCCAAGGAAGTGAATTACCTTGAGGGGCTTGATTCGATATGATTGGGGGAAGCGTTTGCGTCGCTTGCGCTTGTGTACCTGTCATTCTCTTGATTCCTTAGCTTAATCCACCCATCGGGTCGATGCGGAAAACAGATTGCTGAGGTGCGCCCATGCCGCCAATCATAGGTGCCGCAGACGCCGCGCCGCCTGAAGGACTTTCACCGGGTTTAATCCCACCCAACGCACCTTGGAGAAAACCACCAAAGGGGCTCGCGCCGTTTTTCTTGGCGGATTGTGCGCCATTGATGCCGCCCATAACTGCTTGAGCTAGCATCAGCATTGTCATTGGGTCCATGATATCCTCCTATAGCGTTCCACTTGAATATAAATTAGGGTTCAACACGCCAACGGCGTACGTCTGCCAATCGGTCCAGGGGTTATAATTATTCTGGTTAAATAAATTGTTAGCCGTGTTGTACTGATTGGACGCCGCTTGTGCTTGTGACGAATCGCTAGCCAGTGATTGGCCTTGATTGAAGATTTGATTCTGCGCGCCCATGTAGTCATTCAATGCGGAAGTTATAGTGGATATCTGCATGTTAGGAACTTGATACGCCTGCATATCAGCGGTATCGTATGCATTCTGTAACGCCGTATTCTCGTTTTTGTCTAAAATGTTAGAGTTATATCTATTGAAACCAAGGCTATTCAAGCCGCCTAAGTTGGCCGCTTGAGCGTATGCCTGATCCTTCGATTGAGTGTAGTTAGACTGAATTTGATTAGCTTGGGGCTGATACAACTCATTGGTGTAGGTTTGATGCTGTTGAGGACTGGTGTTCGCAATACTCCCAATAGAATTCATTAAACTGGATATACCAGAATTAGCGGAGTTCCAAGTGTTCCGTTGGTCGGGGCTTAGATTGATGTTGGTTGAGTAACCATTAGGACCCAGTGCCGATGTGGCCAACTGGGTTCCATTCATGCTGATAGTTCCCGTACTATTCTTGGTTGTACGGTTAGCACTTCCGCCATCGCTCATGCTGTGGACCTCTCTTCACGTAATTTGTTTCTGTGAGCCTTATATTTTTTCATCATTTCTCGGAAACTATTCCGGGTGACCCCTGTAAAATCGCTTGGCTCAATGTACATTGACAAAGCCTTTTGTGGATTTTTGCCAGGGATATCAACCTTTGCCGGGATAACGCCGCCTTTTTTAAAACCCAAGCCCCGGAGATACCATTCTTTTTGCAGGTCTTCGACCCACACGTAGGCCTCAATGAGTATTAATTGAAGCTCATTGAGTAAATAGTCGATCCATTGGTGTGCGTCTCTGAAGGTCGGGGCCGCATCGAAATCGGTAGTACCGACTGTCAATACCGCTCTGCCGTTTACATCCACGTACGCACCCAAGAAATATCTCGGGTTCTCCGCACACGGACCCACAAAGAAGACTGGATCAGCATACCCAAACGCAATCTCAAAAGTTAAGTTAGCCCTAGCCCTTGCATCACTTGCAGATTGACCGCCAGTTATAAAGCAGTCAACCATAAAGTCATAATGTTCAGGTCCCATGCTGTGTAGTGTCATCGTCTCGCAAGCCCCCGTGCTTCCTCATCGAACTCTAAGCGGTCGAAAAAGAACGCAGCGCCCGCGCTGGCATTGAAAAATATAGAGATCGCTACGCCTCGACCGATTCTAGTATACCGTAAAATGCTTCCCAGTGCATTATCCCAAAGTGCTTCATCCCATAAACCGATGTCCCAATTGTCAGTCCCGGTCACATCTCCGAAGTCTAAAATCTTTGTCGTGATCTCACCGTCTACGTTTACAAGTCGGACACCACACTGAACGCTACTTCCGTTGTATAGTTTTGTGTAAGCCAAGAAATGATGGAAAAATTTACGCATTCCCATCTGTTCAGTACCAACTAACAAGGATTCCCAGCTAGAAGCGAATGGAACTCCATCGTATGTGTTGGTTACGCCGTTAATCATTACTCTAAAGGCGGTCGTTCCTGTGGCTTCGAACCGGCTGAAGTAATGTGTATCTGTAGCATTTCTATAGATTTGATTGGCTATGTTAAAACCGTCCCGCTGCATAATGCCTTGGGTGACGATATTGTAGACAAGCGTAGTCCAGCCTCCGCCACTTACTGGGATAGACAGATAGATACAACGCTCAATTGCATTGAAACAAGCACTTGCTTCAGACACACGAGCTTTATCTATTGTGTCTAGTATTGGTTTTGCTGGATAGAATGGGTCTGCATCCGTAATATTTCCGGTGACGGCTACATATTTTAAGCACTTATAGCCTCTGTTAGACAGAAAATAAACGTCTGGACCTACGTTAATAACCGTATCAGGGGCAATACATCCTACCTCAGTAGAGTATTCAGCCAATGCGAATGGGTTCACTGTGGAATCTACAGGGTTAGACCCTGACAGGACCCATGTGCTTCCGGTGGTGAATAAGATGGCAAAACCTTTGGTCATCGAAGCACCTGCGATAAGCGGCAACCCATTGGCTATTCCGACATCCTCAGCTTCTGAGTTATCACCAAAGATATTGTGCGTACCGGAATCAGGAGTCCAGAAACGGTAAGGATAATTGGTACTTCCCAGATAGAATATCCGGTTAAGGTGCTCAAACATAAACGACGGATATGCATCTGCCGGAAAGATATCCGTAACGGGATTAGGTGTTGGGGTGGCTCCATCGTTAAAATCAACGGCTGCCATTGAAGTGCCGTCAAATTGCTGTATGGGGTCCGATCCCGTAGCGATTAGTGTGTAGCCGTTATACGTGATCATACGAGCTTTGGGTGTGTCTGTTAGGCCAGTCCCGACGGAGGTCCACAAGATAGTATTGTCTTTATAAAGCTGACCACCTGCGACGGCCAGTAATTCAGATACAGGGCCTACGCCTAACTTGTCATACCAATGCAGGCCGCGTATGGCCGCTGGCATCGAATTGGTATGGTTGCGTGTGTAGCCCGGAGCAGTTCTTACACCTGTCTCATCCAATACAACATTGAGCGCCGTCTTAGCCCCACGTAATCCTGCGTACTTTTTGGAATGGGTAGCCACCAAACGCGGTGCTTGCGTCGCTATGCCTGCTGTAAAATCCTCAAATACTGTCATTGGGGGTAATGCCTCACAAGTGGAGGGCATGTATCCTCGGTCTGCAAGCTATACGGATTGACAGAAAAAATCTTTGTGGGTGCGTTTCTAAGCGCTTCCGAATGAAGTTCATCCAGACGGTCTTCAAATTCATCAAGCCAAAGCTTGGCTTCGGGGTCTTTCCAAAAAGCTTTCTCAATGCCGTTTGCGTAGCATTGAAGTAAAAAATCGTGTTCGTCTGGTAGGTAGGTTGTATCCGTTGCATTTGTAAGTTCTTTGAACGCTACAGAACCTTCAACTACCACTGTTTGCTGAGTTGCCGGTACCGGATAGAATGATATCGTCTGTTTATAGCGATACCAGTACATTGGATTGCCTAAGTCCGTTAATTGGCTGTATACTTTAGTCAGTTCAGCTACGTTAGACTCAGGTATCAACGTACCTGGAGTGTCAATTGAGTAAACGTACAACGTCTTTAACACATCCGTTAAAGGGCTAAGGCTATAAGATATAATGCCAGTGTTCAACTGGAGTGCATCTAACACCTGGGGTCGCAGGTTACCGTACAGCCTCACAAAGACTTTTCGGTAACCTGCGTTTAAAGATTCTCGGACTCGGATAATTTCAGGACGACTTCCCTGGTTTACCGCATTATCAGATGCCGGATTCTCATCAATCCGTGCAAATACTGAATTAATCATGCTTCCCAGGGTGGTCGATCCCATTTATCTAAAACTCCGAATCGTTAATGACACCGCTTTTAGTGCGCCCGCTTCCTTTAACGACGGGGATGGTGGTTTCCGTCGCCTCAGTAACAGGCGCACTATCCACGGTTGCCCCTTCGATAGTCTCCGCAGGGGAAGCGCTCCCCGCATTGTCTACCTCATATTGAGGAAGAGAAGGGTTAGATAATTCATCTAATACCTGACGCACCACGCCTACCAGCATCTCCCGGTCGATGTGTAAAGTGGGCCTGGGCGGTGCAAATTTATAGCCTTGGTTTTCAGCAAAAAGAGCTACCGGATTGATTACGATAACCGGATATTTCGTCGAACCACCGTCTAAATGCAACGTCGCATTCGGTGTATCGAACTGCGGTTTCGGAATCCCTCGCATAGGATTAGAACCGGCATAGCTGAATAGCTGCTGAGCAAGTTTTTGCTCATCGTCAGATTCATAGTCGATACTTACTTCCGGCTGACCTAATAGCCAGTAAAATTCAGTGACAGGTAATGTAGAAACCATACCGGCAGGAATCTTCACTCGGCTTCCGAAAGGGGATATAAACTCCCCTACACTGTTGCTTGATGTTACGAACATGGGGCAAATTCTCCGAAATTAGCGCGGGCATTACACCCGCGCTATATCTACAACGTACTTACTAGCTGATTCCGGTGAACCATAGAGAGGTCTGAGCTGCGTTCATACTCTCTAGAGTTACTTCGGATAGCTTCATTACCTTGTCGCTGTCTCCGGTCTTTCCTAACGCTTCCTCAACGCCGATACGTCCCGGTACGCCAAGTAACTTGACGCGAGACTTATCAAAAGCGCAGACGTTGGTGTTAGGCATACACGTAGTACGCATAATGGTCAAGGGAGCCGAACCGAACTCATAGACATCCCAGTCTGCGACGATTCTGGTCTCTTCGTTACGCATACCACCCGCTGTTACCAAGGCATTTTTCAATGCGGTGATCTCGGAATACAGGCTGTTCGGTACTGCCAAGCACAAGCTGTTAGGATCAGCACCACCTTGCAAGAGGGGGATGATAACTTGCTGCTCAAGAAAGTTCTTGTTCAGCGTATAGCCAGTGTTGTTCTTGGTAGCGTAATACCGGATTCCGCCCATACGACGCACAGCTTCGTTGGTTGAGCCAACCCGCGTACCCAGATAGATAGCATCCGCAATCATTTTCATGATCTGGATGTCTTTCTCTGAGAGCTGTTTAGCCATAGTATTGTCACCGCCTAAACCTTTGAAGGCTTGCATGGACCCCGACAGGTTCAGATCACGTCTGAATGTCTCGGTCATGTTGTAGTTGGTCGTCGCACCTTCATAGAAGTCGATGAGGTAATCGGTACCCTCTGCCCAGTAGTGAACGACCTTAATGGTCGCGCCTGCTATGTGAGCGGCTGCGGTTGTGCTGTTATAACCACGGGTTACGGTTAATGAATCTGTACCTTGCCCAGCGGTTACGAGCATTTCCTCGTAATCGATCTGAATGATACAGTAGAAACCGGCTGTGGTATTACTGTTCTTGGTGTCCGTCAGCGCTCCCTGCCCTGTAGGGAAGGTAACAGTCGTTGTGGCGTTATCAATGTTAGCGCCTAACGTGTTAGTAGCTGCTTTAAGGAACTTGTCACCCCACTCGTGACGGGCTGCTTTGGCTGTTACACCGGGATCCCAAATCATATCGTAAATGGGATCAGGCCGTTCGCCGGAATAAGTTGCCACGCTGATATAGTCCCGTAAATCTTCGGGATTTACGGTGGATAACCACTGTGCCATGATTGGCGTCTCCTATAATCGAACTGCTGCATACGCTAGCCTCGATTCGGAAACAGCGCTTTGAAACGTTGCTCGTTAAAGGCGTCCAACGATTTCGGCGCTCTCTGGGCTTGAAATTGCCCTAGATGATTCCGATACGTAGGCTGTATTGCTGCCGGTTCAGGAGACGGTGCCGGAGCTTGGCTATTAGCCGTACTAGCTTGAGTAGCCCCAGGAGACAAATTAGGATACTC
>Ga0265336_10000524_pt1 | contig 22146 bp, 20 predicted proteins | sample 42119metaG_FD_193583 | JGI IMG/M metagenome (GOLD analysis project Ga0265336, IMG submission 193583) | Rhizosphere microbial communities from Carex aquatilis grown in University of Washington, Seatle, WA, United States - 4-21-19 metaG | ecosystem: Host-associated > Plants > Roots > Rhizosphere...
CCAGCAACAAATGAGCCCGGATACTAATATGACTTTTTTATATGATGAACAGATACTAAAAGAGTTCTCTAAATTATTAGAGCCAAAGATTGCGCAACAAGCACCGCAACAAGCTTTTACGCCTGCTCAAATGCAAGATGTTGCATTAAAATTGTTAAATAACATCAAAACAAGCTATTCACCAATAGAAGTTCCAGAAGGCGCTCAGTTATTCTCAAGAAACGCACAAAACCTTAATGAACTAACAATGTGGATGCTCAATAATAAGGTTAAGTATAATAACCACCCAATTGTATTACATGATAAGTTTCAATTAGATAAGTCGGTTCAATATACAGAATTTAATAATGCATACGTGTGGAAGGACGGATTAGTAGAGTTCCTAAAAGATTTACAAAATCAAGCAAAAGATAGTAATAATAATTTATTTATGCAACATGTTAATGGATTAATATCTGATGCAAATAAAGATTTACAAGCAGGATTAGCAACAGAAGAAGATGCTAAATCAACAGGCGAAACAAAACAAAATCAACCAACACAACAAGGTCAACCAACAGCTCAACAAGATCAATCTGAACAAGGTCAACCTCAACAAGGTCAGGGTTCAGCAGTACAAAAAGCCGTATATGAAACACAACAAGTACTGAAACAAAATACTGGTTCTGATAGTTTCGAATTACCATTCGATGTTGATACTAATGATGTAGATATTAAACGAATGAATAATTTTGCTCGTCAAATAGGTTTTACGTTTCAAACGGCAATTGATCAAAGTAAATGGGGAATTATGAACTCACAAGTAGAACAGGTACTAAGTTCTATCTCTAAATGGTATATAGTCGCAACGCCAGAAGCAAAACAAGGTGGGTTCCAGCTCAGTATAAATACAAATATAGATTCTTTCGTAAATACATATGCTGATAAAGATTATACTAAAGCATTAGCAATGTTGAATAATTTAATACCATTATTACAGGTAACTCATAATTTATTAAATACATTACTAGCAAGTAAAACATATGTACAACTTTCTAATGGTGCGGGAAATTTAACCAATCAAGCATCAAGGGCACAAGAAATGATTACTTGGGCTCAACACTGGATATCACGAATAGAAGATATTTTACGAAACAATGCCGTTAGGAAATAAATGCGCCCCCAACTGCAATATATAGCCGATACTATTTTGATAGAGTCTTTAACAAAAGAAGATGGTAAAATTGCCATTGCTCAAGATAGTTCTGCTTCATCACCAGTTAGCAGTTTGAAATCATATGTATCATCAATTTTTAATAAAGATAAACCTACTATATCTGGTGTCATGTCTCTTTTTACTGATGGTCTTATATTTAGTCTTGGTGGCACCAAAGTAAAAATACTATATGCTCTTGCTAAAGCGTTTGGATTTAATTGGCAAGGATTTTGGCATACAGTTGGAACAGATGTTGTGGATTTTGTAAAAGATATATTGTCATCTGGTAAAAAAGCAGACCCTAATACAACCGCTACAAAAGCCAATGATATTGCAGCAAATGCAGTTAATGCTAATTTTACTGGAACCGTAGATCAATCTAAAATAAAAGAGATGTTAGGTCAAGGTTTGCTAAAATCTTTTAGTATTGAATACAACTCAAACTTAGTTAAAACTGCCAGTATAACAAGTAAAATAGCAGGAGTTTTAATTAGGATAGTTGGGTGGTTAATAATAACAGTTATAGGTATGATAGGTCTTTCAGAAATTGGTAAATTAGTTTCTAATAAGGATTCGGAAAAAGAAGAAACATCACAGAATACAGGTAAGCTAATTCAGATATCGCCAGATGCGCCGTCAGATTTATTTTCTATGCATAGAAACAATATGTCATCAATATGGATTGAACACGGTAATATAGAAGATATTGAAAACATATTAAAAAATTGGATATTTTCTGCGTACCCTCAATTGAAAAAATATGAAAATTTATTAACAACTTCTCCTGCTTTTCAGTCAATGTTAGATAAGTTTGAAGAAAGAAATAAACTTGCAAACGGATTAGGGTTTATATCAGTGCCTAGACCATATCAAAGAAAAATAGATATAGTTTCTATGATAGTTGGATCTTTTCTACGAGCAGCCGGCGTTAAAGAAAACTCAAGTATAGGAACAGACAGCAGGGCTATAACTGCATAATTAGCAATATATTATAGGAATAAATATGCGACATAGTGATATTTTTGATAGTTATGCCAAAATTGCAGAAGAGCAGGGATTAGTCTCTCTTTCAGAGGATGAGGTAAAAACCCCATCGGATAAGCCAAAAGAATCTGCAAAAATGAAGCGATACAAAAAAAGTCCCGCTCCACGAATGGGTTCAGATACTATTGAAGTAATTGAAGCATTGTATGGTGTTAAACCAGATAATTCCATTGAATATGAAAATAATATAATGGAAGCCGCGCATAAAACTCCAGTTGTAATTGCTCCAGCATATGATAGACTAAATGCTCTTGTAGAAAATAACAATGAACAAAACAATATAATGTGTAATATTGTTATGAAACAAAATGATAGTATTCAATCAATGCATCGATATGCTGAAAAAGAATTGCTACTACAATTAGTTCGTGTTGCAAATGATATGGATAATTGTGGTAATGAAGATATACGCGTGCTTGCAGACGCGTGCATAGAAAAACTAGCATTAAAAAAAAATGCTGATTTTTGGGATGAAGTAAAAAATAAAGCCAAAGACTGGTTCGGTGTTGGCGAAGGCGCCGTAACAGGGGCAACAGTAGGTGGAGTTGTTGGTGGAATTATTGGTGCGTTTTTTGATAGTCCGTTAGTTGGCGCAAAGATTGGTGCCTGGGCTGGCGGAGGAATTGCTGGATTGGTAGCATCCGTAGAAAAAACAGCTCCTCATGTAGTTAGCATATCAGCTAACGCCAAGGATACAATAGAACAATTAAACGATCTAATAGGCAAAATACCAACAGCAAAACAAGAACGAACATTTTTAGTTAGTTTTCAAGGCATATTGAAGTCTCTATCAGTAGCTGCTGATAAATATAGTGGAATGATCGCTGGTATTGGTAAAGACAATAATACTAAGGATACCGAAGAGTCTCATAAAATAACAGATGATTTAATCAAACTAACAGATGAAACAGAAGAATATATTGAAAAATTTAACCAGAACGTAAAACAAAGTTTATATAATGAATATGATCAACATAATAAAATTGTCGATCCAATTTATTCAATAATTGGTACAGATATTGAGGATGTTCAAAAATCAATTCAATCATTAGAAACAACCATAAAGCAGTTTGATGAAGTTGTTGGGCACGTCAGACAAGCGGCAGCTCCAGCAGTTGCACAAGCTCAACAAAGTCCAGCTCCACAGGCTACTAATCCTGAATCGGAAGATGATGAACGCGCAAAACAATTAAAGAAAATGGTGCAAGAAATTGGCGCTCCAGCAGGTAAAGAAGAACAGATGGCAGAAAATATTAAACAGTGGATAAAATAATTTAGATTTATAGTAATAATATAGTATTGAAATAAGAACTTTTGTAAGATCAAGATGAAAGACACGCTATATCGTATAACGAATAGCAGATTAACAAGGAAAATAAAATGGCTCTTATATTACACAATCCTGGGGCAAACCCCTTGGGGCAATTTGACGGTTATTTTGGCGAAACACTAAACTTCAAGGGCGGCGAAGTCTGCACTTGGGCAGGCATGGCATTCCCAGCTGCTGGCGCAGTTGACGTTGATGCTGACGGTTATGTCATTACATCAATGGGTAAAGCAGTTCCAGGCGTTTCACGCGCTCTTCTAACTGCAACCAGCAAACCACTCTTCCTCTCGGATGATGGTATTACTGGTTACGGCACACTATTCGGCGCAGTAGTTGGTGGTCTACTTGGTCAACAAGTAAATGGTCCATATTCTTACACTGGCGCAGTTCTCGGTCCACACACCGCAACTGCTTCAGGCAAAGTAACAGTATGGGACAAACCAGGTCTCTACGGAACAACTCTTGATGCAGTTGATACAGCTGCAACCGGTCTAGTTCCAACTAACTTCACTCTATCAGTTGGTGCAGCTCTAACATACACAGCAACTGGTCTTCTAACTCCAGTTGGCAGTGCAAATGCTCTAGCTGGTGCATCAGTTGTCGCACGTCTAGCATCATTCGAAAATAACGGTTCACTCGTAACTACACCAAGCTCACTAGTGTCAGCTCTAAACAGCCCATCTGGTAGCGTATCCAGCCTACAACAACTTCGTTTTACACAAGCTGTTTACTGGTACAACGGAGCTGGTGGTAACGCATAATAGTAACTAACTAGAAATAGTTATTAGATAGTTTCAAAAAGCCTGGCGGAAATGCTGGGCTTTTTGTTTTTTAATAATAAATTATAAATAATAAGTAATCAACAATGCACAATGTTGTATTCGGTTAGAAGATGAATGTAAGTAAACAATCTAACTAAGGATATAATACAATGACAAATTATAGAAATCCAAATGTTGGTGGTATTCCCGTAATACTACCACAATCATACTGGGATGAACAACAAAGACTCATAGATCATGCAAACGGATATGATTATACTACTAACCCTACTAACAACAATCCTGTTAATAATACTGTAAATGGGCGCACATTTAATCGTACATTTGATGGTCGCAGGAATAATTTTGGTTTTAGAGACGGCTATCATGATGGCTACGGTTTTAGAGACGGCTATCAAGACGGTTACGGTTTTAACAATGGCTATGGGGACGGCTATGGTAACAGAAACTGGGACGGCAGCAATAATTGGAATGGAAACGTAGACGCTAATGGCAATTGGAATGGTAATGTAGACGGTAGTGGTAGACCACACGGTCAATTTGCTGGTCGTTCACCAACAGACGGTTCTACTGGAATGGAATGGTATTTGCCTCAAAATCAAGGAGTTATTCCACAACAACAACGATTACATATGAATACATGGAATCAATTTGGTCGTTATAATACTAGGTTTGTAAATAGTTCAAGCAATCCATCATATAATAACAATCCTTACAATAATGTTCCATATAACAACGGTCCAACAAATAATAACCCATACAACAATGGTAGATTTAATAATGGTCCGTACAACAACGGTCCAAATAATAATCAATTCGGTAATCCTAATAACAGGTTTGCACGTCGTCGTATGTTCTAATAAGTAGATTATATACTATATAATGCTGAGTAGCTTAAGTGCTATTCGGCATTTTTAGTTTAAATAATTTATTTTTATAAACATAGTAATATTGAAACATAAGATCAAAGGAATATTTTATTCCAGCTGGGAAACTGGCAACAAACTCAACAATAATCGGAGAAAATACATGTCTAATTCAATGTTCGATTCAAAAGGCGAAATTAACGCCTCTAACGTAAAAGAAGCTTTTGCACTTATTGCAAAATTCGCACAGACAATGGAGTCAGGTGCACCAACAAATACTGGTCTAACATCACCATCAGTATCAGATAATAAACGCGATGAATTAATTTCCAGGGCCATTTTAACTAATGAAGGTAAACTCGCTCTTGCACAAGCAATGGCAAATCCAATTCGTAGGAATTTAGACTATCACGGAATTGCGCGACGCGCATTAGTCGTTGATCCTTTGCCACAAGGTGCACTACCAACATACGATCGAGATATCGATGTTGCAGCAGTCGTAATCTCATCTAACGGTACCGGTCCAGAATCACGCGTATTCGGTGACCGCGTAACAGTTCCAGAATTCGAAGTCTATTCGAATCCAACTGTTCGTATCGCAGAAGTTAAACGACGCCGCTTCAACGTAATCGACCGTGCTGTTCAAAAGGCACGTCAAGAAATCATGGCACAAGAAGACACGAACGTTTTCGCAGCCATCGATTCAGCAGCATCAGTTGAAAACACTGTAATGGATATCAGCGATGCTGGTCTTCTAAAGCGTGACCTTCGTGAAATCAAAGTTCAAATTGATCGTTGGGACTTAGTAACAACCAAGTTCTTCATGAACATCAATGAGTTCAATGATATCCTCGGTTGGGGCTCTGGTGGTGGACAAGGCGTTGGCGGTGGTGAAGTTGACCCCGTTACACAACGTGAAATTCTACAAACAGGTCTATACGCACACATCTGGGGTGCAGACATTCTCGTGTCGAAGATTGTTCCTGCTGGTACAGTCTACGGCTGCAGCGACCCTGAGTTCGTGGGCGTAATGCCAATCAGGCAGGATATCGAAGTTCTTCCAGCCGATGAACCAAAACAACTAAAGTTGGGCTGGGTTGTCAATGAAATAATAGGGATCGGCATTGTGAATCCACGTGGCGTTGCAAAAGGCAATAAATCAGTAATAATCGGAGCCTAGTAGTTTTCTTCGATAAATCAAGTAGTTAGCTTAACGGCATCGAAATAAAAACTCGATGCCGTTTCTTTTTGTCTCTGCATATCTGCCTATTATGTCATTTACTTGCTACCCGCACTTGACAAACTCGTACAGGTGCTTATATTGTAAGGAGAAATGGAGATCGTCATGGCAAAAAATCAGGGCAAACTGACAGGAAAAGAAGATCAAATAATCAAAGATTATATCTCAGGTGATGGATCAGAAATTCTTGCACAAAGATACGGAGTAAGTGGAAGCTCGATTCTCAAATTTTTGAAGAAGCATAATGTTCCAATTCGTCCACGTAAAATCACACCAAAAGATATGAAAGAGCGTTGTATTGAAAGATATAAATCAGGTCTCTCATTAGAAGCCTCGGGAGAGCCAGACGGATTAAGTGCAGCTGCCGTTCTCATGTACATGGAAGAGTATAATGTTCCAACACGAAGTGCCGAAGAAGCACATAGAAAATATCCTATCAATGAAGATTTTTTTGACAAAATAGATACCGAGGAGAAGGCTTATTTTCTTGGCTTCCTATATGCTGATGGATGTAATCAGATGGCTAATTATTGGGCAACTGTAATATCATTAGATGTTATTGATGTTGATATTTTATACCGTTTTTCGAAGATGATATACAAAGATGAAAATACCGCGAAAGAACAGATAAAATTTAGCAATAGGGAACACGAAGGTAAAAGAATAGAAGCTCGTCTATCAATCAATAGTAAATATATATGCCAGCAAATGCAAAAATTAGGCTGCGTATCACGAAAGACATTCATATTAGAATATCCTAAATGGATGCCAGAACATCTACATCGTCATTTTATTCGCGGATATTTTGATGGTGATGGAACTATCAACAATGAAACTAAAACCCTCTCTGGATGTAAGATTGTGTCAACTCTACAGTTTTTGGAAGGATTGAAAAAGGTTGTTGGAATAGATTCTAGTATTGGTAAACACGACCCAACTAATAATAAAAATACCTATCTTTTATATTATTCTGGTAATCGAAATCAATGGTTATTCCTACACTGGATCTATTCAGGATCTACAATATATCTTCAACGCAAGTACGATGCCTACATGCGTTTCGCAGAAAAGATGCGCGTAATAGACGAAAAAACATCTGCCGGAACACAAGGATATAAAAAATCTAATCTACTAAAAACATCATCACTAAAATAACAACTACCCCCAATAATCTCACATATATACATAATGAACAACAACATCTTCAAGCTAATTCTAAACAACGTAAAACAAGTACACTCTTCAATAGAAGATCGCGTTGATGCACAAGAGCTACGTGTTAGTGCGTTAAAAAATCTCGCTCAACCAATAGTAAAAAATGCCTTCGACACACGTAGGATAAATCAAGATACGGATTTTAATCCACGCAGAAATCTTCAACATTACCATAGAAGTGAGCCATTTATTACTAAGGATGCTGCCGAACAAATAAAAACATTTTTCAAACTAAAGACAGCTGTTGATTCTATAAAAGAAGATTTTCTTGGAGATTCAGATTGGTTAGATAGTTATGCAAGAATACTCAGTACAGCGTTAGATAGAACGCTTCGCGTTGAGCAAAAAGATATGGATTTTTTTCAACCACAGATGGATTATTTAAATGAAATGCTGTATCTAAGATACAGGATCAAAGATGATGATATTTCTAAAATGAGTGAGACAGAACTAAAAAGCATCATACTCAATAGAGATGAAAAATTATTTCATAAACAGATTTTTGCTAAGTATAAAAATAATGAAATAAAAAAAGAAACAGCTGAACAACCAGTAAATAATATTAAAAAAGAAACAGCTCAACAATCTAATGATATAGTAACTGGGCAACAGCAAGAGTCAAAAATTATTAGTAATAATAATTCTAACTCTCTTCGTAGTAAAGATGGTGATAAAGAAATTAATATCACAATCAATGTATCATAGGATAATATAATGGGAATGGATAGTTTTGCGCCAGGGTCTAGAAATCCAAACTGCTTCGTAGTGCAGAATATCACTCATCCTAAAAAATTAATTCATATATTCCACTATCCAATACATCATGGTCGTACTCGAGATCTGCTTAAGATCCCTGGTGTAGCGGAAGATGATATTAGAGCATCGCTATTAAAAGGAGAAATAAAACATAAAATATTATGTCGTGATATAATTGTTTTATGTAGTGATATTGATCTATTGCAATTTAATGCAACGCAAAAGGCATTTCTTCAATCAGCTGGAATAGTAAATGGTCTTAGTGTAGATTTTCCAGAATTAACACAGGAAGTAGTGGACGCCATAAATGCTGGTGGCGGCGGGGGTGACGGATATATTACTTACTTATTTAGACAGCGCCAAACATTAGTTGGTGCGATAAATGGTACTAATAGAGTTTTTACAACTCCTAATTCTGATAAGTTTATTGATGGTATTTATAATAATAATGAGTTTCATATTTATGTTACACATAATGGGCATGGCATGAAATACGGGATTGATTATTTAATATCCGAATCTGGTGGTGCAGGAACAGGATATGATACTATAACATTCATAAGTTTTACGCCAATACATAATAGAAGTGTTATTGAAGCTACATATGTAATTAAATCTCCATAATTATTTTTATATTTGTGGGTAATAATTTGATATTGAGTAAGAAAGATCATATCAATTTTATAATCAACAAGGAAAGCAATGGCTTCATATAGACTTAATGCACTTGACCAAGCTTTAGATATAGCTGGTTCGTTATTTCAAACATCAAATATGGTACTTGCCGATGAGTCCAATTTTCTTGGCGTTGGCATATTTGCACAATCTGGTTCGGCTGCCAGTATCACTACTGTGAGCGCCGGGGATGCAACTATTACTGGTCTAAGTGGTATGACAGCCACATCGGTTGGACATTTTCTAACAATATCCGGTGCAGCAAGCTCCGGAAACAACGGAACATTCCTAATCGATTCTTTTATATCAGGCACATCGGTCACAGTATCAAATCCAAATGCCGTAGCAGGAGATGCAAATAACGGAGCAATAACCTGGACAGAACGAAATCCATACAGTCTACAAGATGATCTTAACTACGAACGTACAGACCGCGCTGCAATCAAGGGTGTTGGTTACGATGCACCAATCCCAACATATCAACGACCAACAGCTGTTGGCACTAACGTTCCAGCAAATCTATCAAACATTGCAACAAAAACTACAGATGCCGTTGCATATAACGTAAATCGTGGAATATTTGGTGTTGCCGTTCAAGATGGTTATACACAAGTAACTCTCACATCTGCTGGCAATTTCAAACATGCAGATACTGTAAATCAAACTGGTGTTCCATGTTTTGATGCTGCACCATTTACTGGTGATTGGGCATCATGCTATGTACACATAGTTGACGGTTATAATACCGGTGATGAGATGGTTGTTCTTTCTGGAGCTCATGCTGGCGAAAGAATTTTCGGTGTTACATATGCTGGCGCGTCTACTTCACCAAATTCGGTTGAAGTTCACTTCTATTCATCTCCATTCCCAGATAGTTTCGTAACAACGAACACACCATACACTTGGGAATCTGGTCAATCATTAACAGTAAATATGTTATATGGTTATAGTGAACGACTTGATCTTCTAGATGTAAATGCATTTAGAACTGTACCTGCTCTTGGTATTTTAACAGATGCTTCAAATCTAAATGAGATTAATGACCTCGTAAGTGCAACTGGTATTCCAGATGGCTATAACAGTCTTGCTGGGTTAGTAAACAATACTTCTCAATACTTCCCATTTTATTTCTTGCCAAATGCAACTCCAACAGTTGTTCAGGCACTCAATACACTAAATAGTCAAATTGGTAATGAGACATATACCGGACCAATTCTAACAAGCGGTCAAACAATAACGGCATCATTACAGGCGCTATCAAATGCAATTTCTGCAAGTACAATAACTCGTACTATTGAGTTGCTTGGAGCCGATCTATCACCAGGAACGCCACACACGCTTCCAGGTGGATTAACATATGTATTAGATGGAACTAACAATGGTCGTGGTTTGTATTTATACACTCGTGGAGTGCTTCGTCATCCAGGACTTATAACTCAAAGTGCTGATTATACTGAAACATCAACCACATCGGTAACATTCTTCGCTACACAAAGATCTGGTGATATTATAGACTATTTCATAGTCTAAAAATAAATAAGTTCTGATATATAAAAGAGAATAGAGAAATCTATTCTCTTTTTATTTTAAGGAATATATGAAAGCAGATTTAACATATAGAGAAATTCCAGCACCGTTTAATCATTGGTGTTCGTCTGGGCATAAAGCTCCAAAAATGTTCCGTCGTAATGGACCAGACTTACCAGAAGAACCAACTAAATTTTATATTGTTAGTGGTAGTGATATAGATAATTTAGTAGTGTGTGAGCCTTGCTTGATAGTAGCGCAACATATTGCACAAGAAAAAAAGAAAGGAAATATAATATGAGTTATGGAGAAGAGATTCTAAAATTACGAAAACGCGTTGCAGATGCTGTATCGCATAGTGTTTTTAATACAGACAATAAAGATATAATTGAAGCATTATTAATTCAAGTTATGAATGATGCCGAACGAAATAGACAACAGTGTGTTTCTCAAGCTGAAAATCTAAGGAAACAAGCATCAACATTAGACGGTCAAGCAGGTGCATTCGCCTCAATGGGAAGCATTGTGTATAATGTTATTAATGGTTTTGTTATGAAAGCAGAACACTCTCAAAAGGAGAAGGAAGAATTGGATCAAGATAAGAATCATGAGATTCCTGGGGTTGTCGCTGAGGAGACAACAACTAAAACAAAATCAAAAAAGAAGAAGTAGTTTCAGTTCCAATGTCAATAAAATCATATTTTAGTAGATCAAATGGCTACTATCATATATTTATTGATGCAGGATAATAATGCCTATTAGGAAAAGTGATATATTTCGTTCAGATATAATATCACCTCAGGAGCTTTTTTCTGATGGTTATTCTGTATATCTAAGTTCCGTTGCAAGCGCTGGCACAACCTCAGGGACTAAAACTGTTGTAATAAATACGATCTCGGATGGTGAAGGGCTTTTACTACCATCATTTGATCATCCTGCACAAGCTGGAGATATTGCTTATATTTTTGGCTCATCAGGAGCAGATGGTTATTATACTATTGCTAGTATAGTAAGTGATACTGTTTTTACAGTTGTTGAATCAATAAATAATTCAACTGGTGGGCATGTAGATTTTATGTTTCCAGTAGGAGCTGGATTAGTAGGTTTTAATCCAACCGGTTTAACAATTACTGATGCTACCAATGTTCAAGGGGCGATCAAAGATATTGATCAAAATGCTGTACAGCCAACAAGTCACGAAACACTACGGCAGTTAATCCATTTTATTAGTGAAGGTCCAGGCGATTTATTCGCAGTTAATGCGTATAAAGAAGTAACCCCATTTGCTAATCCGTTTCCAACTAATATAGTTTGGTATAATGATAATACAAAAACTAAAAAGATTATTGAAAAAATAATTACTTGGAGTATCCCATTTCCAATAAATATAACTTGGAATATGTATGGAACAGATGGTGTGACAATTATAGAAAGTTTAACAGATACTATAGTCTATAGCGGTCCATTCGAAACTTCTCGTACAAGACATATTAATTTATAAAATATGTAATATTATTGTATATAATTGTAAGACCAACAAATAACAATGATCTACCGAAAGGTCTAACATGTCTTCAGAATCACCAGCGTCAATAATTTATTCATCGTTGGGCGTTGAGATTAGCGCCCCTAACGGATCCTCAGTAGGGTCTACTCAACCAGGTTTACTAATTGATGGGTATAATTACTCAACTGGATTAGCACAACTTGTTGCAGTTAACAATGTTGGCGACTTGTTAGTCGCTGGCTCAGGTACTGCCGGTTCAGCAGCATCTGGTGTTGTAAGCATTCAAGGTATCGCAGGTATGACTTCGGTGCTAGTAAATACATCAAGCGGTAATTTCAATAACGGTGCGATTTCCAATACTGGCGCTTCTCCTCCAGCACAAGCAACATATATGGGAGCAAGCGTAACAACTGCCGCTCCAACTTATACAACTGGTCAGATGGATCCTCTTTCACTAACAACATCTGGTCTTCTCCGTGTAGACGGTGTTTACCCAGTAAACGCAACTACTCCAACAAGCGATGCGGTATTCGTTGCTGGTGCAGTAACAACTGCGGCTCCTGCTTATACAACCGGTCAGATGAGTGCTCTATCACTAACAACAGCTGGTCTGTTACGCGTTGATGGAACAGGCGGTACATTCAATAGTAGTGCTACTTCTGCAACCGCAGCTACTACTCCTTCTACTGCAAGTCTAATGGGTGGTGCAGTAACAACCGCTGCTCCAACTTATACAACTGGTCAAATGGATCCTCTTTCATTGACTACAGCTGGTGCATTACGTGTTGACGGATCAGGTGTTACACAACCAGTAACTGGAACGGGTACAGCGGGTACCCCAGCAACTGGTGTAGTTACTATTCAAGGTATTACAGGAGGTACTGCTATACCGGTATCAGGAACGTTGACAATTGATAAATCAACTGTTGGTACAATGACATCGGTTGCGGCATCTGTTACAAGCGTAAGCGTTTTAGCATCAAATGCAAATAGAATTAGCGCTGCATTTTATAATGACAGCTCTTCTGTGTGTTTCCTTGCTCTTTCTGCAACAGCTGCGTCTAACACAGCGTTTACAATTAGATTGCTTCCAAACTCATTCACTGACCTTAATATTGCTTATACTGGTCAATGTAATGCGATTTGGACAACTGCTGCAGGTTCATTAAGAGTTACCGAGTGGACATAGTCAGAGATCTAATATCCTAATAATATAAATTTGAAAATCCTACAACTAAAAACTGTAGGATTTTTATTTAATACTAATGTAGTTAAAACATAAATAGGCATCAATCGACATTTATTTAGTAGATCAATCAAGCAACTAAAATAGGAAATATGTCATCAGAATCTCCCGCCGCAGAACTGTATTCAAGTGATGGATTTGAGCTAAGCGCCCAAAATGCAACGTCTATACCAGCTGGTACACGTGGGTTATTATCCATGGGTTCTGATGGAACTAATTCTCGTTTTATAAAAGTTGATGCTTCTGGAAACGTTATAGTTGTTGGTGCGGGTGTGGCAGGTACTCCTGCTGGTGGTGTTATAACTATACAAGGCGTTACAAGCGGAACAGCAGTAACGGTTGCTGGTACTGTAACTGGAAATCAAGGAACGGCAAACACAACAGCAAATGCTTGGCCAATTAAAGTTACAGATGGCACTAATACTTCAGCAGTAAAAGCAGCCTCCACCGCTGCTGTTGCAACAGATCCTGCTCTTGTAGTAACGTTTTCACCTAATACAGCGTTGCCAACAGGAGCAAATGTTATTGGTGCTGTTACTCAATCAGGCGGACCATGGACAGGAAACATAACTCAGTTCGGTAGCGTAAACATATCAACTGGTACAGGTGCGTCCGGAACCGGTATTCCTCGTGTTACGGTTTCTAATGATAGCAATATCCTTGCTACGCAATCAGGGACATGGACGGTTCAGCCAGGTAATACCGCAAATACTACTCCTTGGTTAACAACTATAAATAATGGCGGTAACTCTGCTGCCGTAAAAGCCGCTTCAACTGCTGCAGTAGCAACTGATCCTGCGCTAGTAGTTGCTATTAGTCCAAATAATTCACTTGGTCTTACAACTAATGATTCAACTGCTACTGGTACTCTTGGAGCATTAAATGCTACTGTTCAATTAGCAGTTGCTGGTTCCAGAAATTCTGGTATGCAATTAGTTGCTGGTACACTAGTTGGTACAATTATTCCAGAAATATCTATGGACGGTGGTACTACATGGGTATCAACATTTTTTGATGATCCTATTACAGGAAACATTACTACTAGCGTAGTTTTCGGATCTTCTAACACAGCGACAACAAAAACAATTGCTGGAGCCGGAGGTTCTTCGCATGTTCGTATTAGAGTATCTGCATATACTTCTGGAACTGCAACTTGCAACTTACGAGCAAGTACAATATTAGATCCAACTACATTATATGGTGGCGCAGCCGGATCTGCATTACCACCAATAATATCTCAAGCAGGCGGTTCTGTAACAACATCTGCTCCATCATATACTACCGGAACATTAAACGCATTGTCATTAACAACTGTTGGTAATTTACGTGTTGATGGATCAAGCGTAACACAACCAGTTAGCGGAACTGTTGCGGTAACACAAAGCACAAGTCCCTGGGTTAATAATATAACCCAATTTGGTGGAACAAACGTTTCAACTGGTACTGGTGCTGGTGGTGCTGGTATTCCACGTGTTACGGTATCGAATGATTCTAATATTCTTGCAACGCAGTCTGGAACGTGGACGGTTCAACCAGGTAATACAGCTAACACAACTCCTTGGTTAGTTACTGATTCTGCTGACGGACCGGTTGCACCTGGAACAGTTGCCGGAAAGTCAATGCTTATTGGTGGTCAATTTAATACTGCTCTTCCGGTGCTAACTAATACACAGCAATCAGCTATTCAATTAGATTCATCTGGTCGTATAATAATTAGCTCAATACCAACAGGAGCAAACGTTATTGGCGCAGTAACTCAATCCGGTGGTCCTTGGACAGGAAACATAACTCAATTCGGTAGCAATAACGTTGTTACTGGAACGGGTGCATCTGGTGTTGGTATACCGCGTGTAACTGTATCAAATGATTCTAATGTACTTGCAACTCAATCTGGTACCTGGACAGTACAGCCAGGTAATACAGCTAATACTACTCCATGGCTTACTACCATTAATAATGGCGGTAACTCTGCTGCCGTAAAAGCCGCATCAACTGCTGCGGTTGCAACCGATCCTGCATTGGTTGTGGCAATAAGCCCTAATAATGCGCTTGGTATTACTACTAATGATGTAACTGGTAGCGGAACATTAAATGCATTAAATGCTACGGCTCAAGTAACTATGGCTGGTTTATCTTCAGCCGGTATACAATTATCCGCTGGAACATTGATTGGTACTATAGTTCCAGAAATTTCTATGGATGGCGGTACTACATGGGACATATCATTTTTTGACGATCCAACTACAAGCAATATAGTTGGCAGTATAGTATTTGCGTCAAGCAATACGGCTATTACACGTACAATTGTAGGATCGGGTGGCGCATCTCATGCTCGTGTAAGAGTGTCTGCATTTACTTCTGGTACAGCCAGCTGTACTATACGTGCTAGTCAAATGTATGATCCATCTGAATTATTTGGTGGTGCGGCAGGATCTGCTCTACCACCAGTGATAAATCAATCTGGTGGTTCTGTAACTACGTCTGCTCCAGCGTACACAACCGCTACACTAAATGCTCTATCGTTAAATACAACAGGTGATCTTCGTGTTATTGGTAAAGTAACTGATGGTACAAATACTGCTGCTGTAAAAGCTGCATCAACAGCACCGGTAGCAGCTGATCCGGCATTGGTAGTAACGCTTAGCCCAAATAGTGCTCACATACAGGGAACTATAAAGCCATTGTATGGTACAAATAATCAGTCAATGACTATTACTATGGCAAGTTTAGCATCCGCTGCTGCTCGTGCTAGTACGGCAGTAGACAACACAACTAACTTATATGAAGACGTACATATCTTTTTTAAGATGGCAACAAATACAGCTGGCGTTTCTGCTACTGGATATATTAACATCTATGCTTACGGTACGGTAGATGGTGGAACAACATATCCTGAAGCAATCACTGGAACAGATGCTGCAATAACTCTTACAACTCCTCCTAATCTTGTGCTAATTGCACAACTAAATGCTAATGCGGTTTCTAAAACTTATACATTCGGACCAGTTAGCTTCTGTCGTATGTATGGGCTAGATAAATTACCAGCTAAATGGGGTGTGGTGGTTGTCAATCAAACGGGAGCAGCTTTTACCGCCACTGCTGGTAACTATGCGGTAACATATCAAGGAATCAACGGACAATTGGTATAACATGTCAGTAAATTTTAACACAACAACTAGCAATACCAATACGATAAATACTCCGTATACTGGTCCAGCTACGCAAATAATGACAGTAATGGCTTGGATATATATTACTACTGGTACTGGTGCAACCACAGGTTCTTGGAGAGATATAATAACAGTTGATCCAAATATCTATATGCAATTATATAGTGACGGTGTTTCAATAGATTATGGTACGGCAAATCACGATCATAACGGTAACGTTTTAAATCTTAATCAGTGGTATCATACGGCTCAGGTAGTTGTTCCTACATCTACTACAAGTAGACAAATTTATGGATATCTTAATGGTTCACTAGAAGTTAATGTTACCGATAATGATACATCGTTAACTTGCACTAACATCTGTATTGGTAATAGTATTTTTTCTAATTACGTCTATCCATTTAATGGTAATATAAAAGATGCACGAGTATGGAATAGACAACTATCTGCTACTGATATTGTGGATGAAATGAATTCAAGCGTCCCAATTCATAAGCCAGGATTATTATTTTGGATGCCACTAGATGACAATAAAACGATAGATAAGAGTGGCAGAAATAATATAGTAACTACTGGTTCCGCTATTACTTTTGGAGCCGGACCAATGAATTCTTTCCCTAAAAAGAGAATATCTTTCCAGTAAAGAAGGAATATAATAATGACATATCAAATAATTACATTAAGCAGTAACACTCAATCAGATGGATCGTTTTCCGTTTCTGGTATATTTTGGCTTGTCGCTCCAACAAATTTAGTAGTTCCACGACCTAACGTAGTTAGTCAGTTTTCTAATATTACATCTGCTCAGTTATTATTATTACGTAACGGAACTGTTGTTGAACAGGCATTTACTACTGGGTTATATGCCTCCGGAACATCATTAGCCTCTGTTGAATCAGATCTGCAAAGTCAATACACTGCTGCCCAAACTGTACTTAACAATGCGGCTCCTGTTGCAAGCGGTTTGGTTGGAATAGCTTATGATGGATCTTCATGGACTACACCTACCACTCCTGTATTGTCAATAAATGCGTCGGTTGATGGTGCCGCTCTTACTTCTGGAAGCCAACTGGCTACACCAACGATAAGTAAGTCATTTGGTGTAGGTCGTATACCACGCGTTACTAGATTAGGGTTTACTGATACAAGTAATCAAACTATACTTGCATTAGATTCAATAGAAGGAACTTTTTCTATCAATACATGGCTATGGTCACAATCTGTTACAACAATGACTATAGCTCAGTCAAGCGGAGTTTTGACATTAAATAATAACGCCACCACTGCAACATCATCATATGCTATATTAGTAACAATTAAACAGTTTCAAATATTAGATGAGTCACCCGTTATATGCTCATTTAAAGCTAACGTTAAACAAACTACTAATGCTGTGCAAGAACTAGGTTTCGGATCACCGCCTATTAGTACTGCAGCGACTGTTAATAACGGAGCTTTCTTTCGTATCAACAGTAGCGGTAATATATTGGCTGTTACTAGTTATAATGGAACTGAAACTGTATCATCAATATTAGCAACAATTTCTAATTCAACAAGTTATTATGTTTTTATGATTGGCATGGAAGATAGCGGTGCGCATTTTATTGTTGAAGATTCAAGCGGTATTCCAATTGTAGATTCTATTCAGGCACTACCTGTTACAACGCCAGAAAAATCTGTACCTAGTCATTTACCTGTATTTGCTCGTGTATACACAACTGGTACAGCAGGAGTGGCACCGACAATAAAAATATCATCTTTTGAAGTTTGGATGGCTGGTAGTGATACAAACAAGCCTTGGAGTCATCAGCTAGCTGGTACTGGACGTGGAGCATTAATTAAACCAACGAATTTTCTTCTATCAACCAATAATATACAAGATGCTAGTGATATCAGCGGTGTTACTCTTTCAAATTCTTGGTATACTGCATGTACGTATAGCTCATTAGGCGGTGAATATTTATTGACAATGCCAGCTAGTTCTCTTGGCGCAAACCTTTTAGGTATTTTTGGCTGGCAACAACCTACCCCATATACATTATATGTTACCGATATTTTGATACCTCCTCCGATAATTACAACAGCACTTGGTGGAACTGCTACATTTATGGAATGGGGGATTGGGCTAAATCCCGCAACCACAAATACTGGTCCTGCTGGTGCTACATATTTGATGCCGCTACAGACTTTTTATGCAGGTAGTAGCGCGGCTTCCGGAACTGTTTTTTCTGGCGGTCAGTTCACAATAAATTTACAAACACCTATTGTGGTTCCTCCTAACTGGGTTTTCATAGTATTTTTAAAATTAGTTACAGCGCCAACCACTGGTACTTTTCGCGGTACCGTTTTTATAAACGGGTATCATGAATAATTTGGTATTGTGTTAGGAGATAATATGAATCAACCAGTAGTTAATGTTACGCTCGCTTTTTTTACAGATGGATATTCAACAGATTTGAGTTTTGATTTATCAACATATCCGGCAATGAATGATTCACCACAAATTATGCTTCAATCAGGAACACTTGCTAGTATTACAGGTGTCATGCCTGTAGGTAGCGCATGGGCTCCTATGTTGGCTTCTGGAACTGCCAATATAATTGGTGCTACCGTATCAGGTACCATTTTAACATTTACATTTGATGGTCCCCCAGGCGGTGCTGGGACTCTAGATGAAGATCAGGTTTATGCAACTTTAATATTTTAATATAATAGCACTTTAAGTAAATATGTCATACACACAACAAATACAATTTAATAGCCCCGCAATAGTTACATTGCGATGGCAAGATTTTAAACAAGTAGTCATTAACAAAAACCTTGCCGTTCAATATGTTGTTCAGGTAGATGGGTATTGTGTATTTTCTTTTGATCAAAATATAGCGTATAAATCATATTTGGTTTTTTCGACAATATCTCCAAATCTTATTTTTGATTCAGACTACTCACAAACACAAAACGATCTTGATACAGTAGATTTCTTAGTTAATTATATGCCAAGCGCGAATGCGCCAACTATACCTCGTTCATCGGATGGAAGATTAAATACTCTACCAACATTATTCCCATCATCAGTTCAAATGACAATAATTGGTGCCGGTGATGATCCGACTCTTGGTAATGGAAAAGGTACTCCGTTTTACTATACAAGTGATGATGGATATACAACAACTACAACTATTACTTGGCAACATAATGACTATCTTTATTTGGCTGGCGGACAGATTTCTTATAGTGGAGCTATTATAGGGGATATGATAGATTATTTCATTAACGCTCCAGCTACAACAGTTACAACAGTTAGTGGAACCGGCAATGTCAATTTAACAGGACCGGGCAATGTTCTAATTATTCCTGGAGCAAATACAAATTCTTCAGTCAATCTTGCTACCGCTGTACCAGTACCAAATCTAACAGGAACTGGATTTTGGGACTGGGCTAATGCAGCTAATGGAATAGGTTATGGAACAATAACAGCAAATCCTGGTAGACAGGGTTGGTATGACTTATATACAATTCCTATACCACTATCACATCCCGTTACATCATTGCAGATGTTTGGTAATCGTTCACTTGATTTAGTTATACCGGCATTGATACCACGAAAAGTTTTACCACAGTGGCAACATGAAGTTATTGTAACTAACTCCGGACACACTGGATTAGATATCGGGTGGATTTTAACTATTGCCCGCGCACATAATACTTAACCACAATACGCATAAGTTTATATATAGTGTAGTGGACGCGCATAATAAAATGATATTATACTAGGAGTACATATGCGAGCATTAGTTTTATCGGGCGGGGGCAGTGCTGGAAGTTTTCAATGTGGGGCATTAAAATATCTTTTCGAAGATCTTGGTAATACATATCAAATGTTCACGGGAGTTTCAGTTGGAGCATTGAATGCCTCATGGATGGCACAATACGCTCTAGCAGATCAAAAAGCTGGATATCAAGCTCTATATAATCTCTGGTACAACATACAAGACTCAACCGTAAAAAAGAACTGGTGTCCGTGGAATGTGTTAAAAGGATTATGGACTGATTCTATATACAACTCTCAACCACTCATAGATCTTATTCATAAAAATGTTAGTCTCGACAAAATCCGTGCGTCCGGCAATAAGGTTGCAGTTTCAGCAACAGAAATATGCACAGGAAAATACCAAACATTTACACAAGATGATGGGTATTTTCTTGATGGGATTCTCGCATCGAGTTCATTTCCCATGGGACTTTGTTCGACAGTAATAAACGGAATAAAATACACAGACGGCGGTGTAATTCATTCAACTCCAATCAACGAAGCAATTGCAATGGGCGCGACAGAATTAGATATAGTTCTCTGCGGACCAAAAGAGCCATCCTCGAAATTCAATGATGTTAATGTTGTAACATATGGTCTTCGTTGTTTTGATTATATGACAGATCAAATGGTTCAATCAGATATCAAAATGCTATTTATGTATAATAGATTAGTAAAAGCAGGTCTTCAACCAGATAAGAAGTTTTTGAATGTAAAAATCATTCGCCCATCATCGGATTTGCCAAATAGTTCATTGTCGTTTGATAATGCAACGATGCGTGTACTTATGCAACAAGGTTACGATCAATGCAAGTTACAGTACAACGCTTCTAATAAATAAGCATTATTATATGAGGTCGCTTGTAATTTCTGGTGGTGGATCTAAATCATCACACAGTATTGGCGCGCTCCAATATCTTCTTGGTGATTTAGAAATAAAATACACTACGATGCACGGGGTTTCTGCTGGAGCAATTAATGTCGCTTTTTTGGCGCAATACGGTGTTGGACAAGAAAAACAAGCCATAACTGAATTAACTAATTTATGGTTAAAATTAGATACAACTTCAATATATAAAAATTGGCCATTTTTTGGTAAGATTGCTTCCATATGGAAAAACTCGATATTCAATTCTTCACCACTTCATGAATTACTTCGTAGTAATATATCGCTTGATCGTATTCGTAAATCAGGAAAAACTGTAACCGTTGGTGTTTTAAATCTTTCATCAGGAAAATATCATACAATAGATCAGACAAATGATAATTTTATTGATTATGTGATAGCTAGTAGTTCATTTCCTGGAGCCCTTGAAGCTGTAAAAATAGATGGTGATTGGTGGGGTGACGGCGGTGCTAAAACAATTTCTCCGTTTCAAGCATCCATAGATTATGGCGCATCACATATTGATGCTCTTATAACATCACCAAAAACAAGAATGTCTTATTGGATAACAAAACCTAATACATCAGATATATTAAAACGAACTATTGATTTATCATTTGATAAAATACTATCTAATGATATTGAAAAATTAGATATGAATAATAAATTAGCAATGGCTGGTGTAGAAAATAAAATATATATTCCATTTAATATAATTCGACCGCAATATAATCTAATTGAAGATTTATTAGATTTCTCGCCATCCAAAATTAAAACTATGATGGATATTGGATATCGCGATGCCTTGTCTGCTAATTTTATATTATAAAGTTAGGGAGTTATTATGGCTAATGGTATTGGTATGGGCGCAATAACTTATGGATTTGACCATAATTTTT
>Ga0265336_10000525_pt1 | contig 22139 bp, 30 predicted proteins | sample 42119metaG_FD_193583 | JGI IMG/M metagenome (GOLD analysis project Ga0265336, IMG submission 193583) | Rhizosphere microbial communities from Carex aquatilis grown in University of Washington, Seatle, WA, United States - 4-21-19 metaG | ecosystem: Host-associated > Plants > Roots > Rhizosphere...
CTCTGTACGTCTAGATACTCAAAATCCTTACCATAACCTGTGCGAGCCAAAGCCCAAAGCCATTATCTGGGACTTTAATGTATTCGATATTCCGATCATGGTTCGTCACCTAGAAGAACGCTTATTGTGTTACGCTGATTCTGGTTCTGAAATTAGACAGATTAAATTGCCCAAATAAATCCCTATGATATACATAGGAATATGGGAAAGTCCAACAAACGTTTTGAATTTGATAGTAGTTTTTATGTCCTGGCTGGCGAAATTACTAGGGCCCTAGAAGAAAATAAAAAAGACGGTACTACTCAACAAGAACAAGTTGAAGAGTTGCTGGATGCTGAGAACAAATTCAAATTACACATAATGAAATACAAAGCTTCTACTTGGGTTTACGAGGCTTTTTGGCAGAAAGTGTGTATTGAAAATAAAAATATTTTAAGTGCGCGTCCATATTTTCGTGAATCGGCCATCACATTTAGTAAAAAAATTACCCCCGCCATTAAAGCTACAGATATTGAGACGTTAAAAACATTTAATGTTAATTATCAACTTATTAAATTTATAAAAGATAACTGGAAAGGTAAATGGGATGATAAAATGGAAAAACTTTTCCAGCGCGTATTTGTAGCGCGTACAAAACTTATTCAGAATAACATGCCCTTAGCTGTTAATCGTGCAAAACTTTTTTATAGAAAAACTCCAAAAAGTCATTTAACTCTTATAGACATGATTGGCATTTGCGCCATGGGGTTGGCTGCGGGTGTTGACAAATGGAATGGTCCCTATTCTCCTGTATTTCGCTCAGTTTGCATCGGCCGTATGGTTGGAAACCTCATAGACTCATATTCAGAAACGATGCTTCATTTTTACCCCAGCGACAAAAGGATATTGTATAAAGCACATACTTTACGTAGTCGTAAAAGTATTGATGATGTAAAAGAGCTTACTGAAGCCGTAAAAGATGCCTTTAAAGAAGATGCTAAAGAAGGCAAGAGCATTCCTAAAAATAAGATCGACGTGGGCGAACTTAGTTCATTAATGCAAGCAGCCAGCATTGTTAGTGCGGATGCCACAGTAAATGACGAAGGTTTTGGTGTTTATAGCTTCACAGTAGATGAGAAACAAGATATTGAACAGGAATATGTAGACAAAGAAGCTACCGACAAAATGTTGGAATTAGCAAAAAAGCTTCCCGTGTTATATAGAAAAGTATTGCGTTTAAAAGGCGTCAAGATATAATGGAGATACTATGAAACTTGGTGAAATTGACGACTGTTTAATCTACCTTAACGCCACTTCTTCTCTTAACAATCGATTGATTGTTGAGAAGTATGTAAAGGGCGAAATTCGTGCTAAAGAACGAAATGGTTTTGCCTTAATTGATCAGAAAACCCAAGTTAAAGGGCTAAAAATTCTAGCAGACGCTATTTTGAATAACAATGTTTTGATTCGTAAGGGTTCCACTGCCTATATTAAGGAAGAGGCGCTTCACACTGCTGCTTGGGCACAAAAAGCCCTAGAATCTGATGCTATTTCTGTTCCTTTCCTAATTGTTGATTTGTCCCAAGTAGAGTTCATTAAACCCCATAAAGTTGGGTCGGAGAATGACTAAAGTTTGTACCAAATGTAGTAAAGCTAAATTGTTGAATGAATTTAATAAAGATAGAACTAAATCTGATGGATTTTATTCTAGTTGCAGGCTGTGTAACTCTAATAGAAAATCATATTTTGATAATCGAAAAAAGCTTAAAGCAGAATATGATAGTAATATTTATGAAATTCAAAAGGATGAAAAGAAAATCTACTCTAAGGCCTATTATCAAAATAACAAGAAACGTGTAAATGCTTATTATGTAGAAAAAGGAAAGACTGATATCAATTTCAAGCTAAAAAGTATTCTTAGAAAAAGAATAGCAAAGTTGGTATCCGGTCATACCAAGGCTGGTTCTGCAGTATCCGATCTAGGTTGTACTGTCAGTGAATTCAAATCATATTTAGAGTCCTTATTTAAATCTGGCATGAGCTGGAGCAATTATGGGTTTGGCTCAGGCAAATGGCAGATTGATCACATAGAAGCGCTAATGTTTTTCAATTTACAAAACCGAAAAGAGTTTTTGAAGGCTGCTAATTATAAAAATTTGCAACCCATTTGGCACGAAGAACATTTGACTAAAACCAAAAAGGATTTAAAAAAATACCATGCTAATCCTTAGGTTGGGCGATCCACATGTTAAGGTATTCAACATTGAAGAGTCAGAAAAACTTTTATCTTTTGTGTTAGAAAAAGCACTTGAATACAAAGTAGACTGTATAGAAATCCTTGGAGATTTGACACATACACATGCGATTGTTAGATTAGAAGTGCAAGAATTTTGGACTAAGTGGCTTAAAACTTTAGGTAATTCTTTTCATACTCGTGTATTGGTTGGAAACCATGATTTAAGTGGCAATTATAGTTCTAAATTCTCTTCTCTTAGCACCTTTGCGTTCTTAGAACGTACAATGCTAAACATTATAGAAAAGCCTACGCAGGCAGGAATTTTTGGCTATTTACCATACATTCACGACCACAAAACTTTTATTGATTCAGCAATAGCTTTGGCCGACAAGGGCGCCAAAGTTTTAGTCTGCCATCAGACATTACAGGGCTCCAGATACGAGAGCGGTTTCTATGCTGCGGACGGAGTCCCTACCGGCGACTGGGCTGCCAGATTTACCCACATTATCTCTGGACATATCCATTCAGAACAGACCTTCGAAAATGTCATTTATCCTGGCACCGCAAGATGGGATAGCGTGGTGGACGCAAATATGCGGAAGGGTATATGGATTTATGAACACGACGATGCCAGCGGGCAAATTTTAAATTCAGAGTTCATCTCTACTGAGAATGTATGTAGCCCCCTGCGCTCCATTACTTGGCGTGAAGGCGAAGAAGGCCCCAAACCATGGGGAGATAATGATAGAGTTACGCTAGAACTCATTGGCTCTTCTGAATGGATTAATAAGCAAAAACAATCATTTAAAGGAAAAGCAAGCTTTAAGACTAAAATAACGGACTCTGCCAAACTAACCAATAGAAAGCCTGGAAAAAATTTCATGGATTTTCTAAACGGCGTATTCTCCACTACCATGGATAGGCATGAATTAGAGAAAAAGGCTAAGGAGTTAGGTCTTGTCTAAAGAGCACGAAATTCGAGATATGGCTAAACTCTCTATTTTAGAGAATAAGCTCAATGACATACAGCTTAAGAATCTCAAAATGTTCCCATTGGTGTTCTTTAATGGCGTTTCTAAAGCAGAAATCGATTATGACTTTTCAATCAGCCAGCCCAGTGTGGACTTTGAAATTGAACATGAAAAGGTCCTAGATGACAAGAAGCCAAATAAACTTAATGCGAAGTATAGTTTTGATAGACCAACCCATCAAAGCATGGTAGAATACAGATTGGTTATCGATGAAACGCAAGACAATGATTATCTTGAAAATCGTTTTTTAGCGTTAGAAACCGCAGTGCACAACTTATTTTGGAAAGAAGTACGAATAGTCGTTTTGTTTAATGGCAAAAAGGTTTACGAAACTAAAAATGGATAATCTTCCAGTAGTTAAAATAAGTACTGATATGACTGCATCAGAAGTCAAGAAAGTACAGAAGTTTATAGAGGACGGATTGCCTGGTATTGCAGAAGTAACGGTAAACGATATTAATAAAATGCTCGATATGTATTTAACCGGTAGTAGTTATTCTCAAATATCAGATGCCATGCGTATCCGTAAGGTTTTCGTTCTCTATTTAGCATATAAGGCTAATTGGGAGACCATTAGAGAAGAATATATCAATGAAATACAAGAAGGGATCAAAAATAGATTGGTTAATGTCAAATTAAGAGCACAAGAGTTTATGATTTTGGCAGGCCAGGCTTATCAGCAAAAACTTAGTGCTCATTTTTTGAAATATCTTTCTACCGGCAACATAGAAGAAATTAATACGGTAAGTGCAAAAGAAATGCTTTTAGTCATGAAAATTATTGAAATGAATAATCATTTAGATAGCGAAGGAAAAGATAGAAATGGTAAGGTACCCCCTATAGGATTGCACCCCGGTAATACTGGTATTTTAGTTGAACGTACTGGAGAAAACTCTTTTTCTGTCACCCCCAAGGATGGCAGTGAAAATGTAGGCAGTCTTCTAAAACGTTTAGCAGATGAAAAACGTGCTAAAGAAAAAAACATACAAGAAATTAAAAAGGAGTCCCCTAATGAAGGTGAATAAAAAGATCGCAACATTTGTAGCATTTGCATTGTCGCTTTTGCTATTTCCACTTAGCAGCCTGATTAAGCCGGTCAACAATGATCAGGTTGTACTTACCAAAGACAATCTCGTTGTACTTTCTGGAGAAATTAATGGCGATATTTCTGGAGAAATAATCTCCAAAGCTAAGGATTTGGGGAACAGACGATTATCGGCCGGGAAGCCAGTTTACCTATTTCTCAACACTCCTGGCGGTAGCATTCAGACTGGTCTAGAAATGATTGAGGCCTTAAAGGGCCTAGATCGACCGGTTAGCACTGTATCTCTATTCGCCGCAAGTATGGGTTTCCAGGTGGTTCAGGCTCTGGGAGAACGTTTAGTACTTAAAAACGGTGTACTTATGAGCCACAGGGCCGCTGGGCAATTCGAAGGATATTTTGGTGGTCAACGCCCAAGTCAGCTAGACAATCGATATAATCTATGGCTTTCACGATTAACGGAATTGGATGAGCAAACTGTTAATCGTTCAAATGGAAAGCAGACGCTTCAGAGCTATCAAAAGGCCTATGCCGATGAATTGTGGCTCACTGGAGCACAGGCTGTCGAAAACGGATATGCCGATCGTGTAGTTACTGTTAAGTGTGATTCATCTTTAGACGGAGTTACTTCTCATAGCACAGATTTCTTGGGATTAAAAATCGTATATGATTTAGATAATTGCCCAATTAATACTAGCCCAATGAATGTGAGGATTTCCTCGCCTACCGAAAAAGAACTTTCTCGTGAAAGCATTGTTGAGACGCGAATTCGCTTCATGGAACAGTATGTGAACAAGCATCGTTCTGTGGTCCCAATGTATTGGTAAATATGCCTCTGATTAGCTACATTTGCGAAGATCAACATTCTTCTGGCTCGTTTTTTAGGCATCGTAAAGACATAACTCCCGAGACGACGTGCAAGAAATGTGGTAAAATTGCAAAAAGGCAACTAAAGGGACCCGCTAGCAGATCCATATTGGTAGTGGATAATGGAATCCAGGGAAGAGCAACAGAAGTAGATATGGAAATGGTAGAAGACATAGAAACTCGTTCTATTAAAGATTTTAAGGAGAAATAAATGTATCAGTGCACCGCATCTGGTTGTAAAAATGTAGCTATTTTTGATATGAATATTTGTGAAGACTGTTTTGTAAAACTTTCCAATGCAAGTATAGCCAACATGGGCACGCCAGAAAAATATATCTGTGGGCAATGCGCGGAAACATTCCATTCTTCTTGTGACTTCACAAAGCATCTAAAACCATATGGCGGGTACTGCAAAGAGAATGAGTGAGTAATGGCTTATAAATGCGTTAACTGTGAAAATGAAGCAGAATTTGACTCCAATATTTGTGGAGAATGCTTTATTAAAAATACAAATAAATATTCTAATGGCGTACAGAAAAATTCCTTCGTTAACAGCCTGTACACTTGCTCTAATTGTGAAAAACAAATAGATAAACACGTATTTTGGGAACATGTGTCGTTTTGTAATAGAGCCTAAATATGCTCACCCTCAAAGAGTTAAAATTCCGTGCCATAGGTCGCTTTGTTGAAGAGCAACATATTATTCTTGACAATCTCGGCAGTCTCATCCAAGTAGATGCTATAAATCAAAACACGGGTGGTTCAAGCGGTGCGGGCAAATCTACTATTTTTAATGCTCTAGATTTTCTTTTCGGTCTCAATTCTATACCCAATTCTGTCTTACAGTCACGCCTTACCGAAGATCCTATATGGGTAGAAGGCATTTTTGATTACGACGGCCTTCCTCTCACGATTACTCGTTCTAAAAAGCTCAAGATAGAACTGAATGGCGACGTTACCACTGGAAGTGCAAAAATTTCAGAAGAGAAACTTGATCAGATTCTCTCTATCCCTAGGCCTTTATTTAAATCGCTTCTTCATAAAGAACAAGGTGAACGTGGGTTTTTTCTAAACTTTACTCCCAAAGAGACTAATGATTTTCTAATCGATTGCCTTGGTCTTGGAAATTTCAAAAAACCACTGCTTGAGATTGATACCAAGATAAGGGAGCTTACCGATCTTAAGACTCAGTGGGTTCACAATAAAGAAGTTAGCCAAACAGGATTGGAAGCCTCCAAAAATGCTATAGTCTCTCTTGGTGTTGTACCGGTACCTGAAGTGGACCGTGACACAATACTAGCATTAAAAAATAAAGCAGACACATCGAATGAACTTTACAAAAAATTAGTAGAGGCTCAGAAACTAGAGCTTTTGGCTTTAGAAACACAGAGGCCAGTTTCTATTGTAAATGCGTTCGATACTTCTAAAAAAATAGAATATGAACAAAAACTTGGTGATATTAAGACTCAAGCGAATCAACTACTTATAGCTAACAAAGATAAAGAAAGTAAGATACAAGCTCAGATTTATGAGTGGCAACGTAAACAGTCAGAATTAATGGATAATATAGAACGAGGTAAAGTGGCTAAGGAACAGGCTACCTTACATGCCGCTAAAATTCTCAAAATTAGAAGCAGCATGTGCCCAACCTGCGAGCAGAACTGGGCCAACGATGCTTCCAAAAAGGAAGAGACACAACTATTAGAAACTATTACTAAATTGGGTAAAGTTGTTTCAGAAGGTGTTAATTCGGAAATAGAATTAGAAAATGTAGTGAAATTACAGATTCAAAACCTACGAAACTCCATACCCTCGGCAACCCCAGAAGGCTATTCAGAATTATTAGATCGGGAACATTCTATCAAAGCTGCTATAAATGAACAAAACGGTCTAGAAAGTGCGCACAATTCGGCCCAGAATGCGCAGAATAAGGCTATACAGGATAACTTCGCCCTTAGCCATAGGATGATGAGGGATAGACACCTAGTGGACGCCGAACAGCTTCGTGGACAGGCTAGCTTAGACCAAAAGGTTCTTGAGGGAGCTGTGTCTAAGCTAAAATCTTTTGATGAAGCCAGAAAGCGATACGATCAATCTTTTAGTTCTCTCGTAGATCAAGAACGACAATACCAAATACAAATTGACGCCCTTTCTCAAGAAATTGAGAAGCTTAGTCATGATATAGAATCTTATGAGGAACTCAAAAGGGCTGTAAAAAGTTATCTTTCCTGTTCTTTTGACGAAGCATTGGATACCATTAGTGAAAATGCAACTAGGTTAATCGGACACATTCCAAATATGGCCAATGCGGTAATTCGTCTTATTGGAATTAGAGAAACCAAAGAAGGCAAGGTGAAAGAGGAAGTGACGGCTACTATTGGTGTAGATGGAGAAGAAAATGTTGACATTAGAAGTCTTTCTGGTGGCGAACGTGCTGCCGCCGATTTAGCCATTGATTTGAGTGTATTAGATTTAATAGAAAGCAAAACAAATACCGGCATTAATGTTTTTATTCTGGACGAACCATTTGTTTCGATGGATTCTGTGAATTCAGAGCAAGTTCTAGAAATGCTAAAAAATGCACAAATTGGTAAAAAAGTGGTTATAGTCGATCACAATCCTATTGTAAAAGAATTTGTAAGTGATAGAATTATTGTAGATAGAACTGGTCAAACCAGCAAAGTAACTCAGAATTAGGAGATTAGATGTCAGATCCACAACAAATTGAGAAAGACATTAGGGAATATCTGGAAAAAGAGCCCAATCTGAGCCGAGCGGATCGTTTTTCTTATCTCCAAACTATTTTTCACAAGCACTTAGAAATAAATAAATTAGATCATGTAATTACTCAGGGAGACGTATTCTTGATTTTAGCTGACGCCAGGCAACAATATATTAAGCTCAAAACTCCTGTTAAAATCGGTAGAAAAGTTTTAGATTCCGATCAGGCTATTCACATAGCGGTGATCGAAGCGTTTCTCTTGTATCTTGGTCGTACAAAATTGCTAAGAAAGCTTGTTAAATTCGATTATAGGGACTAAAATGAGATTCATCACCAAGAAAGAATTTGAACAAGCCATTGAGGTTTTGGAATTGAGCATCAAGAATAAGCAAATTCATTATGGCCATCACGATAGTAGTGTGGCGATCGATGAGATCGCATTCATAGTTAATGGTGGCGAAAGCGTAGAATCAAATAGATTAAGTTTTATTAGCCCCTTCGTATCGGCCCAACAACAATTGATTGGTATAAGAAATATGCTTAAAAATGCCAAAACACAATCAGAGTTGACTCAAAAAGCGGTACAGGAGTTAGAAAAATTAGAAAAGCAATTGGTGCAGTTAGTACCAACTTTAAAGGAGTAATTATGCACGATAATTTTGACGAAGAACTTACAAAAAATCGTATTTTGTCTGAGAATAAAACTTTCAAGGCTGCATTCACCGCTACCCTCGGTTATTATGCGGCCCGAATGTTAGTAACTTTTTTAGGTATCACCTTGTTCTGTGGTACTATCTTTCTGATCTATAAACTTTTAAAATAGGAGAATAAAATGGCACGATCTAAGAAAACTATCACAACGCAGGTTCAAGAGAACTATCCCGAGTTTGAGACTGAAGTCTCTGGGCTAACTATCGATCAACTTAACAACAAGTTAGCTTCTTTAGCCAAAGGACTGGAAGAGTCTGAGGCAGCTAAGGAAGACGATGAAGATCTGAACAAGGCACATGCTTTGGCCTCCGAACTTGGTGCTCCATATAAAGATGTCAAGAAGGCCGTTCGATTGAAGACCAAATATGTTATTAGTCTTTTACGAGATAAGGGCGCTGCGTAATGTATTGTTCTAATTGTGGATGTTCATCTGCTAAGGAAGTGGTTCTCTTTTCCTCTGTGGCAATAGATTGTTGGGCGTGTAATCTAAACGCCGAAGTTAGAAGGCGCCTCCTGGACGCGTCTGAAAGTTTTACAATTACATTGCCTGTTCCAGAACCTAAATTGTCGTATCCCTATACGATTTATTACGATTGGGTTGAAAAGTAAAATGACAGATGAACGTATCCTTACACTTGATCTTAGCTCCAAGACCGGTTGGTCGTCCATGATCAGCACCGACAATGGTATAATTTTAGAGGCGTATGGAATTGTCCCCCAAATACACGAGCCGGAAGGCATCTATCCTATTAACTATCTGGAATGGGTAGATTTGTGTTTCGCACACATTGTTGAACTAATTGACACCCATACCCCGGCCGTTTTGGTGATAGAAGAAACGGTAGCCGGTTCAAAAGCAGTATATTCGCAGAAATTTTTAGAATGGTTGCATTATAAGCTTGCAAAATTAATAAAAGAGACTAATATAAAAGCTATATACTTATTAACCGGTGCTTGGCGCTCTGAGGTTGGTGCCAAGATGACTAAGGAAGAATCTAAACATAACAAGTACGTACGTGAATATAAAAAAATGCATGATACGCAAATTGCAAAAAATTCTGAAGGAAAACGAATAGGAAGGCTCACCAAAAAACACATCAATGTTCGTAGAGCCAATGAAGTATTTGGGGAATTTTTAAAAGCACCCCTTAGGAAGAAAGACGAGGACACGGCGGATGCCCTTCTTTTGGGATTTTGTTACCATTTAAGGAGATTAAAAAATGAGCAACGATAATCAATGGGAAGATGACGAAGTATTTGAAGATAAGCCAGAGGCAGCTCAAACTGGGAAAAATGGTTTGCCAGTTTCTCCTACTCCAATGCCTGAGATTCAGCAGTATTCGCCGCCTTCACGGCCCGCCCCTCGATCGCCCGAACGCGAACAAATTATTGAACGTTCCAATGAAGCCATCGATGAGCTAAATAATTATTCCGAAGAAGAGGAAGAAGTTTCTGAAGACGAAGATTATTCTGAAATTCTATCTGACGCCAATCTACGCCTAGAACAAGGTAGTCTTTATAAGCTAATCATGAAGCATGAACTTTTTGATGGCTCCGACGCCGACCCCAAGGCTATTCAGAACGTTCAAAAGGCTATTCGTAAGTTTGCTAAAGAGCAAATGGAGATTATGTTGGGCATGCGTCAGGACCCGCAGACTACGGTAGTGGAACGTCTAGAAATCGATTTCCCCTTTAATGCTGTTGAGATTAAAGTTCTAAAGATGATAGCTCATACGGCCAGCAAAGGTGAAACCGATCGTTCCGATAGATATGTGCCTGAAGTAACCCGTACCACTGGCCCAATTCCTGTTGTCCAAGAAAAACGTAATACCTTCAATCCGATTAGTTCTGGAAATAAAAAGACATCTTCTGTTTCCAAAAAGAAATTGCCAAGTAGACCTGCGGAACCCCTTAAGCGCTCTAAAATGGAAAGTACCATTGACGAAATCGCTGAACGTTTAGCGGATCAAACGGTTTCCAAAGAAACTATTAAGGCTGGCCTACGCAGAGAATTGGAAGAACACAACCAATTGCTTGGCAAACCAGTTAGAGATTTAACCCCTAATGAAGTTATTGAGCAGAATAGAGTCATTGACAAACGACGTGGCTCTCAGGTAAAATCAAATCAAGCCTTACCGATGCCAAGCCCTGAACAGCAGGCTACTATGGTAGAGCATTCTAGCGGACCAAGTGCTAATAGGCCTAATAAATTAGTAGAATTAGCGTTAAAAATGCCACCGTCTAAACTTTTGAACCCAGGACAGGGTTAGATTTTAAAATAATTCCTTAAGTGGAATAAAAGGAGAACCAAATGTCAAATACCGCTACCCCAGCACAGCCAGTAGAAAAGAAGCAAAGTGCTACAGAACGATTAACCAATCTAGAAAATGCAGCACAATCACTATTTCAATTAAATGATAATTTGATTAAAGATGTGATGGATCTTAAGAGGACCATTAAGTTGTTAGATAATAAAGTAAGCGCTCTTGCTAAGGCATCGCTTGCAGATGAAAAGCCAACCGATGAAGTTCTTAATCGTTTCATGATTGAAAATAATGTTGATGATTTGGTTCGAAAGGTTAATGAGTTGGTGGAACGAGGAATGCTAGTAAAAGAAGAACAGGTTACCGATAACGCTTTTGTTGTTGGCCAGGAACTCGATGGAGAGGATAAAGTTCTAAATGTTCGTCTTCAGTTTGCCCTTAAGGCTCTTAAGCCAGAAATGCAAGAAAAGCTTTTGGGGGTAAAAGCTGGAGATACTCTTCTGATTCAAGAGAATTTGAAGTTCCGTGTGCTAGAATCTTATAAGATTCAACCACCGCCGGCACCGACTCCTGAAATAACCGACGATGCTCCTGTGGTAGCTCCCGTTGCATCGCAATCCAGTGAGTCAACGCCCGCTTAATGCAATTTAATTGCAATAGGGGCCTATGAACTATACTAAAAATCAAATCCGATTAATCAAGACCTATATAAATCTCGTAAAAAAGACCGGCCTATATCCCGGTCGTGCGGAATTGGCAAGGGTTGGATATAACAGGGATAAGTTGAGACATCATTTCTCAAACTTATCCCTGTTGCAGGCGGCCGCCTACGAATGGGCTGCAGAAAATGACCCAACCGCATTTGGCGAAGTGATTGATGCTAATATCTTTACTCGTCAGAATTTCAAAATTCTTCAAGATAACATCAAGAAATATAAGCGTTTTGTGATAACAACAGCCGTAGTTGGCTGTCCAGTTCACCAGGGTTTTTTGGATAGCATACGTACTTATTGTGACAATAAGGATGCGATGCTTTTGGTATTGCCAGCTGCAGACCCAGCCTCTGCAGGCGATTGGAATCTGGATAGACAATTGGGAATTCAATCAATTGTATTTGGCGATATCAAGTTGAATTCTAATCTGTTTCTCTGTTCCATTAAGTTAAGTGCAAAGCAAATTGATCCTACTACCGGACTGGCGCGTATTGGACAGCGCAATGGAAGTTTCATTTACGCTTCTCCCAAACAACGTCTTAAGTTCATGCCGGTTAGTAATATCAAGTATCCTCACGCTGAGATGACAACTGGCGCCATTACACTTCCTAGATATCTTGATACCGAAAAGTACATGAGTAGTAGAACGGCCTACATTGCCAATTACGATCATGTGATGGGCGCTATTATTGTTGAAATTGAAGACAATAAGCTATATCATTTTAGACAGATACAAGCAGATTCAGAAGGCGGCTTCATAGACTTGGCCAAATATTATAAGGGCGATACTGTATCCACAGTATACGCCGAAGCACTTTCAATGGGTGACCTACATGCGGGGGAGACCGATCCCACGGCTTTCCAGGCCTGGAAAGAAGTTTGCGCTTTGGTTAAGCCCAAAAAAATCTTTGTTCACGATGGTTTTAATGGTCAAAGCATCAATCCTCATGAAAAAGACCAACAAATAAGCAGGGCTATATTGGCAGGAAAAGGTCTTTTGAACCTCAAAGAAGAAGTAAGAGAATTCGCAAATAAAATAAATGAAATGGCAGAATGGGGTTCGGTTAAGGAAATAATAGTAGTTAAGTCAAATCATGATGTATTTCTAGATAGATGGCTTGAATCCGGAGATTTTGCTAAAGATCCAACAAATTATGCAGTCGGCGTAGAATTTGCCCATGCCATGGTTCAGGGCCTAAACCCTTTAAAATATGCCGTAGAATCGGCCGGATTGAACAACAAGGCCTCTGTACGATGGCTAAGCATGGATGAAGACTACTTTATTGCTGGCATCCAAATGGGTGCTCATGGGCATAAAGGTCCCAAGGGCTCGCGTGGCACTCTAGCCAGCATGGAAAGCTCTTACGGACAATCTGTTACTGGTCACGCACACGGTCCTGGCATTCTTCGTGGTGCTTGGCAAAATGGCACTACTAGTTATTTAAAATTGAACTACAATGCTGGTCCGTCAGATTGGGTTCACGCTTCGACACTGGTTTATCCCAATGGAATGCGACAATTAATCAATTCATTTAGCGGTAAATGGTACATGAAAGACTAATGGCGGTTATGTGGGCAGAACCGACGAATTTACGATAATTGAGAAACAAATCAAAGATATAGAGGCTAGGCTTAAGATTTTAAGAACTCGCATAGAAGCGCTGGATCTTGAAATTAAGAAAATAGCCGCTTTTGAACGTACGCTCATAGATAATGTAAAAATTTTAAAGAAGCAACAGGTGGTAGCCATTGCAAAAGAATTTGGACATGCTAAAAGTGAACTTAAGAAAGTGAGAGCGCGCTTAGTAGAACTTCGAAATGATCAAGAGCATTTTTATAAAGTACACAGAGATACTAAAGAAAGTTTAAAAAATACTCAATTAAAATTTGCAAAAATGGTATCAGAAAGCGAGAATAATGTAATAAAATTCAGGAGATAATATGGAAAAAAATGAAATTCAAAGACGTATTGTTGAGGATGAGGATTATATCCGTTGCCCAAAGTGTAGTAATTCTGTAAATAAGTTTTTATTGCGCAATCCAGAAGGGGCTGAGGATAGCGTTATTGCTAGGTTTCTAATGGTGAGCGAAGATAAGGTTAAGGAACTATATTTTGAGGCAGTTAAAATGCTTCGGAAAGATATGGAGGAGTAATGAAAGTAAACGTTTATTTGGATGACGGTAGAGTGTTTTCTTATACTGTTTCCAGTGCCGAAAAAGCGAGGGAACATTCCCACGCAATTATAATGACCGGCTACAGACACGCTACGGAGGAATATTTCGAACATTACGGTCCACATCGCATTTTGAAAGTGAAAGTAACAGGAAAAGTGGACACTCAGTACCCAGATGAAGTAAGGGGTACTTAATGCATATCGAAGTCTACACAGATGGCAGCGCCACCACCAAGGACCAACCAGGTGGTTGGGGCTACGTAATAGTGGTAGACGGACAAAAATATTCCGAAGGCTCTGGACATATCGAGAAGGGCACAAATAATGATGCCGAGCTTGAAGCTGCCATACAAGGATTAGAAAAGATTAGACAATGTTTTGTAGACAAAGTGCCTGATTACAGTTCTTCCACAGAACCACTGGCTCTAATAGTTACCCTAGTAAGTGATAGTCAAATAGTTCTCGGATGGGCCTCAGGCGCCTACGCATTCCGTCAAGAAAATAAAATAGAAAAATATAAACAGCTTCAAATATTGGTGAAAACGTGGAATGTTCAAACCCGTTGGGTGGAAGGACATACTGGTGACGAACATAACGAACGATGTGATAAGTTAGCTAATGCGGCTCGGCTTCAAAAAGATGTAAATTCTATAAAAGAAAAACAAAAAAGAAAAGAAAAATCTGGAATTACTTTTAGGGTGGTAGTAGATCAAAATGCCATAGATAAGATTACTAATGAGGCCATGTCTCATGCTAATCAACTGGCCCACATAGGCTCCGATCTCTGGAAAACTTCTGTTATTGACAAATTTAAGGAATTGTTGGACAATAACAAGTGGTATAGGGGAGAATTAGAATGAAGCAAACTACTAAATATCGTTACGAAAAGCGCATCAAAGCTCTAGAACAGGAGCTTAAAGAGAAAGATACTGCGCTATATGAATATAAGCAAGTAGCCATTGAGATTTTTAATACCACGGTTGATTTGATTAGCAATGATAAGAACATCAATAAGGGTTGGATTGTCAGTAAGTACAAGAGGTTATTTCTGTGAGTAGAGAAAAGAAAGTAATGATTTTATTCTGCAATTTTTGTGGAAAAAACCAAAAAGAAGTTGAATTTTTGATACACGGGTCCGATGTTTACATTTGTAACGAATGTGTTGATTTGTGCAATGTAATCGTGACAGAAGAACGACAAAAGAATATTGACAAATTTAAAAATGCCGTAAAGGCGGTAACAAAGCATGATTAAAGAAAAATTCTTTATGGCTTTCGACACAGAAACTGGCGGATTAGAACCGGGTGCTGCGGATCTTCTGACTTTTTATTGTGGCATTGTTAATGAAGATTTGAAAGTAGTAGATGAGCTTGATTTAAAATTGAAACCCGATGATGGTCGATTACCAATAGTAGAGGCGCAGGCCCTCAAGATCAATGGCATCGATATTAAGAAGCATTTAGAAGATCCGACAACCGTAACGTATTCTCAAGCTAATGCACTCATAGTTGGGTTACTTAAAAAGTATCTCAAAAAGACTGGCAGGTTTAGTAATATCAGGCCACTTGGATATAATGTGCCTTTTGATATCAAGTTTAGCCAACACTATCTTTTACCTCCCACCGAATGGAATAGCATTTTACATTACAAACATGTAGACGTTATGCAAAATGTGGATTTCTTAAAAGAAGCCGGTTGGTTTCCATCAGATTTAGGTAGTCTCAATACTGTAGTGGAATATTTGCAGCTTCCTAAGCGTTCAGCGCATAATGCTAAAGAAGATACGCTAATGACTGTGGATGTACACAAAAAGCTTTTGGAAATTATGGGAGCCAAAAAAGACGGCGGTTCGGTTCAAGATTTGATTGGTTTATTGGAGGCTGAATGAATAATTTTTATGAATTTGCAAGCTCTCATCCAGTGCTTACTTTCTTTTTAGCCATTATCCTAAGCAACACCCTGATTGGCATAGCAAGGGCGCCCTTTAGAAGGACACCGCGAAAATGAACTGTTCCAAATGTAATCAACCAATGAAAGAGTATCACGGTCTTGTTGAGACCGGATGGGATTGTGTCAACGCTAACTGCGGAGAACAAACTATAAGCAAGGATATTTTGCCAGGCAAGAATCCGTTATTAGTTGATAATGATTCTATGCCGATGGGATGGGATTGGGGATATCTATCCAGTCCAGTGGTGACTGATCCAGGTCCGGCACCAATTAAGTTAAATATTCCAAAAATTAATGTAACAGTACCCAGTACATATCCGCAATTCGATGCCCCTTTGAGTGCTGAAGACCAGGCAACAGTAGATGCCATAGCCAGGGAATTGGAAGAGGCTTGCAAAAAGATTTTAGCGCCTTTTATTGGTCAGACTTACGATAGCGTTTCTGGCGATATGTTAGACGCAATGTTGTATTTGGCTAACCAACTCAGATATGATATGGAACTGCCATGCGAGTTGCAACCTATGGTTGGACTATCAGCCATGTTAGACCAAGACGATTTGGAAAGGGGCAATGGAATCGCCTTGGATAAGCTTGCGGAAAGAAAATTTGGCATTTACAGATACTTTGATGAGACAGATGAGGATTTACGATTTCGACTAAAAGCTTCTTTAGACACATGAGGTAATATGAAACCGAGATATACTGTTATTGTTCGAGATAATGAAAAGAAAGAGAATGTATTAGAATTAGGTGCGTATGATTTCTCGATGAGAATCAACACCGTATATGGTTTTTCCTCAACTGCCAACTTGAATATGGATGCTACAATACGTTTGGCCGAACCCGAAGAGAAGGTTCCCAATGTATACAATCTTGATGAAGATGATGTAACCCAAGAAATCAAGGATTGCCGTTATGGCCATTCTTTGGTTACCTCTATGGGTCTTATCAAAGAAACTACTTATTGCGAAACTTGCGGTTTGGAAATTAAAACTGATGAAGTGTAGCCCACATACTCACTGTGAGAGTCCACTAACTGGCAGCACGATTGCCACGATGGTAGACCGTGCCAAGGAATTGGGGCGCACCCATTTTGCCTACACTGACCATGGACACCTTTCCTCTGCCCTAAAGACCTATTCAAAAGTAAAAGAAAAGGGCCTAAAATTCATTCCAGGCTTAGAGTTTTACTTCAAAGATATCGGATGTCCTTTTGTTAATGGTACCGACGCCAATCGTTGTAAATATTTCACTGCCACCATCTATTGTGAAGACCAAGCTGCTTATCAAGAATTGTGCAGATTGGTTAGTCGAGAAGACCTTCCTACGGTTACAATTTACGAAGAAAAACAACAGCTGTGGAGTTGGAAAGAACTTGAACACATGGCTAAGTTCAATGTATCGCTCGTATTGGGCGGAGTACACTGCATGGTCGGCAAAGTAATGTTGGCTGGTAATCCCAGCGTGGCCGAAAATGTTTTTGTTGCCCTCCAGAAGATTTTTGGCGATAAGCTCTTTACCGCTATAGTATGCGAACCTTTCACCAAGAAATGGAATAGCGTTCTAGAAATTAGCCTATCAGATGGCTCCAAGGTTTCCTGTCTAACTGGCGATTCTGTATCTACCGATAAAGCTCGCAGGATGAAAGCACTGGACTTGTACGAGCGTTCTGGACATACCATTTTGAAATCCATAGCCTCTGGTGGTATCGCAAAAACGGTAGACATGGGAATCGCTGATGTGAAGCTTCACAAGGGTTTCCTTCCTTTGCCTGGCGGCGATGCCATGCTCAAGGTAAATAGATTCCTCAAAGCTCTATCTGCAAAGCACAATGTGCCCGTAATGGTAAGTGACTACGCCTACTATGCCAATAAAGAAGACAAAATTGTTCAGACGATGCGTCTAGAAGGTAATAACAAGCTTCAGCCGAACTTCTACATGAAGTCTGAGGAAGAGATTGTAAAGTACCTAAAAGAGACACTTAATCTGGCAGACGATGCCATATCTGTCCTTTTTGAGACCCTTGACACATGGTCCTCTCGGTTTGATAATTTGGAATTGAAATACGAATGGCGTCTGGCTGATGCGGGAGAAAATCCACTCCAACAGGCTATGGCCATTATTCGAGAAAACGGGCGCATGAAGTGGGATGATCCTAAATATGTAGAAAGATTAAAAGAAGAGCTAACCGTTATTGCTAAAAATCCTGTAAAGGATTTAACGGCGTACTTCTTGCCTATCAGAGACGTTCTCAATTATTATAAAGAGAACGGTCTTCTGGTAGGCCCCGGTCGTGGCTCTGCGGGTTCTTCCCTATTCTGTTATCTCCTGGGTATCACACAGGTAAACCCTTTTAAGTATGACTTACCCTTTAGTCGTTTTTTCTCTATGGATCGAATTATGACTAAAGAATTGCCAGATATTGATGTCGACTTAGAGTCTCGCGAGCTATTGGTAGGCGATGATGGTCATTCCGGTTATCTTTACACTCGGTATGGGAATAAGGCAGCACAGATTTCTACTAGGACTACAATTCGTTTAAAGAGCGCCATAAAGGACACCAATCGGTATTTTAAGGGCAAGGTAGAGCCTGCGATCGAAGTCTTTACCAAGGGCCTTCCGCCGCCTCCACAAGGGCTTAACGACCACCAATTCGTCTTTGGTTTTGATGATAAAGACGAGGGACACATTCCAGGATTGATTGAACAGTCAGAAGATTTGCAGAAATATGCCGCAGAAAGACCGGAAGAATGGGCAATCGTTAGCAAATCTATGGGGTTGACCCGCGCCTATTCAAAGCATGCTTCGGCATTCGTTCTCAGTGACGTAGCCATTAAAGATGTAGTCCCGGTGCGCGATGAGAATGTTACACAGTATGAGGCCAAGGAATGCGAAGCGGCTGGTCTAATCAAATACGACTTTCTGGTTATTCATCAACTTCGTGACGTGCGCGTTTGCCTAGATCTGATAAACAAGCGAAATAATGAAAAGAATACGGTGGGATATTTCTCCCATAACGGTCAGCCAACCTATATTTGGGAACTTCCAGAAGTTGACACTGTATTCAAAAGCATCTGGGGCGGTGCCTGTGAAACCATCTTCCAGATTAACACCAAATCCATGGTTCCTTATGTTATGGAGATTTTACCCGGTAGCATCATGGATTTAGCTACAATTCTAGCCCTCGTACGTCCCGGTCCTATGGATTTCATTGATGAAACCACCGGCAGAAACATGGTGGAAGAGTACATTCTTCGTAAGCGTGGCGAAAGTACGCCTGACATTCAAGCCCTGGCCGATTTACTTCCAGAAACATACGGGATCGTTGTTTTTCAAGAACAGCTCAATAAAATTGCTCGTGATTTAGCAGGTTTCCCCGGTGAAAGAGCCGAGAAGCTTCGTAAGAATATGGCCAAGAAAAAGATGGCCGCTCTCATGGAAATGAAGCCTGATTTTATTGCCGGTGCCAAAAACAAAGTCTCAGAAGATATTGCAAATAGCGTATGGGATCGAATGGTTACCTTTGGTCGGTACGGATTTTCTATCATTCATGCGGTTGAATACGCTATGATTACCTATGCGTCTATGTATCTAAAGCATTTTTATCCTTTAGAATGGTGGGCTGCGGTTCTTACAAATGCTACTGAACAAGAAATTACTGGCAAATTCTGGCCATATGTAAAAGATATTGTTTCTCCACCAGATATTAATTTGTCTAGCGATAACATGGTGGTAGATTATGCCAACGGTAAAATTAGATCCAAACTAGGAGTTATTCACGGTATTGGTGAAGCAACTATCGGGCCTATAGTAGCCGGACGTCCGTATAAAGATATTCAAGATTTCGTTAATAAGGAAGTATCAGGTCCTTCATTGGCACATAAGCTCATTCATGTGGGGGTTCTAGACAGTCTATTTCCACCTAGAACTAATTTGATTGAAAAATTAAAACTTTACCAGAATGCCGTTGAAAGCAAAAAATTTCATGATAAAATAGAGAAGGCATCTACTGTAGGTAAAAAAATACGTACAACTCAACCTAAAGATGGTATTGTGCCTGAAGAGTATATAAATTTGCATCCAATGAAAGATGCCGCCATGAGAAAGTCGGTATTGCCCAGTTTACCTGTAGATTTATACGAACTTGGTAAAAAATATTCCACAGTATTAACTAAAGACCCGTATAGAAGTGTGGTAATAAATAACAGAGGTTATGACACCATGCTTATCAATGGAGATAGACTGAAACGTTTAGATGAATTGGACGGCAATACTATAGAAAAAGACATATATGTAGCCTCTACTTGTTTCATCGTTAAAGTGGAAGAGTTTTCATATCCTAAGAAAAACCCTACTAAAAGAGCGCTCAAATTGATAGCAGATTCCGATGGTTTCGTTAAAGAATACGTATTTTGGCCTGACTACGAAACCGGACAGTTGTTATATCCAGAAGAGTGCAAGAAAGGGGCGATTTGTACTTTATTTTTTAGAAAAAAAGTAGGTCGTCAGGATTTAAACGTGACGCAAATTGTGGTGGAAGTATGAAATGGAAATTTGTATTATGTATTTTAATTGAGCTTTTCTTCAATTCAATTTCATATGCAAAATGCTCAGATAAACCTATTGTTATCGCAGTAGTAGATACCGGATTTGGCTATAAGGACGCCGGAAATGAAGCACATCTTTGTAAGCACGGACACAGAGATTTTACATACGAACAAAAATTTTACCACCATCCAAATTCTATTGATCCGGTACCGCTTGATACACAAGGACATGGCACCAATATAGTTGGTATAATTGAGACATACACAAAATTAACACGCGTAAATTATTGTATAATGATACTCAAATATAACGAAGGCTCGTGGATTGGCAATAATAATATGATAAATACCGTAAATAGCTTCAATTATGCCACAAACATGGGTGTTGACTACATTAATTATAGTTCTGGTGGTCAAGAACCAAATGAATCTGAAAAAGTAGCTGTTTTGCGTTTTTTAGACCAGGGCGGCCGTATGGTTGTAGCAGCTGGCAATGATAATCTAAATTTAGATCTATTTCAAAACGGATTTTATCCTGCAAAATACGATCGTCGGCTCGTAGTAGTAGGAAGCTTAGATTATAACGGAAATAAATTGCTTTCATCTAATTTTGGTAGTATAGTGAATCGATGGGAATTAGGTTTGTTAGTAACAGCGTACGGAGTAACTATGTCTGGTACTAGTCAAGCTACTGCGATCGCCACAGGAAAACTGGTGTCTAAAATCCCCAATAAATGTGAGGGAAAATAATGTCACTTCTAGATACAAAGGTATTGAGAAAAAAGAAATTAGATAAAGAACTAAATCTTAGAGTTTTTAAAAATGAAGCGAGTGAAAGACTTTTTGTTGAATTCTCTTCTAAAGATGGTAAGATGGTAGTACAGAAAAGTTTTCAAGATACTTATTCTGGCAGAATTGAAGCGAAAGTATTTGAGGATGCATTCAAATCCATTGAAGATTTAAAGAACTATTTAAATAGGAGCAACCAATGAGCCTTAAGGATTTATTAAATAAAATTAAAGAAGTAAAACAGTTTGCCGATGAGAATGTGGATACTGGGGCGCCAGAGACCTTAAATGCCAGACGTGGCAGGCAAAGACAGGCCGTAGAAGAACTTCAACGATTGCAAACGGCTTACACCAATGAGCTTCGACGAACGTCAGCTTTTATCGTAGTAATTGGAGATAAATATAAAGAATTTTTAGAACATTCATCTAAACTGTTTTGTGTGGAACCAGAAGCATATTTTAAAGAAATTGTTAATAAGATTCCTACACATCTATACCTTGGAAGGGAAAGTGTTTCTAATCTTTTTGATGTTTTAGGAAGACATATCGAAGAGAAGGCATACGCGCTTGGTATCGTTGGCTATCCACAATTAATTTTTAAGCAAGAGTATCAGCGTACGATTCGCAGTACAGATGATTTTCTAAATATTGTAAAAGAGGCCATCACCGATCAAATGGGAGGCGAAATTGTTGGTATTCACGCAACACATGTTCTTACCAAAGCTTCCATTGAAAAAAATAATACTTCACAATCCACCAGGATCGTATTGGCCACCGGGGATGAGAAATTTGGAATCAAGGTTGCTAATGATTTGCATAAAATTAGCAATAGGGTGTTTGTAGTAGTCGCCGGAGAATTACAGAAACCTCTTCGAAATACTAAGGATGTATACGGACTACAAGAAGTTACTAAAGAATCGGTAGATAAGACTTTAAATGGTATTAAGAATCTTTTAAAGAAAGAAGAGCTTGCACAAAAATAGTCTTTTGTGCGATAATTTAAATTAAATAAGGAGATAATAAATGGGCGGAGTATTTGGAAAGGCAAAGTTCGGTGGCAAGGGTCGCAATTGGTTTAAGCTAAAGGATGGTTCTAATGGACCCTACCGCATTCT
>Ga0265336_10000528_pt1 | contig 22084 bp, 17 predicted proteins | sample 42119metaG_FD_193583 | JGI IMG/M metagenome (GOLD analysis project Ga0265336, IMG submission 193583) | Rhizosphere microbial communities from Carex aquatilis grown in University of Washington, Seatle, WA, United States - 4-21-19 metaG | ecosystem: Host-associated > Plants > Roots > Rhizosphere...
GCGCGTGCTGGGGATCATCTACAACATGACCTCCAACCGGGAGGATGCCGCCGACCTAGCCCAGGACGCGTTCATCAAGGCGTTCCAGTCGATCAACCGGTTCCAGGGGCAGGCCTCGTTCTTCACATGGCTGTACCGCATTGCGGTCAATTCCACGGTGACCCACCTGAGGAAGAACCGGCTGCGGTCGTTCTTCAGCCTGGAGTCCGTCCGGGAGGACGATCCGGTGTCCCGCGAGCTGATCGATGCGCTCACGGATAAGACCGGGGTGGGCAGGGATTCGTTCGTCCGTGAACTTCAGGAAAAATTGAACGATGCGATGCAAAAACTGTCTATCAATCATCGCACAGTGGTGACTTTATTCGAAATCGACGGACTCAGCCATCAGGAGATCGCTGAGGTCATGGATTGCTCCGTAGGAACCGTGCGTTCACGGCTCCATTATGCAAAGCAGTTGCTTCAAGCAGAACTGCAACCTTACTTGATGAAATGAAACGGGATACAGAACGAAAGATCACGGTTGAGGACCTAATCCGCCTGAAGAAGGCGGAGCGGCCGCCTGCCGAGTTCTGGACCCGCTTCGAGTCCGAGATGCGGTCAAAGCAGCTTTCGGCGATCGTCAACAAGCGGCCCTGGTGGCAGGGCATTTCTATCGCGGTTTCGGTGGTCAACCGGCACCAGCTCCAGTTCGGTGCGGCGGCGGCCCTGGCCCTCACTTGGGCGGGAGTCCACTACCTTACGCCGTCCACGCAGGCCGTGCATTCGGGGATTGCGGCGGCCCCGGCCGCTAGGGCCATTGAGCATGCCGCGGTAGCTTCCGTTCCGGCGCCCTCACTGCCGGCGGTCGTGCGCGAATCCCGGCCCCAGGCGGTTGCCGAGGTGAGCCCCCAGGAATCCCCGGCGACACGCATCGCCGCCGTGACGGCCACGTCCTCCCACTTGACCCAGGCGCCCGCGGAGCTCGCGGTGGATGCGCCGTCCAAGTCCCCCTTTGCCGACGGCATTGCCGTCACGCTTGCCGATTACCGCGAGGCGGCCCCGGAGTTCGCCGGACGCTCCGTCTTCGGGTCTGACCGTGAATTTGAGCCGTCGGCGCCGGCCCGCCAGGCCCCGAGCGAGCCCTTGGCCCGCATGGATCCAGCCAGTGAACGCCGCGCCAGGCTCCTTGCCCCGGCGCTGCCCGCCTATTCTTCGGCCTCCACCCGCGCCCTTGCGAGCGACTGGATGAAGGCAAGGGCCTCATCGGACGAGAAGATGTACGAGTCGATGGATCGCGGATCCAACGACCGCATGCTGGTCGGGTTCAGGTTCTGACCGGCTTCGGGGCGGACTGGGGAAGGCACGCAGCGCACCCGTTCGCGAAGAAGTCGTTGCCCTTGTCGTCGACGAGGATGAACGCGGGGAAGTCCTTGACGTCGATTTTCCACACGGCCTCCATGCCGAGCTCGGGAAACTCGAGCACCTCGACCTTCGTAATGTTTTCCTTGGCCAGGATTGCGGCGGGTCCGCCGACGCTTCCCAGGTAGAACCCCCCGTGCTTCTTGCACGAGGCGGTCACCTGGGGGCTTCGGTTGCCCTTGGCGAGCATCACCATGGACCCTCCGAGCGACTGGAACTGCTCGACGTAGCTGTCCATCCGGCCGGCGGTCGTCGGGCCGAACGAGCCCGAGGCGTAGCCGGTCGGAGTCTTGGCGGGCCCGGCATAGTAGACCGGGTACCTCTTGAAGTAATCGGGAAGGCCCTCGCCGGAATCGACCCGCTCCTTGAGCCTTGCATGCGCGCTGTCGCGCGCCACGACGAGGGTCCCCGTGAGCGAGACCCGGGTCGTCACGGGATATTTTGAGAGCTCTGCCCGGATCTCCTCCATCGGCCGGCTTAGGTCGATCGGAATACCTGCCGTGTCCTTGAGCGCCCTCGAGGCGGCGGGGATGAACTGGCCCGGGTTGCGCTCGAGCTTCTCGAGGAAGATCCCGTCACGGTTGATCTTTGCCTTGATGTTGCGGTCGGCCGAGCACGACACACCCATGCCGACGGGGCAGCTGGCGCCGTGGCGCGCAAGGCGGATGACCCGGGCATCCAGGGCGAAGTACTTCCCGCCGAACTGGGCGCCGATCCCGGTCTGGCGCGCAATCTCCATCACCTTGGCCTCCCACTCCGTGTCGCGGAAGGGCCGGCCCAGGCTGTTGCCGGTGGTGGGCAGGGAGTCCAGGTAGCGGGAAGACGCGAGCTTGAGCGTCTTCATGCACGCCTCGGCGCTCGTGCCGCCGATCACGAACACAAGGTGGTAGGGCGGGCACCCGGCGGTTCCCAGGAGGGGCAGCTTGTCCGCTATGAACTTCGCGAGGCTCTTTGGGTTGAGGAGGGCCTTGGTTTCCTGGAAGAAGAGCATCTTGTTGGCCGAGCCGCCTCCCTTGGCGACGAAGAGCAGCTCGTAGGACGATCCGGCGGTCGACATGATGTCGATCTGGGCGGGAAGGTTCGTCTCCGTGTTCACCTCGGTCCACATGTCGAGCGGGGCAACCTGGGAATAGCGCAGGTTCTCCTTCGTGAAGCACTCGTAGATGCCGCGGCTTAGCCATTCGGCGTCGTTCGCCCGGGTCCACACCTGCTCGCCCTTCTTTGCGAAGACGCACGCGGTCCCCGTGTCCTGGCACATCGGCAGGATTCCCTGTGCGGCGATCTCCGCGTTCTTCAGGAGGGTGAGGGCCACGTACCGGTCGTTGGCGGAGGCCTCTGGGTCGTCGAGGATGGCGGCAACCTGCTTCAGGTGGCTTGTCCGGAGCATGAACGCGGAGTCGCGGAAGGCGTTCTGGGCGACGAACGAAAGGACCCCCGGGTCGACCTTCAGGACCTCGCGGCCCTCGAATGTCGCGACCGACACCCCCTCCTTCGAGAGGAGGCGGTATTCGGTGGTGTCACCGGACAGGGGCAGCGGCTCCTGGTACGTGAAGGGAGGCGTGGGCATACCACTAACGATGCCCAACTCCGCCCCCAAGTAAAGATGGTGTCTTTGGTCCCCGAAGGGGCTACCCGGCGCCGGCCATGGCCCGGACCGTCGCGTGGAACCGGCCGAGGTCGGCGGGAGAAACGACCTCGCCGTTTTCCCTGCGCCAGCCGGCGTAGCTCGGCCAAATCCCCCGGCACAGGAAGTTTTCCACGATCTTGGGCATCCCGGCGACGCTCAGGTAGTCCTTCTGCTCCTTCTCGTCGCGCGTCACCGAGACCAGGTGCGCCGGGATCGGGTGGATGGCGCCGCTCGAGATGTGCGCCAGGTCGTTGAGGACGACGAGGGGCCGCGAGTCCTCAAGCGTCGTCGCGGGCCTGGCGATCTCCCCCCGCAGGTAGCGGCAGAACTCCTGGTGGTTCTCCTCGAGGCCGTCGAACGGGCTGCTCGAGGTCCTCTCGCTGCGCCCGTCCTTCCAGGTGACCTCGATCTGGCCCCCCACCGAGTACTTGAGGATCGCCTTCTCGCAGATCACCGTCTCTGAGCTCGCGCCTGACCCGGCGCAGGCCAGGGACAGGGCGAACCGGAGCGTGCATCCGGTCGCCAGGTCCGCCTCGACGAAGAACGTGTCCGCGCCCTGGATGCCATGCGCCCGGTAGAGTTCCGCCCTCACCGCGGCTATCTCGGCCCAGCGGTACAGCCCCGGCGTCCCCGTCCAGAACAGCATGTTGTGGACGAAGTGCGCCATCGTGTTCCCGAAGCAGGAGTCGAGGACGACCTTGTCGCCGATGACGAGCCTGCCGGACCAGCCGTTGCGGGCGAAGTATCCCGAGGGGCGAGGCCAGAGCGCGCACAGGGTTCCACCGCGGATCGCCCCGAACTCGCCCGTCAGGAGCCTCTCCTTGAGGGCGAGGCGGCTCTTCTCGACGATGAAGTTGAAGCCGACCATGGACGACTTCCTGGCGCGCCGGTCGGCAGCGATCATCCGGTCCAGCTCCTGCCAGTCGAGCGTCGGGGGCTTCTCCAGGTAGGCGGGAATGCCGTAGGCCGTGACGGCCTCGTGCATCTCGGCGTGCAGCGCGATGGGGGTCGGGATGGCCACGTAGTCGAGCTCGCCGTGGCAGGCATCCAGCATCTCGCGGTAGCCGCCGAAGAAGCGCACCCCCCTCTGGTCGAAGCGCAGCGCCTGGCGCTCCGCGGCGAACGCCTCCGGGCTGGGGTCGCACGCGCACACGAGCTTCAGGACACCCCGTTCCTCCAGGCGGGCCACCGTGTTGTGGTGGGAGCCCGCGAATCCCCCCATGCCTATGATTGCGATTCTTACGGGCTGGTTCACACGATCTTGAATTTCGGGAGGTCCTGGCCGTCGATGAGCCCCACGGGCCTTCCGCCCGCGTCGACGACAATCAGGTCGTCGATCTTGTGGAGCTCGAACAGCCGCACGGCATCCACGCCGAGCGCATCCTCCCGGATCACCTTCGGTGAGCGGGTCATGAAATCGGAGACGGTCCTCTCCAGGAAGCCGGGCCCGGTGAGGGCCGACCTGCGGAAATCGCCGTCGGTGAGTATGCCCGAGAGCTTCCCGGTCTTCGCGCGGACCAGGGCGATGCTCCCGCTCTTTGCCTTTGTCATCGCGAGGATCGCCTCCTGGACCGTCACCGTGTCGGGGGCGACCGGCAGGCGGTTGCCGCTGCGCATGATGTCATGCACCCTGAGCAGGAGCACCCGGCCCAGGTTCCCCGCCGGATGGTACTTGGCAAAGTCATCCCTCGTCAGGCCCCGCGACTCGAGAAGCACCATGGCCAGAGCGTCGCCCAGCGCCAGGGCCGCGGTCGTGCTCGCCGTCGGCGCGAGCTTCAGGGGGCACGCCTCGCGCTTCACCCGGTAGATGAGGCGGAAGTCCGCGTCGCGCGCCAGGTCCGATTTGGGGTTTCCCGTGAACGCGACGATCTTCAGGCCGAAGCGCTTCAGTAGCGGAAGGAGCCGCAGGATCTCGTCCGACTGGCCGCTGTTGCTCAGCAGGATCGCGAGGTCGCCCTCGTAGCAGAGCCCGAGGTCCCCGTGAAGGGCCTGGGTGGGGTCGAGGTAGGAGGACGAGACCCCCGTGCTGTTGAACGTCGCGGCGATCTTTCCCGCCACGTGGGCCGACTTTCCGACCCCGCTAAAGACCAGTTTCCCGCCTGCCGCTATCGTCGACTCGACGGCGCGTGCCGTCTCGACGAACTCGGCCCCAAGGACCCTCGAGGTGGCCTCCAGGGCCTCGCACTCGATGCGGATGCAGTGCCGGGCGCGCGCAAGGGCGGTTTTCGGTGTAATGCCCATCAACGCGTGTTGTTGTCCGTCATCATTTAGGTTTGTATTGGAAGCCGAGTCGGGAAAATTTATCCGCCTGGTCGGTCCATTCAATCCCTTTCGCTGCCAGATGCACCCTCGTTCCATCATATTCGGCTCCGTCGCGCTTCTGGCGCTGGCCCTGGGGCCGGGCTGCGGTTCCGACAATCCCTCGCTTTCCTCGGAGATGGACGACTCCTACTACCGGGACGGCCAGCAGATGGAGCGCCAGGGGCGCTGGGACGAGGCGCTCACGGCCTACCTGAAGGTGATCGACCGCCGGGGCGACGCGGCGCCCGAGTCGAACCTGGATGCCGGCCTGATCTACCTGAACCACATCAAGGACCCGATCTTCGCGATCTACCACTTCCGGAAGTACCTCGAATTGGAGCCTAATTCGAAGCAGGCCGTCTATGTCAGGGGCCTGATTGACGCGGCGAAGCGCGAGTTCGCGCGGGCCCTCCCGGGGCAGCCCCTCGAGAGCCAGACCGAGCACATGGGCGTCGAGGCGCAGCTTGAGCGGCTCCAGCGCGAGAACGACGAGCTCAAGACCGAGAACGCGGCCCTGCGGGCGGGGGTGCCCGTGCCGGTCGTCCACTCGAGCGCTATCGACATTGCCGCCATCCCGGCGCCCCAGCCGACCTCGGAGACGCAGCCCCCTGCGAAGGAATCCTCCGACTCGCCGATCTCGCTTGCGCCGGCGGACCCGGGCACCTCGTCGGCCATCGCCGAGGCCCCGCAGGAGGCCACGCCCACGAAGCCGGCCAGGGCCGCGGCGTCCCCCGGGGTCCGCCACCACACCGTGGCGCGGGGCGACACGCTCTTTAGCCTCGCCCTGAAGTACTACGGGAGCCGCTCCAAGTGGCGCGACCTCTACGCCGCCAACCGCGACGTCCTCCCGAGCGAGAAGACGCCGCTCAAGATAGGGATGGACCTGAAGGTCCCCTAGGCCCCGGCGAGGGCCCGGTCGAGGACCGCCAGCATGAAGTCGGCGTCGGACGCCGAGAAGATCATCGGCGGCTTGATCCTGAGGGTGTTGCCCCACAGGCCGCCCTTGCCGATCAGCAGCCCCATGTCCTTGCAGGCCTCGAACACGGCCGCGCATTCCTCCTTCGCAGGCTCCTTGGTCTTGCGGTCCTTGACGAGCTCGACGCCGAGCATGAGGCCGAGCCCCCGGATGTCGCCGATCAGCGAATGCTTCTTGGCCAATTTCTCGAAGCCCGACTTGAGGTGGGCGCCGACCTTGAGCGAGTTGGCCTGAAGGCCCTCGCGTTCGATCACCTCAAGGACGGCGCGCGCCTGGGCGCACGCCACAGGGTTGCCCCCGAACGTGTTGAAGTGGATGCGCGTCGCCAGGGCCTGCGCGATCTTCGGGGTCGTGACGACGGCCCCCAGGGCGCACCCATTGCCTATCCCCTTGGCCATGGTGACGATGTCCGGGACGACCCCCTGGGTCTCAAATCCCCAGAAGTGGGTTCCCGTCCTGCCGAAGCCGGTATGTACCTCGTCTGCGATGCAGAGGCCTCCGGCGGCGCGGACATGGGCGTAGGCGTGCTTGAGGTAGCCCTCGGGGTAGACCACGGTCCCGCCGACACCCTGGATGGACTCGGCGATGTAGCCGGCGAGCTTCCCGGAGCTGCCGAACTGGATCAGGCTCTTCACGTCGTCGGCGTACTTGCGGCCGGCCTCGGGGTCGTCGGCCCCGAAGGGGCCGCGGTAGAGGTCGGGAAGCACCGAATGCTGCACTCCGAATCCGTGGGGGACGTTGAACTTCCACGTATGGTGGGAGGTGAGGCCCATGGTCGACTGGCTTCCGCCGTGGTAGCCGTTGCGCAGCGCGATCATGTCGTAGCAGCCCGTGTACGCGCGCGCCATGAGCAGCGCCAGGTCGTTGGCCTCCGAGCCCGAGTTGACGAGGTAGACGACCTTCAGCTCGCCGGGCATCCGCGCGGCGAGCTCCTTGGCGTAGAGGGCGATGTTGGGGTGCAGGTAGATCGTCGTCGTGTGCTGCAGGGTCTCGTTCTGCCGGTTTGCAGCGGCGACGATGTGGGGGTGGCAGTGGCCGCAGCTCACGGTCACGATCCCGCCGATCCCGTCCAGGTAGCGGCGGCCCTTCTCGTCGAAGAGCCACTGGGCCTTCCCCTCGACGATCATGATCGGCTTCTTGTAGTAGTGGAAGATCGCGGGGCTCAGGAATTCCTTGCGAAGGGCCAGCACCTCATCCGCCGAGGGTCCGTTATAGGGCTGCGGGACGTGCCCGCATGGGGGAAGGGGAATGGGTTTCATGGTTTATGAGTTTGGCGCCAGTTTGCGAAGAATGAGGTACGCGACAAATGCTATTCCGAAGCCGGCAAACCACGCGAAGCTGTAGATCTGGGCGAAGACGTGGGGGACGAGCGCCGGGCTGACAAGGCCGACCTGGCCTAGGAATCCGGGCAGGTTGGGAAGCGCCCCGAGCAGGAAGGACGCGATCGCGACGACGCTCCATCCCCCTGTGTACCGGTAGCGGCCGTTGGGGTCGTAGAGGGCGGCGACGTCGAGCTGCTTGTGCCGGTAGGCGAAGTAGTCGGCGATCATGATGCCCCCCACGGGCCCCAGGAGCGCGCTGTAGGCCACGAGCCACGTGAAGATGTACCCCGTCGGGTCGGCCACAAGCTTCCAGGGCATCATGACGACCCCGATGATGCCGGTGATAAGGCCCCCGATGCGGAACGAGATCCTCCTCGGGGCGAGGTGGGCGAAGTCGTTCGCGGGCGACACCACATTCGCGGCGATGTTCGTCGCCAGGGTGGCCACGCAGAGGGCCAGCATCGCGACGATGAGGACGGCGGGGTTGCGGAACTGGACGAGCACCTCGAGCGGGTCCCAGATTGTGTGGCCGAATATCACGACGGTAGCGGAGGTCACGGCGACGCCGATGAAGGAGTAGAACGCCATGGCGAGCGGAAGGCCTAGCGCCTGGCCGACGACCTGGTCTCTCTGGGAGGCCGCGTAGCGGGAGAAGTCGGGTATATTTAGGGAGAGCGTGGCCCAGAAGCCGATCATGCCGGTCAGCCCCGGGACGAAGAACGAGAGGAACTGGCCGGCCTTGGGCTGGCCGGGGTCGAACGCCGACGGCTGGGAGAGCATCGGCCCGAAGCCGCCCGCGGCCCGGTACGCCCAGACGAGGAAGATTACCCCGAGCGTGATCAGGAGCGGCGCCTTGATCTGCAGGAGGAGTCGGATCGAGTCGATCCCCCGGTAGACGACCCACATGTTGACGCACCAGAAGGCCATGAAGCACGCGAACTGCGGCAGTGTCACTCCCAGGGGCCCGGTCGCTGCGTAGGCCAGGGAAGGGACGAAGATGCCGAGGATCTTGTGGATGGCCTCGCCCCCGATCCAGACCTGGATCCCGAACCAGCCGCACGCCACAAAGGCTCGAAGGAGGGCGGGGATGTTCGCCCCGAGGGTCCCGAAGGAGGCGCGGCACAGGACGGGGAAGGGGATACCGTAGCGCGTCCCCGCGTGCGCGTTGAGCAGGATCGGCACGAGGACGATCGCATTGCCGAGGAAGATCGTCAGGACCGCCTCCCACCAGCTCATCCCCCCGCCGACAAGCGACGAGGCCAGCATGTACGTGGGCACGCAGGCCGACATGGAGATCCAGAGAGCCGCATAGCTGCCCATCCTCCAGGTGCGCCGCCCCGCGGGCACGGGCGCCAGGTCGGGATTCTCTAGGGGGCTCTCGATCACCTTCAGGAGGAACCTATCAGCATCCCCGCGATGAAGACCAGAACGCCCCCTACGATCACCTGGAATGCGGCGGCGAGGAACGGCGTGTCCATGAAGTGGTGGCGGATCCACGAGATGATGAGGAGCTCCACGGCGACGACGGCGACCGCCACCGTGAACGCGGCGTGGAAGTCGCCGAGCAGGAAGGGGAGGGTGTGGCCGAGGCCGCCCGCCGCGGTCATCAGGCCGCAGATGAAGCCCCTGAGCAGGGGATGCCCGCGGCCGCTTATCGCCCCGTCGTCGGAGAGGGCCTCGGCAAAGCCCATGCTGATGCCTGCGCCCACCGAGGAGGCGAGCCCCACCAGGAGGGCGTCGCGGCTGCTGTGGGTCGCGAACGCGGCCGCGAAGAGCGGCGCGAGCGTCGATACCGAGCCGTCCATGAGTCCGGCCAGGCCGGGCTGGACGATCTGCAGCACGAACATCCTGCGCTGGCTCTCGTCCTCGATCGCCCGGGCGCCCGACGCGATCTGCTCCTTTTCGAGCCTCTCGGCGAGTGCCGAATGCTCCGCCTCGGCGACTGCAAGGTCGCCGAGGAGCTTCCGGGTCCCCGCGTCCGCGGTCCGGGACGCGGAGGCCTCGTAAAACCGGCGCGACCCGAGTTCCATTACGCCGATTTGGCGGCGCACCTGAGCCACCGTGAGCGTGTTCATCAGCCACACCGGCTTCTGCCTTACGAGTCCCTTAACATCGGCCCGGTGGACCTGGGGAATGTGTTCGCCAAAGCGAGAGCGGTACAGGTCGATCAGGCGCTGCCGGTGGACCGACTCCTCCTGCTGCATCCGAGTCAACGACTCCGCAGTCGAGGGGTACGTCCCATGCAACCGGTCCGCCATGTCACCATAGATGCGTCCGTCCTCCTCCTCCATGGAGATGGCCAGCGCCAGGATTTCCGCCTCTGAGAGTTCTGAGAATGCCTTGGCCATGGAGAAATGTTGCTCCGGAGACAGTATCGGTGACCCAGGGCGGCTCCAGCAACAAATCCTTGGCAAGCGCCGCCTTGCGTCGTTGCACGCGGCCGCGGCCCGCGGGGCGCCCCTAGAAACTCTTGGGCCATCTTAATTCTGGTACATATTGCATTAAAGAATCTTACATAAATCGGAGATGACTGAGCGAGGCGTGGCCTGGATCTCAGGCTCTGGAGTCCCGATCGGAACCGGTGGACGACCGATCTGTCGGTCCTGCTCTGGTCGACAGGTGTAACTTTATGAACCGTTCGCGTGTTATTACCCCAACGACCCCTAACTATGCCCACAATGAATCGCATCCTTGCCATCGCCGGAGCCCTTGCCGTCTTCACCGCAACCGCATCCGCAAAGATTGAGCGCAGCGTCGAAAAGACCTTCCAGGTTCAGCCTGGGGTCCAGCTCAAGGTTTCAACCTCGGGGGGCGACATCCACGTGTCGTCGTCCAACGATCCCGTCGTAAAGGTTGTCGCGAAGGAGCGCATCCGCGCCGGCTCGGAAGCCGAGGCCGACGAGGTCCTCAAAAAGCTCGACCTCAAGATTGAGCAGTCGGGCAACACGGTCGAGGCGACGTCCTCGTACGAGAGCACGATGGGGTTCCATTTCGGGGGCAACCCCGTCGAAGTCGACTTCGTCGTCACGGTCCCGTCGAGCGCATCGGTCGACCTGAAGACCTCAGGGGGCGACGTGGTTGTCGGCAACCTCGAGGGTGCGGTCCGCGCCCACACCTCTGGGGGGGACATCAAGCTTGATTCCATCGGGGGCGAGGTGGACGCCACAACCTCGGGCGGAAACGTAGTCCTGAACGAGGGGCGCGGGTCCGTCAGGCTCTCCACATCCGGGGGCAACGTATCGGCCGAACGCGTGGTCGGTCCGGCATCCCTGAAGACCTCGGGCGGCGACATCAAGGTCGAGTCCGTGGAGAACACGCTGGTGGCCGAGACGAGCGGCGGCGACGTGAGGGCGGGCTTCTCGGGGGCGCTGAAGGGCGATTGCAAGCTCTCCACCTCGGGAGGCCAGGTGAAGGCTATCGTCGGCAAGGGCGTGGGCTTCCACCTGGACGCCTCGACGAGCGGCGGCGAGGTCGACGCGTCCGGCGTCACGATCACGATTGACCACGGCGGGATGGGCAAGAGCGACCTGGCCGGCGAGGTCAACGGCGGCGGCCCCCTGCTCAAGCTGCGCTCGAGCGGCGGGGACATCAAGGTGGTCGTCCGCTGACCCCCGCCTCCTGTGTCAGGCCCGGCTAGGGGTTCTCTTTAGAAACTGTCCCCTTGCCGGGTCGCCGACGAAGACCCCGTCCCTGACGGCGACCTTGCCGCGAACCGTGACGGCGCTGGGCCGCCCCTCGGTCTTCCAGCCCTCAAACGCGCTGTAGTCGACGTTCATGTGCTGGGTCTTGGCCGAGATGACATCCTTGTGCTCCGGGTCGTAGACGACGAGGTCCGCGTCGGCCCCGGGCTGGATCGTGCCCTTGCGCGGGAACAGGTCGAAGGTCTTCGCGACCTGGGTGCTCGCGACGTTCACCAGCGTGTGGAGATCGATCCGGCCCGTCTTCACCCCGAAAGTGTGGAGCAGGTTGATCCGCTCCTCGAGCGAGGGTATCCCGTTGGGTATCTTCGTGAAGTCGGACGCTCCCATCCGCTTCTGCCCCTCGAAGTCGAAGGGGGCGTGGTCGGTGGCCACCGTCTGCACAAGTCCGTCCCGAAGCGCGTTCCATAGCACAGGCTGGTTGGCCGCGTCCCGCAGGGGGGGCGACATCACGTACTTGGCCCCCTCGAATCCCGGCCTTTCGGCCCAGGTCTTGTCGAGCACGAGGTACTGGATGAGCGTCTCCACGGTGACGTTGACGCCGCGGCGGCGCGCGGCCAGGGCCTGGTCGAGCGCCTCCCGGCAGCTCAGGTGGACGATGTAGGTGTGCGCGCCGGTGAGCTCGGCGAACGTCATCAGGTGGTGCACGCCCTCCGCCTCGACCTCGGGCGGCCGGCTGTCGTAGTGGCGGCCGGGCTCGGTCTTGCCCGCCGCGATGAGCTCCTTCTGCCTCTCGAACACGAGGGTCTCGTTCTCGCAGTGGGCCGTCACGATGACCCCGAGCTCGCGGGCGAGCTTGAGCGTGCGGTACAGCTCCGTGTCGTCGATCCCGAAGGCGCCCTTGTAGGCGAGGAAGATCTTGAACGAGCTTATCCCGCGCCGGACGATCTCGCGAAGCTGCGCGTCGGCCGCGCCGTCGTAACGCGTGGCGCCCATGTGGAACGTGAAGTCGCAGGCGGACCTGCCCTCGGCCTGCGCCAGCCAGTGCTCGAACGCGCCCAGGGTGTCGTCGGAGCGGGCGGGGCAGCACATCTCGATCAGGGTTGTCGTGCCCCCTACCAGTGCGGCCTTGCTCCCGGTCTCGTAGGTGTCCTTGGCGAACGTGCCCATGAAGGGCAGGGTTATGTGGACGTGGGGGTCTATGAAACCCGGGAAGACGTACTTGCCCGCGGCATCGATCACCTCGGTGCCCGGCGGAGGCTCGATCCCGCGAGCGATGCGGGTGATCGTCTCGCCCTCGCACAGGATGTCCGCGCGGGCCCTCGAGTCCGCCGTCACGATCTCGCCGTTCTTTATGAGCAGGGGCATTGCGGGGTCACTTCCTCCAGACGTCGTCAACCGTGCCGCCGAACCAGCGCGTCGTCGTCGTCTTCTGCTGGGTGTAGAACTGCACCGCCTCGCGGCCCTGGATGTGGAGGTCGCCGTAGAACGAGGCATCCCATCCCGTGAAGGGGAACATTGCCATGGTCGCCGGGACGCCGACGTTGATGCCGACCATACCCGCCTTGACCCGGTGCTTGAACGTGCGGGCCGCCGCGCCCGACGAGGTGAAGATCGACGCACCGTTGCCATAGGCCGACCGGTTGGCCATCTCGATGGCGTTGTCGAGGTCCTCCATCCGCATCACGTTGAGGACCGGGCCGAAGACCTCCTCGCGCGCGATCGTCATCGAGTCGCGAACGTTGTCCACGACCGTGGCCCCGAGGTAGAATCCGTTCGGCGCGTCCGCAACCCTGATTTCCCGGCCGTCGCACGCCACCTTGGCCCCCTCCCTCTCGCCGCTGTCGACCAGCTGGTGGACGCGGTCGCGGTGGGCCTTCGTGATCAGGGGACCCATGTCGGGCTGAGACATGGGCGTGTCGGTGCGGCCGATTTTGATGGAGCGCGCGGCGTCGACAAGCTGCGGGAGCATCGCGTCGCCGGCCTTTCCGACGGCGATCGCGGTCGATCCCGCCATGCACCTCTCTCCGGCGCAGCCGAAGGCCGCGGTGGTGAGGGCCTCGACCGAGCGGGGAATGTCGGCGTCGGGCATGATGACGATGTAGTTCTTTGCGCCGCCGTTCGCCTGGACGCGCTTCCCGTTACGGGTCGCAGTGTCGTAGATGTACTTCGCCACGGGCGAGGAGCCCACGAAGGAGACTGCCCGGACCTTGGGATGGGCGAGGAGCGCGTCGACGCACTCGCGGCCGCCGTGCACGATGTTCACGACGCCCTTGGGGACTCCCGCCTTCGCGAGGAGCTCCGCGAGTAGCACCGCCGTCAGCGGGACCTTCTCGCTCGGCTTCAGGACGAACGTGTTGCCGCACGCGATGGCGAGCGGGAACATCCAGAGGGGGACCATGGCCGGGAAGTTGAAGGGCGTTATCCCGACGCAGACCCCAAGTGCCTGGAGCGTCGTCTCGCAGTCGACGTTGCGGGCCATGTTCTCGAGTGTGTTGCCAAAAAGGAGCGTCGGCGCCCCGCAGGCGTACTCGATGTTCTCGATGCCGCGGTAGAGGCTCCCGCGTGCCTCGACCAGGGTCTTTCCGTGCTCGAGGGACACGCTCGCGCAGAGCCGGTCAAAGTTCTCCTCGACCAGGTGCCGGTACCTGAAGAGGAAGCGCGCCCGCTCGATGGCGGGCGTGTCCCGCCAGGCAGGGAAGGCCGCCTCGGCCGCCTCGACTGCGGCGTTGACCTCGGGGGCGCCGCCGACGGGGCACTCGGAGATCACGTCGCCCGTCGAGGGGTTGTAGACCGGCGTGCCGGCGAGCTTGGGCTGGGCCCATTCGCCCCCGATAAGGAAAGGGCAGGGGATGAGGCTTGCCATCTTCATTTGTGGGTTTCGGACATTCGGGCGGGATCCGTTGGCTCAGGAGGAGAATCGATCTCGGGCCGGAGTGCGAGCTCCCACCATCCCACGTCCCTCCAGGCCCCGAGCTTGTATCCGATCTTCCTGTAGACGCCTACGGGCCTGAACCCCAGGGCCTCGTGGAAGGCCTGGCTGGCCGGGTTGGGGACCAGGATGCCGGCGTACGCCTTGAAAAGGCCCTGCCCGCGGAGCCTGTCGAAGAGCTCCGCATAGAGGGACCGCCCGACGCCCCTGCCGCGGTAGAGGTCGTGGATGTAGATCGTCACCTCGACGACCCAGCGGTAGGCGGCGCGCTCGCGGTGCGGGGAAGCGTAGGCGTAGCCCGCCACGCGGCCGTCTAGCTCCTCGACGAGCCAGGGGAACCGCCGACTGATCTTCTCGATCCGTGAGGCGATCTCGTCGGCGTCCGGCGCCTGGGTCTCAAAGGAGACGCATGAGTCCTCGCAGAATGGCCGGTAGATAGCGGCGATCTCCGGCGCATCCTCCTTTTCTGCCGGTCGGATCATCTTAGCCGTGCGGCTAGTCCCTCGAGAGGGCGTCGGATTGCTTGACGAACTCGTCGCCGCTCCATTCCCCGTCCGACCTGACGATCTTCTTCGGCCCCGCCTTCTGGGCGGCCTTCCGCTCGGATTGGCGGCGCACGAGGTCGGCGTGCGTCGTGAAGTAGTCGAGGCTCTTTCCCTTGAAGTCCGCCAGGGTTTCGAACCGGTGCTTCTCCATGAAGGCCAGCAGCTCCTGGCACATGGGCCTGACGCACTCGTAGCCGAACTTCATGACTCCGGTGCAGACCTGCACGGTGTCGGCCCCGAGGAGGATGAACTGCGCGGCGTCGTTGCCGCTCTCCACGCCCCCGAGGCCGGAGAGGCTGCGCCCTGGAAACTCCTTCCGGATCATCGTCGCGATCTCCATCACCATGCGAAGGGCGATCGGCCTCACGGCCTTCGACGAGTATCCCCCGGGTGTGGTCCAGCCCTCGACCGAGGGTTCGGGCCTTAGCGTGTCGAGGTTCACCCCCATGACGCTGCGAATCGTGTTAATCGCGCTCAGCCCCTGGCAGCCCGCCTTCAGGGCCGCCCGGCTGGGCTCCTCGATGTGCGTGATGTTCGGCGTCATCTTCGCCCAGACTGGCCGCTTCGCGGCGCTCATGACCCAGCCGCACACCTCCGCCAGGACATCGGGATCCTGTCCCATCGCGGCTCCCATCTTGCGCTCGGGCAGGCCGTGGGGGCACGAGAAATTGAGCTCAAAGGCATCCACGCCCGCAGCCTGGCACCGCTCGACGATCTCGATCCATGCGTCCTTGCGGTATTCCTCCATGATCGAGGCGATAAGGACCCCGTCGGGATTGGTGTCCTTGCACTTCTTGAACTCGTCGATCCAGATGTTGAAGGGACGGTCGCTGATCAGCTCGATGTTCTCCCAGCCGATGACCTCCTTGCCCTCCCCGGAGTGCAGCTTCGCATAGCGGGGGGTCACGTTCACCACCTTCGACGAGTCGAGGCTGATGGTCTTCGCGATCACCGCCCCCCATCCCTCGCGAAAGGCGCGGTTGATCACACTCAGGTTTGTACCCGGGGGACCTGACCCAATCACGAATGGGTTGGGGAGCCTAAGCCCGTCGACGGTGGTCGCTAGAGTCGGCATCGGTGTTCGTCTCCGTGGTCAATCTCGCCCATAATTCGCTCGTTTCCAAGCAGCAATTGCGCCACCTTGCGGCAGGTCCGCATAAACTGGATGAACGCGCAAGTAGACCCGCGGCGCACGATCGAGGAGCTCAAGGAGCTCCGCCGTCTTACGTCAAACCATGACGGGGCCCAGCGCATTGCGTTCACCAAGACCTGGGTCGAGACGAGGTCGTGGCTCAAGGCGAAGCTCGCGGAGCTGCCTGTCGAGACCCGCGTCGACGAGGCGGGCAACCTGTGGTCGACGCTCAAGGGCCGCAGCGCCAGGTCGCTCGTCATCGGCGGCCACATGGACTCCGTCCCGAATGGCGGCTGGCTCGACGGGTGCCTCAACGTCCTGTCCGGCCTCGAGATCCTGCGGCGCATCAGCGCCCAGTATGGCGGAAAGCCCCCGGTGACAGTGAGGCTCGTCGACTGGGCGGACGAGGAGGGGGCGAGGTTCGGGAAGAGCCTCTTTGGATCATCCGCGTGCTCGGGTTCGCTCGATATGGAGGAGGCCAGGGGCCTTCGGGACAGGGACGGCATCGGGCTTCCTGAGGCCTTGAAGGCGGTCGGCGTCGATTTTGAGAACGTCAAGAGCTGCGGCGGGGAGCTTGAAAAGGCGGCTGCCTACATCGAGCTCCACATCGAGCAGGGGCCGGTGCTCCTCGACCTTGGGCTGCCGCTCGGCGTCGTGCTCGGGACGTTTGGAGTCGAGAGGCACGCGATCACGTTCACCGGCCAGGCGGCCCATTCCGGCAGCACACCCATGAACCGGCGCAGGGACGCCTTCCTCGCCGCGGCCAGGATGAGCCCCGAGATCTACCGGATCGCGGAGCGAAACGGCGGGGTCTGCACGATAGGCTCCTGCACGACCAAGCCCGGGATCGTGACGAGCGTCGTCGAGGAATGCCGGATAACGCTAGACCAGCGCCACCTGGACCCGGTGGCGCTCGGCCGAATGCTCTCCGAGGCCCGGGAGGCCTCGTCGCATTTCGCCCTCGAGGGCGACGTGTCCGTGGCCTGGGACCGCCTCTGGCAGATCGATCCGATGCCCTTCAACGAGCACCTGATCGGTCTGTGCGAGGCGTCGATCCGCGAGACCTGCGGCACAACCCACCGCCTGCCATCCGGGCCCCTGCATGATGCCGCCGAGGTGGCGAGGGCCGGCGTCCCGACCGTCATGATGTTCGTGCAGAGCCTTCGAGGCATCAGCCACAACAAGATTGAGGACACGCTCGAGGAGCATCTCGAGCTCTGCGTCAGGGCATTTGACCGCCTCGCCGAGAAGACGATGGCGTGGATCGCGGCCTAGGCCGCGTCAGTCGAGCGGACCGAAGAACTTGATCGTGCGGCGCATCGACGCGACAAGCGCGTCGATCTCGCGGCGCTCGTTGTAGACGTAGAAGCTTGCCCGGACGGTGCTCGTGAGGCCGAGCCTCTTCATGAGGGGCTGGTTGCAGTGGTGGCCGCCGCGCAGCGCGATGCCGTCCTCGTCCGCGAACGTGACGACGTCGTGTGCATGGACGCCCGAGAACGCGAAGCTCACGAGTCCGCCCCGCTCGCCCTTCGGGCCAATGATGCGGATGCCGGGGAGCTCGGCCAGGCGGTCGCGGGCCTCCCGGGCAAGGTCTCCGTCGTGCCGGCGGATCTCGTCGCGCCCCAGCAGGTCGAGGAAGTCGCACGAGGCCCCCAGGGCGACGGCGTCGCCGAAATTCGGGGTGCCCGCCTCGAAACGCTCCGGCGAGGGCTTCCAGCGGCTCTCCAGGAAGTCGACGCTCGAGATCATGCCGCCCCCTCCCTGCCAGGGGGGCATCGCGTCGAGCAGCGCCCGGCGGCCGTAGAGGGCCCCGATGCCCGTGACGCTGGCCATCTTGTGGCCGGAGAAGGCCAGGAAGTCGCACCCGATCGCCTGGACGTCGACCGGCATGTGCCCGATGGACTGCGCCGCGTCGATGACGGTCACGATGCCCAGCTTGCGGGCGCGGGCGCAGAGTTCCGCGACCGGGTTAATCGTCCCGAGCGTGTTCGAGACATGGGTGAATGCGAACAGCTTGACCTCGGGCGTTAGAAGGCGGTCGAGCGCCGAGAGGTCGAGCAGCCCCTCGTCTCCTGTGACCGGGAGGTACCGAAGGGTAGCACCGGTGCGCTGGGCCGCGAGCTGCCAGGGAACCAGATTGCTGTGGTGCTCCATCTCCGTGAGGAGGATGACATCCCCCTTCTTAAGGTTCGCTGGTCCCCAGCTCGCAGCGACAAGGTTTATGGATTCCGTCGTCCCGCGCGTGAAGATGATCTCCTCCGGCTCCCGGGCATTGATGAAGGTCTTCACACGCGATCGCGCCCCCTCGTAGAGGTCGGTCGAGCGCATCGACAGCGCATGAAGGCCGCGGTGGACGTTTGAATTGTCCCTGGCGTAGAAACGGTCCAGGGCGTTAACGACCGCGATCGGCTTTTGGGTGGTCGCGGCGTTGTCGAGGTAGACGAGCGGATGCCCGTTGACCTTCTGGTCCAGGATGGGGAACTGGTCGCGGATGCGCTCCCAGGCTGCGGGGGTCGGGCTCAATCCTTGTGGCTCTCCGTCGTTGCGGGCGCCGGATCGCCGTGCAGCGCGTTCAGGGCGGCATGCCAAGAAAGCGTGGCGCACTTGATCCGCGCAGGGAAGGCGTGGACGCCCGCAAAGGCCCCAAGGTCGCTCATGTCCTCGGGCTCCTTGCCGGTGGTCACGATCTCGTGGAACTTCTTGTAGAGGCCCTCGGCCTCGGAGGCCGTCTTCCCCTTGAGCTGGGTTGTCATCAGCGAGGCGCTCGCCTGGGATATCGCGCACCCCGACCCGTCAAAGGAGATCTCGGCAATCCTGTCGCCATCAAGCCGCAGGTAGACGTCGCACTGGTCGCCGCACGACGGGTTGTCGCCGTGGGCCGAGCGGTTGGCGGTGGGTATCCGGCCCCGGTTCCTCGGCCGGCGGTTGTGGTCGAGGATGACGTTCTGGTACAGATCGGAAAGGTCGGCCGACATGGTGGAAGGATACAGGTAACCACACCCGACACCGCGTCAAGGATGGCCGGCCGCTGCAGGAGGGGCGCCGTTAGGCGTCGCCCCCGGCCAGGCATGCCTGCACGGCTGCCAGGAAATGGGGCCCGTTGAAGGGCTTGGCGATCGAGCCGTCGATCCTCAGGCGGGTGAGGGTGCTCATGTCGGTGGGCGTGAAGCGCCCGCTCATCATGAATATCCGGCCCCTGAAGTCGCGCGCGCGCGCGCGCGCCACGATGTCGACGCCGCTCATCCCCGGCAGGTTGACGTCGATGATGAGCAGGGCATAGGAGGTCAGGCTGGTCTCAAGGTGGCTCCACGCCTCCGCGCCGTTCTCAAAATGGCGCACCCGGTGGCCCTGCTTGCCGAGAAGTTGCAGGACGGACTGGGCGACAAGGGTTTCGTCCTCCACGAGGAGGATGCTGGTCGCCTTGGGGGCCGCAGGCGTGATCGCCTCGGGTGCAGGCTTCATTGTCGCCGGCCAGACGGGCAGGTAGATCTGGAATGCGCTGCCGCTGCCCGGGGTGGACTCCACCTTGATCTGGCCCCCGGCGTCATGGGTCAGGTGCCACACGGTCGCCAACCCAAGTCCCGTTCCCTTGCCGACGTCCTTTGTCGTGAAGAACGGCTCGAAGATCCGCTCCACCACGTCCTGGGGCATCCCAAGGCCGTTGTCCCGGACCGTGATGAGCTGCCAGCCCATGAGCTCCTTGCCCTCGGGAGCCGCCGGGGCCTCGAGGGTCCCGGCGGGCAGCTGTTTCGCCTCGAGCGTGACCGTGGGCGCCCAGTCGGCCGGGTGCCTACCCCCGATCCTCTCCATCAGCGCGTCGCGCGCGTTCAGGAGAAGGTTCATGAGAATCTGGTTCAAGTCCGTCGCATTGATGTAGAGCGGCGGGAGGTCGGCCGGGATCAGGTACTCCCATCGGATGCGCCTATCGACGGTATTCTTGAGAAGGTCAAAGCAGCTCGCCGCGGTCTCCGCGACCAGCACGGCCTCCCGGCTATGCTCGGCCTTGCGTCCGAATGTCAGGAGCCTGCGCGTCAGCTCGGCCGTCCTCTGCACAGCCTTGGTGATCACCTCGACCTCCCGCTGCAGCTCCTCGTCCGCCGGGCGGGCGAGCTGGATCTCGCCGGCCTTCAGCATGACGGGCGTCAACAGGTTGTTGAACTCGTGGGCGATTCCCCCCACGAGCTCGCCGACCGCCCGGAGCTTGCGCGACCTGACGATCTCAGCCTCCTGCTTCCTTCGCTCGGTGATGTCCTCGACAAAGACGCAGGTCCTCGATGCATCCCCTGCGCCGGGGGCGGCCAAGGGAACCGAGGTGACCTCCAGAATCCTCCTGCCGGCCTTGAGCACGGTCTCATGCGGGCCGACGGGCAACGGGACGCCGGGGGGCGGGCACGCGGCCTCGGCCAAGTGGCGCCTGATCTCGTCGGACACGGGCAGGGATTCAAGCGTCCCGCCGGGCTCGATGAACTCGACGGAGTAGAGCCTGCACGCCTGCCGGTTCATCGAGAGCACGCGCAGGGGCCCCGCGGTTGCGTCGATGACGGTCATCGCCACGGGGATGTTGTCGTAGAGGGCCTTGAGGAGCGCTCCCTGCTCCGCCAGCTTCGAGGCCTGGATCGACAGGGCCCTCCTGAGCTTGCTCTGGCGGAAATACCCCCAGAGCGCGAAGGCGAATCCGAGCGCCAGCACGACCGAGGCGTACAGCTCGACCTCGTCGGTGGTGAGCAGGTAGGAGCCATACCCGCTGAAGTTCTTGCGGTAGATCCTATCGTACTCCCCCGACTGGTGGACGATCGCCAGACCCTCGTTCAGGCGGGCCAGGAGCTCCGAGTCGCCCCGGTGGACGGCGAAACCCTGGCGGATCTCATATCCGCTGTACGGCCCGCCAAGCTTTGAGATGTTGCTCAGCTGAAGCCTCCGGGCGAGGGCCAGCTCCGTGAGCTGCGAGAGGAAGCAGCCGTCAATGTCGCCCTTCGTGAGCTTCTCGAGCATGGCCTCCTGCGAGGCGACCTGGACGATCTGCGCACCGACCCCCTTGTCGCGCAGGAGGCGTTGGCCAAGTCCCGTCGTCCCGACGACGCCGAAAATCCTGCCATTGAGGTCCCCAATGTTCCTGACCGGCCCGCCAGCGCGCACGTAGATGCTTCCTTGGAAGGTCATCGTGGGCACGCTGAATTCGCCGTAGTCAACGCTCGCGGTCGGGATCCCGTGGTATTGGAGCATTGCGAATTCGCCCCGCTGGAAGCGCGGCCTAATCTCCTCCGCGGGACCCGAAACCCTCTCGATCCTCAGGCCCACGGCCCGCGCCACGGCGTCAAGCAGGTCGACGGCGAAGCCGGCCAGGTGGCCGTCGGGCTCAAGGTAGGAATAGGGATAGGCGTCCGTGAACGCCCCCACCGTGAGCGGCTGCCTGTTGGGGAGCGGAGGGAACCCTGCCGGGCGGCCGGCGTCGTCCGCGCGAAGGGACAGCGACGGGGCGACAATCATCCCGAGAAGGAATGCGACGCGGCGCAGGCAGTCGGCGCGCAGCGGTTGGTCGCTCATAAGGACCGCAACGAATGGGCCTTATTATAAAACGGGACAATACGAATCGCGGCAATGGGCTATATTATATATAGCGAATCCGCGCCCGTGGGGGGCCATGGACCCCATAAGGCGCCGCAACCCCAACTTTCGCCCGTGGTAATACCGCAAAGCCGGCCCAAGGAGCGAATTTGACCTTCGGCTCGGCTTCCATAAATTTCATTGCCTCACCATGTTGCGACCGGAATCGAAATCTTTGGCCCTCTGTGCGCTCCGGAAACCCAAATCTGCTTGAGCGGATAGAGGAATTGGTGCGCCCGCCTGTCATATTGGGCAGGTGTGAAACCCAATTCGTCCCTTCCAATCACAGCATTCTCGGCACCCATGCCTGACGAGCCCATAGGCCAGAGGGAGTTTTCCCTGCTGTATCGCTCCACGCTGGTCCCGCTGAGGCGCTATCTTACACGGCTTCTTGGCAACTCGAGTGAGGCGCAGGATGTCGCGCACGACGCCTACGTGCGGGTCTACCCGACAATCAGCAGCCAATCCGCGAGGCGGCCGGCGGCCCTCCTCTACACCGCGGCGAGGCGCCTTGCGATCAACCGCCTCAAGCATCGCAGCATTTCCCCGGTTTCCCGAGACGCCTTCATCCCCGAGATGTCGGCGTCGGGGGAGCCGGGAGTCGAGCAA
>Ga0265336_10000531_pt1 | contig 22011 bp, 48 predicted proteins | sample 42119metaG_FD_193583 | JGI IMG/M metagenome (GOLD analysis project Ga0265336, IMG submission 193583) | Rhizosphere microbial communities from Carex aquatilis grown in University of Washington, Seatle, WA, United States - 4-21-19 metaG | ecosystem: Host-associated > Plants > Roots > Rhizosphere...
CTTTGACTCTTGGCATTCTTCCTGCCGACTTGCCAATACGCCTTTGTAAATCGCCGGTAGCCGGTTTCGCGATGCACCCAGCCGTAAATATTGCCGAAGATAAACTTTTGTATGATATGCGGCTCAATGTTTTGACCCTTCAGGACGCCTTTTCTATGCTTGAATAAGGCCATCCAATCCAAAAACCGCTGCGCTGCCGCTTCATCGAAGATAAAAGGGAATGAATCTGTGTTCTCGCGGTCCAGGTCGCGCAGGAATCGCATACAGGCCCATTTATGTTTTTGACAAGCGATGATTTCGCCGTCAATGATATCGCGGGAGTATTGGGTCAGTTCATCGCGGAGTGTCATGGTATTCCGTCCCTAACATCGGGCAAAATCCCTTGCATAGGTCTTTATAAGCGCAGAGAGCGCAGCAACATTTTAACTGGCAACACGACTTAAAGGTAATTAATTCTTGCTTGCAATCTCCATTGTCGTTGTCATCGCACCATGTAATTAAATTTTTAAGCATTTTATTCACGGTTGCGCCTCCTATACATTACCAAACCCCTTGCTAGCCAGCGGATCTTCTTTCTTGACTTCCTTCTTGGGAATGTTCTTGGTTTTCGCCAGCGGGTTAAGAAATAGCCTGTCTTCCATTTGGACAAGGGAAGTCATTTTGCCATTTATGGCTTTATCCATCGCCATAATCCCACCAGTTGAAAGAATGTATTCAACTTTTTCAAACAGTTTACCGGCACGGATTTTTCCATATTCATTCTCAAACTGTTCCAAGATAATTTCCGATTCATCAAGATCAAAGTCATCCATAGCGGCGATTTTACGGCGGCGGTTAACTAGGTCTTGATATTCACTGAAAGTTTCACAATATCGGGCAAGGTGGCCTGTATCTCCAGAGGAAACAAAGTCAATATCTTTATAAAGTTTGACTATTTCACGCCATTTTTCATATGCGGTGGCGTCATCTTTAACGAATTGGGGACACTTTAATCTTTGGTCGCCAATTTTTATTTGCGATTCTTTTCTGTGGGTAATCTCGGATTTTGTAAGGTGTTTTTTACCCTTAACTAAAAGTAAATTGATAGGCTGACCGTTTCTGCCCATGGCTAAACCTCCAAAATTGATTGAAAAAGGGAGTTTTATGCAAGGTTGAGGCTGCACGCTCTCAGAAGAAATTGATTCCAAAGAATTCTATGCCCTATCCGGGTCACAATGGCTTTATCTTTGCCCCCCTATGCGCCTTCGACTGGCAACTATGACACACAGCTTGCAGATTCATCCATGCCAGCCGCTCGCCGCCTTCTCTGATGGGCTTCCTGTGATGTGCTAGCCTCGATGGTGCCGATCTACACGCCTCGCATATTGGATGAGCTACGCGATACATCTTGCTTGTCTCTGTCCATATCTTTGACCTGTAAAAGGCTTGTTCGTCTTGGTCGGGTCTGCTCTTTGCATATTCTCTATTTGCTGTTGCCTTGTGGTCATCACAGTAACCAGAGTTATTGCATGTTGTTTTACGGCATCCGTTATATCTGCATGGTCGTGCTAATTGTTGCGGCATTATTTTTGTAACTGCGCACGAAGCGCCGCCTTTTGTGATAGTCTCCCTTGTTGCACAGCAGGCAGTTTTGTAATGTCGAATCCACTTGATGTCAAATAGTCTTCTAACCCTCTCGGGATATAAGAATCAAGTTCAGACAGTTTAAATAGGAGTGGAGCGTTTATTTCTGCAACAGAAGACGGAGGAATCGTGTCAGGAGTGTTGCCATCCGATAGCCATTGTAGATATTGTTGATAGTCCACGTTAGCCGGATCATCTGGAATGTTGGCGCCATCAGAAGTGCGGATTATTAATGATCTGGTGGTTAACTGATAGATACCCATTGTCATCACTCCTTATAGCTCGGCATTGGCGGCTATGCCCTTATTAGCGCCAGCGTCTGCCGTTGCCTGTCCAGTAGATGTTGATAATATGTATACTTCAACCCCGTTGATTCCGCTACTATTTATTCCTGGTTGACTACAGCCTGTTGTAGTCCACGTCCCAATAATTGTCGATGTCGGAACTGCTCGTTTAGGTACAGAAAATTGCAATCCTGTGTATATATACTGACCCGAAGCCGATGAATAACAGGAAATAATCGGGAAGTCGCCTGCGCCTCCTATAACCTCGTAATACCTCTGACACCGCGCTAACACATAACCAATATCAGGAGCCTCAATCGTCGTATTAACCGCTCCAGGTTCCAGTTGGCTTATAAGAATGTTGCATGTTGCTGACCTAACAGCGACTGTAAACATAAGCGAAGTATAATGGTCGTTATTGCTGCCGAACGTTTTGGCTGACACCGAAGGAACAGCAACGCTGCCGACATACTTATTCACACTGCCGCCAAGAGACGTTTTTGCAACAGTTAAAGTAGTATCAACGTTAGACGATGGACTCCCACCTGTACCAAAGCACTGTCGCAAAACTATAGTTGGGTCGTATCCGTCAACCTCAGTATATAAAGTAGCGTTACCGTCGCAACCTCTTGCCTGCGGCGATAAACTGACGGCGTTTTCTATCCGTTGCTCAACAACCACGCTTCCCGTTGTTGGCGCTGTTCCAGTAGGATAAATGCGTAAAGATTTCGACCACCCGTTATATTGGTATAAATCAAAGGTTACGCTTTGGTTTGTATTGTTGGTTAATAGCCAACGGTCAGGCCCATAAGCAGACGCACCAGCCGCGATTGCCACTGCACCACGCTGCCCTATAAGTGGTATGCCATTAATCAACTTATTGCGAAAAGAAAGCGAAGAACCAGAACTTAGTGACATCCCACTTCCCACATCTAAATGCGGCCCTAATACTTTCATTACCCAATCACCACACATCGATATTGTGCCGAAGTCGGCGCAGTTGCAAAAATCAGCGTTACATTATTCGTGTCGGTAATCTGAATGTCAGGATAAACAACGTCATATGTTGATGCCTTGGTATACAGCAAAACAGTCACATCTTTTGTTCCCAGCGCATGATTGACAGCAATCGACGTTGAACTGCCGTCGCCAACATCAACAGCGTATTTGCCAGCGGCGCCGGAAACATCAGCCCTGGTCAAAGTTACTGCGCCGGTCCTTCCAGCCACAGAAATAACTTCAGTCGCTATGCCGTCAATCTTATCCCACACAGAACCATCAAATACAATGCTGTCACCGACATTCCATTGACTGATTCCGTTTATTGAAGTAGCTCCAGCCGTTGATACTTTGTATAAATAACCTTTTGTACCTACACTAGACACCAATGTCGGACTATTGGCGTTTGCGTCCCATGTTCCTTGATAGTTAACCCCGCCAACAACAGACGCGGGAAGTTGAGCCGTTGGTACTTTGCCGCCAGAATCAAGTCCAGCGTAGCCGTTTGCATTGCCTTTGTTCGCCGCGTTCTCAGGGGTAAACGTCAAAGCCGCTATAATCGCCGCTGACGTAACCGCTCCAAGATATACCCATGTATTATTCTGGTAACATCCTAGCTGTTTTAACGCCGTGTCATAATATATCTGACCTGCTGACGGGCTTGACGGCGCAGTAGCCAAGTTTTGTATTACAGAATTTCTGAGTTCGTTTTTATTTAAGTCAACCGGCGTTAAAAACTTCGGCATATAAATTCACTCCTTTTAATTTAAATATGCAATACCGCCAAACGCGGAGCCGAATGTAATTGTGATATTGTTGCTGTCTATATACTCAATATCACCTATTACAACATTTCCTGACGAGTCCACAACAGACACAGAAGGATGATTTCCCATGTTATGGCTTATCGTCCAGACAGACAAGGGCGTTAGCTGGTTAAAAATATAAGTTTGTCCTGCCAGCCCTAGCGGTCCTTGTATGCCTTGCTCCCCTTGATCGCCCTTATCACCTTTCAGCCCAGGAGCGCCTTGTTGTAAGGTCAATTCAATCGGCGCAGGCGGTGTTATTTCAACCGTCATAGGAGCGGGTGGAATTACCGTTACTGTAATGTCATTCATTCGCTCACCCCGGGAGACACAAAAACATTACCGTATAAAAGCTTTGTCCGTTGTCCTGTAGGCGAAATGATAAACAGATCATATACATATGTCGGGAATTTATCATTGCCTGTTTTCCCCGCCATCGGAATAGACCATGTTTGCTCTGACGTTAGCTGCACAGTAAACGCACCGTTCGCGGCATCGGATATATCAACACTTGGAGACGCTGCAATTACGCCGCCTGTTGATACGCTGCTTGTGCGAATCTGACATTCAAAGGTATAGCCTGTAATATTAACAGGCCCGCTTCCATTGGCATAAATAATACCTTGTGACCAGTCAGCTCCTTGATCTAAATAAATATCGTTTTGAGCGGCCATGTTATCACCTCAATACAGAATTAACTAAACCTAGTTACATATAAAGGCTTAAATTTGATGATTATTGCATTATTTACAACTATGTTTTAATCTTGCGGGTCACGATAACATACAGATTTCTTTAGCCGTCGCTTTTCTCCCCATTCGTTACGGTTGTTTAAGATTCTGCGACAGTCATCACAATACTTTCGAGTTCCCCATTTATTATTCCATGTAGGATTGCCGCAATATTGACAGGTAATGACCTCTTCCATGCCAATTCCCCCGCAACAAACAAAAATAAGCGGCCCTCGATTTGAGAGCCGCTTGAATCTAGCGTAAGTTGTCCACTCATATAGTAATTTATTTCCTGTCAAATGTCAAGATTCACCGAACAATTTTCGGTTTAACGTCGCTAATGTTTGCTTTTTATTCTTATCTTTCTTTACCTTGCATGATTTACTGCCCCCGCCTGGTGTTGGTTCACCTGCTGGTAAATACTCTCTAGGTTTATGATTGCGTAAAGATAGCGTCATTAATTCTGTTATAGCAGGCGATGGGTCTTTTATTGTTGGTTCGCTTGCGCCGTATTTCCACCATACCTCCGAAAGGCATTTCGGGCATTTGCACATGTCGCCGCATTCATCGACTTCCATCATAATTCGGCATTCTTGGCAAAACCATGCTTGCAAGTGATCGCCTCCTCACATCCCGTGAATTTCTCTCTCGGTTAACTCTGCCTGTTTGGCATCGTTGAAATTGCCAACTTCTGATAAATACCCAGTTATGCGTCGAATTCTCTTAATCCGGCTTAATTCAATGGCCCGGAGAATGAGCATATCGCCGTCCATCTCAAAACTGATTTTATCGATTCGCTTGCGGTTATGTAGCCAGAGTTCGATTTCTTCCAGCACATCGTTGGTAAGGTCATCCTGCGGGAGATTGTCAGGCGCTGTTACACATATTTGGTTGTTGGTGTGCGGATCGGTTACTGTGAATGTCATTTATTTACACCTTCCTTTTGCCGATTTCCACGCCGCGCACTTCTCTTTGTCTATGCAAAACACACAGATAGCCCCAAAGGTAAAAGAGAAACATTTATTTTGTGCTGTCCTTGCCATGTTTTCTAGGTCTTTAATGCGAGCATGCAATTCCTTAATGGTCTTTTCTTGCTGGTCAGCACGTTTGGCCGCATCGGTTTCAAGTTCTTGGCGTAATTCATGGAGTTTCATGGTTTACACCTTCCTTCCCAGGATTCGGGTTCGCAGGTATTCAAAATATCATTAAGCACGTCACGAAGACTCTTTACTTCTTCAATATTCATGTCACCCAAAACCCTGTTGTTTCCGAGCGCATCAGTTCTATATCCTACTGTTACTTTATTATCTTCAAGTCGTAACCATGGCAATATTCTACATATCCCGGTATATCTGGTTGTTGTAACAGTTTCGGTGCATTTGTTTTTCATTTAGCATTCCCCTCCCCGCGCCGTAGCTCGGCTATTTCTTGCAACGCAATCCGCAAACCATGCGCCACCTTTAAATTAATACCACACCAATAATCTTCTCTTCCAGCTTTTGAACCCATAGTACCAACACACTTGTCTACCAATTCTGCCGCAGTAATAACATCCTGTAGACGCTCCACTTGTTGCCGCAGTTGCTGTATACCGTTTTTCTTCACAATCTCATATTCGTTCCCTGCACGTTGCCCGGTAAGGAATCGAGCTTGATTTAACGCCTCATCCCGCTCCTGCGTCACTGTGGCGAGTTGTTGTAATAAAAACTGAATATCCATCGCATCAAATCTTCCGGGGTCAATTTTGCAAAGGCGCAATCGATACATTTCTATTTTATCGTTATCACTCACAGCTTTACCTCCTCGCCTTCCCATTTAGACTTATTATCACATCCTATACACCGCGAATCCGGTGCCATCGCTCCAGGACTTGTGCAAGTGTCACACGGCATATATGGGAGCATCGCGATAATTTGCGATTGCTGCTGCTGGAGTAGGTCGGCTATTTTTATAAATATCGGTGCTAATCCCTTGCCATCTCGAATATCTGCTTCTTCGCGCATAATTTCGATCGCTTCATCCGTGGTCATGCTCATCCCTCCAATAGTTTTAAAAATATTCAACTTCAATAGGACAATTTATAATACGTGAAACTGTACTCCCGGTTGAACTATAGACACTGTACTGTACATGGATGTGATCAGGATATTCTTGGCTCTCGTTTTCAATCCGTTCAACTTTACCACATACATTCCCGGTAGAGTTCCACACGGTTTCGCCAACACGATAACCCTTTGTTCCTTCGAGATTGATAATAGTAATGGCTTTAATTTTCATAGGCTCATCCCTCTTTCATTTGTTATGGGTTAACTCCCTCATCCAGCAGCGCGGCAATTTCTTCGTCATTACCATACGCCGCTACACAATATTTACAGTTGTCGTGGGGTTCGTCGTCCCAAGGGTTTTGAGTATATCCACCACATTTACCGTCTACATCATCGGGTAAAGGAACACCATCTGCAACACAATGACGTATCATTTTGCAGCTACTCCTGACATATTGCTCATACTCTTGACGTTGTTTGGCAAGCATCCCCATCAGAGCGGCGTATTTCTTTTCCCATTTATCCTGACCACCCGTATCAAGCCAATGTGCTTCTTCCCCCGCAAGTTGACGCAATATTTCCTGTTGATGATCCATTTGCGACTGCAGCGCGGCGTTTTGCTTCAAAAGGTAGGCGATGTCTGCAGGGGCGTTGGCAATTAACTCGGCATCATCTCTCCCAATAGACCCATCAGGAACAATACAAGTATCTTTCCAATTATCACCCGTCTTTCTATCGCTATATCCAGCTGTTACAACAAGGCGACACCAACACTTTTCTCCATTGTTACAAAGTTCAGTTCTCCATGGTAAATCAGTAGCCTTCGCCCACCGCTCTTTTATCTGCTCTATACGATTCACTACACATCCTCCTGTAAGATTTTTATCGCAACCATTATCCGGCATTCGGGATCACACAATTCCTCGTAGAATGGGCAATTTTCGCAAAAATCAGCAAGGAGGTTTTCTATTGACCGGAGCGCGGCGTTTTTATGGAGTAGATAGGCTATGTCTGCGGGGGCGCTTGCGATTGCTTCGGCGTTATATTTTTGGTCATTGTGCAATACCGCAAAGCAGGGATTATGATCACTACCGCCTATTTGCAATTCTTGATATTCTCCAGCAAAATCTTTATTATGGATGAACCACGGACCTGGCGTAGACTTACCCCACCTTGCTTGTATCTGCTCTGTACGGTTCATCATTATACCTCCTGTATCTTTATTTCAGTCCGTTCCGGAGTACCCATCGCAAAGCTCCAATCAAGGTCAATATCCTGCGCGTTGTCGTCGGCTATAACTCCCGCCTTGACTAATCCATCCATGAGCCCTTTCGGAATCATGTTATCATTATCCCTGCGCCGGTTAGTTGAGAAGTAGTAAACGATTCTTACGGTCGCCTTTTTAATCTTTAGGTTCCGCACCTTAGCCTGGTATACTGCTACCCATACCTCCTGTTCCCAGTATGTTTTCATCCGCGCCCTTGCAAAGTGATTTGACGGCCAGCGGTTTAGGCTTGGAGGTATACCAGGGATTGTTAGGGTGATCATGGCTTGCCCCAGCAAAGTTCTTGCGCTAAACATCCTTCATATTCGCACTCGTCACAATCGTTTTCTGTGTACGTTAACTTACATTTAGCGGCTTGTATCTCCATTTTTTCACCTTGCGTTGCGAGTCTTAATATTTCTCTTGTTGCGTCTCCGTCGCGTTCACCATATCTTTGGACAACCCATATTTCATTATTTTTCATCCGGTCAATAACCGTCATTTTATCTTTCATCCTTTCTATCTCTTTTCGCTCTCCACGCCTGTATTGTGCAATCTCCCTCTGTAGCTATCCTACATGCCACACACGCCACTTGTACGGCTTCGGCATATATTCTATCAGGAGACTCATCTAAAAGGGCTTTAGCGAGTTCTCCAACCTCTTCAGTGAGTGCTACAGCTAATAGGTCATTGGTTGGGAATTTTCGCCTTGCTCTTTCTATTTCATCAAATACATCGCTTAGATAATTATCGGTTTTTCTTTCTAGCCAATTAACAACGCACTTTTCCATTTACCCTTTCCTCCCTTCACTTTCTTTGCGCAGGCGGCAGAAGTTTTGCCATTCGCAACCTTCGCAATATTCGTCATCAATAGTAGGAGGTAAGTTTCTGCAAATTGGAGAAGTAAAAAATCTTTTGGTATTAACTATTGTCTTTTCGGCCGCTTCGCCAAGTTTTGCAAGGAGCAGGAGTTCCTTTGTGGCTTCTCTAGTCTTTTGAGTATTACCCCAAGCAGGAATTACAAGAATATAATATCCCCGCTCAATCTTATCAATTACTGACATTTGCCCTTGCCTCCCTTTTAATTTTTGCCGTGTGGTAATATTGTCGCTGCTGCTGTATACCGTTAGCTCTTTGTACTACTCCTTTTACTGATTTATGCGATGTTCCGATAATATTAGCTATCTGATTATACGTTTTCCCTGAAGCGTACATATCAACAGCCTCTCTGACTGATTCTTCCGTCCATTTGCGAAAGTTTATTTTGTCGTTGCGGTTCAGTGAGTCGGCGCGATAAGCTTCAATGAGTTCCCATATACGCCATGATTTATTGCGTGACCATACTGTATTTGCAAATTCTGCGAAGTCTTCAGATGTTGTCATGTTGCACCCTTTTCTATTGCCATTATTGCGGCGAATATAGGATATATTTGGGCTGGGACTACGGCATTTCCGAGTGATTTAAGTCTGTCCACCCTTGCGGGAACCCCATAAGCCACTCTACCCACATCGGGTTCAGCTGACCATTTTGGGAAGGATCGTATTTTATTCCCTTCGCTTTTCGTTGTGTCCCCGAATTTTTGGACATCATCATTGTCCCCATATCCCGACAATGGGCTGTGGGTGTCGGCCAATGCTTCACCGCCGCCGGTAATCCATTCCTCGGGTCGTTGGCTATTTCTCCGCGTTTCTCCGCATCGTTCGCCCTGGGTGTGGGCCACTGTGAAAACTCTGTATCGTTGGTGCCTGGCATCGACGGAACAAGCCGGTATAATAAACGGTTGCGCGGCGTATTTAATGCCGTCCAGGTCAGAAAGAACGTCGTCGATGCCCAGAAGGATGTGTCCAGCAACGTTCTCACCAATAACCCAAGTTGGCCGTAATTCGGATACAATGCGGAACATCTCCGGCCAGAGGTAACGGTCATCGATCGAGCCTTTTCGCTTCCCGGCAGTACTAAATGGCTGGCAAGGATATCCGCCGGCCACAATGTCAATTCGTCCGATTCCTTCAGCGTCAAGAACCTCCTTTGTAAGTTTCTTTATGTCAGGGAATATCGGCACGTCGGGCCAATGCTTCTTTAATACCTTTTGGCAAAATTGGTCTATCTCGCAAAACGCCACAGTTTCAACGCCAGCCCATTGTGCCGCAAGATCGATGCCGCCGATTCCTGAGAATAGGGATAGCATCCTCATGTCATCACATCCCGCTTTAACGGCCTACCAACTTTATGCTTACCCTTTTTACCCTTTATTGGTAGGTTATGCTGCTTCCGCCACTTACCATCCGCATCCCTGCCGACATAACAGATTCTAGCTATCTCAGCATCGCAGTAGTTGGCGTTATATAACCTAAGTCTGGTTTGATGCTCAGACTCGTCTAAACAGTTACTCATTATTTATTACCTCGCTTTCTACACCCCGTCGATGATATATGAATGTTTCCGTTTGATTCCATAGTCAGTACTGGAATTAATCCACCGTGCAAACATTCTTTTACTGACCACGTACACGCCTGGCATTGTTCTACCCGTTCTTTTGTGTGTGATAGATCGCAGTAATTCTTCCAGATCAGATCATCACTAATTTCTGAAAAAATCGACTGAGCGAATGGTCTGAGTTCTGTAATCCATGCGTCCTTGTCATAATTATTATTGCGATACTCTGATATGTATTTTTGCATTAGCTCTAAGTTTGCTTTGGCCTCTGACTTTGATTGCCCCCGCTCTAATTGCCGCGGATTGTCATACCTGGCTTCTTGCTGTAGCTCGTTGATAGCCTTTTGTATTTCGGCTACGTTTGGGAAGTAGAGCGAGTTGAGCAGCACCAGGCGCATTGCAGTTTCCATCATCTCGTCAGAGTGATTGTGAAAAGTGCTGTACCATAGCATTTGAGTGGCGTTGGCCTCTTTATCGGATAATTTTTGCCGGTAGTTGGCCTGCGCTGTCAGAAATATCTTGACTGCCGTTTCTGGAATTATTGCCATACACCCCTTCTAAAAACATCTTTGACCCTGCGACTGAAGCATCCATGTATGAGTTTGTTTTAGGTGGTTGTTTTTTACCAACAGCATCAAATACCCACCGGCGCAATGTTCGGTTATCATCTTTTGATGTATAGCCTTTTTCAATTTTGTAATTAGAGAGATATTCAATAGCTGCCGTTGTCATTGTCTGCCCAAACTCAGATACTAGCCTTTGAAATTCAGCATCAGTCAAGCGGATATTTTCGCTATATATCTTCTTCTTTTCATTCTTATCCTTCTTTACATTCTTGTTTGTGTCCACTTGCTGTCCACTTGCTGTCCACTTGCTGTCCACTTGCTGTCCATCTTTACTGTCGCTTACTTGATAAACCTCCCAATTCACAATGGTTACAAGACTAAATTTGCTGTCCGGTTTTATTGAAATGCTATTATTGTTTTGCAACCAAAGTAAATTTCTCCAAAATGTTGTAGCGGCCATTTCTAACTCTTCCGAACCCGCCTTTCGGCCTGTAATGAATTGACCAGGAAGAAGGTCTATTTTACGAAGGCCGACAAGTTGGGTATGGGGTTTATGTGTCGCTTTCAATAGGCACCATACCCAAACTTGAAGCAGGTTAGAGTTATGGAATAATGGCTTATCAAGTAAGCATCTTGCAAGTTTTATAAATCCGCCTTGCGCCATACTCTATCCCCCAAAGAAAAATTTACTCAAACTTCGGTTCAGGTTCCTTTTCTGGTTGAATGTCATCGCTTTCGCCATCGGTATCAATGATTAATTTTGTATCCTGCTGGCTAAGACGCATAAGTAATATTTCAAACTCTTTAGCGTGGCGCAATGACTTAATATCTTTTACTGAGTCATAGGATATTGACCATTCTTTTTTCTTATCATTTTTGTAATTCATAATCCTGACGGAAAAGTTCATTTCTTTATCGTGTTCGCATTCGAGATTTAATATCGCGTGATTAAAACAACTCCAGTCTCTTGACTCGTTGTAATCGACATCAAGAGTTACTTCGATCGTTTCATAAGACACGCCGTCTTCATAAATTACTTCCAGGCCATCAGTATCCACGTTTTTAGCGACATACTCGCACCAAATTTTATATAATTCAGACATTTTAATGGATTGCAATTTTTCCGGCATCATTAACCTTTTAAAGTTTTCCAACATCTTTTTGTTGTCGGTAGTTGAATTTTGCAATACATCTACCAGAATACTATCCAGCTTTACAAGATACCGGGAATAGTCGTATCCTTCCAGGTAAGGAACCATAACAGACTTGACCTTGCTTTCAATTACTTTTGTAACGTCACCATAAGAGCCAAACATATGGTCAAGCGCATTCTTTACGCCTTTTTCAAGTTGTTCCGCTACCAGTTTTTCAATGGTTCCATCCTCTAGTTTTTGAGTGATAGCATCTTTAATTCCACTTTCTAATGTCATTTTTATCTTCTCCCCCAATTTAATATTTATGGCACGTCCTTAAATTCTCCGCGTCGAAACAACAGATCAAACGTCCTGTCTTGTATAACTCGCGGGTCAGTTAACCTCTCTACATTATCAAGGTGTTTATTTGTATCCTGTATAGCCTGAGACTGGAGTAAAACAAGTTTGGTAGTAGATATAAGGATTGGGTAAATACAGGCGCTGACGGTCAAATTAACAATGGTTAAGAGGAATATGATGGTTATAATGTAGCGCATGGTGTAACCTCCGGTATTTCAACTTTGGTATAATACTCCCACCAAATACCGTCATCCCAACACTGTACAGGACAAGGAAACGGCGCAGGAACTTCAAGCGGTGTAAATCCACGCGATAATATTTTAGCGATAATCAATTCACGGGCTGTTTCAATGTCTTTGCATAAGACGCGGCCAGGAAATATAAACATTTACCTCATCTCCCTTGCTCTTTTACGTCACCCATTCGGTATCCCCATCGGTACACAGCGCACAGCAACAGCCCGTTTTATAGGCTTATATCGTTGGCATGAAACTTGCAGTATATATTATTGAACCCATAACAAAGGGTCTGTTTGCTGTGCTGTGAATTAAATGTTTTGCAAAAAAATTAATCGTCAACAGTTATGCGAACCGTCAGAACCTTACCGCCGAGCACGCTAAGTTTTAGCGCCTCGACCTTATCCATTTCCGGGACTTCTAGCTGTATCCGCACGCCGTCTTGCGGACTGACCTTGATTGCTCCTTGAATAGCGGGTAGAATCGCTCGAAATTCGATCATTTATTTTCATCCTTTCTATTTGCCAAAGTTTTTACCGCAGACTCCCCATTTAACTCCATCCCTAAAATAAACAATATCATTGGTGTCTTCAGTGACAACGCCTTCTTCCTTGCGGTCATAAAGCGAACCCTTAAATAAAGGCGTCAGTCTCCAAATACCATCTTCGTCATAGACAACGCGCAGAGCGGTTCCGTCAGAGAATCCGAGATAATACGCCTCGCCGTCTTCGGGATAAATATTAAACTCTTCATAGACATCGCCATTATTTCCAACAAGTTCAATCAAGTCGTCAGAAGCTCCATGGACTATTAACATTTGTTTAACCCCTCTCAATTTGGTATTTGATATTTATTGCGCCGGTCAGGATACATCTGGTCAAGATAGTCAATACAGGTTTGCTTTACGGATTCTCCGCCTTTTGATTCGCGCTGCTGATGGCATCCATAGCACACAAGGCACATCTTTTCTGGTACATCTTCCTTATATCTACCGCATGGTTCATGATGAGGGATTTCCCCGTCAGATACCCATTTGCCGCAAACTATACATTTGTGGTTATCTCGCTGATAGATGTATTCATAAAGACGGCGTAATGTTTTTCCGGTAAGCCGAATTGTGTGCGGCTTTGTCAGCAACATCTAAAACGGAATATCCTCTTCTGGTAATACAGATCCACCAAATGCGCCGCCGTCAGGACGGGACTCTTCCGCTTTCTTCGACTCTAAAAACTCCATGTTCTGAGCGACTATTTCAGCGACACGCCTCTTTTGACCGTCTTTATCTTCGTATGATCTTATCTGCAAACGGCCTTCGATCAAGATTCTCTGGCCTTTGGTTAGGTTATTTCCTGCGATTTCTGCAAGTTGGGACCAGAGTACAATATTGATAAAATCGGCTTCGGGATGAGCGCCCTTTGCCACTATACGATTGACAGCTAATGTAAAGGAAGCCACGGCTTTTCCACTAGTTGTGTACCTTACCTCGGGGTCAGAACAGAGCCTCCCGACTCCAATCCACTTATTCATGCGTTTACCGCCTTTATTGTTTTTTGGCATTTAGGGCATAGGCTGCGCTTCCATTTCGGATTGCTATTACTAAATTTATAGACGTTTTCTGGGATGTTGCAGGCGCATTCCGAGCAGGTAAATGTGGTTGGGTTTTCTGCTTCTTTAGAGGCGCTCGGCTTATCAACCGGCTTGCCTTTTTTAGCCTCTTTGTCCACTTCCGTATCATCCTCCGGGTTATCGCCGGTCGGGATGTTAAACAGCTTTAAAAATGCGTATTTATGGGATGCTGTCTGAGCCTTCATAAGCGCCTTATCGCCGCCGTAGTCGATTCCACAGCCAAACCCATTGCTTGCCTCATGTTCGCCGCTGTCAGCGTCAATAACGGTCAGTTGACACTCCATTTCAACTTTGTTGTAAGATTTTCCTGAGTTTGACTTTCCTTCAGTGTCAGACAGGATAATAAACTTTGGTTTACTGGCGACATTGTTTTTTACCATGGCCTTACGAACTTCGTTCAGCACAGCTTCATCAGATGCGTATTTATAGTGCTGTTCGTTGTTGGTGGAATCGTTTTTAATGTAATCAATGTCGCCCATTACCTTGACAAGTTTGGCGGCTATCTGTTTCAAGTTATGGCCTCCTTTGCCTTAATTCGCGCCATCCTCTTGGGATGCTCACAGGCTTTATAGTTGGCGTAAACACAATTACAGCGCGGGTCACATTGCGGCAGACCACACAGCGGCCACGCGCCAATTCTGATACACAGATTAAGGATTTCGGTTATGTTTGTTTGGTATAGTTCCTTGCGAAACGCCTCCCAGCAAAACGTTTCACTGTCGATGTGAAGCTGGCGGCAGGCGCGTTTATATCGCTGGAGATAATAGGGATAGCTCTTTTCGCTTGTGGGCTTCATGATATTCGGATCAGGTTCAGCCTTTTTTTCTGTGGCCGGAGGCATGCGATGGAGTTCTTCGCGCTCATCATCGGTCAGCGTCCTTACCATACTGCCGTCAGCCGATTGCAAGCACCATCCGCGCTTTAAATATTGGCCGTCCATTATGATCTACCGCTCAACTTTTCCAGCAGCCTTTTATCATCATCAATCCCTTGCGTTAGTCTAGCTATCCCGCGTTGCCGCATAACCTCGTCAATATTGGCTATATCGTCAGGTGTAATCCATTCAATAGCGATTCCCTCTTCAGCAGCACATAAGCAGATACTTAACCGCGATTCCCGAAGTGCGCCGCGTGAATAGTCCATTTTGATATCTATTGACCGACCAGGTTTAGCGATGTGCCATTTTTGCAATGCGGAGAATTGTTCAGGAGTCATGACTTACATCCAGGAGTTTGGGGTTTTCGTAGATGTTGCCGACGACTTCAGTTTCTTTTAGTTGTCCATCAGATTCTAATCGGTGATATTTGTGGCTTGGTTGAATAGTTCGCACCATAAAGGAACAATGCTCCATTAGCCATTTAACTTCACCTAGACCATGACCGTCATCAACAATATCCCCTTCGTAAATCTCTTTCCCGTTCTTGTCATAGAGGCCGGTAAATTGCAAAAGGGTGTAATAGGGGTCGGGATAAGATTTAGCAAAATCCCACGTTCCAACCGGACCAATAATGTAGCGTTGTTTATCCCACGCCCGGAACTTAATCTCTCTCATGCAGATTCTACCTCCCTAGCCAGTAATTCAGTTTCGTAGCACTCAGAGCGGTCTTTCCATTCCTCTTCTCCGGTCAACTTATATACAGTCTGTGATATCCACGCTAGGTCTTTTAATGCTTCAGTAGTTATAAGGATAAGACTGACCTTCATTTGCCATTCCTCCAGTTTTGTGGTATATTTTTGGCATAAGCCTATTCGTCTGGGCTTCATCCTTATCCGCCTATATGGCGGCTTTTTTTATGTCGTTTTGAGTATGTGCCATTTTATCCACTCAACAATACTGAACTTATAGTTATTACCCTTAAAGCACTCAAAGCAAGGAGTGTTGGGTTCCACCGGAACAGGCCAATATTTGCAATCTCCGCAACTATAATTCATCTCTTCACCCCCTCACCACCGCACACGCCACAATCATGCAGCCTATTATCACAATCAAAGCCAGCGGCCCCAGAAAAACTCCGGCAGGTTCGTCAAGATGCTGTTTTATCGCGGCAGTATATGGGATACGTTTTATAGGCTTGTTGTGGGATGCGGACTTAACAGGGCTTATCGGTTGTATTGGGTTAACTCGCATTTGATTTGCCTCCGTTCATATACATTTGACACCAGGCCTCACGGGTATATCGCGGATTATGGATGCGAGATAAGATCTACCACCCTCTTCGTCAAACCCAGTGCCTTCCCACTCTTCAAAAAGGCTATTATCCCCCAAGCATTTTGCAGATTCTGAAGGCCACACAAGAGGGCAAAGATTGCAAAACATAAAATCAGAGTCCCATGTAAATTCACAGGCGAAACAATTTTTAGCAATATCGTTGCTTTGTTTCCATCCAGGCCAATCTTCTTTAGAACAAAACGGATTATTAGCCAGCCAATCCCAGAGCGCGATATGTGCCGAATGATTAAAAACCCTTTCCTCCATCCAACTTCCTCCTAGCTCCTATAATTTTGCAGGTAATCAGCACAATGACCACGGCGGCGAGTATATAGGAGTCATATGTGCCGGTGTCAACAGTTTGAAATAATGCGGCCATAATGCCCTCCTATGTGTATTTGATCGCCAATTCTTTGACAATGATGCTGTAAATCTCTTTCAGCCTTACATCTGACTCGATAATATCAAGCCGGTTGATTGCGGCTATCTGCGCCTTTGTTCCTCCTGCGTTTTGTAGCCGGTTCTTCATATGGTTGACCCTGACAGACAGAAGACACGCGCCGCGGCTTTCAAGAAGATCATAGCTCTCTGTTCTTACCTGTTGATAATCGCCGCCCCTTGCTTTCGCTACGGCGTTTAGGCGTTCGTTAACCCATTTACGCCAATCGTCAGAATTACTGACAATAGTATCGCGGATTGTGGCTATTTGCTGACCTTGTTGCTCAGAAGTGGCCGTAAGCTGTTGAATTTGCTTTTCCTGCGCCGCGGCGTTTTGTGCGATAGCGGCGACGATTTCAGCCGATGTCATTTCGGGTAGTTTTGTTAATTGGTTATAGCGGCCCTCGACCTCAACAAAGTAATTTCTGGCCTGTTTACCGCGTTCTGACCTAGACAACATGCAGAGATGTTTGGCAAAGTCGATAGTCAGGCGGTAGTCTTTGGTCTGATTACCGTTCGACACGATGTCGAACCCCTGCCAATCGGTACCTTCTTGGTAAAATTCATTATCCTCAATGTTGGTTTTACACCACCTGGAATATTGGCTAGGCGCAAGATTTAGAAACTCATACAGATCGCGGGCTGATGTTTTGGCGCTTTGGTCGATTACTAGAATCTCATTCATTGGCTATACCCCCTTAATGCCTCTTAGCTTTCTTCTGGCAATCATCGCCGCAGTATTTGCGGTTGTTGTTTCTGATGGGCTGGCCGCATAATATACAGCGCCTGCCTGTCCACTTCTCGCCTAGACCTAGCCAGTTCATGAACCGTGACCAAAGTTTCATTTTCGTGCCTATCTCCTTTCTGCCGGTAATCCGGCTATTTTTTTATTGAGCCTGTTTACTTTTCAGTCATTCATTGATTTGCCAGCCTAAAAACCTCACGTTTTGGCGGCACTATGCCGCCACTTTCCTCCCAGATTAGATTATTCGATATAACTAAGTAGGAGGTGTTGCTGATGTCGCCAATTAAAGCGAAAATTACCCTGCGTATAGAAAAGGAGGCGCTGGATAAACTGCGTTATGTAGCCGACAACAACTTTAGGACTATAAACAAAGAAGTGATATTTTTGATAAAAACGCACATCGCGGAGTATGAAGAAAGTCATGGGCGTATAGTCCTAGATGATACAACTTGACACTCACATTTTGTGTGGCGTGAGCTTAAAATTTTTACATGAAAAGATCAGATATTGTCACGCCTAAACAATTAGATAATTCCGGCAATGTTTCAGCATCCAAGGCAATCTTTCCCGTTTCAACAGCCCATAGCCAGCCTTGGTATTTACCAAAGCGCCTTTCGATGCTCCTTTGAGATATGCCCTTGCTTGTCCTTATTTCTCTTATTTTTGCTCCAAGAAGCGACATTTTATTTTACCCCCTCCCTATTTTCTTCCTTTTCTGATTTTATTCTACACCTCACATATTGTGTATGTCAATAGTTATTACACGTTTTGTTAATAAAAATATTGAAAAAACCACACAGTTATGCTATTATCACAAAAGAAAGGAGGTGTAAGAATGCTTGACTTAAAGCGGTTAAAAGAAGCCCGCAATAAAGCCAGCATGACGCAAGAAGATGTCGCAAAAATTATGGGGTATGATTCTCCCAACACTATTGCCAATAAAGAAAAAGGCGCTAGAAAAATTTATTCCGACGAACTATATAAACTTGCTCGGCTTTATGATGTATCAATAGAGTATCTTTATGGGTTAGTAGACGAGAAAGACGCGCACAGAATAACTTTAAGCGAAGATGAGGTAAACCTTTTAAGGACTTACAGAAAACTTTCTGAATCGGAAAGAGGTATGATTAAGGCCGTTATAACTACTTTTATTAAAGGAGTAGATAGCGATGTCAATTCAGTTTAAGGATGGAATATGGTATGCGGTGGTTTATTACCGCGATGAGTTTGGGAAACAAAAATATAAATGGTTTCCGGCTGAAGGAAAACAAGCTGCCAAGAATCTAGAGCGTGAAAAAAGAACCGACATGCAGCGCGGAGAGGTAATAATAACTTCGAAAACTCCGCTGCGTAAGTTTCTCGACGAATGGCTAGAAGTTGAGATTTCCCAGAAGCGTCCCAGGACCAGAGGAAACTATAAGTTGCAAGCAGATAACCTTTGTAGAAACTTAGGCGATGCCCAAATAGGGAAACTAACCCCGCTGACCATCCAAAAACATCTTAACTCAGAAATAAAGCGCGGCCTTAAACCAACCTCTGTTCAATATCAATATGCCGTTCTTAACCAGGCTCTCCAAAAGGCAGTTATCTGGAGGTTTATAGCTAAAAACCCATGTGATGCAGTTGATTCACCAAAACGAAACGAGCCGAATAACGCCGCCTGGACACTCCAACAGGCGGAAACATTCCTTAATTATATCAAAGATACAAGAATGTATTTGGTTGGCCTATTAGGCCTTCTGTGTGGCTTGAGGCGCGAAGAAATTTTAGGATTGCGCTGGCAGGATATAGACCTTAAAAATAAATGTGCTTTTATCCAGCACGGGCTTTCGCGTGACCCAGAAACGCATAAATTAGAACTCGGAGGGCTTAAAACCCAAAAGAGCAAAGATTTTATCGGACTCCCTGCTCCTGTTATTGAAGTGCTTTCCTTTGAGCGCAAAGCGCAAATGGTAGAAGCCGCCAGAAAAAATTATTATGATAACCAAAACTATGTTGTATGCAAGCCGGACGGAAAACCATATGACCCCAGCTATGTAACCCACGCTATTCCGAAATTAATAAGGCGTTACAATAAAGAACACAAGGACCAACTTCCTATAATTCGCGTTCACGATATGCGTCACACGTATGTAACTGTACTCTATGAGTTGGGGCTAGATGATAAGGCGGTATCAGAGGCCGCGAGACACGCCAGGACGGTATTCACCTCTGATTACTATGTTCACCTTCGGCGCGAAGTTCAACACCGACCGGCAGAACTAATTAATGCAAATTTTACAACATCATTAGGAAAGCATTAGGAAATATAAAAATAAGGCCCCGGCCAAAACGGCGCGGAGCCTTATTTTATAAGTGGTGGGGCTAGGAGGACTCGAACCTCTGACCTCCTCGATGTCAACGAGCGGTCAGGTATGTTTAACACTTAACAATATGTGAGCAATCCAATAAATTCAAGGGTCAGTATACATAACAATTTGTGAGATTATATTTATGCAAACACTAGGACATTAGGAAAGACATTAGGAGATTATTTGCGCTTGTCCAAGTTTTACCATTGTGATAGGCTATAAGAAAACGGTTGGAGGCTATGAAATGAGAAAAACGCTTTTGCTGTTAATAATTTTTTCGGTGTTATGGATTATACCGGCACAGGCTGAATCAATATTTGCTGTGTCCGATGGAGGCAAAGAATATTACCTCGATACTGATAGCCTCCGATTTTGTGCGAACGACGGAGCTATATACATCAAAGGTGGAGACAATCCCATTATAGATGCTAAGTTTTTAATTGTCGGTAGAGATAAGACCAACGGTCAGAGCAGTGACATGTTCCACGACGATGGGTTTGCTTCGACATATACGCATATGCTGATTGACATCAACACAAAACAGGTAGCGTTACTAGGCGAAGATGACTATAATCGAAGTGGATCGCATCTCAATCATCGCGACCCAGCCCATCATGAAAGATGGGTAGAAGGAAACACGGGAACAGCCAAAGTAAACCCCGATGGGAAAAGTACTTTAACCGGCGTAGAAACTCAAAAGGTCAGCAGCTTTTATGTTGAATGGCTTACCATCACCGATGGTCCTGCAAGGCAATTAGTAGAAATGACTATAAGATATGCTAATAACCATTATTACGAAGTATTAGACAGGAGTAAATATGGAAACACAATGTCCGCAAAATAAAAAAAAAGCCGCCTACCCATAGGCAGACGGCCGGAGGCTATTTCGGTACCGTAATAGTAACAAAATACCCATTTATATTATTCATATGTACGCCAGTAAAACCGACATAACCAACATCGCCGCGCGGAGCAAGCAAAGGAATTTTTGGAACATTAACCCTGACTGACCATCCAACTAAATACCTGCCTTTACCGCCCCCGGCTGTCAATAGATGGTCGGGGTATGCTTTTGTTACATATTCATTAAGGACTACTGTATCACCAGGTTTGACTACCGGCTTTTGTGTTGGGTTTTTTGGGTCAGTCACTATGGCGAAGTCTCCGCCGAATTTATACACAGCGTTACTGACTACTTGTTGAAGTTTAGACCCTGTGGTTGTCTCTGTGGAGGTTGGATACGTATTTTGGTTGTCTCTGATATACTCGGATACATCAAACGCTTGTGAGGCTGTGAGCGGCACCTGTGCATTATTAGCGGCTTGCATTACACCGGCAGGAGTTGATGCCTGTTGTTGGCTCTCAAACGTTACCGGATTAGGTGGATGGAAATAGGCCCAGGCTTTATAAGCCCCAAACAGGAGGGCTATCGCCAGCAACACATAGCCGATGATAGCCCTCTTTTGATATAGCCAATAGGCTACGGTAAACACTACTTCACCAACAGAAGAACGATGCCGACAACCAGGGTAATAGTAGTCAGCGAAAGGTGGATTGCCTTAAAAGATGAAGAGTCAAAAAAGACTTTCCATTTGGCTTCTGCTTCAGCTTTGATTGCGGCTACTTCCTGAGCGGTATAGGCTTCGATTGCTGCGTCAACAGCAGATACACCGCTCAGTACGTCGGCTTTTAGTTTCAGCAAGTCGGCTTTGGTCATGGCCTCGATTTGGTCAAGGGCAGGAACAACTACCGGAGCGGAAGACGGGACTTGATTTTCATTGATATCCATTGTATTTTCCTCCTAATTTTTATTTAGGCGTTAAGCCCATTTTGTTGATAATAAACCGCTTTTCCTCGCAGGATTTCGCCGCCGCTACCTTGTGGCTGTCCATCGGACAACATCCAGAGATCCCATTTTTCGCACGTTGTCTCCGGTCCGTAGCCGTCAATATCGGCAATCTCTGCATGTGTCATAACATGCGCCGAATCAATGGGGAGCGTCAACCCGGAACAGAGTACAGCAATAACCCTCGCTGCCGTTTCGATTTGCGCCTGAGTCGGCGGGTAATCGCCCAGCATCGTTGTCATTGCACCGTAAGCACAATCTAGTGCGACGCCTACGGCATTGGTGTTACGATGCCAAGTATGGGGTTTATAG
>Ga0265336_10000532_pt1 | contig 21942 bp, 10 predicted proteins | sample 42119metaG_FD_193583 | JGI IMG/M metagenome (GOLD analysis project Ga0265336, IMG submission 193583) | Rhizosphere microbial communities from Carex aquatilis grown in University of Washington, Seatle, WA, United States - 4-21-19 metaG | ecosystem: Host-associated > Plants > Roots > Rhizosphere...
TGATGATGAGGGTCTCGCTGGCGGCTATCGGAGCAAGATTCACAGTCTGAAGCGTGAGGCCGACATTTGGATAGGTGCCAGGAGAATACACGTTGTAGAAACACGTGATGTTGGGGTCATTCACTGAGAAAATGGCCGAGGTGGGCACGGCAGTGAAACCACGATTGGCAATGCCGTAGGTGAAATTCTCGGTATTGGAACCACCAGCCGTGATGTAGGTAAATGTGATTGGAAGAGCGGCAACGAGAGTGGCGACCGAGGACTGGCTCACCTGACCAATTTGGGTGTCCTGAATCTGAAGCGCGTTGAAATCTTGACCGCCGACATTACCGGCGTAGTTGGTAACGCCATAACTCGCAAAAGAAGCGGATTGTGTCCATGTCGAGGTTCCCTCGCTTTTGTTGATGGCTCGAATCCATAGAAATACGCTTGTGAATGATGGAACCGAATATGATATAACGATGTTTTGGTTGGCTGGAAGAGTCTGATTAGGATTGATCGCCTGTCCATCAGATGGCGTGGCACTGTTGATATACCACTCGTAGAATGCAATGTCGTTGTCCGTAGAAGCTGTCCATGATCCTGTAACCGCTCCCATGATGTAGGAGACGCCGTTGGTGTAGTAGGCAGGCGGGACAATCGGGATCATTCCTTTCTGTGCGTATCCAATCTGAACGCTGGTTGGGGCCGTGGCCCTGGTGAATACACTCTTGCTCGGAACCAAATAAGGAGAACCGACACCAGTCACAGTGCTGCTCACGATTCCATATGGACTATAAGCCTGAAGTGCCACAACGTAGGTTTGGCCAGGAGTCAAATCGTTAACGGTAGCCCTGGTCGAATAACCCGAGTTGACAATCGTATTGGATGTCATCAGCGTCGAGCTGGTGGTGAGACCGTACTGAAGTTCTTGGCCAACCGCTCCGGCGGGAAGTGCCGGAATCGTGAACGTGAAGTCGATCAACACTGATCCGTCATTGGCGTTGTAGTAGCCAGACGAGTACAGAGATGGAGCGGTGGAGTTGCCAGGAGGAGTGAGATTGGCCCCGGTCGGGAAGGTCGGGACTGTTACCGTCACCGTGTTGCTAAGCGAAGAGGTCTCCTCGTTGTTGGCCTCGGTCAACACGTAGTAGCTGTACTGGAATCCAACAGAGACATTGAGGTCGGCATAGCCAGTATTTACGGATTCGTAGCCAATCAAAGAAGTTGCCGCTCCTGACGTGCGCCAAATCTGGTACTGAAGAACATCTAGGCTAGTCGATGGAATCCAGCTCAGGTTGACGATAGGGCCGCCGGGCGTGTTGGCAGTCAGACTGGACGGTGCTAGTGGAAGGGGATTGGGTAGGACGTAGGGCAGCCACGGCGAACCAGTTGGGACGACTGCCCCGACTAGGTTCTGAGTCAGATTCTGAATCTGGAAGTAGCGAGTTCCGGTCGTAGCGTTGTAAGCCCCGGTTTTGTCCAGAACGTGAAATAGCGACGGGTCGCTGAACGAGTTCAGATCAGCGTTGTAGTACATCCAGCCTGAGACGTTCGAAGTATGAGTGGCCGCTGTCGTGCCGAGTTGGCCGCGAAGCACTGAGACGGCATAGAGGCTGTTTGGCAGACCCGTGATGGTCCCGACCGACATTAGCTCGTTCTCAACGAGTAGCAGTAGTGTGTCGGCGCTCTGGTCAATAGCCGCCTGAGACACCATCGTCGGCATGTCCCAACTGACGCTATTGAAGTAGGCAGTGGAACTAGAACTGGTGATTCCCGACGCCATCACGCCTAAGGCTGGGTAGAAGTCTTGGTCGAGAACCTCGTAGAATGGAGTGCCCGAACCACTGGCGAAGAACACCTTGGTGTTCGACACCGTGGCGGTCGGCCGATTGTAGAAGACCCCGATCTGTTGGAGATCACCGTAGCCGTCTGGCAGCTCCCAGAACCGAATCTGATTCGAATCCACGCCCGGCACAGTGGGGAAGTTGAAGGTGGTGGATAAACCCGACGAGAAGACTCCGCCTTTGCTGACCGCATTCAACGTGAACCCGACACTGCCGGTCACGTCATTGAAGTAGTTGTAGAAGGTTCCAAGAGTGTTATCTAGCTCGACGTAGCTGGAACCACCTTCATTCCCCGATATCACGTAGTAGCCCAGATTGGTCGAGGGCGTGGGATTCCACGTGAGGCTCAAGTACTGATAGAACAGGTTCGAACCAGATAGAAGTCCGGTGACCAAAACCCCGGTGAAGTTGGTCGGCGGCAGGATCGGGGTCGGATTGCCCGAGTTGGGCGGGTTCGTCACGAGGTTGTAGTTCTGCTCGACCAGCGCGAAGATGCCCGTGTTGAACTGGAGGGCCGTGACATCGATGATTCCAGGGGCCGACTCCGTAGTAGACAGACACTGATAGATCGCCGCGTTGGTGAAGATCGTTCCACCGCCCGTCGTAGACAGAATGAAGGGTGAGCCTTTGTAAAGACCTGTCGGGAATCCGCTAGCCAGCGCCAGCACGGTCGTCCCGCTGGTCGGATTCGTTGTGACCGGAATAGTCTGGATTTGCGAATTGCGAATTAGCGCGATCTCGTCTGAGCCGGTGACTGATCCGCTCCCATCGAGGTAGAGGGCGGGTATGATGGCCGATAGCGTGTAGTTGTAGCCAGCACCGATCACCACGGGTCTATCCAGCACGATGTTCTTTCGCCCAGTATCAAAGGTAACGATACGGCCACCTTGGTTTTGGTTGTTGCGGAAGTTGTCGTAGACGTTGAATACGTCACCGGGACGGATGAAGAGACCTTCCAGTCCAACCTGGAACGAGATCGCTTCAGTCAAGGTCTGTTCTGCCGTCAGAATCCACTGGCCGAGTCTCGTGGCCTGACCAATCGAGGTGCAAGCGAAGGCGGCGGCCTGCTTCTCGATGTAGCCGTATCGCAGGAATCCGGCTGTGTCTTGAACGTAGGCGGTGTTCTGTCTGTAGAAGTTGTTCGGGTCATTGTAGCGGACCAGAGCTACTGTGGACCTCGTATTCCGCGCCGAATCAGTGTAGTTGAACTGCCCTTTGATGACATTCGCGTTGGTATAAGCGTAGATCGGGGTCTTGTCGGCGGTCTGCGACGTGTAGATCGAGCCGTTCTGGTAATAGACCATTCCACGGAAGACCGAGGCGAGATTCAGGAGAACGTTGTAGGCGTCATCGGCACTGGTGATGTTGACGTTACAGGTGAATCGGGGCTCCTGGCCGCCGTTGTTCTGGCCGTTGTCCACGAACGTGTCGCAGTACTGGGCGATCTGGTATAGACTCCATTTGTCAACGAGTGCGGGCTGGATGTAGCTGCCCAGACCGTAGCGCGGATTGGTCAGGATGTCGTAGAATATCCAAGCGGGGTTGTTGGTCCAAACCCCAGTCTTGAAGTCGCCAGTCCACACATTTGGGTAGATCGCGGGCGTGCAGGTCGTGTTGACACCGGAGAAATAGGCCGTGGTAAGGCCGTCGCCAGGCGGCACTCCGATGGGCGGCGTGCTGACTCCGAACACAAACTGCGGGGCGGGCGTCCCATTGTTCACGAATGACACGGTCGTATTCGGGGCGAAATAGGCTCCTGTTACCGACTGCCCCACGTAGATGCCATTCATCGTGGAGTAGCCCTGCTGCTGCATCCCAATGTTCTGGGACGCGCCGGTTCCGTTAGCCGAGATGTTCACTACTCCGGTGAACGTGGGATTGCTGTAGTTAGTCGGTGTATAGCCGTTCGGAACGCTGATCTGAAGACCATTGATCAGATAAGCGCGATTCGGGATGGTGGAGAACTGATCGGCGGCAATGAAGGTGCCGACCAAAGCCGTGTTTGGGTAGTTGAACGAGCTGGCCGAGACGACGCCGATTGAGTTGACGAAGATCGTATTCTGGGTGTAGGTTGACAGAATGTCTACGTCGGTCTTGTAGATTTTAACCACCCACTGGTAGAACGAAGCCGGCGGATTGGTCTTCGGCAGCGTATAGATCGTCGTGAACAGATATGGGCTCGTGCATTTGCCATTGATCGTGATCTGATCCAGGTTCTCGAACGCACTACCATTCAACGAGATGTCAACGTTGTACTTGACAACGAACCCATTCACATTCCCGTTAGTGTCCTCGGTGTAGAGGGCCGGGACATTCATCGTCACTTTGATCGAGTCGGCGTCCGGGTAGCTAGTCGTGTTGAAGGTGGCTGTGACCACCTTGACGTTGCCTGCTCCGGGCGGGGGATTGGTGATCTGCGTGTTCGAGGTGAGCGGGATGATGTTCTCGACGTTCTCGAATCCCGACATCGGAGATTGCCCGGTCGTCCCGAGGGCGTAGAACACAGCATAGCCCTGACCCGACACGTTGAAGTTGTACGATCCGTCGTTGGGATTGCGGACCTGCACATTGTCGTACAGGATCGAAGTCAACGGATCGTACCCATACGGGCCGGGCTGCTGGACAAAGCCTTGCAGCGGGCCTTCGCCCAGGACATCTACGATTCGAATGTAGCTTCTTGAGACTAGGCTGTTGGCCGCTTCGACTGGGGTTGTGCTAGCCATTATGGAGTCGCGTTGGTGTTCGAAGTGGTGCCACCAGCGGAGTACTGATAGCCGCCGCCGGGCAGCGGGATCGTATCGACTTTACCCAAAGTAGTGTTGGAGGTGGCTTGTGTGTCCACGCTGTCGAAGTTGATGCAAATCGGGATTGGGGTCACTAGACAGGTACCGTAGATCAGGGGGACCGGTCCACCCTGGTTGGCGGTGGCGGCATTGCCTTGGAAGTTGTAGGATTGAAGCTGGGCGACCTGTTTGGGAACTGGGGTCATTAGCTGTTCGATGCCGCCGAAGACCAATCCAGCGCCGAATGCAGCCAAAGAGGCAGTGATGAAGATCGGGGTTCCAGTAAAGACAGTTAGTGCTATCGCCGCGACGATCAATATGATTCCAGCAATGATCTTCCCCCAACCACTGTTCGCCCCTCTGATCGTGGGCATGATGAAGATGTCGTTCTGACCACTACGATTGGCCAGCTCGGTCCGGTCTAACAGTGAGTCCTTCTTCCCCACCGCGACCTTGTAGAACTTCTTCTGCCCATCCTTGGCCAGATACCGTTTGAAAGCCCCACCGGTGTTCACGTCAATCGCATGGACGGCCTCTGCGGGGCTGCTCACGAGCAGCTCCCACTTCTTGCCGAATAACTTGCCGAGTTTGCCTCCTAGATGAATTGTAGTCATTTGCCTGTCCTTTCCCTTGATCTCTCCGAACCTGTCTGGTTGGAGTTACACCGAATTGATGAGGCTTTTGTGCCTCAGAATACACTTGAGATGGCTCACCCACCGACCGTCGATCAAGTCGATGTGACTCAACGCGTTAAGAGGGTGGTGAAGCATTCGTTGGGGGCTGACAAACACCGCCAAATGCTGTGGACACCGCTTCTTCAGGTCGAACAGCAGTCCGTCATGTAGCCTGATCTCGGTCTGCCCGACTTCGAACCGCACGAATCCCTCCTTTTCGAAGTTGTCCAAAATCGCGCTGGAATCAGTCGTGTCGAAGGTCTTATCGCGGTCGTAATCCCCCAGGTTCAGTCCCAATTCCTGTCGGTACCAGTGACGACAGGTCGAATAGCAGTCTTCAAACCCCCAGATGAAGCGGCGACCCTGGTAAGAGACCCGATAACTGTCGGGCAAATGCTCTACCCAAGACTGGCTGGCCACATCGTACATGTAGAACGGCAAGCAGGCTTCCTCGGCTGTCTCTAGATCACTCTCGCTGAACACAGCGGGGCCATTCGGATGGGAATGGTAGCAAGCGATCACATCTCCCTGTTTCAGACAGGATAGATGGTCATCAGCGGCGATCTCGAAGTTCGTGGTTGGGTCCTCTGCGATATTCACACAAGGGAATAGCCCAGGCCCACTGTCGTTGGCGTAGATCAGACCACAGACCTCTACAGTCGGGGTAGCCTTCGCCAGTTCAATGATCTGTTTCTTCAGTCCCGTGTGCATCAGACTACTTCGACACCACGTACGGAGCCAGAGACACGCCGGGGAAGCCGCCGAAGCGTAGAGGTTGACCGGGGTACCGAATCTTGCAACCCGCAATGGACTTGGGGCAGGCATCCTGCACCCAGAGGGCCGGATTGTTGATTGGGCTGTTCTGGTTCCCCGTAGTACCATTGGTAGTACAGACGTACAAGACCTGGAGGTTCGAGATCGTGGGGAGATTGGACGTGATGATCACATAGTCTCCCTGTGCATAGGTGGAACTGGAGTTGTAGACGCCCCGCGCGTTTAGAGTGTAGCCATAGCCGCCGGCACCAAAGACCATGTTGTTCTGGTCGGCCAATGGAGCCCCGCTATACCCGCATGTCGGTCCATCGCGGTAGTTGAACCAACACGTGTTGGCGTTGATCTGGCGGCGAGGCAGCTTGACCGAGTCCACCTCGAACAGACTGCCCAACTCCCATTCCACCACTTGCTGGTTCTCACTAATCTTCCGGTTCACATACCAGATTTCCTGGGGATAAGCCGCTGTCGGATCGGGTGTTCCCCAGGGATTCTTCCCATTGGGCCAGTTGATTGCGTCGATGAACCGAGCAAAGACCCTCTGTCGGATCACTCGTGCGCCGATCAGATTCCGGTTCTGTAGCAGAAGGTTGGACACGAACCCGTTGATGTTGGACGCCATCAGCGATGGGCGTGGAATCCTGCCAGTCCCATCGGCCGCCACGTTTCGGACCATGATTGGGAACGGGATGTAGGTGATTCCATTGAAGATGACCGGCTGGTAGGACGTGCTGGTGCCGTCGATGAAGGAGAAGGTCTCGGGCAGTCCGATGCTAGACCCATCTAGTGTCCACAGAGAGAGCAGGGTGGAAGGCGTGAAGGACAGCGCCTCGATCTGTACGAGTTGTTCGGGCATTTGGTTAGACTAGAAGTCGAAGACGCGCTTCACGGTGAAGGACACGTCGTTGATGTTCCAAGACTTGGTCACCACGCGGGGGCCAGAGGTCGAGATGAACTTCTGATTCGGCTGGTTGTCCAGCTCTGGAATGGGGATCATGATCGGGAAGCTGTAGACGCCAGCATTGAGTTGGACGAACGCCCGAATAGCCTTGGCCTCACGATTGCTGCGGTCGGTGAAGACTAGGTTGAACTGGTCTGTGTTGGGGTTGATTGAGGCAGCCTGCCGCTGCTCGTAGCCAGGCTCGAATGCAGCTGCGATCACGTTCTGCTGGGTCTCAACAGAGGTCGTATAGCCGGGAACGAACAGGCATCCGGTGGACCAAGCCGGGGAGCAAAGGGTAGTGATGATTCCAGCTGAGACGGTCGCTTGATTCTGCCCCCATCCCGCGTTGAGGTAGGTGATCGTCCCGCTGCCGCCAGCCGTGATCATTCCTGTGTAGTTCACCGTGGGATCGAACGAGCAACCTGAGATTGACACCATCGAGCCGCCTGCGAAGAACGGGCCTCCGGTATAGGTGTAGGTCAGAACGGTGGTATCGTTCCCACGCGTGTAGCCGACCACATTGTACCGGTAAACGCCGCTGGGGCTCCATCCCTGGTTGTTGGGCTGGGTGGAGAAGTAGGTGTTGGGGTCGCCCGCCGACACGCCGCCAACCACATCGTATTGTTGATAGGTGATGGAGCCGGACCACGGCGGGAAGAATAGTGAGGTATAAGCCATGGATTAGCCTGCGGCTCCTATGCCGGCGGTGGCACCGAACGGAGTGGTGCGGTTTGCCAGTGGGATGATTCCACCGGGACGCTGCTCATCGATCAGGACCTGTTTGACCGTGGCCTGAACCTGCTTGTTGAGTCGATCAGCGAAGTCCGCAGAACCGTAGGTGGACTGGGTGGTGGACTGGGAGGTTGGGCCTGTGCCGGGGTAGTTGTGGATTGTGATGGCAACGCTTGCTGCCGAGCCGCCGATGGCATTGCTGCCCCCAACTGATCCAACTGGACCACCCACATCGAACGGCTGCGCGATGATCCCGCCATTGGCGCTGAAGTTCTGCACGTTGGCAGTAGCGCCCGGATCACCCTCGTTGATGATGGAGTAGCCGCCACGACCGTTGGATTGGAGATAGGCGTGGTAGCCGGGAGCCTGACTGCTGAGCTGGGACTGCTGCTCGCTTCGAAGCGAAGCCGCATTGTTGAGTACTCCTTGGGGAGATAAAGTGTGATAGGTGGTCTGGAACAGCTTTTCGACTAGGAACGCCAGGAATGAGATGGCCGATTGAGCACCGATCTGGCCGAAGTTGGGACCAGCACTGCCGCCCCCACCAGAGCCACCAAACCCCGCCCCAGAAGTGTCGCTCGTACTGGTCGGAGCGTCGCCGCCATAGAGACCCGGATCACTGTAGCCGGACATATCGGCGGGAGCCCCGTTAGTGTTGATGCTGGAGAAATCGATTAGCCCACTGTAACCGCTTGAACCGTCTTGCGCGTAGCCAAAAATCGGGCCGCCACCGGCCCGAGCCTGAACAGCGCGGCTTGTGAGAGCCTGGAGATTCTGGGGGCCGAGGCGAGTTACGGCAGACTTCTTGAGGATGAATGCGCCCGGTGCCACGTTGGCGCGGACATCGTCTTTCAGACCAGACCCACCTTGGACCAGCCCGCCACCAGCGTAGTTCAAAGCCTTGAGCTTGTCATATCCGATGTTCCGAGCGGCGCTGGGGCTGACGTAGTACTCGCCGCCAGTCAACATGGCGGGAACCGTGCCGCCTTCAGCGAATAGGCCGGGGATCGCACCGAATAGCTGCTTGATCGCGCTGCTCCCGAACTCAGATGAGATGTTCCCGAAGATGCCAGCGGCGAACTGGCGGAACGCGTCTCCCTTCTTGGTGTTGATCTGGCCTTGAGCGAAGGCGTTGAAGAACTTGGCGGTCGTGTCTACGACGTTTGCGCCGACCTGAGCGCCGATCTCATTGATGTTCGCGGCGGCGTCAGATGCGGTTCCGATGCCCCGATTGAGGCCACTGGCGAACTGATTGAAGTAGGAGGGTGTCTTGTCAGCAATGTATGCGGGGACACCATCGCTGCTGATGCCAGCCGCGCTGGCTGAACTCGAAGTCGAGGCAGACTTAGAAGATGGGAGGGGAACACCGCTGATATCGGTTGAGACAGTTGCGATTGGCTTCGTGCCGCCACCAACCCCAGTTTTGAGTGAGGTCGTATTGTCCGCGATCTGCTTTAAGATGTCGTTGCTAGTCTTGACCCCGGCAATGATGCCGGTTTCACCCGTGGAGATTTGTCCGCTAGCCTGTAGCCCCCTCAGCGTATCCGCGCTCGCCCCATTTTTGCTCAACAATTGTGCGGCGGCTGCACGTGGGTCAAACTGGAGAGCCTTGAGTGAATCCAGTGTGCGGTTTCCCAACAGAACATTGTTAGTCGTTCCACTGGCGATGAGTTCATTAGCCGACCCAGTGAGACTGTTGATGTCAGCACCGACTGGCTTACCGAGCTTTCGGGAGTTCAACGCCGAGAGTGTTCCCAGCACAGACTGCTGTCTCAGACCATCTTCAACCTCAGCCGTACCCTGACCACGCGGCAGGCCGAGTTGATCTAGAATCCTGCTCTGCTCCAGACTACCATTGACCTGCCCAAGCCGGCCATACCGACCCACACCCGGACTGGTGCTGGCGGCAATCGCTTCGGAGAACTTGTTGATCGATCCCAGGTTGAACGTGCCGCTTTGGAGAAGCTGGCTTTTCTGCTGTGCCTGAGCCTCAACCTTTTGAATCTCAAGAAGCTGTTGGGCGAGGATGTTCTGTTGGGTCAGTTTCTGATCTGCCAGACGCCGCATGTTCTCAGCGTCACTGTGGGCGAGAGAAGTTTGATTGTCCAACGACTTGATCACAGCCTTTTGCTCGTTGGTAGCCTGGGAATTCTGTCGTTCAAACGTCTTGAGTGCAGTCGATAGCTCCCCCGCCTTGCTCTGATCGATGTCGTTGATCGACTTGGCGATTCCGTAAAAGTCAGGATTGTTGCCTCCTAGCTTACCACGAATGCTATCAATGCTTGCTAGGTTCTTATCGGTCTGTCCAGATGTAGCAAATCCCTGAAGGATTGTGGCGAACTTGACCACCGTAGCTGAGGCAGAGCCACCAAGAGCATTATCGGCCACGGTCTGAGCACCCGCCTTACCAGAAATACTTTGATAGCCCCCTGATCTCTCTCGCTCGTCAGCGGCGGTATAGACTTGATCACGTTCCCGCTGAGCCTGTTCTTGCGCGGATTGGAACCTGAAGTTCGACGCAAGGTCTTCTCCATTTTGGAAAATCGCACTGCGATTGGTCAACCCACCTACGCGAATTCGACGCTGACCAAGAATGGTCGAAGCCGCTTCGGTCAGATTACGACTAGATTCAGATGAGAATTGATTGAAGCTGCTATTGGACTCTCTAGTGAATGATCTATCTTGAACAGACTTCTCATTGTTGAATGATCTCTGGAGTTCGGCGTTGCGCGCCAATAGGCTACGAGAGTTGGTCGCGTTTTCTGCCGCGCTTTGACGTTCGTCAATCAGGTCTTGGATATCCTGTTTTATCTTGTCTGGGTTCAGACCCGACCCAATGTCCTTCAAACCGGCGGCGGCGGTAGACAAATCGCGCAGAGACGCGATCTTTCTGAGGAACGTGGCTAGGTCTTCATAGTTTAGCTTGGACAGCGCCTTGATGTTCTCGTCTACCTGCGCGGCAGGAACTCCCGCTCCTTGAAAGGCTTTTCTCAGTGGCTCTAACGCCTGCACTCCTGGCGAACCCCCTGGGGCAAAACTCCCAAGCCCTGGCGTCTTAGCATAAACACTCAACAGGGAGGCTGACGAATTAAGGGCTCCCGTATCTAAACTTTGTCCAGACAGAAGATTGGCAACTGAAGCAGCTGCCGAACTTATAGAGTCGCCAGCCACGCTAGCACCGGCAATCCCCTTGAGTGGACCAAATCCAGATACTCCGAGTCTATGCTCTCTGAGCCCAGCAATAGCTTCGGTCGAGATTCCTATCTGAGAATCCCTGGCGGCCTTGGCGGTTATCTGATTTTGGACATTGTTCAGTTTATCTGGATCGGAACCAGCCTCAACGTATTGAGCGCGTAGTTTCTCGTCCGAGATGGAATTGAAGACATCAAGTCTTTGACCTTCTAGCTTTGCTATGGTCTGCGACGAGGCTCCAGTGGCCTTGGCTTGAGAGATTTTGTCAACGGCAGCACGATAGTCATTATTCGTCTCGACAAGCCTTCTGTTCTTGCTATTGAGGTCTTCAACGCTTTTCGTGACATCGTCGAAAGACGCATGGAGTTTGGTAAGCGCACCAACCAAAGCGCCAGCTACGGCTCCAATTGCCCCGCCAACTAGCGGACCGCCCAAGAGAGAACCGACGGCCAATCCGCTTCCCGCGAAATTAAGAGCATTAGAGGCGGCTCCAACACCAATGCCTTGAGCGGTGCCACCAGGGGCTCCGAAAGCCGAGTCAAGCGCACCGCCGGCAAATGGCAGCGCGAAGGACGCGCCGAGCTGGAGGCCGACATTGCCGTTAAGGCGGCTGCGGAATCGAGAGAAGAAACCGGGTGTGTTGACTTCCGCTGCAATGGCCGCACTGGATGGTGCTGGAATGCCCGACAACTCTGGCGGAATTGGTGCGAAGTTGTAGCCGGGAGTACCAACTCTAGCGTCTTCAGCGGCTTGAAGGCGGGCTCGATACGCCTCGTAGCGCCCTGACACATTGGAAAACTGACCATTAGGAAGACGCGCTTGGCCGCTCTCTCCATAAACGATTGGTGCGCCAGCTAGACTTGACAGATTGCGCTGGACTACCGATTGAACAGGATTCAGCTCTGCCAATCCAGCTCTGATCTCGTTTGCTAATTGATTCTTGGTGACAAACGATGAACCGCCTTCACCTTCGAGCTGCGCGAATAGACGTTCCTGTTGAGCCTGTTTGGCGGCGGCCTCTTGCGCTCGGGTCTGATCATAGACTTGAGAGACGCCAGGAACTCTGCCGCCCAGTCCAGATAGCTGTGCTTGTGCAAGATTGAAGTCTTCAGCGCGTTTCTGGTTGGCTAATGCGGTAGCCGCCACAGACGCCTCAAACGCCGACAGGGGTGGTCCGGCCTTCTGTGCAGAATTCGCCAGTTTCTCAAACACCTCGTTGATAGCATCCACGTTGAGATAAGCAGCACGAGCACTGGCCGCATCGTAAGATGAGGTTAGCGGAGTATGTGTCCGAATCGGATCAGTTCTGCTCAGTGCAAGGTCTAATGCAGAAGGCGGATCACCGGGAATATAGCCACCAGGAGCTATCGGGATAGACCCCGGCGGCAACCCATAGTGACTAATCATGTTCCGATTGAAGATCGCAGACCCGCCGTTAGCGAAGTTCGGTACAATGTACTCCGAGTCGTTTGCGACGACCGATCCGACCCTGCCGTTCCCAAACGGGAAGCTGTTCAGGACCACTGGTCGCGCAGAAGAAGGTGCTCCACCCACACCAGATGCAATCGCCGCCGCCTCACTACCAAGCGGGAGATAACCCCCGGCGAATCCACCTCTCTCTGCAATGATCTTGGTCACCCCGGCGATCTCAGCCGTGGCCGCACCTCTTGCCGCTGCCCCCGCAGCCAGATACGACTGGACCAAAGCAGCTTTGTCGGCTAGATTGGTCATTGCGGCCAACTGCTCTCTCAGTTCGATTCCGCCTAGCTTGTATAGGTTGACAATCTGAGCCTGTGTGGCCTCCTGCTGCTTTGCCGCCGTATTCAACCCAGTCTGACTCAAGATGTCGTTCTTGAGAGCGTTGAACGTTCGTATCGTGATTGCGCCAAGAGCCCTAATGAGGATCGGCCCCAGCCCGAACACTACAGCATTGCCGAACCCCTCGATGAATCCCTTGGCAGCCTGTTCGCCACCGGTCTTCGCGTCAGCATTGGCGTGTTCCAGCGCAGCGGTGATGGGGTTGTTGGTCAGACCTGAGAGCGGCCCGCGAACCAGCGGCGACAAGACCTGATTGCCGATGTTGGACCCAATCTGTTTGAATGCGGACTGGAAGTTCTGGATCAGTGAGGTCAGCTCGCGGTTCTGAACCTGCATTCTGACAGTAGCGTTATCGGTGCTATTGGCAACCGCATTCTGAACCTGCACAAACGTGCCGTTCTGCTGGTTGAGAGTCGCGAACAGCCCCTTGAGAATGTCGAGTTGACGAGCCCCGCCCACGATCTTGTCAATCCCGGCCTTGGCCGAATCCCCAGCCTGGTTATAGGTGGCGGCGAGATTCTGAATGATCTGGAGAGTCGGCAGGGCGTGACCAGCCACATCAGTCACCGCGACCCCGAACGCCTTGAGTTGATCCAGCGCCTTCTGGGGTTCAAGCCTCGTGAAGATCGTGTTCAGAGCCACGCCGATTGCGGCCCCATCACGTTGAGTGGCCTGTTTGGCCGATGCAATCAATGCGATGAATTGATCTAGATTGACCCCGGCGTTCTGAGCGGTAGCCCCAAACCTCTCCATGGCTTCCGTGATATCCTTCGAGTTCACATTGAACTGCGAGGTCGCGGCCGATATCTTGTTCAGAATGTCATGGGTGTTGGACCCGCTTCTGGCGAAGATGTTCGTGGCAGCCGTCAACTGATCAACGGCCTCCTTCGCATCGATGTTGGCGATACGAGACAGGGTCAAAGCGTCCCTGGTACGTTTCAGACTCTCTTCCACCGACAGACCTTGACGAACGAATGCTTGAGCGGCGGCGGTAGCGTTTGCGAACGAGGCGCTGGTGGATCGCGCCGCGTCGAACAGTCGATTTGAGTAGTCCGCAATCCCCGCTGAACTCAGTTTCAGTGTACTGTTGATGTCTCCAATGGCCTTATCCACCTCAAGAGTGGAGCTGACGATGTCCTTGAAGACCTTGATCGCACCGTACAAGACACTGACTGAAGAGGTGAAGGAGATGACGCGCTGATTAGCTCGATCTAGATAGGAGGTGAACTGGGACACATCCTTAGAGAGGTCACCGAAGCCGCCGGCCGTCTCGATCTTCATCTTTAGGGTCGAAGATGGACCACGCTGCCATGCGCTGACCTTCCGATCTAGACTGCTGAAGTCTGGTTCGAATTCTACGCCTAGCTTGACTTGATTGATGTCTGCCATTCCGTGAGCCCAATGCTCTAGAGGAGTTACACTGGATTCATCCCCGTTTTACCCACGTTTCGTGGCCCAGTCGATGACGTTGCCGCCACCTTTGACCATATCCTTGATAACGCTGGTCTGATTCCTAACCCCCAGCACCTGAGCATCTTCCTTCTTCATTCCAACCACCATTGCCCCCTCGTCATACCCACCCTGCTTCTCCAGTTCGGCCTTGCTCTGCTTGGCGGCACTCGAATAGTCTAACAGAAGGTCGGGATCATCCATGACGTTCTTGGGGAACTTCGACACGTCAGTCGTCTGATAGACGTTGCGGAACATGATCCCGTACGACAGGAGACGGACCTGATAGAAGGTGAGGTGGCAGATTGGCTTGCCGAAGAACTGACTCATGTTCTCCCCGGTCAAGCCGAAGTAGCTTTGGAAGAACGGCTGCATCGCAAGTCTCTTGAGATTCAGGTCGGAACAGCCTTCGATGGCCGTGTTGTAGTCTTGGATGACCTGCTGGACCGCTTCGTTGGACAGGTACTCGAATTCTTCGTCTGTCCAGAGATTGACCTTCAAGTCCCTGTCTAGGAACAGGTTAGAGCAGATGTAGAAATCGCTCACTTCGTGGTCGGCATAGGACTCACAGGTGAGCCCAAGCAGCTGCTCCTTCTTCACCAAGAGGTCGGTCATTTTCTTCTCCTCGTCCTTCTGCTGTTTCAATAGTCCTTTGACCATGGACGGCATGGCCGAGTGCTTCTTCTTGCCCTCGATCAGACCATTGATCATCCGCCGAGTCGTCTCGATCTCCTTTTCCCTCTCGTCGGACCACAGCTTCTCTTGACGGAGTTGGACCATCCTCTCCTCGTTGGTAGCTATCCCTTGGCGTTTAGCCTCCTCGAAGTAGCCGTCACGAATCGAATCCTGATTGATCTGATCGGCATAGGACAAGTGCTTGATCCACGCTCGGTTACCCAGGATTACAGCGTGAGTCGCGCCGACCGTAATGTCGGCAAAGGCTTTCCTGAGGATGTCCAAAGGACCTCCGACTAGACTGAGGCGGCGACGGTAACCGTGGACGCTGGATCGCCAGTTTGTCCACTATCGGCCTCAACGGGAGCGGCTGGCGCGGGGGCTGCTTTCGCGGCGTCCTTCGCCTTCTGCCGAGCCTCCATCTCCTTCTTCAGCTCATCATCAATCAGCCTAAACTGTTCGGGGCGATTCGCGCCCATGTTGAAGAAGTGGACGTAGGTCAGCAGCTTTTGGATGGCGGCGAGATAGAACTCGTCCTCACTCTCCTCCAGCTTCCAAGAGAACTCTTCCTTCTTCTCGAAAGTGTCTCCCTCGAAATAGGTCTGCCACTTGTCTCCGTGTTGGATGTAGACCAGATTGAAGGCGAACCACTGTCCGAGTTGACTCTGGGCCTTGACTTCGGCCGTCTGTGAGAACACAGCCTCGTTGGCCGTATTCAGGTTGTTGATCTCGGCACGGACCCCGGCCAGCTCGATCTTGATCTTCTCGCGAGCCGCCTCGGGCTCATTGACGGATCGAACGAGATCGGATTCCAATTCGGCGTGGCGGGCGGCCAACGTGGCGATCTGTTTACGCTCCTTCTCACTCAACACACCGTTGGTGAGGTCGAGGTGCTGGTTGACCAGGATAGACCGCTGGAGGAATCCATCCTTGATGAAGCGGTTGTACTCCTTGCCATAGAACAACTCGGCCTGCCGCAGCTCGCGGCGGGTGGGCTGTTTGAGACCCATCTTGGTGACGACGGGCTTCTTGACCTTTTGCGTTACCTTGGCCGGCTGGCCGTCGATGATCTTGTCTACTGTCTCGTCGTATTCCTTGACTACCTCCACGTCCCAGACGTGAAGGAATTTCGGTTGAATGTCTGCCATGGTGTGTCCTTGTCCTTGAGTTGGTTGCCGTGCCTTGAAAGTGTCTCTGTGTCTCTAGCTCGTGTGGCGTTCGAGCAGGTCTATGAGGTCCGATACGTCTCTAATCATGTCATTTCCAGCCCTAAGCACGTTAGCCCGCATCACCGCGACCTTTTCCTCGGTAACGTAGTCCGCTAGGCTCACGTAGCTTTTATACTGCTCGGGAAGGGCTTCGTGCAGCTTAGACATTGCCTCATCGTGCTCGTCGAGGAGTGCTTCGAACTCATCCAGATAGACTCTCATCAATCGATTGGTCCCCATCTGGAACTTCGCCTTGAGAAGATCGCGGTTTGACGGAAGCGTGAGTGTGCTGCCGTGCGGTTGCTGACATTGATTGTCTGATCCCTGTCCCATTTGATGAATGCCTTGGTTGACCTGTTCCTTCTGACTCCTGACCTCGCTGACTCTGACCTGTCCGCTACCTGTTACACTAGATTTGTGCCGAGTTTCGCCTGATTATTCGCTATTCGAGAATAGGCTTGGTCCGGCTGAGACGAAGTAACGTGGCGTCCCACAGATCAACGTCGTAGTCCTCGCTGATTGAGTCGATTTCTGCCTCGGTCTCAGCCGAGATCGCAGTGGGCTTCTCCATGGCCTTTGCGACAGACTTAGTCCACTTCTCACGAGGTTGAGTCGCCATGATGGAGCGGGCCAGAGCGGTCGCGACAGACTGCTGATTCTGATTCAACTCCTTGATCTTGAAGCGTTTCTTCAACTTCGAACCGATCTCTTCCATGAGACTTTCGCTAGCCTTGAGGTTCTCGACGTAAGCCCGGCCCGAAAAGGCTGTGCCGCGTTTCGTGCCGACCGGTGATATCTTCTTGGTAGACTGAGGGGTCTTCGTGCCCGGCGGCCGACCATTGAAGCCTCCACTTGGGCCAGCCCCGCCACCGCCCGGCGCTTGGCCGTCCTGTAGGCTTGCGCCCGTCAAAGGTAGATACAGGCCCTTCTCGCGATCCTTCTGGTATTGGAGCTGTCCAGCCTTCATCTCATCGGCGTCAGGCAGAACCTTAGTCTGAATGGCGTTAATGGTTTGTTCAGCTGTCAAGATGCCGAACTGTGCAAGAGTCGTGTAGACACGAGCCCGGATCATGTCGTCGTCCAGATCGATCTTGCGGAACCCAATCTCGGGTACCGTGCGGAATCCCATGTCGTCACAAATCTGAACGATCTCGGGCATGAGGAATTCCTTGAGAAAGACGTTCTGTCCCTCTTCTAGCCGTTGAATGAAGATTTTAGCTCGGACCTGAGCGTTGGCGAACTTCTCACCGTCTTCGCCGCCGCCGCCCCAGATTGACTGAAGACCCTCTTGAATGTCCTGATTGACGATCTGGTACTTCTCTGGACCAAGGATGTTCTCTAGCGGTGGGATTAGCCACTGTGCTTTGGTCGTGAAATCGGCCACAAGGACGCGGCCGACAGTCTGATTTGTGAAAAGGTTTTGGAGCCGGGCGATGTTGTTCGGATTGATGCCATTTCCACCGTTGTATTGGCTGGCGGTTTCGCCAGTCGTCACCAGCAAGATGGCGTGCTCAATCGTCTTGGCGATAGACTTGTCCATTTGCTTTAGGGCAAGCTTATACTCAAGATCGGGTAGGATCGGATAGCCCATCGGCACCGCCAGTGGCTCGTACGACTGCTTCTTGTAGAACATGAACCGAAGCCGCTGCGGGTCCATCGGCAGGTATATCCCGAGTGGATACGCTGAGGTCACGTTGATCTGATCCTTGACAAACTGCGGCATGTCGTCATAAACCTGCTGATCCTGCTCTGTCTGGGGCGTTCTCAGCCTCTCGATGTCATAGGTAGACAAGAGGCGCACGTAGGTGTAGGGAAACGACAGCCCGGTCGGCACGAAGACGTTGGCTGGATTCAGCAGGTAGTAGCGGATCGGAATTCGGTTGTTCTTTGATCCAAAAGACTGCTGGAAGTTCTTGTAGTAGGCAGGGCCGAACTTGCCGCTGAACTTGTAGAAGAAGACGTTGCCAGAGCGGTAGTATTCCCTCAGCCCATCCTGCTTCAGCTTATCGATGTCGATGATTTTGAACCACTCTTGGAAGAACGTCTTCATCGAGGTGTTGTCCGTTTTGATGTAGAGTTCCTGATTGGAGAACTCGACGGCGACTTCGACTGCGTTGCGGAAGATCGGAACACCGACGTAGGCGCGGGCGCAGAGTTCGATGGCATTCTTCATGCCTTGATACTGACGGCCGCCACCACCGCCCGCAGTAGCTAGGTTGTCCCCGAACGATGCCCACGGAAGAGGAATCTGACTCAGGTTAGGGTAGCCCCATTCCCCCTCTCGTCCATAGCCGCCGCCCCCGCCGCCACCGCCTCGGTAGTTCGATGTGGAGGCTGGGACGGATTGACCAAAAGCGGTGCGTCGGACCTCAGTCGCGCCGTACTCAATGTCGGCAAAGGGAGTGGGGCGAATCGCCGGAGCTGCCGCCTGTTGATGGGTGACTGTTATAGCTGGGGCTACCAGAGCGGCTGCGTTAAGCGCGGGGGTGGCGGGCGTGGACTTGCGTCTATCCCAGTATTCGAGGTTCTTCTTCTGGTAGTGGCGGGCCATGACTGATCGTTTTTACACCAAATCTGCTTTGATTTTAGAATTATCTGCTTTTGTCCCCTAGAGCATCATATACGGGAAGTCCACCGGCCCCGTCTGTATCTCAACTTGTTGACTCTCAACGTACATCTTGACGGCCCAGTTGCAGAGAAGAAGGGCTGCATAGCTATCCTTGCGATTCTTCGTGGGACCACTTGTTCTTTTGGCACTTTGTGAAAGACCGAACTGAAGCGTACCACCCTCCGTGGCCTTGACCTGAATCATAGCACATTCTTTGCGGGTCAGGTCCAACAGTCGATCCTGGTAGTCGATGTAATTGTTCATATTCATGTCTTTAGGCAAGAACTGCTCATGAGTGGCCAATCGGGAGATATCGATGTTCATGGCGGCCGTAGCCGCATTAGAATGAGCGGCAATCTTCCCGGCGAACTTGATCCACCGATGATCAAATGAGGCTTGGAGGTATTCGTTGGCCCTCTTAATGAATGCCGGCGTGAACGGTTGTTTGTGGAGAATTCTGCCGGCGCTCTGGTTGTAGCTCTTCTTGATCTGCTTAGGCACTTCACCATAGTCGTCTTTACTGAAGTCCGCCTCGATTGAGGTCAGATTGATATGATCATCTTGGAATAGTTTCGACTGATTGCTGGAGTTAACGAACTCCAATTCATCACCCTGGGTCGCATCAAGGATGATGTAGACGACATTGAAGCTCTTCAAAATGTGGTATAGGTAGAGTGTGTGATCCTGGAGGCGACCACCGGCCACAGCGTACGAATGTACGACCATTCCGATCTCTTTTCCATCAGATTCACGCTTGATCAACTTCATCACACACATGGCGAAATGGTCTGATCCTTCGCTGCCAGACAGTGATTGATCAATGCCGATGATGTACTTGGACCCCGGCTCACCTCTCATCTCCAGACACGGACCATCTTTCGTATCTTCAACGCTACAGTCCATGATCTTGGATGCTCTGAAATATCCATCGGAATCGGACTCAAATTGTGCGCCATACTCTCGGTCGAACATCGACTGTGAGATGTCTCGTCGGGCCTCCTCGATTTCCTTGAGGTTTAGCAGACCCTCTGGGGCCGCGTCGTAGCTTAGACGAGATACGAAGTAGGTCACACCGGACTTGTTCATCTCTTCCTTCTTTTCCGGCTTCTCTATTAGTGACACCCAGTCACAGTACCGCTTATACAAATGTTGAAACTTGAACGATGCAGAACTCAGGAAGATCACCTTCTTGTTGTCTTCGATCAGAGTGCGTTCGGCCTCGGTCATCACGCCCGCCGCAATCATCTTGTCTTCTCGCTCTTGGACTGTACGCTGCTCCTTGATTCGATTGTTGGCGGTCAGAAACGGGCGTAGAACCTCACCGATGATCGTTTCGGGCAAGTAGGCGAATTCATCCACAATGAGGGTGTCGGCGCGGATACCACGGATTTTCGTTCCGTCTCCCAACGGGAGGCAGGTAATGGTAGAGCCATTTGGTAGTTCCCACAACCACTCGTCGGTCGAACGCTTCATACCATCCGGCAGACAGTTTTTGAGCATAATCGCGTCGTCGTCTGCTACGAACTTTTCGCACTGCTTTAAGATGCGGCGGCTAGCACGAAACGAGAAACTAACCACGACGATCTTGTTCTTCGGCTTGAAGATGGCCCAAATCAGACAGAATAGGGCGACCGACCAACTGTTGTGGTGGACGAAGCCTCTTGACCAATAGCACTCCTCTTTGTCTACTGTGATATCAACCGTGGTGGTTTTCGTTGGGACAATCGACTTGATCGGGTCAAAAAAGTACGGTGATGATCTGACGGCATTAATCTTCGCCAAGTCAATCTCGTCAAATAGACCGAGCGCAATCATACGGTCTAGGTTTGGTCCACCGATAGAGCGATGGGGGATCATCCCCCCGTGCTTACGGAAGTGATAGCGTTTATACTTCTTCTTGAGATATCGACCCACCGGATATGAAACTTGGCTGTTGCCGCTTTCGATACATAGACGGAGAGTGTCGGCTTTCCGTTTAAGGCGAAAACCTATGCGTTGCTGGAATTTTTCTACATCTTCTCGACCACCCATCGCAACACCCCGCGCCTCCTGCGTGTTGCACTTAATTCCCATGATTACAGCGGGTCCAGCCTTATGAACCACGCACATGCTAGAAACAATACCATAGCTCAATAGCAACCAATGCACTTGGTCAGACAGCTTACGAGATGACGAGGTGAACCCGACTTTGGTGATTGCTTTTGTTTTAAGCTGTTTGAAACTGCAATAACCATCTGTATCAAATAAGCCACTTAAAAAGGCCGCAATACGTTCGCCCGATGACATCAAAACTCTTTGTGGTATCTCTTTTTGATGTGCTTTCTTTGTATAATCAAACCCCATATACTCCAAGAATCGAATCAGTGGACGACTACCAACATAGACATCGCTTGCCGACTGACCTTCTTTGTGAATGACGTTTACATGGCTGTCGGGTAGCAGTTTTGATAGATACGCATTACAAAAATCTATCATTTCCCGATCTGCGGAAGTGATCTTAACCTCTCTACCGCTTGTGATGCATCCATCTCCAAGGATCACCCCCATTAGATAGAACAAATCGTTAGAGTCTTCTGGCTGAACCATGGGTTTTTCGTGCGTCCGACATTCGTTTTTGTAACCCGCAACCATATCTTGTGTGGACCTAGAAGACGCGCCAGTATGAATTGGTAGCGTCTCTAACCCGGTCAAGTCCTCTACGTTCTTAAATGAGAACTCTAGAGTCTCGGGGTCAAACACTTTGACTTTGTGACCCCGTTTGGCGGTGAAGCTATAACCGCGCTTGGAGGTAACCATAAATCCATCTTCCTCAGGATTGACCCATTTGTTGAGCACCTTTTGTTCGGCTTGATCAGCGTAGATCATATCGCCAATCTGTACGTCCTTGATTTTGACGAATCCATTCTGCGTGATTACCTCTGACTCTTGGTCGATACACTTTGATACTCCACGCCCCCAAACACCCAGGTTATAATCGGTTCTCATCCACCCTTTGATGATCAACTCCTGCATCGGGAACATTTTGATTCCTGCAATGAGGTCCATCATGAAGGCCGGATTGTGATAGAGGAATTCGGCCAACGTGGCTTTAGATTGCTCGTCTGTTAGCTCTCCTTGTAACGCCATCATCTTAGCTTCAATGTCCTCAGTCGGGCGCGAGACATTATTGTTCTGGTCAATCCACATGGCTAGTCTTTCAAATAGAGTCTGCCCGACTCGTAGCTAAACTGGAGATCGGTTTTCTTGACGCTTGAACCAGCCGC
>Ga0265336_10000533_pt1 | contig 21914 bp, 29 predicted proteins | sample 42119metaG_FD_193583 | JGI IMG/M metagenome (GOLD analysis project Ga0265336, IMG submission 193583) | Rhizosphere microbial communities from Carex aquatilis grown in University of Washington, Seatle, WA, United States - 4-21-19 metaG | ecosystem: Host-associated > Plants > Roots > Rhizosphere...
GATCGGGCCAGGAGCGTGCCGACAACCGAGGCCCCCAACATGCCGTCGTTCATCCGCTTGGTGGCGGCGTCGAACTTCGCCCAGAAGCCCGCGTTGGCGAGTTCGTCCAGTTCCGTGTTCAGCGTCTTGATGCCCAGCTTCGCTTCAGCCGTGCGCTCGATCCACTGCTTGAAGCCGACCATGATCCCGGCTCCAGCGAGCACGCCGCCGAGCGCCACGAACTTCGCAGCCAGACCGGCGACAGCCGAGCCAGTCACGGAGGCTTCAATCCCGAAGGTCTTCAGGACTCGCGTGGCGATCCCGGCTTTCGTGAACGCTCCAGTCAGGTCAGACAGCGAACGAATCAACGTGCCGACCACGTAGACCGCAGGGCCAGCCGCCGCCGCCAGACCCACGAGGCCAAACACCACAAGCTGAATCGGCCCAGGCAACGCCGCGAAGGCCTTCGCCAGCGTGTCCACAATTGGCAGCAGCACCTTGCCGATATTCACGAGCGCCGACACGGCCGGCAGCAGCGACCCGCCAACCGTGATCCCGACGTCCTTGATCTGGTTCCACAGGATCTTCAGTTGGTTCGCCGTGGTCGCGAACTTCTTCTGGGCTTCTTCGATGTGCTTGTTGCCGGACTGCCAGCCTTCGTTCGCAATCTTGAGGCTGTCCGTGATGCCGTTCCCAGCCAGCGCCAGCGATTTCATCGTCGCAGCCGTGCGGACGTTCGTGGCGCCGATGTCGCGTACGACGAGGTTGAGGTCGGCGCCTTCACTCTTCATGCGGCCGAGCCCCACCACTACCGCGTTCACCGCTTCAGCCGAGTTCTTCTTCCACAGCGCCGCGAAGTCTTCCGAGGACATCTTGGCGACCTTGGCGAAGTTTTCGAGCTCCTTGCCGCCTGTGGACACGGCCATCGACATCTTGCCGATCATCGTGCTCATGGCCGTGCCACCGGCTTCCGCGTTGATGCCGACGTTGGCCATCGCCGTGCTGATCGCCATGACTTGCGGCACGGTCATGCCGGCCGACGCGCCAGCGCCCATCAGGCGCTTGGTGAACTCGAGAATGTCGCCTTCTGTCGCGTTGCTGTTGTTGCCGAGATGCACCAACGTGGAGGCCATCTCCGCGATCTTTGTGGTGCCCGTGCCCGCGATGTTGCCGATCTGCGCCAGGCCTATCGCCGCTTCTTCCGTGCTGATTCCGTCGACCGCCACACCCAACGCCGCCACGTTGCGTGTGAACTTCGCCATCTGGTCGATCGGCACGCCCATCTGACCGCCGAGCGCCGCGATCTTATTGAGCTCGTCCGTCGTCAGCGGCATTTCCTTCGCCATGTTGCGGAAGGTCTGCGCTAACGCCTTCCCCGCAGCCGTCAACGTCCCGGAACTATCCGCAACACCGTCCACCGTCTTGGCGACGTTGGCGAAGGACGACTCGAAATCCATCGCCGCCTTCACCGACGCCCCAGCCAGCCCAAGGATCGGCACCGTGACCCACTTGGTCAGCGCCGATCCGATGGCTTGCGCCTGGGCGCCCGTCTTGGCGAGCTGCTTCTCCCACGCCGCGGCCGAGTCAGCCGACCGCTTCATGGCCTTGTCGTACTGGGCGGTATCCGCCATTAACAGCACGCGCAGCAAGCCGACCACTGACGAGTTAGCCATGTGCCTGTGGAGTCCCTTCCGTCCTCGTTAACGCGGCCGGTCTGACCTTGCCGCCTGTCCGTGCCGCAAACAGTTGCGCGAGCGCCTTCGCTTTCGCGGGCGTCGTGTTCTTGTCCACACGGCTGCTCGAGCCGCGCAGCACCTCGTCAAACTTCGGCAGTCGCTTCTTCGCCTTGGTCATCACCCACACACGAACCGTCTGATAGGCCTGCGTTGTGTCGCGTTCAAACTCGTGCTGGCGTCGTTCTTTGGCGGCGACGAGACACCGGAACAGGCCGTGCATCGTCGTGGACCAAAACTCACTGCGGCTCAGGCCGGCGCTGAGAGCACTCAACTCGAGCGCCCTCCAATCCCACCCCTCTACGCGCCCTGAGCCCTCCGAGGGCGCTGCTTCTTGAGCCCGAGATCCTTGGCGTCTTGTTCGTCGGGTACCGCCGTCGCCGCCATCGATCCGATGTGCTTGGACAGGTTCACCAGACCCACCTTCGTGATCCACACGCCGACGTCCTTGATGGACATCTCCGCGTGGTGCTCACGAAGCGCCGCCCACATCACCGCTCGGATGTGGAATGCGCTGCCGAGTCCCGCCTTTTGCAGCGCCTCTGTGAACGTGACGATCTGATCGGGCTGACTCAGCACCGTCTCCAGTTCACACAAGGCGTTCATGTCGAGGACCAGACGGTAGGTCTGGCCCTCGACCTCAATCACCACTTCACCGGTCTTCCGGTTCGCCATTGCTCAACCCTCAGTTACGGAAGGTCGAACGCCTGCGTCGGCATGATCCCGAACGTGTACTTGACGACGTCCTCGGACCCGACTTCGCTCAGCGAGAAGCCCGTGATGTAGCCACGGATCTCGACGTCCGTTTCGGGGCTCGTCGGGAAACGCACGATGAAGTTCCGCGCTTCCCCGTCTTCGGCCAGCGTCGGCATCCCGCCGTTCTGGAAGGCCCCCGTGCCGCCGCCTGCCGCCGACAAGCTCCACTCATCGGGCATGTAGATCCCGGTGACGGTGAACTCGGACGTGTCGCGGATCCCCGACCGGTGCTCGTGATGCCGGTTCGGGCTCCGCAGGTGCGTGGTATCGACGTCCGCGAACTTCGTTTCGCCAAACGTGATCGATTCCACGCCTGCGACGGCCGAGAATGTTTCCGGGCTGTCGCCTTCTCCCACCAGGAACTGCGTGCCGAAGCCGATGAAACCGCTTTCAGCGGCGTAAGTCGTTCCTACTCGTTCTGGCATGTGCGTTCTCCTCTATGCGTCTTGCGCCCCTGACAACTCACTGGCCACCAAAAGACAAAGGCCGCTCTGCACGGCTGGAATCACGTCCCAGCACGCACAGAGCGGCCTTGTCTCTGATGGCCTTGTCGGTACTCGCAGGCGCTGACCTAGCGCCGTTCGGATGCCTCCTAGCGAGCCCGTTCCAAAGAAGTCGTTACGTCAACTCATTACCCCTTGTGCAAGACGATCACGTCTCGCACGATCCGAAACACGTTCACTTCATCCGCGTCGAAGAACTCGCGAACGTCGTCTGGGATGATGGCTTCGATCGCCATGCTGCCCACCGTCCCGGAATAGCCAATCAATCCCGTGCCGTCACCAGGTCCACGCACGGCTTCGTCTACCGCTCGTGCGCCCGCATACCAGTCGTAGCCGCCGTACTTCAGCGCGGCCGAGTCAATCTGGATCCGCGTGCGAAACTGCGTCACGCCGCCACGGAGATGCACCGGCTGCGACTCACTGATCCGCTGCACCCGGATACACCGTGGCGTGGACGTCGTGAAGATCGACTGCGGGAACTGCGACGTGTAGATCCGCTGGCTCACCAGCGCAGTCACCGCAGCCGTGGCCTTCAGACGAGTCACGATGGCTTCAGCCGCCGTCACAGCGTCTCGCCTCCAGGCCCGCCAACTGTTGGCCCAGTTGATGTGCCAGTCCGGCTGACACCACGCCCAGCGAGCTCCACCCACAGACGACGCCCGATGTCCTTGAGCGCCTTCGCGGCATTGGAATCGAAGGCTGGCCGAGCGAACGACCGAGCCGACATCTTCACCGTGCCGAACTCGAGGAAGAATCCGTAATGGAACCCTTTTGACGGTCCCACCGCCACCGCCGCGGAGAACTCGTCCGTTTTGAATGTGCCTTCTTCGCCTTTGATGCTCCTCACCGACGAGATGACCATGTTGTCGGCAATGTCCGGTGCGCCTTCCGCTCTCGGCGCGTTCTTCGCCATGCTCTTTCGCATGGGTTCAGCGGCATCCTTGAGCACTTCCGTCAGCGTGCTCTTGCGAACACGAGCCGGTAAGCTGTTCAGCGCCGCCGCCAACTCCTTACCGCCTTCCAAGCGCAGGCCAATCACGCTTCCACCGCCGATCCCGCCAACGTGACGAGTTCAATCAGCTTCCGTCGCTCCGACTGCCGCGCCGCCACGATGTCGTGATACCGACCACCTGTGACAATCCGCCGCTTCTTCGGCACGTCCACGAGCTCAGGATCCATGTCCGCCCGGTAGTTGATCTCCCACACGGTATCGATGGCTGCGGACTCTTGACCGGCCCTGAACCGCTCCTGCCCTGAGATATCCAGCCGTGACGCGGGCATTTCCACCAGCGTGCTCCACCCTTCCACGGGCGCCCCAGAACTGCCGACCGAATCGGTCAGTTGCTGAATCGTGATCGTGCGGTCCCGCATCCTTGAGGCCGAGACGTCACGCCGACGCGACTGGAAGCCACGAAGCGCCATCAGATCAGGCCATTCCTCTCGCCCCAAAAGCGCCTAAGCGTTTCACGAGAAGGCAATTCTCCGAGGTTGTATTGCGAATCAATGCACAGGATGATCCCATTCAAGATCGACGGCGCTGGAGTCTTAGTCCAATCCTCAAATCCAACCCTGTATTCGATCGTGACCGCATCGCCATACTGCGACACAGATGGCCACGATCCTCCATCCACTGGCCGCAACTTGCTTGGCCGAACACCGGCACGAGCCAACAGATAGGTTTCTGGGCTACCCAACATGGACTGTGTTTCGCCGTCGCCATCCAAATAATTGAAAGACACTATGTCGATCACAGGCCGCTGGCTGAGCTCAATGTCGCCACACGGGAACGCGCTCAAAGTGTCTCGCCATGTCTGCGGGCTAAGACGAACGCCCCATTGGTTGTCCCTCTCAGCGGTATCAGCGATCGATTCGATGAGCCTCCTAATGTGCTCGTCATCGACGGAACCGTTAGCGACCCTGAGAACCTTGTCTCGCACGTACGACAGAGACAACACTGGATCAGTTGGAGGCTCTACCTGTTCCGAGCGCCACGTAATCCCGTAGTCCCACGGCGGTGTCCATGTCATGACGCCACCGCCAGATCCTGCTTGTAGTGCTGCGCCACCCAGGACAGGTGTTGCACTTCAGGGCTCCACGGATTCAGGGCTCCGTGAAAGCTCACCACCTTGGCGTTGTCTGGTAACGTGTACGGGTCAGACGCCAAGTGGTTGCGGTAGCTATACACGCCGTCTTTCTTGCCCCACTTCGCTTCACCTCCGCCGAGCGTGTAGCTGATAAAACCCTGGTCACTTCCCCACGACCCAGCACGACGCGACTGCTCTGGTGACGTCTGCGGATCGAAGGTGTTCCAGACTTGCGGCCTCGATCCAGCCGTCAGCAGCATCATCGAGCCGTTGTAATGGCTCCCTGGTTGCGGGTTCGTGTCCCCGAACGCCACGAAGTCTTCTGGCCGGTCCCACACCGACGACACGTCACCAATCAGCACCATGTCCAAGTCGATCGACACGAACCGCTTGCCGAACACCGACGCGATTTCAGGATGGAACATCCGAAGCCGCCGATAGCAACTCGGGTTCTTGCCGCCGTGCGGTGAGGGCACTTCCACGAAGTCACGGAAGTCAGGAATGACTTCGACGCTTCGGTCAATGCCGTCTGCCTGGTCCGTGACGCAAATGACGTTCACCTTGCGCGGATAGGACCGACGCACCATTGCCGCCAGTGTGTTGACGTGCTCAGCGGTGAACGTCGCGCGATACCGACGCATCGGCTCCCACTTCCACGTCACGACCGACTCAAGCAACACGCTCAGCCTCCACGATGGGATACACCTGCTCGTACGGGATGAGCCCATGCAGCGGACGCCAGCCGGCGATCTTGGCGCGTTCGGCCTTCGCCTTCGCCAGCCCTGCGTCATTCACCGGATCGTTCTTGCGCGTGTAAACCTCTGGCGGTGTTGATGCGTCCGCGATGACTTCGCGCGGATAGCGCACGATCACGTCCGTCATAAGCACAACGGAACGAGAGGCCGCAACGACACGATCGGAGAACTCGCCGCTGGTGCCGTAATGTCCCGATAGCCGCTCGTCGTAGCCACCGGACAGGTCGAACATGGCCTTGGTGAGCAACCAGGTATCGTTGTGTGGCTTCCACGGTGCAGCCGCAGCGACGTCATACGGCCACGCACTAGGCGCCGTGACGCGCTTGAACTTGTAGGCCGACTCGGCGTCCAGCGGCCCGTTCAGCAGCCGCGCCATCGTCTCGGCCGGGATCGTGTGGTCAATGTCCGTGAGCAGCAACCATTCCGTCGTCGCCACCTTCGCGCCAAGGTTCCGGCACGCCAGCCAGTTCCACCGCTTCTTCTTCGTGAGTCGGTAGAGGCGCAACGACGCGAGTCCTTCGATCTGCACGGCCTTCGCGCTGAGCCTGAAGCCCTTCGGTGAGCAGTCATCAACCACAACGACGTGAAGTCTCGAGCGCAGTTCAGCCGGATAGGACGCCCACACGGCCTGTTGCTCGAGGAACATGCCAGAGTTCACGAAGAACGGCAGCACGAGTGTCAGTTCTCTCATGCGACCACCCAGGCCCATGAGGGCGACTTATCAGCGGCGAACACGAACCACGGTGAAATGCCGTTGGCGTGCGTGTAGTGGTCAACCGCGTCGGCTACTTGGATGAAGTCTTTGCGGCCACGCTCGATGTTGTAGTCGTGACCGGCGATCACCATGCCAGGTTTCACCTTGGGCAACCACGCTTTGATGTCCGCCGTTACGTGAGCGCGGAGATGGTTCCCATCGATATAGGCCGCACCGAGTGAGCGATCAGCAATCTGCTTCGCTCCGTCGATAGACGTCGCACGAACGATCTGATGCGGGAACCCAGCCAACGCCGCCTCTGTGCGCTCAAGCGCACGGTCGAGCCGAGACTTGACGTTCTTGCGCTCGATGTAGCCCTGTTGCGGCGCCCACGGGTCAACCGCGTAGAGGAACGCGCCAACTTCTTCGCAAATCGTGCGAGCGAACGCGCCTTCCCAGACGCCAATCTCAGCGACCGTCTGCACGCCCAGCGCCTTCCACCACGCGCGCAACTGCTTGCGCCCACAGTCAGGCAGGATGACTCGGCCTGTGGCTCCTGCGAGGTCCACCGTCGTCAACGCCTGAAGGGCTTGGAGTTGCGGCGTCATTCGGGCACCAACACGGCCACCCACTCACGGGACGGCTTCTTCAGCGGAGACACGGGCGGATCTGGCTGCACGGCAAAGCCAGCGAATCGAACCTTTTCAGCCCACCACTCGGCCGACTCAACAATCAGATGAGCGTTGCGGCCATCGGCCATCGTCTTGTTAGACGGGCGAGTCGCAATCACGACGAACACGGCCTTGCGCGCGAGCAACCGTAGATGCGCCAGCACCCGGTCAAGCAATTCCGGTTCGACGTGCTCCAGCACATCTGTCGAAACCACAAGGTCCGCAAACTCCGGCCGTCCGTTCTTGCCAGGAATGGCCGGGTCGTATTCAGACAGCCGCACGTTGCCCTTGTCGGCAGATAGCGCCTTCACCAGCGAGCCTTCACCGCAGCCGTAATCCAGCACCGACGTCGCGCCGAACCGCTGGATCAAGGCGCGGACACCATCCGCCCACTTGTTTCCTTTGCCGCCGTAGCCGTTCGGACGCGAGTGCAGTTCCACCTGCAGCGCACGATAGGCCGGCGTGATGCAATCAGAGGGCGAGATCATGCCGCACCTTTCGTGGGCCTGTCGTAGGTGAAGTTCTTGCGCGTGGCACCGCCGAATGCGTCAACGCGGTAGCGTTCGATGCCGTAGCCGTTCTCGGTCGCCTCCACCAGCAACTTGTCGAACAACTCCTGCAACTCAGGCATCGGATGAGCAGCGATCTCGCCCGTGTACCAATGCGTTTTTCCCTCACGAGCCAACCTAGGAATGCAGTGCTTCAACTGCACCTGGGTGGACATGCGCGAATAGTGGATTGCCTTCACGCGCGGGTCGTAGATCGTGCTGTAGCCTGCCGCGTCGATGGCGTTCCAATCGCCTTGCGGGCGGTCAACGAGATGGTCGTTGTCCTTGAAGTAGTTGTGCAGCGTGCCCTGCGGATCGTCCATCTGCTTCAACCTGTCGAGGCCGGGCACATGGCCCTTGGCCTTCTCGCAGTCCCACAGGATGGAGCACATCTTCAGCTTGCCGTGCGGCTTACTCGACTTCTTGGTCAGCATGACGTTCGGGATGGGCTGGTCCCACAACTCACCGATGTCAGCCATGAGCACGAAGTCACTATCGAGGTAGATTCCACGGCCCTTGAAGTCACACATAGCCGGAATGGAATGGCGAAAATGCGAGAACGGCGTGCGACCGCTGGCGCACTTCCAACCCGAATACGGGCCGGTAGCGGCTTGCTGCATCCAGACGATATCTACGTCGCGCGTGGTGTTCTTGCGGACGGACCACTCCAACACGGCCTGGCTTTCCAAGTCGCAATTGGTTCCGTCCGCTCCGACAAATAGCTTGATCGCTTCGCTCACGCCACTGCCTTCCGTTTCTTTGCCCATCTCGCTTCGATGGCTTTGCGTGTTTTCGCCTTGCCTTCTGGTGTATTCCAAGACGCCTTCAGCCGAGCTATCTGCGCGGCCTTCCATTCAGGGTCAGCCCACTTGGCTCTAATCTTCTCGGCGAAATTCTGTCGCGTCTCAGGCCTGGACCAAATCTTCGCGGACGTCTCTGGACTGTGGCCCTTTCGCCCACCCTCTAGATTGCGAAGAACAACAGCAGCAAGTCCTGGCTTGTTCAGGAATCGATGCCTCGCCTTGGCAGCCATGTTTGCCTTGAAGGCAGGCGACTGTTTAGCAACGGTTGATTTAGCTTGGGCTAGCGCACGTTGCTCTGGCGTAATAGCGTTCAACCGAAAGGCTCGCTGAGCCCGAGCCTCTGGAGTAGCCAACTTGGCCAACTGCGCCTCAGACTGCCTGCGCCTGGTTTCTGCCGTAACAACTGCAGCGCCCAGGCCTCCAGGGGAGACATTCCACAATTGCCCGCGTGGAACGTTGGCTATTTCAGCCACCTCGCGCTCAAATGCCTGCTCGTGCGTCAACCCATCAATAACCAACTCGGCAGACGCGTGCGCTCCTAACTTCAGCGCAGACACCAAAGGCCGATACAGACGGAGTGGAAGCGATACCTTTTCGCCCGCTTCCTGGCTTTTCAAAATCCTGCGAGCAGTGCGGATGTGTTCGTTCGCCCGCTTCATCGGGATGCCACTGCCCTTGCCGATGTAGCGGACCACTCCGTCCACTGCGATGGCGTACACGTAGGCGTTTTGCCCAGTATTCATCGGCCTATATTCTACATTCGCCGTATGTTCGCCGCGAGACAAATAGGGCATCATTCGAGCGGCCTCGCGGCTTCTCGTTGCAAGATCGCCCACTCAGCGACACATGCCCAGTCGCAGAAATCCAACTCAAGCGGCGACACTGGATCGCGCTCAATGACTACTCGCTTGTAGTCGCGTTCGGACACTACGCGCTTCTTGCAGAAGTCGCAGACCAACTGCGTGCTCATGCCGGCACCCGATACGGCTTCCGCCGCTTCTTGTGGTCCGCGTGGTCATGGGTGCTGTAGGGGTTCGCGTGTCGCGTGCCCTGCAGCGCCTTGATCTCGAGTCCGTTCGCCCAGGCTGAATAGTCCAGGCTCAACTGCGTGTTGTCGCCGCGGTGCATGTCGAACTCGCGCGCCCACGTCTCGTTGAACCGGCCAACCGCCTTGGAGTGATCACGCACGATCACGCATGAAATGGACAGGTGCGAATCGGGATAGCCATCCTTCCGGTAGGCCTCCATTTGCGGATCGATGTCCTGCTTGCGGGCTGATCCGACTTTCACTAGTTCTCTGGCTTCGTCGTAGACAGACGCGCGGTTATGGTGCCTCAGCGCGGCAATCGGTGCGTCTCCGGCGTCTCTGAGCAACGCCGCCGCGTCTATCAGCGTGAACGAGGCATCGATCCAAATCACACGCGAGTACTCGTCAAACGTCTGATCGGGCAGCGCCCGCAGGCGCCATGCCAAGCGCCTTGGATCCGCGCCTGCAGCCACGTCGATCTGAAACAGTTCCCAGCCCATTGGGTCGGGGAACAGCGACAGATCGTCCACGAGGCAGACCGCTCGATCGACGCCGGTTGGCGCTCGCTTCAAGCTGTCGCAGCCGCCGAGGATCGTGGTGAAGACGACGTTCATCCGTTCACCGTGAGCACGTAATGCCCCCACTTGCCGTCACGCCATGAGGCTTTCACCGTGAACCCGTAGCCGCAGATCGCCTCAGCCAACTGGTCGGACGTCTGCCAGAACAGCGCCTCGTTCCCCGGCTTCTCGCGCCACTTCGCTTCCGTGGCCCCGTCGCGGTTCGTCGCCATGAGGTAGAACCGCCCGCCAGGTGCCAACACGCGCTTCACTTCGGCGGTCAGTTTGTCCAAGTACAGGCAGTGATCCAGGCTGTTGCTGTAGACGTTCGGGAACGAGCCGTCAGGAAACTGGATGTTGTGCCAGTCGCCTTGCAGGACGGTCGGTCCAACCGGGTGCAGGTCGATCCCGACTGATCCCTTGAACCCGGCCTCTGTCGCGCCGATGGACTCCGCGCCAGTCCTAGCACCGAGGCAGAGCACCGCGCCCTTGTTCAGATGCTCAGCCGCCCGCGTGAAGTAGGCGCGGAAGCTGCGGATGTTCTTCGGCAGGTGTTCCAAGAGCGAGTCACGGTTGCCACGGGCCTTGCCCCCCTGGTGGTAGACGTAGGACTCGTACGATTCAAAGTCGCGATGCGCGAGGCTCACTGAATAGCCCCCATTCGCATGGTCCTTACCGCCAGAGTCGCGGCAATTTTCCTGGCAACTTTGGGATCAGAAAATGCCCTATCGATCCGTTCAAACTGCGCCTTGGTGCCGCCCATTTGGCCCTGGAAGTAGGCAAGCGGATCGGTGCCCTTTGAGAGCGGCCAAAACACTGCCGAGTCAAAAACGAGATTGCCAGACCTGTATGACCAAAACCACGGCTTCTGTCGCTCAAACCCAACCGCGAACACACGCCTTAACCGATCTAGCGATCGCTCGCCAGACAGAAAGCATTCCAGCCAACGAAGCATTAGGAACTGGGCTCCTCTGTGCTTTGATGCGTCATGCTTTACTCCGTTGGCTGTTACGGCCCCAGGACTAGGGAACATCTCGCGCAAAGCATCACGAAGAGTGTTTGATGTCGAGTCCCTCCCGCGCATGAAGTTCACCATCCACACCGCATTCCTGAACGGAACTCTTGTCATGGCCACGTACAAGTCAGAAGCCATGTGCCTGTCGAGCCCACAACAGAAGTCCATCAGAACCGCTGACACAGGCCGCGACGACGGCCACGACATAAGCGCGTCGATGGCATCTGCGTTGATAGCAGAGGCGCCTAACTCTCTAATCGCATCAACGTTCTGTCTGGACCGATCGATCGCGATCATGGAATCAGCATGGACTCCCTTTGACAAAGCAATCTCTCTGTCCATGTCCTGGGGACCGGCCAAATACAAGATCGGCTCAACGCGCTCGCGTCCAGACGTTCTACTAAGCACCTCGTTCCACATAGCCCGGCGCCAGTTGTTCTTCTGGCCGAACTTGTAGTCCTTGTTAGCCCCGTCAGCCATTACGGCTCGCCTTTCAGGGATCGCAACTGAGTCTTGGCGTCACGAATCACGTCAACGGCTTCAGTTTCTGCATCGTATGCCCGCGCCAATACCTTCTCGCACTCGACAATGAACGCTTGGAGTTCAGCATTCTCAGCAGCTAAACGAGCCGTTTCTCTAGCGATCTGGACATGCGACAGCACGACCTGGCCGCACGATGGACAGCACTTGTAGTCGTCGCTCACAGCCAGTCCTCCAACCGTCCACGCTCAAACGCCGTCACCGCGCTAATCGGTGAGCAGTTCACGATCCGCACGCCCTTCGACTTCGCGTCCTGGTTCAACCGCTTCAGCGGCGCCATGTGATTGCGAAAGTGGTCCTGTGGTGGGTTCTGCAACGGGTGCTTGCAGAAGTGCCCTCCGGTCATGTCGTAGCCGAGCAGCACGATCGTGCGAGCCCCGAAGTGATACGCCACGTTGATCGCGCTCGTCCCTGAGTCGAAGCCAGCAACGTGATCGCGCATTTCGCACAGGTGATCGTGGTCTTTCGTGCGGGTCACGCGCTTCACAGTCTCAGGCAACAACGGATGCGACTTGCTGCGGACGATCACGTACGTACCCGTGAACGTCTTGATCAGCGGCAGGCAAATCGAGTCGAACGCTTCGCCGGACATGAACAGCACGTCGGCATTGGGCCGCGTCAACACGCCATGCTTGACGGCAATGAACCGGCCCTTCAGCCGCTTGATCGTCTCAGCCTGTGGCCCAATGCTTTCACCGCTACAGAGCACGAAGCACGGCTCATCCGCCGACCATTCCTGCGGGATGTGCCACGTCTTCGGCTGCGTCCAGACAGGGGCCATCGTCGCGCTCACGCCGCCCGCCTTTCCGCCGCGCGTTCCAGGATGCAGAGATACTGAGCCGCGATCGTGTCCAGCCGAAACTCACGGCTGCGCTGTCGCCCGAGCTCATACGCATGCTGACGCACCGCAGGCTCACACGCCATCTGCAGCAGCGACACCAGATCGGCCTGTGACTCTGCTGTCGCGCCACACGGCTTGAGCTCGGCATACCCTGCCGAGAGTTGACTGACCATCGGCCGTCCGGCCGTGATCGCGTTGACGTGCTTGACGCCGCTTTTCCACTGCCGGCACACCCAGCCGTCCCACTTGCCGTCACGGAACGACACGAACACGTCCACGTCACGCAAGTCAGCCGGGTTGACGACGAACTCGAGCCCCAGCGATCCGCAGGCATGTTCCAGCGCAGGCCCCCAGGAGCCGAGATACTTCTTGGCCCCGTCGTAGCCAACCATGTCGGCCTTGGCCTTGATCGGTGTCGCCTGCAGGTTCACGCGGCACTGGTGCGGCAGATACACGCCGCCCAAGTCCTCAGCCATTGCCTTCGTCGCGCCGATCACCAGCGACACGCCAGCCGCGACCTTGATGCTGTCGGCATGAGCGATCAAGGACTCGCGCGAATCCTGGTTATGTTCCGGCTGCGCCCAGAAGTCCAAGGCATCCCAGACCACCGGCACGCTGCAGGCCTTCGCTTCGTTCGCCCACTGCACCGCGGCACGCTTCACCAGCACCACGAGATCAGCCCAGGACCAGTCCTGATGTGTCGGCACAGTCGTGACGCGAGCGCCGATCGCTCGGCCCAGCTGCACACCACGCATAGCCCACGATCCTTTGCCCGCACCAATCATTAGGACGTTCATACGGCCACCGCCTCGGCCGCATCGAGCCGATCAACAGCCTTGTCTTCGTCCTGCACGATCAGGGGTTCTCCGCGACGGCGCTTCCGCATGAAGATGGCGAGATGGCCAAGGTCGATCGCGTGAACGCCGCGTCTACATAGGTCATAGGCCAGCACGGTGGCCGTTGGGCCAAGACAAATCAGCGCACGCTTCGGCGTGCCAATGCGCTCCAGGATCGACTCGTACTCCGAAAAAGCGTGCTGCTTCGGACACTGAATGCTGGTGATCTCGCCTGCACCAACGAGGTCTTCCGGCTTGAGCGACTTGCCGCTGCCATGCACCACCGTGATGTCCTGGCCCACCCACAGCGACTGAATGCGATCCCACCACTCAGGCGTATCCGTCCACGGCGCCGAATCGGGCCGAGAGATGAACGAACTGGCGTACTGAACACGCTCATTCAGCAGACTCGAGAAGCGCAGATGCTTCGCCCAGAACACGCGCTTGTCGTCCAGCGCCAGCGGATTCGACAGCACCTCATGGATGTTCGGGATGCCCACCAGGCACTCGCCAGGTTCCTGAAGAATCTCTCCGAGCCGACGCGACAACACCGGGTGATGAACCTGCGACTTGATGCCGACGCCGTGGTTCGCCATCTTGAACTCGCCGTCTCCGTATCGGGCGATACTCCGTCCGGCCAGGATCAAGTCCAAGGTCTGGGATTCCGACAGGACGGCTGGGTATTTGGTCACGCCGCCACCGCCGTCTCTTCGATCACTTCACGCAGGGCCGTCACCGGGAACATGGTCAAGGCCGAACCAGGCGTGCAGTTCACAATCTCCACGCCAGCGTCACGCAACGGCTGCACGATCGTACGGAAGCACTTCACGAACTCTGGATACGGAGAGTTGCCGCTGTAGGGCACGCCTTCAAAGTGCGACCGGCCTTCAAACCGGCTCATGTTGTAGCCGAGCAGCACGATCCTCTTGGCCCCTAGATGAACCGCCAGATTGATCGCCGCATATCCTGAGTTACGACCGGTTCGTACCCCATACCGATCCCGTTCAAGCCCGGTTTCTCCGGTGTTCTTCAGCACCTGCACATCGGGTCGTTTCGGGATACCTTCCGTCCCACCAACCAACTCACCGACGCTGTAGCGCAGGCCGGCGAAGTCTTTGCCGTTCTTCTTCCACCATGAACGGTGCGAGCTGTAGAGGATGTCAGCCCACGGCGCCCAGGTCACGGTGTCGTTGATCGCAATCACGCGGGCCTTGCCGCGGACGTAGGCCACGTCGGACGCCGTGAGTGATGGCCCTGACGCCACACACACAACCACCGACTCCGGCCAGATGCGTTCCACCGTCACCATTACCGCTTGTCTCCAGGCTCACCCTTCATGCCTTGCTTGCCGTCCTTGCCGCGCTTGACGCAGAGCTTCCAGGCGCGAGACTCACTCGTCGGCAGGTCAGGCTTCGCCGTCGTGTCCTTCATGGCGATCCACATTGAACCGCCCCACGTCACCACATCGCCGGCCTCGTAGGACTTGCCTTCGGTCCACAAGTCCCGATAGATCGGCCCAGGCCACTTAAACGACTTAGTCGCGTGACGCTCAGGTGATCCGGCCTTGACCGTGAATGTGCGTTCACCGTCGTACTCGATGTCAAAGACGTCTGCCGCCGTGAACGTGAGGCCGTCGATCCCGTCTCGACCGTCCTTGCCGTTGCTGCCGTCCATACCTTTTTCGCCGCGCTCGCCACGATCGCCTTGAGGCCCCATCGCGCCGTCACGGCCGTCCATGCCCTTCTCGCCTTGCGGTCCAACCGGCCCCATCTCGCCTTTGGCGCCGTCGATCCCATCTCGACCGTCGAGCCCTTTTTCACCGCGCTCGCCGGATAGACCTTGCGGCCCCATCTGCCCGTCAACACCGGCCGGTCCCATCGGTCCAGGCTCGCCGTCCTTGCCGTCCATGCCTTTGGCGCCATCAAGTCCAGAATCGCCTTTGTCGCCCTTTTCGCCGCGCTCTCCGGTATCGCCCTTTGGGCCTTGCACGCTTTCGCCTGCCGGACCTTGCGGGCCTACTGGACCCATCGGGCCTTGTGGTCCTATTGGCCCAACATCGCCGGTCATACCCTTCTCGCCCAACGCGCCCGGCATCCCGTCACGCCCGTCACGCCCTGGCACTGCTTGCCTGAGCTCCAGCGCGGCCACTCGAGCCACCAACGCCGCCACGGCCTTTTCAATCGACTCGTTCACCACCGGAACGAGCCCTTTCGCGATGACGGCGAGATCAGCTTCTGTCACGCGGCCATCGCCTTTCTGAACAGGTGCTCGAAACTCTTGGACTCGTCTTCCGCGGCTGGCTTCTGTGGTGGCGCCACTGGCTCAGGCTTGGGCTTGTTCGTGCCGAATGGATCAGGCCCGGCATCACGCTTGGCCAGCGCCTCGAGCGAGTAGTTCTGCTGCTGGAGGTACGTCGTGTCCCCGCCTGTCACGGGCGGCTGATTGAGTCGCTTGCGGGCCTCGTTGATCTTCGTGATGCCAGCGCCGGTCTGCTCCTTCAGCACGTTGGTCAGCGTCATGCTGTCCATGCGGAGCAGATCATCGAGATCGAACTCGGTGCCGAGCGTTCGGCCTTCGACCTTGTCGAGCCCTAAGCCCTCGTCTTGCAGGAGTTCAATGGATTCGATATGGGTTTGCAGGCACTGCGAGTAGTACTGCAGCTTCAGCGCCTCGATGTTGTTGTAGGCCGGAGCCGGCCCAACGCCGATCATGTAGCCAGGCACCTTGAACGCCGTGCAGACGTTCTCTGCAGACCACTTCAACTGATCGATTAACTGGGCATCGACCGCAGACATCATGTTCAGTGGCTCATACTTCAAGCCACCGCCGAGCACCGCTAACCGGCCGGCGTTATCGCCGCCGTAGTTCGATTCCCAATTTTCCTGATACTGCTTGGCCGTCTCAGGATCGATGCGCTCAGGGTGCGTCAGGATGCCGCCTGGACGCGCACCGGCCGCGAAGAAGTTCGTAGACTGCGCCTGGATCTTGAGGCCTTGAATCGCTGCCAGCCCACACGCCGTAATGGGCGACACACCGCAGAGCGGGTGATACAACGGCACCATCACGTCATGGATAATTTCCGACGCCGGCACGCGGACTCGGTCTTCAGCGATACCAGCCAGGTTGTCGCTCGCGAGTTCGTAGAACACTTCGCCGTTGTCTGAAACGAGCACCTTGGCTCGAGACGGGTCGAGCACATATTCAGCCACCACGACGCCTCGGCTATCGCGCTCTTTCAGCACGTACGTGTTGCCGTGGTAGAGCTTTGACACCACCCACTGCTCGTAGAAGGCAATGCGGGTCTGATAGTGGTTCGGCTTCCGCAGCACGGGCGAGAACGCCGAACTCCTGGCTTCATTCCAAATGCCGTTGGCGTCCTGCTCCACCAGACGCATATGGAGTTTGCCGATGTCGGACGCGATCAGCGTCACGCAGGCGTAGACCGCCGCGAAACTCATCACGCTTTCTGGCGTGTACTCTTGATTTCTTTGCCAGGCCCCGGTGAACGGCTCGAAGATGCGGAACCATCCGCGCCTACCGCCGAAGTCAGAGGCGGTCATGGGCGCCACAGCCGCCTTCTGCCGAGAGATGGTCAGCCCGAACAACCTCACGCGGTCGCTCGCATGTCTTTGCGTCGATACGTGCGTGCTGGCGTGTTGCGCTGGCGCTTCGGCTTTGCCGGCGCAACCACTGGTGCAGACACAACAACAGGCGCAGGAGCCAGGACGGGCTCAGACTGCGCCTTGATCTCACACTGGCCGTGCAACAACGACACGTACCCTTGGTGCGCCAACGCCGCGGCCTGGATAGGCTCCAGCCTCACCACGGCACCAGGGCGCACTTCCGCCCCGTCGTGGACGAACGACTTGATCACCGGAACCGCCACTCGCATCAGGACAGACGCGCCCTTTCACATACACGAGGGCGCACAGGCCTGAAGGCCCATGCGCCCATGACTTCCGCTAGCAGCCGTTTAGTACGGGCTGCCCACCGAACCCCAGTTGACGTCATCGAAGAACTTGACGGCATCCGACCGGAGTTTCTTCCAGTTGATCACCCGTTCCGCGCGGAGCGCGATCGAGTTGGTCTGCCACATCGACACCGTGGAGGCGCCAGTGCCGGCCGTGGCATCCATGCCAGGACCGTCAGACATCTCGATCGACGCCTCACGGCTCGCGTCCACCGTCACCTGGCCGTCGTCGGCCAGCGCGATACTCGGCGCGTGAACCGCAATGACCATGTTGCCGTAGCTCGCGCCGCTGCCCAGGTACTGCGACGTGATGACCGGGATACCGGCCAGCTTGCCACCACCGATTTCGATGTCCGGGAACGCGCGCTGGCCGAGCGAGTTGAGCATCAGCGAGAGCGCCAACGCCAACGAGTTCGGCATCAGGATGACCAAGCCGCTGACGTCGTACTTGGCCACGACGAACGGGTTGATCAGGTTCTGCAGGTCAGTCAGGGCGTTCGCCGCCGACGTTCCGGCCGTGGTCAGACCCGTGAGGCCGTTGGTGATCGACGCCGGATTGACGCCAGACGACGCGGCCTTGTCTGGATCCACGAAGTCCATGTCCAGCCGCTCGATGACAGCACGCGCGAGCTCGTCGCGCACGACGCCTTCAGCCCCAGGCGCAGAGAACCGCGCCAGCTCCTCGGTGATGACCGAGATGGCCGCCACCTTCGTGAAGAGCATCGACGTGGTGGTGGAGTTGAACTTCGTGACTGGCTTGCCCTTGCCCTGGCCAACCCACGACGCCGACGCACCGGACGTCTGGCTCTGGAACGTCACGTTGAACGGCACGCGCTTCAGCGACGGGATCCCGTTCGTGCCGAACTTGCCGATGATGGTCTGGGGGCGCAGGTATTCGAGGAAGCTGTCCGCGAGCACGCGCGACGGCTCAAGCAACGCCGACGCCCAATTCGCGTCAGTCGTGGTGCCACCGGCCACCGCGGTCTTCTGCCGCGTCAAGGCCTGGTGCACGCGGGTGTCATCCGGGTAGCGGTCCTTCGCGATCTCGAGCGCACTGACCGGCTCGCCGTTCTGCATGGCCAAGAACGACGCGGCCTTGCAGATGACCATGCGCGAGAACTCGTAGCCGGGCGGCAGGTTCGACCGCACCGACACCTGAGCCTGGGCCGTGACCGCCTTCGTCTCGCGTGACGCCGACGCGTCAGCCGCCGTGGCCGCAACCACCGGCTTCACCGACGCCTTGTTCACGACGTCGAGGTCTTCGAGCCGCTTGATGTGCTCGTTGATGCCCTTCACTTCGGCGGACAGGCCGTCGAACTCTTCCTGCTGCTGGGGATCCAGCGTGGTGCCGTCTTCCTGCGACTTCGTCATGATCTCGGTCATGCGAGTCGTCTTGGTCGTGCGCGAAGCCTCGTACGAGGCAATCTGTTCTGAAATGGTCTTCATGGCCGTGGAGGCACCTTTCGTCGCCTGCCGAACGGCTGTGCCCGAAGCGCCGGGCGTTCCTACGTGCTGTGAGCCCTGACCACGGCCTGACGCGGCCAGATACGGGGCATCGACTGACTTGACGGCCAAAATCGTGGTGCTCGCGTTCATCGGCACCGTGACCGTCGAGGTTTCGTACCATTCCCACGAGAAGTAGCGGGCTGCGCCGCTCCGCTCGAGCTTGGGATCTTCGAGAGGTTTCCAGCCGATCGACAGACCGCCTACCAGGCCGGCCTTGATCAAGCTCCAGGCGTGATCAATGTGCGGGAGGACCGTCTTGGAAATGACGGCGCGAATACGGATGCCTTCAGAGGTAACAGCGGCCGAGACGACTTGGCCGATGGGCTGATCGTGCTTGTGCTGCCAGAGCAGCGGCATCGGCAGTTTGAACTTCGCGCCGGCCGGCTCCATGATGTCGCCGCCGCGGTCGAGTTCAGGCGTGGAGGCCATGCCTTCGATGACACGCTCGTCCCTATCGCCAACGGTCTTGAAGTTCCAGGTGGCGTAGGCCCGCTCAGACACGCGCACCGCCACAGAGAAGAGGCGTGGCCGCAGGCGCCGTGCTTGCACGACGGTCGCTATCGCCTATACGGTCGAAGAACGAGATGGTGCGGTCCACGCCATAGGCATGGTCACGCCTACGCGGATTTCTTACCGGAGATAAATACGCGGCGCTCGGAATAGTCGGCTACGAACTCGTTGACGGCTTCGCGCACAACTTCGGCCAGCTTCTGCCCTGACTCGTTGGCCACCTGGTCGAGCTTGATGCGTTCTTCGCACGTCAACAGGAACTCAACACGCCTCGTCGCGCGCACGCCAGCACGCGGTGGCCTACCCCTGCCAACAAAGAACATCTGCGGAGAGTGATCGGTCATAGGCGCCCACCCACAAAGAAGAGTTGAGGAGCCGAATCAACCGCCGGCACCTGAGACAACGCGTTCAACAAAGCCTGCACTCCGTCGATCCTGCCGATGGACTTGCGCTTGCTCAGTAGGACGTTCCGCCGTTCGTCCTCTTTGGCTTTGACGTTCCCAACCATCACGGACATCAGCGGGTTGTAGTCATGGCGTATTCGCCGCTCGAGGATCCGGCCCTGCAACTGCTTCATCGGCTCGCTCAGTTGCTCGTACCGCTGCGGCACCATGACGACGGGCAACCCGTCTTCCTGCGCCAACTTGTCGCCCATGTCGTGCATCTGCCACGGGTCCGCGCAGAAGCCTTTCACCTTCCACTGCTTGGCGATCTGCACCACATGCCGCCGCACCATCTGCCGGTCAATCGTCGGCCCTGGCGTCGTGAACAGATGCCCGTCTTGCTTCCAACGCACGTAGGGCACGCGGTCTTGCTGTGACCGGTCCTCGAGCGTGTCTTCCGGCATCCAGAAGAACGGCTTGACCGCGAACTCGTCCTTACTGAGTTGCCAGAGCAGCACCGCGGCCGTGATGTCGATCGTGCTCGAGAGGTCGAATCCCATCCAGCACGAGAACGTCTTGAGCTCGTCATCGTCCGGTAGCCGCGGGCATAGTTTCCAGTCCTCGAGCGAGAAATAGCTTTCGGCCGCCTGCACCTTCTGGCCGAGATACAGACGACGGAACCGCGACTGCTCAGCCGGATTCGCCAACGCTTTCTTGCACTCGTTCCGCAAGAACTCGGCCTTCACCGAGATCCCGTAATTCGGGTTGGCCTTCTTCCACGTCTCTTCCTGCGTCCAGTCGTCCTCCTGGTCTGCAGAGGCGATAAAGGCAAACCACTGCGGCAGATCCACCGTGCCGTCTAACACGCGGGTGCTCAGCAGGTAGTGCTGTCCGTACACGCTCTGGTCATCGTTGCCGGCCGTCGTGATTTCAAACAGCAGCGGGTCCAACCGCGTGCCCATGCCTGATTCCATGACGTCCACGAGGTCTTGCGAGGGCAGCTTATGCACCTCATCCACGACCACGATGAACGGGCGCAAGCCATCCAACGTGTCCGCGTCAGCGCCAAGCGCCTCCATCTTCGATTCCGTCGCGGAGTTGTGCAGGTTGTACTTGCCGATCTCAACGGACTTCTTGAGCGCCGGAGACCGCAGCAACATCTGCCGGCCGGCCTGAAACGAGATCCGCGCCTGGTCCTTCTTCGTGGCCACGGAATACGCTTCGGCGCCGCTCTCCCCCAGGAAGAACGCGAACAACACGAGCAACCCGCCCGCGATCGTCGATTTGCCGTTGCCTCGAGGAAGTTCCACGAATGCGTTCCTAAATCGCCGCAAGCCGGTCTTGTGATGGACCCAGCCCATCAACGAGCCGATGATGAACTGCTGCCACGGCTCCAGCCGGATCCGCTGCCCAGCCCACTCACGGCCCTTGTAGTGTCTGAACATGCCGAAGATGCCGAACGCCTTGTTCGCGAGCTCGGGCCTGAAGATCCATTCCGAGTTGGCTTTCAGATCGGATAGGTGACGCTGACACGCCTTCCGTAACCATTTGCCGGCAGGCACAACCCCATCCACCACAGACTGGGCGTACGCCGTGGTGGGATCACTGGACGGCAAGGAGCTTCGCAAGCGCCTCCTCCTCATCGTCCAAGGCTGGCCCCTTGCCGCTGCTGACTCGACTGAGCGCCGATGGCGTCAGGCCAAACTCAACCAAATACTGCCGCAAGGCCATCCGGTTTTGTCTGATGCTGGCGCCGTAGCCCTTGATGTCGTGTCGCAGCTTCCCGATCTCCTGAAACATCGCCACGCGGTCACTGGCCTCAATGTCGCCAATGTTCTCTTCCATGATGCGGAGAGACGCCTTGCTTTCCTCTCGCTCCTGCTTCAACTCCTCAGTCTCCGCAAAGAGATGGCAGTACTGGTACATCGCCGCGTCGTGAACCGGCGACAAGGTACCCAACTGCTCCATCCGCACCACCAGCCGGTCCCACTCGTCTCGCGCGTCACCCTCGAGCGGTTTCGGCGGCTCCGGTTTGCCCTTCGGGGCGTCTGGCGTCTTCTTCGCCCCGTGCCGATCGGCGCGAAACGACCCGGCCAGCACATGCAAGCCAGTCCCCTTGGCGTTCCGGCCTCCAGATCCCTTAGTGCCCGGCATGGAGCCTCACTGACCAGAAACCCATTCGGTGACACCGCACGTCGAAAAG